>Ga0325400_1006691_pt1 | contig 10974 bp, 9 predicted proteins | sample PopdelMetagenome_2_FD_205662 | JGI IMG/M metagenome (GOLD analysis project Ga0325400, IMG submission 205662) | Populus deltoides microbial communities from Bellville, Georgia, United States - Xylem-PdKOR-R1 | ecosystem: Host-associated > Plants > Phyllosphere > Stem > Wood/Secondary xylem...
ATACTTTTGATTGTTATATATATATATATATATATATATATATATATATATATATATATTTGTTTTGAATATTTTTTTTTCAATTATATCCCTTAGAATTTAATTTTTATATTAACTTTGATCCTCATTTTTATAATTGTTATTTGCTTTTTCCTTATCACTTTTTAATTGAAATTTTTTATCTATCAAATTTGATCCTCGTTCTTTTGATTGTTACTTATTTTATTTGAAATAATTTATGAAATAGTAATTATTATTATTTTAATTTTTTCATCTTTTAATTTTTTTATTTTTTAAATTTAATTTTTTTTATTTTGATTATTATTTATTTTATTTGAGATAATTTATGAAATTATATTTTTTTCAATTTCATTCTCATTCAACCTTTTAATTTGTAAGATTTATTCTTCGTTATTTTAATAAACTTAAAAAAATAATACATTAATAAATTATTTTCCAGCTCATTTTCCATGACATAACCAAACACTAAAAAGTATTTTCCAACTTATTTTTCATTACACTACCAAACATCAAAAAATAATTTATTTTCTTATAATTTACTTAAAAAAAATTATTTTCCAGCGAATAAACAATTCTTAATCATGAAATCTTTTTGTTGATGGCATAAACAGTGTTCTCTCTCGTGGCTGCCACCACCATGACTGCCTTAACTTCCTCTCCATCAAACCCTAGACCACCTTATCAGGTTTTTTGCTAATGCAAGCATTGCAACCACTGGTCCTAACATACTATGGTAATCTACCATCAGAACTGTCACCATCAGTCCTAACTCCTAAGATAACTGCGGTAATTAATCCAGATTAAAGTTCTTGGAGTCAAATTCTGGAATCGGTAGTGGAGATTTCTGCATTGACATTTTTTCAACAGATATGGATTATACAACACAAAGGAAATATTACATTTTATTGAAGCAGTTACAGAGTACAATTCATATACAAAGAGGCCAGAAATACCAGGACTTTGTCAAAAACAAAAACAACTGAAATCAAGTTGTCATGGCAGGGGACGATCCAGCTGCCACTGCCAAAGCCTGCAAATCTGAAGCACCCTGGTATAGAACTGCCCAAAGCAACCACTCTTACAAACTGGAATGAAAGAGAACACACGATAACAACAGAGGAACACGCGAGAACCACGAAACCAACACAGGATAGTTTCGAGCACTGAAAGACACTTGATACTGAGAACTGAATAAAACAAGAGAGTTTTTTTTAATAATAAAAGCAACCCACTTGGTAAGATCGGAATAAAGAAAGCTTAGTCATCACAAACTATCAAAGGATTGCAAGACGAGCTAAAACACGGGGTGTGTCACATCCAGCAAAACATAACAAGGACCTTACATGGTATAGGAGATGGAGTAGCCACAAGTGGAAATTCTTACTAGAGCTTTGGTAACTGTATTCTCAAGAAACCATGCCCATGAAAGAGGAGGCCTCCCATCAATGGGGGCAGAACATTTACAACAGGCTTTCTGTCTGAAGAAAGCCTGCAAAAAAGGAAGAAAGCCTGCAAAAAAGGATGGAGAAGTGATCTGCCAAAGTTCCATGGAAACAACCAAGCCACCCAGTTATTAGCATACCCACCGATGATGGGCCAAAAACTACGCTGAACGCTACTACCCGTGTGAGCTGACTATATGAAACTTATCCTTCTACTATGTATAGACAAACTGGAGTACATGAATCTCCTTATCCAGTTCAACGCCTTTGATTCCAACTATTTGATTCAGTGAATGAGCATCTCTTTTCCTCCCAGATTATGAAAGGATATCACATCTCCACAGGCTCTCTACAAGCAGCTCAACTGTGCTGCTGCTAATTGAACTGCATTTTTGGAGGTTCAACCCCACCAGGGTCCTGCCCATTTTCTTTAGGCAAGGCAAGCTCTTGTTTGATACTTCAGAACATCCTGACAAGGATAGGACTTGAAGATTGAGCTGCTCTGCACTTGACATGACAGCAATGCCAGAATCAGTGACTGCACACTTTGACAGATCTAGGTCACTGAGAAACAGACAATTTTCAGCAATTGCTACCAAGCTAGCATCAGTGATCTTTCTGCAACCATCCAGATTCAGCAATTCAAGAGTTCCACCATGTAGCCTAGCCAAGGCTGAAACTACTTCATCGGTCAAACTCATGCAACCACTAAGATTCACCTTAACAAGACCTGCCTCACAACTCTCTAACAGTGGCAGAATCCCAGAATCTGTAATTCCGCAAAGCCCACTTAGGTCAACATGCTGAAGTTGAGGGCACAGCTTCCCTACCACAGCCAAGCTCGCACTGCCAAATCCTGGGCAATTTCTAATTGACAAATATCGAAGATAGCTGCAAGGAGAGGGCACTGGCATTCCAAGAGCCATATCCTTAATTCCCATGCACTTCACAAGACTAAGAGCTTTCAACTTTGTTCCACAGTTTGAAAGTGCACCAACGATCCCTGACTGGGTAATTCTGTTACATTCTTCCAATTGCAGGCTCTCAAGAGATCCGGCAGCTTTGGCAAAAGCAACCAACCCGTTATCAGACACAAAGCAGCACTTGCGGAGGCACATCTGCTTCAGATTCAAGGAACCCTTTGCAATAGCTTCAAGACTCACATCTGTTATCCCCCGGCATGAAGTAATTGTCAAAGACATTAATTTTTGCAAACCCTGAGCATTACCCATGACCCAAAAGCCTCTCTCACTAACATGCTGGAGAACACTAAGGGAAAGATTCGTAACAGCTTTCCCATAGTGCCCAATTACAGCAAGAGAGAAGTCTGTGATGTTCAAACCCTGAAGCTTCACCCTTGTTAATACAGAAGAAGCTGAAGATAATAAACTTGATACTCCATGATCCCCAAGAAGAGGGCAGTCTTTAATAGAGACTGAATGCAACCTAGGGCACAGCTTTCCGATTACTTGCAAGCCTTCGTTACCAATCTTAGAACAAGATTCAATATTCAAAGAGCTCAAATTAGGGCAGTTCTCAGCAATTGCAATCAAACCCTTGTTGGAAATTGAAGGACAGTTGGAAAGGTCAAGCTTCTCCAACAAATGGCATTCTTTGGCGATCTCAAATAGACCTTCATCCCCAACAAAAGGAACGTTCCACAAAGAAAGAGCCCTTAGAGAAGGGCAACCACGTGCTATTGCTGATAGACCACGGTTGGTAACCCCACGAACAGAGTTGCTTCCCCGGATCAACAGCTTGCCCAGGCCCCCACGGCAACTTGTCCCAACAGCAATGGCAGCCAGTCTCATATCTGTTGCTTTCTTTCCTTCCAAGGACCTGGTAAGGTAACCATCACTCTCAACTTCCCCGTTGTCTTCGCAAGAGACCATTTCAACATCATTACAAACAGGAGCTGCTGTTTCCTTCTCTTCTTCAGCTACAGGGTTGCTGTTGCAAAATTCAGACCTCCTGATGCTGCTCAAAAGCATAAGCCATTTCTTGGACACAGAGGCACAGGAACTCCTCTCTTTGCCTTCAGGAACGCGTCTGAAGATCTCAAAAAGGCATTCATCTGGAAGAACTTCAATTGATGGTCGCATATTCTGCTCGAACCCAGATGATTCAAAGAGAAAAGGAGCACTAATGCGAGCTCGCTTGCAAGCAGGGCTGTATACATCCACATTGGATACAATTGAATATAATCGACCAAGGTCGGAAGGATTTGTATAGAAAGAGCCCCCAGAATAGATTTCATCATCTCCTGAAAAACCCATCAACAAACACCAATAAGCTAAAGCTCTCTAAAAGATTCTATATAGTAAACAGAGGCCAGAAAATATTCATGCAGACAATATTAGAAGCAAGCAGACTCAACAAAATTCAAGCTTCGATTTTTATTTCAAAAAATTGCAGCCTCTTAAGAATTTCCAACAGAAGACAAACCCTTCAAGGATCTAGGCCTCTCAAATAAGAATTCACAATTAAGCCACCAATAATCTAACGAATCTCCTAAAGTTTCTTCCTTTCCTGAATTTCCATCTATCCTCGTATTACTTTTGTTCAAAGACAAAATTAAATCCAACTAATTTGCAAACAGGTCATGTTTTTGCCACAACAGAACACAAAACCAATAAAAAAGCACTTCAAGATTATTTCTTTACCTCCTATTTTCATACTGAAACAAGACTCCAATCCAAACAAGCATATTAAAATATACCTCAAATCTAACAAACATTAATCCACTTTTAAACCTCAAAACGTATAAGCGAAAGCCAAAAACACCCAAGAATAGAAAAGGTAAAACTTACCACTGTAGTTAACAAGAGTAGGCATGACTGAAACAACTGAAATGAAAAGAAGAAGACGAAGAAGAAGCCTTGTTGATTAACAGCACAAAGAGCACACAAACTGACAGCAAGTACCAAGAAACTGATAAGAAATGAAGCAAGAAAGCTTAAATGCATCACCAAGAGTGAAAAAAGAGAGAGTAGAGAACTTGAAACCCCAACAGAGTAGGGCAAAAAAAGAAAACAAAGGAGAGAATTAAAGAAGAGAAGGGTCTGGTTTTTTTGGTTTGGCTTTCCTGGTTTGGTTTGTTGTTTGAGAAGAAAAGTGCAAGTGGTGTGTTAATATATAGTACGAAAGAAATCAAGAAATGTTTAGCAGAGAGAGAGAGATTCATTGGCTTTTGCCAACATGCAATGTATCCTTCCTCTTTACTGTTTTCTTTTCGGTCCCAACGGTCCACCTCTGCCATTCTTGTATTATTCTACTCTCTTGTCGTCGTCGTTTTGAGAAATTATGACATGCCTCCTTTATTATCGTTTTTGAACCATTCTTTTCCACATCTTCTGTCTATTTTCTTTCACGTGTTTTGGTATCACAGTTGAGACTGTTTTTTACAAGTATTTTATAATGAAAATAATATATTTTTTTAATTTTTATTTTTAGTATAAACACATTAAAATCATCTAAAAATATCTAAAAAATATTTGTTTAATATTTATTTCAGGTAAACAAATAATTTAATAAATAGATTTTAACACAAAAACAAATATTCATTCACATGTAGAATAAAAGTACTGTTAATAATGCTAAGATTTACAAAAGAAAATTATTGTTCACACCATTGAATGATAAAATGGAGATTTTATGGATTATTGATTTCATATTTATATATATATATGAAATAATTGTGAATTTTGTATGAAAAGTTTATTGGTATAATTAAAATTATGATAAAATGGTCTAATATCTTAATTAGTTAGTAATGTTATTCCTCATTTTGGATGATTTTCTTGAATAAGATGGAAGTTTGTTGTCATGTACTATTTTGGAGATAAAATACTATTGTTTCAATATAATAGTTGACACTTGAAAGGTGTAGTGAAATTGGATGATATTGTCATGTTAAAAATGCTTCACAAATAATTGTAAAATAAATAAAAAAAAATGTTTTAGATATAGATATCAATCAAAACAATTTCATAAAGGGATGTCATATGTGATGTGAAGAAGATTGCTGCATTTAATAATGTATCGATTTATATTTTTCTCCCAAGAGCAGACAAGTTTGCAAGAGTACAGGCAGTGCAAAGAACAAACAAATTATTTTCTTGCCATGTATAGAAAATGAGATGGTAATGGATTAAAAACTATGAGTTGTTCAGAACTTCAAAAGATAGGTTGGATGCAGTGGTTTGGGCTTTAATGGAGCAAGTTGTGCAGGAGCACGCTTTTTGCAAGTTTCCAAGAACTGGAATCATTGTATATGGCCATGGCCAGTACCCAGTTACAGTCTCCTGTTACCTTTCTTCCAGCTTCTGATCGTATTTATTGGACAATGGGACTTGGGATTTGGGAAAATACTACTGGTTTGTCTCCCTTCTTTACTGATCTTTTCCCTGATCAGCCTTGCTTAAGAAATATAAACAGCTTTTTAGTGTGTGTTACTGTTTTTGAGTTGACAACTAGCCTAAGCATGATGTCCACTGTTTGGGATAGGATTAGCACTTGGTGTTAAGAATAAATGGAGACATACAGGATGATTAGGGAGGTTAAGCTTGTATAATTCATGCCTGTGCTTTCTTGGAAAGTTAAAAAATCTTCAATTCAAACAATGGAATGGATGTTCATGGCATCTCTGCAATCATTTGATGTTTGTCGTTATGGAGTTACTATACGAGGGATGCTGGGGGGTAAGCTTTCCTTTTAAGGATTACCACTACCGATTAATCTTAAGCATCATTCTTATCAAGTTTAATTATAAAATCCGTGCTTTACTATGAACTCAAGATTCCCGATTAGTCATTTCATTTACTGGGAAAAAAAAAAAAAACGACTAGTCAATTCACTAATAATTCACTGGCACGGAAAAGAGAAGGAAACCAGCCTTTAAGTGGTAATTACTTTAAACATTTAATCATTGAAATATTCTAATTCTAGAGAATCTCCACTAAATTCTTATCCACTTGAGATTAAAAAAAAAATAAAATCAGTGGCCATGGTCAATATGTATTTGTCGTATTCTTGAGAATTTTTCATTTCAGTGAAAAAACAAAATAAATCCATAATACTTATGGTAGCTTTATTCCCATGTATCCACAATTTTATTCTTAAAAAAGTTTCTGAACTTTCATTGATCTGAGAACTAAATAAATTAATTAGGTTAAATTCTCAACAAGATTATTAGGAGCTTTCATGCATTGCTGCCGAGAAAATGGTAGACATGATCAAGTCAACTAGAGCAACCTGAGAGCCCACTGGCACTGGTCAATTTAGAGAGAGAGAGAGAGAGAGAGGGGGAGAGGGAGAGGGAGAGGGAGAGAGAGAGGTTGTAAGAATCAAAGCAGAGGGTTGACCATGTAAAAAAAACCTAGAAAAGGTAGAGAATAGAGACAAGGGGGCCCATGTTGTCAGGTACAGGAGAAGGATCCTTTTGGTTCTCTTCTCTTGGACAATAGTTATAGAGATGTGCAATGAATTTGATTTGTGGATATTAAAATGCAGGACCAACTCTATTAGCAGAAAAACATGGAAATCCGACTCAAAAAGCCAAGAAAGGTGAGGATCATGGTTATGATCAATGGATTTCCATGGAGCCTCCTGCTGCCTTGCGGCTTGTGAAATGAAATATATAAAAAGTCCAAGCCTCGGACTGTGACCGTGTTGAATTTTATGTACTTTTCTTTTAAGCATAAAGAACAATATAATTTAAGGTATTGATTTAATTAGCTACTAAACCTGTTTAATTAGTGTTATACTAAACGATTTTGGATCAAACTATGGAGTGTTGAGCATTGTGATTACAGGGATTAAGAGAATTAATAGGGAAATATATAACCTCTTAATGAATGCACTAATTCTAATTCGAATTGAATATCTAAAATTAAATTTGAAAATAATTTAGTTCTGATATATTTATACAATCTGACATAAAAAAAAAATATATAATGACCATTAAAGAGAATGAAAGGACACTTGAAATAATCATAATATATCCTGCTGGTCTACTAAGAGTATTCTATTATAGATCCAACATGTCTCTTCGTTACTTCTTTTTTAAGAAAAAAAAAACCATGGACCGTAAAAAAATCAAAACATAAAGTAATGATATATTAACTTTCAAAGAGATAACAAAATTAATTGAAAAATCTAGAGAATATTTGAAAAACTAAAAAAGCAAAAACTTGGAATATCGCAAAAAGAGAAAATTGGACGTCTAACCCTAATTCAAAATATAAAATCATTGAAAATGATGAAAAATGTGAAAAATTCACGTCGTCCTTCAAATTTAATGTCATTAACTAAGACATTTATTTACAGACTTTATAGACACGATATTCTCAAAAACAAAAAAATTCAAAATTCGTTTATATATATACTTTTAGGTTTTTCAAGTTTTTTACTTTCGTTCCAGACTCTTTATATATATATATATTGGTTGTAGGGACATTTATTTACAGATTTTCGAAGTTTTTGAAGTTAAATTTTCTATTTTTTAAAGTTTCTTAAAATAAAATATTTTCTTTGATGGTTGTAGGGACATTTTCGTCCAAAAAGTGATTACTATATTTAGAAAAAAATTATGAATATATAAGGGTGCATGAAAAAGTAAAAAAAAAAATGTGAGAAAATACATATGATAAATAAAGGTAAAGGGGTCCAATAAAAGAGTAAAATTTTCAAAAGACAAAAGTTTTATTGCTATTATATATCCCCTCCCGCCCTCTTGGAATATATACCCATTATTTTTTAATTTGTGTCATACTTGGAATAAATATTTGCAACTCTTTTTTGCCTCGCAACGTAAAGCAAATATTATAACAAAAGAAATAGATATATTATGGCGCCCACTTGGGGTTGGAGGGGGATGCACACAGGAACTCTTCTCATGCACGGCATCAAACTGAGGTTGCTCAGTAGCCAACGTATAAGCCTTTTCGGCCACTCAGAGCTTTTTTCAGTTTTCTAAGTGTTCACTTCTCTCCTTCAGAAATGATAACCATCTCTCTCTCTCTCTCTCTCTCTCCCCAACTCGATACGTTAGGCTCCCCAACTCAGCAATATGCATGTATGTTTAAGAATTGCTATTGTTATTAATTAACATGAGAGCTATGTGAATATAACCTAGGAATTAGGGATTTTTATGTGTGGCCTAACACATTTAAATCAAACTAGAATAATGGGTTTGGTTAATCAATCTTCCTTATCTTGAAGATATAATTTGAGCTTAATGTCTACTTTGATTGTTTGTGCATGAGTGCTAACATTAGTTAATAGTAATATTCGGTTCTAGATGTTTGGTTACGTTTGAGCAACTAATTGCTAATTAGATCACCTAATCGTATCATTAAGCTCTCATGTTTCCCTTTGGGGTCCAATCAGAAAACTACTGGGACCATTAGCGATGATGAACACATGTATTTAGACATGATTGCATGTTATTGTTGTATCAACTTTTACAAAATCTTGTAGCATGAATTTTAAACAAGTCACGTGATTAATTATTTCTGCTGTGGTTACCGACCCCCTTGAGTTTAATGGTTAAATTGTGATGGGAACTTTTTCCTTTTTCTATTTTGTGTTAATTAAACACAAGATCAACGAGTTTTCACATTTAATATTCTACAATGGTATGCAACCCTCTGTTTGCTAGATGTTCAACTCATCTCTTTCAAAATTTAAACCAGCTAGATACTTTTAAACACAAACCTCAAATCTTAATTATTAAAATATCATTCTTGCAATGACTAAGTTGCTGGATCAGCATTTTTTGGCATTATAAAAAATTAAGTTTTGAGTTTTAATTTGTTGTTTAAAAAGTCCAAAAGACATGGTGATAACCTATTGAAAGCTAGGTAGGGTTTGTGTATATACCCAACTTCCTTAGACTTGGATAATTTGTTGTTTAAAAAGTCCAAAAGACATGGTGATAACCTATTGAAAGCTAGGTAGGGTTTGTGTATATACCCAACTTCCCTAGACTTGGATGACATGGGTCTAGCTCACTTCCAGACCAACATCCTTGGACATGGTTACGAGTCGAGCCTAAGTGAACATAAGTCTGGTGAACTACCAGACCCGACACCCTTAAAAGTTAAACCTGGCTGCATGCCGAGCCTAAATAGGCATGAGTTTAGTAAGTTGTCAAGCTCATCGCCCTTAGGCTTTGCACCATGCCGAGCCCAATTGGGCATGAGTTTGGCATACTGCCAAACCCACCACTTTTGAACTCAAATACATGTCAAGCCCAAGTAGACAAAGGTCTGGCAAGTTGTGCCAAACTTACCGCCCTTAAAGCTTCACATCATGACAAGTCCAATTAGGCATGGGTTTGGCAAGCTACCAAACCCAATATCTTTGGACTCCAATATGTTTCGAGACTAAACACATATGGATCTAGTAAGCTGTGAGACTCATCGCCCTTAGGCTTGGCACTGTGTCGAGCCTAAATGAGTATGAGTTCAATGAACTGCCAAACCCAATGTCCTTGGCCTTAGCTACATGCCAAGCATAATTGAGCATGAGTCTAACGAACTGCAAATCCATCGTCCTTAAGCTTGGTTGTGCGCCAAGCCTAATTAGACATACGTCTAATAACCTTCTCAACCTATTGATCTGGGTTTTGCTACATGTCAAATCCAATTGGGCATAGGTTATATGCTATCAAATCAGATACCCTTGAGCTCAGCTACATGTCAAGCCCAAGTGGGCAAGGGTCTATCTTGTTGTCATACCCATTGATTGTGGACTTGGCATTATGCTGAGCACAAATGACTAAAGGTTTGGAGATATTTGTCTCCCTACACCTATAGGTGTATAAGAAATCTCTTAAATTGCCTATCATATTTCCATCTCATTAATCTTTTGTAAGGGATATATATCCCTCGTTAATGCCATTAGAACAAAATAACTATTTATCCCATTCACTTCTGCAAAACTAAAAGGTTTATGAGCTATAAATACCTCTTGAATCATCCAGATAAAGAGTTCACAATTTTTACTCTCAATAAACTAATATTTTTAAATCACAGAGCATTTCTCATGCCAAAACAAGAACAAATACTCTTGTTCTTGAAATTTGATGCTTATTATCTTATTTATTACAATTCATTTTTTAAAAGTTACTTATTTTATCATAAAATGATCTTCTTTTGTTCTCTTGTTCTATACTCATGCTCATTCTCTTGTTCTTCAAATGACACTAAGGCGTATTACTTTACATAAATTGATGGTTATAATTGCCCTATATTATTTTACTTTACTTTTACAAAGAATAATATTGAGATATTCAGTTTAGAATCTGTTTGAAAGTGAAGTAAAAAAATTATTTTTTAAAATATTTTTTTACTTGAAAATATATTAAAATTTTATTTTTTTAATTTTATTTTTAATACCAACAAATTAAAATAACAAGAACACCTCCTGCATGGACACCTAATACCACCATCAGTAAAATTCCTCGGAATAATGTTGCGAAATTAATAAAACCTTGAACCCCATTACA
>Ga0325400_1006692_pt1 | contig 10973 bp, 10 predicted proteins | sample PopdelMetagenome_2_FD_205662 | JGI IMG/M metagenome (GOLD analysis project Ga0325400, IMG submission 205662) | Populus deltoides microbial communities from Bellville, Georgia, United States - Xylem-PdKOR-R1 | ecosystem: Host-associated > Plants > Phyllosphere > Stem > Wood/Secondary xylem...
TCCGAACCCGGAAGCTAAGCCTCTCAGCGCCGATGGTACTGCCCGGGGGACCGGGTGGGAGAGTAGGACACCGCCGGACACCATTCCCAGAACGGGGTCACAGCACACGCTGTGACCCCGTTCTGGCGTTCCCGGACCATTCCTGCGGGACCGGTCAGCGGCGAAGATCCGGCGGCGCCGTCGTGGCGCCCACGTTGTCGGCCAGCCACTGGACGAGCGGCACCAGCGCCCGCCACGTCGACCGCACGCGCTCGACGACCTCCCGGCTGTCCAGCCAGTCCTCCGGCGTCCAGTGCCGGCCGCCGTGCACGGACCGGTGCCGCAGCAGCTCGGCCCGCGGGTGGGCTGCGTCGTAGCCCCGCGGGGTGCGGGTGAGCCGGTGCCCGTCCAGGCCGATGCCCGCCGCGGCCAGCTCGTCGGCCACCGCCTGCAGCCGGGCACCCTGCAGGTCTGCGTCCACGGCGCGGCGGTAGCGCTCGACCTGGTCGGGCTGCATCCGCCAGCTGCCGCCGGCGGCCCGCAGGCCGTCCGCGGAGACCTCCACGTACCAGGCGCCCACGCCGGCACCCTCCGGGTGCAGCACGGCTCCCTGGTGCGTCTTGTACGGAGTCTTGTCCTTGGCGAAGCGCACGTCGCGGTAGGGGCGGAACAGCTTCGCCGCGCCGAACTCGGGTGCCAGCTCCTCCACCAGCGCCTGCATCGGCGCGCGCACGTGGTGCTCGTAGGCGCCCCGGTGCTCTGTCCAGTAGGACTTGCTGTTGTCCGCCTCGAGGCCCTCGTAGAAGACCAGGCCCTCGTCGGGGAAGCCCGTGAAGCTCATCCCGGCCCTTCGTCGTCGCCCAGCAGCACGTGCCACCGGTGCTCGTGGATGGTGGTGGTGCCGGCGTCCAGCGTCCGGGACCAGCCGTCGGGTGCCCAGCCCGCGGACTCCAGGAAACCCGAGGTGACCGGGTCCTCGCGGGGCACCCACATCTGCAGCCGCCGCACCCCGGTCGGGGTCAGCAGGTCGACCGCGGCGGCGACCAGGCGGCTGCCGTGCCCGCGCCTGCCCCACCGGGGCTCCACCAGCAGGGCGGTGACCTCCGACGACGGCCCGTCGGGGGAGGCCGGGTCCTGTGCGGTGACCTCCGCCGGCCCGTGCGCCAGGAAGCCGACGGTCGCGCCGCCCTCCTGGGCGACCAGCACGCCGTGCGCCGGGGTGGGGGGCCCGGCCAGCGACGTCGCCCAGCCCGCGGTGACCGCGGCGTCGTCCCACTCGTCGAGCACCGCCGCCGGCAGCAGGGACCGGTAGGCCGTCCGCCAGGCGATCCGCTGCACCCGGGCGATGTCGGCGGCGTCCGCGGGCCCCGCCGGCCGCACCGACGACTCCGCCCGACCGGTCAGCTGCACGGTGCCTCCACGGCTGCACCCTAGGCGGGCTGTCGGGAGGCCGGTGCAGGATCGGCACCGTGCACCGCCTGCCCCCCGTCGACCGGATCGCGGCCCCGCTCGCCCGGCGCATCGCGCTGGCCGCCCAGGGCCTGTCCGACGCCCGCCCGGCGGGGGGCGCCGGCACCCGGCAGCTGCGCACCCTGGTCGAACGGTTGGCGGTGGTCCAGATCGACTCCGTCAACGTGGTCTCCCGCTCGCACTACCTCCCGGCCTTCAGCCGGCTCGGGCCCTACCGGCACGCCGAGCTCGACCGGTTGCACCACCCCCGGCACGACGTGTTCGAGTACTGGGCGCACGAGGCCTCCTACCTGCCGGTGCGGCTGCAGCCCTTCCTGCGCTGGCGGATGGCCGCGGCGCAGCAGCACGCCTGGGGGTCGATGCTGCGCGTGCAGCGCGAGCGCCCCGAGTACGTCGCCGCCCTGCTCGACCGGGTCCGCGACGACGGTCCGCTGCGGGCCGGCGAGCTGGGGGAGCAGCGGCCCAGCACGCCCGGGCAGATGTGGAACTGGCACCCCGGCAAGGCGGCGCTGGAGTACCTGTTCTTCGTCGGCGCGCTCACCGCCCGGTCCCGCACCGCCGGGTTCGAGCGGGTCTACGACCTCACCGAGCGCGTGCTGCCCGCAGCGGTGCTGGCCACGCCCACCCCGCCCCGGCCCGACGCGGTCCGCGAGCTGGTGCGCACGGCGTCCCGGGCGCTGGGGGTGGCCACCGAGACCGACCTGCGCGACTACTTCCGGCTGCCGGTCGCCGACGCCCGCACCGCCGTCGCCGAGCTGGCCGAGTCCGGGGAGCTGCTGCCGGTCGAGGTCGGGGGGTGGGACCGGCCGGCCTGGCTGGACCCCGCGGCGCGGCGGCCGCGGTGGGCGCGGGCGCGGGCGCTGCTGTCGCCCTTCGACTCGCTGGTGTGGGAGCGCCCGCGGGTGGAGCGGTTGTTCGGCTTCCGGTACCGGCTGGAGATCTACACCCCGGCCGCGCAGCGCGTGCACGGCTACTACGTGCTGCCCTTCCTGCTCGGCGACCGGCTGGTCGCCCGCGTCGACCTCAAGGCCGACCGGCAGGCCGGCGTCCTGCGGGTGCAGGCCGCGCACGGCGAGGCGCCGCAGCCCGACCCCGAGGTGGCCGTCGAGCTCGCCGCCGAGCTCGAGCTGCTCGCCGGCTGGCTGGGCCTGTCGGGGGTGCAGGTGGCCGACCGCGGCGACCTCGCGGCCCTGCTGCGCGTCGCGCTGGCGTGATCAGCCCGCCCGGCGCAGCCGCAGGTCGCCGGACACCGAGCGCATCCGCACGGTCAGGGTCGCGGCGCCGTCCCCGGCCTCCCCGTCGTCGGCGGACAGCTGGGAGTCCAGCCGGCCGCTGACCGTCTGCAGGTCCAGCCACAGCCGCAGGCCCGGGGCCACCGCGACGGTCGCGTCCCCGGACACCGTCCGCAGCGCCACCTCACCGGACGCCACCCGGCCGACCACGACGTCGGCGGAGGCGCTGCTGACCTCGACGTCGCCGCCGACCGGGCCGAGCCGGACGTCGCCGGAGGCGGTGGTGACCGTGACCGAGCCGGCCACCGCGTCCAGCCGGACGTCCCCGGACGCCGACCGGACGACCGCGTCGGCGCCCACCGCCCCCGCGTGCACGTCGCCGCTGGCGGTGCGGACGGCGAGGCCGGCGCAGCTGTCGACCCGCACGTCCCCGCTCGCGCCGGTCACCTCCACGTCCCCCCAGGGTCCGCGCACCGTGGCGCCCGCCGAGGCCGTCGTGACGCCCAGCGGGCAGCCGGCCGGCAGGACGGCGGTGACGGCGAAGCGCGGGTTGGCCAGCAGCCGGGAGGCGGGGACGGTGACCAGCAGCCGCGCCGGGGCGGCGTCCCCGCTGCCGGGCAGGTGCTGCACGACCACCTCGTCGAGCACCCTCTCGGCGGCCCCGTTGAGCGCCTCGACGTCCACGGTGATCCCGGTGGCGCCCTCCACGGCGGTCAGCAGGACCGACCCGGCGGGGTTGCGCACCTCCACGGCGGGTGCGGGGCCGGTGACGGGGAAGGTCTCGCGGCGGACGGACATGGCGTTCTCCTCAGGTCAGCTGCGGGCCCAGCCGGTCATCCGGCGGCCCGGCCCCGAGCGCGGGGCGGTGGGGGGTGGTGCCTGCAGGCCGGTGGCGACGGCGCGCACCAGCCAGGTGTTGAGCGAGACGCCGGCGGCCGCGGCCGCGGCGTCGGCACGGGCCTTGAGCGACTCGGGGAGGCGCAGGCTGATCCGGGCCACGGCCTCGTCGTCGTCCGTGGGTGCGGTGGGCTCGGCGGGCGCCGCCGCGGGGGCGGCGGAGCGGGTGACCACGACCTCGGGGTCGCGACCCCGGACGACGACGTCGACCGCGGTGTCCTCCAGCGCTGCGGTGACCTCGGCAGCCATCGCGGCCAGGGCGTCGGTGACGGCGAGCCGGACGGCCGGCTCGAGGGTGTCGGCGAGCAGGCCGGCGGTGGCCCGGGTCTGCTCGGTGCCGGCCGCTGCGGTGGCCCGGAGGTGGGCGCGGAGCGCGTCGACGTACTGGCTGAGGTCCATGCGGTGATCCTGCGGGGTCAGCCCAGCCGGTGGCGGTCGGCGGGCCGGCGCCGCCAGGGCGAGAGCAGCCGGGCGACGTCGCGGTCGTGGGTGCGGGTGGGGCGCCGGCCGAGCTGGCTGCGCAGCTCCTCGACGTAGGGGTCCGATGTCATGCCACCACTGTGACGCCAGTTTGACGTCATGACAACACCAGCACGACGCCACGGTGTCCTCCGTAGGCTGGGGACCGTGCCCGACACCGCGCCGCTGACCGTCCAGGTCGTCGCCCAGACGCAGTTCACGCCGCCGCCCGACGTCCCCTGGAGCACCGACGCCGAGGGCGGACAGGCGCTCGCCGAGTTCGCCGGCCGGGCCTGCTACCAGTCCTGGGGCAAGCCCAACCCGGCCACCGCCACCAACGCCGGCTACCTGCGGCACATCCTCGAGGTGGGCCACCTGTCGGTCCTGGAGCACGGCTCGGTGTCGGTGTACCTGACCGGCGTCTCCCGCTCGCTCACCCACGAACTCGTCCGGCACCGGCACTTCTCCTTCAGCCAGCTCTCCCAGAGGTACGTCCCTGAGGGCGACGCCGCCTTCGTCGAGCCCGACGTCATCGCCGACGACCCCGAGCTGCACCGGCTGTTCTCCGACGCCGTGGAGAGCTCGCGGCTGGCCTACGGGGCGCTGCTGGCCGGGCTGGAGGCGCGCTTCGCCGACGTCCCGAACGCCACCCTGCGCCGCAAGCAGGCCCGGCAGGCCGCCCGCGCGGTGCTGCCCAACGCCACCGAGACCCGCATCGTGGTCACCGGCAACTACCGCGCCTGGCGGCACTTCGTGGCCATGCGGGCCAGCGAGCACGCCGACGTGGAGATCCGCGACCTCGCGGTGCGCTGCCTGGAGGAGCTGCAGCGGGTCGCCGGCAACGTCTTCGGCGACTTCCGGATCAGCACCCTGCCCGACGGGTCGAGGGTCGCCGCCAGCCCGCTGGTGGGCGAGGGCTGACCCCGGTGGCCGGTCCTCCCGCTGGGTAGGTTGGCGGGCATGACCGCGCGCGCCACCGACCCCGCCCGTCCCTTCGGCCGGGTGCTCACCGCGATGGTCACCCCCCTCACCGAGGACGGGTCCGTCGACCTGGCCGGGGCGCAGGAGCTGGCCAGCCACTTGGTCGACCGCGGCCGGCACGACGGCCTGGTGGTCAACGGGACGACGGGGGAGTCGCCGACCGTCTCCGACACCGAGCAGGTCGAGCTGCTGCGCGCGGTGCTCGACGCCGTCGGCGACCGCGCCGTCGTGGTGGCCGGTGCCGGCACCAACGACACCGCGCACTCCATCGAGAAGGCGCAGGCCGCCGAGCGGGCCGGTGCCCACGGCCTGCTCGTGGTCACCCCGTACTACAACCGGCCCACCCAGCGCGGCCTGCTCGCCCACTTCGGCGCGGTCGCCGACGCCACCGAGCTGCCGGTGATGCTCTACGACATCCCGCCGCGCTCGCAGGTCCCGATCGCCGTGGACACCCTGGTCCGGCTCGCCGACCACCCGCGGGTCGTGGCGGTCAAGGACGCCAAGGGCAACCTCAACGACGTCTCCTGGACCCTGGCCCGCACCGACCTGGCCTACTACAGCGGGGACGACGTCCTCAACCTCGCGCTGCTGGCGATCGGCGCCGTCGGGGTGGTCAGCGTCGTCGGGCACGTGGTCGGGCCGCAGCTGGCCGACCTGGTCGCCGCCGTCGAGGCCGGTGACCTGCCCCGGGCCCGGGCGGTCAACGACGCGCTGCTGCCGGTGTACGCCGGGATCATGGGCGGCGGCCAGGGCGCCATGATGGTCAAGGCCGCGCTGCACGCGCTGGGCCTGCCCGCCGGTCCCACCCGGCCCCCGCTGGTCGACGCCACCGCCGAGGAGGTCGCGCAGCTGCGCGAGCACCTCGCCGCCGGGGGCATCGCGCTGTGATCGCCCAGCTGGCCGCGCCCCCGCCGCTGCCCGCGGGTGGGCTGCGGGTGGTCGCGCTCGGCGGGCTGGGCGAGATCGGCCGCAACATGGCCGTGCTGGAGTTCGACGGCCGGCTGCTGGTCATCGACTGCGGGGTGCTCTTCCCCGAGGCCGAGCAGCCCGGCGTGGACCTGATCCTGCCCGACTTCTCCGTCATCGAGGACCGGCTGGACGACGTCGAGGCCGTCGTCCTCACGCACGGGCACGAGGACCACATCGGCGCGGTGCCCTACCTGCTGCGGCTGCGCGCGGACATCCCGCTGGTCGGGTCCCGGTTCACCCTGGCGCTGGTGGCGGCCAAGCTGCGCGAGCACCGGATCGTGCCCGAGCTCACCGAGGTGGCCGCCGGGGACACCCACCGGGCCGGGCCCTTCGACCTCGAGTTCGTCTGCGTGAACCACTCCATCCCCGACGCGCTCGCCGTCGCGGTGCACACCCCCGCCGGCACCCTGGTGCACACCGGGGACTTCAAGATGGACCAGCTGCCCCTGGACGGGAAGCTGACCGACCTCGGCGCCTTCGCCCGGCTCGGCGCGGCCGGGGTCGACCTGCTGCTGGCCGACTCCACCAACGCCGAGGTGCCCGGCTTCGTCACCAGCGAGCGGTCCATCGGCCCGGTGCTGGACTCGGTCTTCGCCCGGGCCGAGCAGCGGCTGATCGTGTCCAGCTTCGCCAGCCACGTGCACCGCATCCAGCAGGTGCTCGACCAGGCCGGGAAGCACGGCCGGCGGGTCGCGCTGGTGGGGCGGTCGATGGTCCGCAACATGGGCGTCGCGCAGGAGCTCGGGCTGCTGCACGTGCCGGACGGGCTGATGGTCCCCCTCGACGAGGCCACGACGATGCCGCCCGAGCAGGTCGTGCTGGTCAGCACCGGCTCGCAGGGCGAACCGCTGAGCGCGCTGGGTCGGATGGCGGCGGGCACCCACGCCCACGTCACCATCACCCCCGGCGACACCGTCGTGCTCGCCAGCTCCCTGGTGCCGGGCAACGAGACCGCGGTCTACCGGGTGATCAACGGCCTGGCCCGGCTCGGGGCCACCGTGGTGCACAAGGAGACCGCCCGGGTGCACGTGTCCGGGCACGCCCCGGCCGGGGAGCTGCGGCTGCTGCTGCAGGTCACCCGGCCCCGGCACCTGCTGCCGGTGCACGGCGAGTGGCGGCACCTGCGCGCGCACGCCGCGATCGCCGCGGAGGCCGGCCTGGCACCCGAGCAGGTGCTGCTGGCCGAGGACGGCGTCGTGGTCGACCTGGTGGACGGCGTCGCCTCGGTGGTGGGCGCGGTGCCGATCGGCAACGTCTACGTCGACGGGCTCAACGTCGGCGACGTGGGGGAGGAGTCGCTGCAGGCGCGGCGCATCCTGGGCGACGAGGGCTTCGTGGCCCTGACCGTCGTCGTCGAACCCGCCACCGGCACCGTCGTCGCGCCGGTGCACCTGTCCTCGCGCGGGTTCTCCGACGACCCCGAGGCCTTCGCCCCGGCCCTGGCCCTGGTCGAGGAGGCGCTGCGCACCACGCTGGAGCAGGGTCCGGTCGACTCGCACCGGCTGGCCCAGGTGGTGCGGCGGACGGTGGGGAAGTGGGTGTCGGACACCTACCGGCGCCGCCCGATGATCATCCCCACCGTCCTCGAGGTCTAGCCGCGCACGACCTCGACAGGGGTGATGCCCTCGTCGGCGGGGAGGTCGAAGCCGAGCACCTGGGCGTAGAAGGACAGCTCGCCGTCCAGCGACGCCCGGATGTTCTCCGACCGGCGGAAGCCGTGCTGCTCGCCGGGGAACAGCAGGTAGGCGTGCGGCACGCCCTTGTCCCGTAGCGCCGCCACCATCATCTCGGCCTGCTCCGGCGGCACCACCCGGTCCTCGGCACCCTGGAACACCGCCAGCGGGGTGTCGAGGGCGTCGACGTGGTGGATGGGTGAGCGCTGCGCGTAGACGGCCTCGCCCGACGGCCAGGGTGCGATCAGCCCGTCCAGGTACCGGGACTCGAAGGAGTGCGTGTCCCGGGCCAGCGCGGCCAGGTCGGCCACGCCGTAGTGGCTCGCACCCGCGGCGAACACGCCCGGGCGGAAGGTGAGCGCCGCCAGCGTGGTGTACCCGCCGGCCGACCCGCCGCGGATCACCGCGCGGTCCGGGTCGACCCGCAGGTGGTCGGGTGCCGCGTCGGAGGACAGCCACCGCACGCAGGCCACCACGTCGTCGAGGTCGGCGATGCCCCAGCGGCCCTGCAGGGCGTCGCGGTAGGCCCGCCCGTAGCCGGTGGACCCCCGGTAGTCCACGTCGGCGACGGCGAACCCGCGCGAGGTCCAGTACTGCACGCCCAGCGTCAGCACCGGCGAGGCGGCCGCGGTCGGGCCGCCGTGCACGACCACCACCAGCGGCGGCCGCTCGCCGTCCGGTCCGCGGAACCCGGGGTTGGTCGGCGGGTAGACCAGGGCGTGGGCCTCGGTGACGCCGTCGGCGTCGGTGCTGGGGAAGGTGACGTGCTCGGGCCGGGAGAAGAAGGCGTCCTCGACGTCCTGCGGCGCGGGGCGCAGCACCTCGACACCGCCGCCGTCGGCGTCGACCCGGACGACCTCCGCCTTGGAGGTCGGCCCGCCGGCGACGCAGACCACCGCGGTGCCCTGCGCGCGCAGCTGCGCGAAGGAGGCGTACCGGGTCCCCAGCTCGCGCGGGCCGTCGGCGTCGAGGACGGCGAGCCTGTCGGCGCCGTCCCGGCCGTAGCCGACCACGACCCGGCCGTCGGCCAGCTCGGCGAACCGGCTGGCGCCGAAGACCCACTGCGGCCCGGCCATGTCGCTGCCGGGGTCGCACAGCAGCTCGGGCTCCCCGCCCGGGTGCCAGCGGTACAGTGACCAGAACCCCGTGCGGTCGGCGAAGAACAGCAGCGACCCGTCGGCGGCCCAGGTCGGCTGCACCACGGACTCGCCGTCCCCCCCGGCCACCACCGTCTCCGCGCCGTCGGCGGCGCGCACCACCAGCTGTGCTGCGTCCCAGGGCATCGCCGGGTGCTGCCACTGCAACCAGCTGAGCGCACCGTCGGGACCCAGGCGGGGGTCGGAGACGAAGTCCGGTCCAGTCACCAGCACCTCGGTGGTGCCGTCGAGGCCGACGGTGACCACCTCGTGCACCACCTCGGCGGCGTCGCCGGAGGGCGTGTGGGTCTCCCGGACGCAGAGCACCTGCCCGCCCGGGGTCACCGACAAGTCGGCGAACCGCACGCCCGAGGGGATCGCCGGCTCCGGCGTCAGCGGCTCGGGGTCACCACCGGGGACCACCCGGTACAGCCGCTGGTCGGCGAAATCGGTGAAGAACACCGTGCCCGCCGCGACCGTCCACGCGCCGCCGCCGTACTCGTGGGCCCGGGTGCGGGCGTTCCACGGCCCCGGCAGCAGGTCGGTCGTCGTGCCGTCGGGGGACCGGCGCACCAGCACCGTCCGGCCGCCCTCGGCCGCCCTCGACTCGGCCCACCAGACGTCGTCCCCGTCGACGGCGACCTCGCCCAGCCGGGCGGCGGTCGCCACGACCTGCGCGGAGGTGATCGGGGTCGGCCAGGATCCGAACGGCAGGGTCTGCATGCCCTGTGACGCTAGTCCGGGCGCCAGACACGCTCTCCCGCCTGCCACACGGGCACCACGCACGCGATTACCGTCGGCGACATGCCTGCGCGCTCGACCACGTCGACCCGCCGGTCGGCTGCCGGCGGATCCTCGCGCAGCCGGCCGGCGACCACCGCTGCGAAGAAGAAGGCGCCCGCCAAGCGGGCACCGGCCAAGCGGGGGAGCACCACCGCCGCCCGCCGCCCCGCCCCGCGGCGCCGCTCCGTCGGCGCCGGGCTGTGGTCGGCGGCGAGCGGCACCTGGTCGCTGCTGGCCCGCGGCGCCGGGGGGCTGGCCCGCTCGGTCGCCCGGCCCGAGGAGGCCGAGCCGCTGGCCCCCGAGCACCGCAGGGACGGCGTGGGCCTCGCCGTCCTCGGCCTGGCCATCGTGCTGGGCGTGACCGCCTACGTCGGCGACGTCGGCCCGGTCGGCTCCGGCATCGTGGACGCCTTCCGCTGGGCGTTCGGCGCGCTGACCTACCTGCTGCCGGTCGTGCTGCTGCTCGCCGCGCTCCGGCTGCTGCGCCACGGCCCGAGGCCCGAGGCCCGCGGCCGGCTGGTCATCGGCTGGATCTGCATCGTGCTGCCGGTGCTCGGCATCGCGCACCTGGTCACCGGCTCGCCCACCGGCGAGGAGCGGCACGCCGGCGGCGGCCTGGTCGGCTGGGCCGTCGGCAACCCGGTCGGCGCCGGCGTGGGCACCGGCGTGGGCGTGGCGCTGTTCCTGCTCGTGGTGTTCTTCGGCGTCCTCGTCGTCACCGCCACCCCCGTGCACCAGGTGCCCGAGCGGCTGCGCGGGTTCCTCGACCGGGTCACCGGCCGCGACGAGGACGTCTACGACGACGAGGAGCACGAGGACGACGAGTTCGTCCCCGACCTCGGCGAGGACGCCGACCCGCCCAGGCCGCGCGCCGTCCGCCGCGGCCGCGCGCAGGCCGCCATGGACGCCCTCACCGCCGCGGCGGACTCCGGCGACACCGGGGTCATCGACACCGGCGACGTCGACGGCGCCGGCGACGCGGTGGCCGTGCAGCCCACGACCGGCACCGCCCTGCGCCGACCGCCCGTGGTGGAGGACCGCACCCGCCGGGTCGAGCCCGAGCTGCCGCCGATCACCGAGCCCGAGCAGATGGTCATCGAGCCGGTCGAGGGCGACTACGTGCTGCCCTCGCTGAACTCGCTGCGCCCGGGCGACCCGCCCAAGGCCCGGTCCAAGTCCAACGACATCGCCATCGAGGCGATCACCGGCGTCCTCGAGCAGTTCAACATCGACGCCGCCGTCACCGGGTTCACCCGCGGCCCGACGGTGACCCGCTACGAGGTCGAGCTGGGCCCCGCGGTCAAGGTCGAGAAGATCACCGCGCTGACCCGCAACCTGGCCTACGCCGTCGCCAACGACAACATCCGCATCCTGGCGCCGATCCCCGGCAAGTC
>Ga0325400_1006693_pt1 | contig 10972 bp, 13 predicted proteins | sample PopdelMetagenome_2_FD_205662 | JGI IMG/M metagenome (GOLD analysis project Ga0325400, IMG submission 205662) | Populus deltoides microbial communities from Bellville, Georgia, United States - Xylem-PdKOR-R1 | ecosystem: Host-associated > Plants > Phyllosphere > Stem > Wood/Secondary xylem...
TAGTTGTTGGACCAACCAGAAGAATGACTTGGGAAAAAAGCTTGAATCATTAAGCTACTAAATCAACCCTCATGTCATTGGTCAACACAAATTAATCATTTTAGTTAAAAATGCTATAATCTTGTTCATTCTTCTGGTTTCATTGAATTTCAAAGTCGGAGCAATATTTTTTATTTTTTACTCAATTTGATATTTTTTTTAAAAACGAACTTTCCTCGTCCGAGAAGTCCACCAAGTACCTGTTTTTAATTATAGCAAAAATATCTAGTGTCTGTACAAAAGGTACGCCAAACACCTCCGAATCCAATACCATGCCTCCGAATGGTACCTCGAGGCTGAAGGGCCCCCGTACTTTTCTACCCTCAAATTTTACCTTTTCACTCATTCATGTCCCTACCTTCTCAAATCCTGTGGCGCAGAGCTAGACAAAAGAAAAAAAGAAATTCAGTCTCCCAAAAGTTACTTTCTACTCCTCGTTTGACTTTCCATATCCCTCATCCAATGACGTCTCTCCTAAAATTTGACCTTCCCAAGGTAAAGACAATAAATTAATATTAATTGTATAGTAATTAAATAAAGATAAAAAAAAGTTAAAAAACCACTAAACGAAAAAATTAAAAAAATCATGTCCACCTGAACACTGGCAACTGAATACTCTCACCTTCTCAGTGGCATTTATGTAAATATATAAGAATCCATGCCTTATTTCTTAAATCTATTTTCTCAGTATCTTCACTCACTCCCGTCTCTCGAAGGAACATAAGCTGGTACCTCCACTTCTTCGCGGGCTTAAAATTTCTCCTCTTCTCTAGCTCTCTAAAATTTTTTACGTTAGTCCGCTGTTCACGCTCCGTTCAATCTCCGTTAACTAACCCAAGCGATCTTATTCTTGCTGTTTTGATTTTGAACCTTCACAACGCTGTCGTTTCGAATTCAGAAATTTTAACAGAATCTCACCATTAGCGCCCTGCCGTTACCGGGAAACCAGTCATTTCTAATCCCCGATGCACAGAATCTAAACTAATGGGCTGTGTTCTCGGCAAGCCCGCCTCCAGGGATCGCCAGAGTCGTGAAGCATCCTCCGACCGTGGCCGGAGCTCCGATGAACCACCCGTTGACGTCACCGGATCCGTTAACGCCGCAGTGAAGGCTAAGAGGGAGAAAGCAGCACCAACAACGCAGAAGCAGAATGCAACGCGACATACCGGCGATTTCCCGGCTGTGGATGTTCAGGGGACGACTGAAAGGCGGAGGCCACGGCCAGAAGTTAGTCTGTGCTATCAGCAAGGGTGGCCATCGTGGTTAATGGCGGTTGCCGGTGATGCCATCGGCGAATGGACTCCTCGCCGAGCTAACACATTCGAGAAGCTTGACAAGGTAATTAAAGAAACCAAAACCCAAGTTTAATTAATTTAATTGCATGTATTGAATTATTAACAATTTTCGGATTTTTTAGATTGGGCAAGGGACGTATAGCAATGTGTATAAAGCAAGGGATTTAATAACAGGAAAGATAGTGGCTTTAAAGAAAGTGAGGTTTGATAATTTGGAGCCAGAGAGTGTTAAATTTATGGCAAGAGAGATTCTTGTTTTAAGAAGATTAGACCATCCAAATGTTCTTAAGCTTGAAGGTTTGGTCACTTCAAGAATGTCATGTAGTCTTTACTTGGTTTTTGAGTACATGGAACATGATCTTGCCGGGCTGGCGGCACGCCGAGGCGTCAAGTTCACTGAACCTCAGGTACATTGTTTGTTATTTTAAGATTGGATGTTTTGTGGGTTGTTTTGATTTTGTAGTAGTTTGTTGTGTAATGTGATAATTAATGGTATTTAAGGGTGTAATTTTGGGTGTTTTGGTGTTGATGGATTTGGCATTTGGGGCTATTGGACTGTTTCGTGTTGTTTTTTAGCTTTTGGGTGTGTTGTGCTTTTTTTAATCTTGTTTGTTTAACTAGGTCTTTTTGAGGTTGTGCATATGTTAATCCTTTTTTTTTTATTTGCTTGTGAGCTTTGATGTTACTTCAAGCCATGTCCAAGGCTACAGGGTCCCATTACCTCGTAGTTTACATGTCCATTTGTGCTGCTATGATGCATAGAGGTTTCATATGCTCAACATGATGTTTTGTATTATTTTGGGTTTGAAGATTTATGGGAAGTTCAAACTTTACATCACAACATGTATGAATATAGAAATTCCCCTTAATTAACTTTCATTTTTTGTGAAGACTGATCAACTTTTCATCTTGGAAATGAATAAATGCAAAAAGAAAAGATGCCAACTCCAAGATTTGCTAATGTTTATGGCATGACATAATTTGATTATTTAGTCACTTCTCTAATGTTGAACACTTTGGCCATGTTTAGGTGAATTTTTCATTTCTGAAAGCTCATTGGAAAAGTAAATGTGCATGCACATCTTCAATTATTTGTCAATGTCAAAAGTATTAATCGAAACAATGATAGTTTATGGATACTGAACTAAAAGTAGGTTACCCAGAATTTTAGTTATTTTCATTCAATATATGCTTGTGTTCAGTTTTGCTATTTACATTAGGAAAGATCCAGGGCTTCATATTATTGGCGGAAATGCCAGCCCAAATGAGATGCTTCCCAAGGATAGAAACTTAGTTATAATGCATGGCTTAAGTAGCATCAAAGTAACCATTTTTCATATCAGGCCTCTAATAGCATGTGGAGTTTTTTTGGTTATTTTCTATGCCCTGGAGTTGGACACCATGGTAATGTATCATATAACTGACTGGTCCATTTCTTGATTTATTCCCTTTGGCAGATAAAGTGCTACATGAAGCAGTTGTTATCCGGGATTGAGCATTGCCACAACCATGGTGTTCTGCACCGTGATATCAAGGGTTCCAATCTCCTTATAGATAATGAAGGAATTCTAAAAATTGCTGATTTTGGACTGGCTACTTTCTATGATCCTGATCGCAAGGTTCCTATGACCAGTCGAGTTGTCACCCTTTGGTACCGCCCCCCTGAACTTCTTCTTGGGGCAACTTATTATGGTGCTGGTGTTGACCTCTGGAGTGCCGGCTGCATTTTGGCAGAGCTGCTTGCTGGGAAGCCAATAATGCCTGGACGGACAGAGGTACTATTTTTACTTGCATACCAGGTTTCAAGATCCGTATGCAAATTCATTTGTTCTGGTTGAATGATGAAGTTGTTACTGCTGGAATCTTTACACTATTTCAAGTCTTCATCCGGGCTACAAACTATTAGTTTAGAGGTGCAACAATGCCCTAATTAAAACAAGGCAGTGATGTTGAGTCCTATGCTCAAACATGGGAACTAGGTGAGAGGCAGCAGGAACAGTAAGATTTAAGGAATGATCCCTACCTTATTCATCATCTTGGGTTGTATAGTAATATAGAATAATATCGTATTCTGGTTTATTCTATGTAGATGCTGAAAATGTTAGGGAGTCGATAGTGTCAAACCAAGTAATCTAATGCCCGGACAAATATGCAGTCATGTGAGCTACCAACCATGGAAAAACCCCGTGTTATCATGAAACGTTAAGCATAGCAGGTTAATTAAGCACACCTTCAGTGATTTTATCTTGCATTATATTGGTTTCGGAGTATGTATTGCTTTTATTGACTAGTCTGATTGTCTCAACTGTTGTCGTTTCTATTGATGATATTCTTGTGTAAGCTATTTTCTCTTTCAGTTGGCTGGCTCATTGTTTACAGTTGATTTGCTTTTCAATTCTTTCCCTGCTTAGGTTGAACAACTGCACAAGATATTTAAGTTATGTGGTTCACCATCTGAGGAATATTGGAAGAAATCCAAATTGCCAAATGCAACACTTTTTAAACCACAGCAGCCTTACAAACGATGTATAGTAGAAACCTTCAAAGATTTCCCCACTTCTGCTCTGCCTTTAATTGAAACTCTTCTTTCGGTAGATCCTGATGATCGAGTCACTGCCACTGCAGCTCTAAATAGTGAAGTGAGTGATTTTAACTCAATTATTTGCCAATCTAGCTTATATATATTAAAAGATGGCTTTATGTTTTGCAAGCTTCAGACTGATATTTATTGTTTGACACAAGGACTTGGATGAGATATTCTTACTTCTCCACAATTCTTTATTTTCCTTGAACTTATTTATGGATTGATATATGTGTTTTGGAGTGTAATCATGTCGTTGGTTTTCATACTACAGTTCTTCACCACTGAACCTTATGCATGTGAGCCGTCGAGTTTGCCTAAATATCCTCCCAGTAAAGAATTGGATGTGAAGTTGAGAGATGAAGAAGCTAGAAGGTTTGTTTATTCTTCATTCTTGTCTACCTTTTTTGTTTTTTTGGACCTGTATAATGGCCATGCTGAAAGGCGATCTTTATTTATCTAATTTCCTTCTCAGGCAAAGGGGCCTTGGTGGAAAAGGTAATGCTGTTGATGGTGCAAGAAAAACAAGAATTCGTGATCGGGCTGGTTGGGCAATCCCAGCTCCAGAGGCCAATGCAGAGAATCCAGCAAACCTAGATGTATGTGAAGGACTTTCTCTTGTTACCCTTAATATTATTTGTTTTTCTATTTAGCTCCTCTTTTTTGCTACAAGACAGCAAATACCCAGCCACCCCCGAATCCACCAATCTTTATGTCACATGTTCAATACGTGTCATTTCATCCTTGATGAGTGTACTTCCTGGGTTCTAAGCCGTATCTCTGTAGACTTGTTGGGCAAGTCTAATTTTGAGAATTCTTTTGTGATGTCTTTTTAGTTTACCGCTCTTTCCCTATCATTAGAAAACTGTGGTTGGTCACAGGTCCTTGTTACACGGTGAAATCCACTTTGGATTATGTATCTTAGGTCAATAGTTGTCAAATCAACTGGTCAGAATTGTCAACTGGTTAGGCCCTTCACTTCATGACCATACGTTCTCTACTCTCTTCTTGTGTTTTTCAAAGCATAGTTTGACTTGAGATTTTCATTTGTTATCCAGAGATGGAGGGCCATGACACAAGCAAACGCTAAGAGCAAGAGTGAGAAATTTCCACCTCCTCATCAGGATGCAGCAGTTGGACATCCTATGGATGCATCACATAAAGGTGGCCTTGTTTCATTTGGTACATCAGATACTTCCTTCTGTTCATCAACATTCGATTCAAAATCATCTTCTATTAAAAGTGCTGGCGCCATTGGAGGCCCTTCCAGAAGAAGGAAAACCAATAAAGAAGATCCCCAGATGGCTCCACCACGGAAATTTATCCGTCCATTCAATCCATCATCAGTAGCCCTATCAATGAATCTGCTATTCAAGGGTAAATCAGAGGTTTTTGGCAGTAGGAGGTAACAACTATTAAGAGTTGAAAGTTTTCCTTTCGGATCAGGTGCTTACTTTTCACTTTATTTCTTAAATGCCTTTTGTTTTTGTTCTGCAATCATTGCTTCCATTAATTGTACCTCATTGTATGAAGTGTATAATCTACACAGAGGCCATGGTGAGCCAGTGAGTAATCCACTCCCTACATTTCTTGTACAGTTTTTGAAAGCGGCGCTTTATAAGTTTAAAGATTAGACGTCTTCTTCCTCATTCATTTCTATCAACTGTAAACCTTGACTCATCCATAGATATTCTGCACCTTAGAGCTTCATAGTGCGAGTATGTCTTGCACTCGGATCTTAGTTTTCTCTATAATGAGCATTATTGCGTAGGAAAATCATGGAGTAAACAGCCTTAGCTTTTATTTATTTATTTTTGAGAATGACTTGTTTGTTGGGAAATATTTTTAGCGTTCTAAGAGAATCCACCGCTCTATATTATATCTATTAAAATTGAGTACATGTATTAATTAACAATCATATATTAATGTTAATGTGATTTTCATTTAATTTTTTATATACTATTTTCATTTTCCTAAATCACATTTTTTTTAAAAATTCTAATATGATTACCAATCAATATGTGGCTCAATTTAATAGATAAGGTACTCAATTTAAATAAATAAATACAGAGAATACGAAATCCATTGTCATTTTTATTTCCAGGACTTAAAAAAAAATTATTTGTTGCATGAGGATAAATATTCATAATTTGAGATTTTTCAGTATTGTCCACAACAAGTATTTATTAACTTCTATACCAATCTCCATATTTTTTTGTTATGATTGTTAGTCTAAATTTGTACATGATCAATTAAAGGCAAATAAATATATCTGCCTAATGATAGAATTAATTTTCTTTTATTTGATGAAGAGTTTATATGGTCATATAATAATACATATAAAAAAATAAAATAAAATAAATTATATAAAATACTTGAAATAATTCTTTAATTGAAATCAATTCTTCTATTGATCAGAAAATGATAAAAAAATATTTATTTTAATTATTTTCTTAACACGAATTTTGATGAAAGATTTGATTTTTGACCTTTTTAATTTATGATTCTAAGAATAAATTTTATCTTTTCACGTGTAATTTTAATTTTTAAAAGTTATAAAGCTATTATATCAAATATCAAGATGCCATTTCCTTTCTCGTAAACTTCTCCTCTCTTCTCCCCGAAGTTGCTTACTGGCTATTTCCAGGAATAAGCTCTAGGCCAAATTTACATCTTTAACACACCCCTGCTCTGCCGACATGATCTTGAAATTTAATGTAGCCCCTTACCTCTCTCTCTCTCTCTCTCTCTCTTCTCTACTGGCAAGTCGTCCTGTGCCCAGTTTCTCTGCCAGGCATCTTGAATTGAACACACCCCTCGTCTGTCTGAAAGTGTCTGTCTGAAAGGATGTCCGAAATTACTAGAGTAATGATTGTGAAGTTTGTTTTTTCAGAAATATATTAAAATAATATTTTTTTAATTTTTAATTTTTTTTAATAATATAAAAATATAAAAAAACAGTTTACATTCACTCTCAAAACTCTTCTCTCAACCATGTATAAGCCAAGCCGACCTGACCTGAACTCTCTAACGCAGCTTCACCTCCTTCGCCTGATCCAGCTCTGCCCCTGCATCCAGACCTGACCTGATCTCTCTAACCCAGCTTCACCTCCTTCTCCGGGCATCCAGATCCACCTCAAGTAATAGCTTCAGCTTGGGCTCCAGTTCATAACCCCACTCTATCTCCGGTTCCGCTGGCTGTTTCGTTTCTCTTTAAATTCTGTAACATTTCAGCGCTCCATTCTGAAGGCCTATGCTGTTCATATAAAATATATATTTCATCAGACAATAGATTCCTATTCCTTAATCAAGCAATTATTCAACAATGTCAGCATACACACACCTCTCTCAATAAAAAAACATATAAGCCAGCGGACCTGACCTGAACTCTCTAACGCAGCTTTACCTTCTTCTCCTCATCCAGCTCCGGCCCTGCATCCAGACCTGACCTGAACTCTCTAAACCCACCTTCACCTCCTTCCAGCTCTGGCCCTGCAGGAGTAATACAAGGAGGTACAGCCGGAGGAGGAGGTGAAGCTGGGTTAGAGAGTTCGAGTCAGGTCAGATTATCCATGTTTTGTGTGTCTGGTCTGTCAGATACAATATGCTTGGAATTGCCTTGTGTTATATAGTGTTTTCAGAGAGGTGAGAGGTGTGTTCTCTACGTTAGCTGGCAGAAAAAGAGGAGTGCAAGAGGAACAAAATAAAAGAGAAAAAGGGACGCTCACAAGCCTTACAGTCTTCAATTTCAAAACAAGAGAAAGAGACAGACTTGCCAGCCGAGAAGAGAGAGGTGAGGGGTTGCATTAAACTTCAAGATGGCTGGCAGAGGAAGAGTGATACAAAAGAAATAACATCATGTCAGCAGAGCAGGGTGTCTTGAATATGTAACTTTGGCCTAGAGCTTATTCTTGGAAATAGGCAACTTCGGGGAGAAGTAAAGAGAAATTTACGAGAAAGGAAATTTCATTTTTTTTATTTATTATTAATATGGTGATCGAATCAGCGTGAAATATCTTAATTAATTCTACGAGATATTATATTCTGAAATTAATAATTATTTAAGTCTTGAATTCATAACCAAAAAAAACTCAAAACTGATTAATTAAACTACTTTTTTGAATTAAAAAATATCATCTTGATATCATAATTTTATAAATTTTTAAAATCAAATCAAAATTATTCTTAGAATCATAAATTAAAAATGTCAAAAATCAGATCTTTCATCAAATCAAAATTTTCACTCAATTCTTCCAACGAAAATGAAGGTACTTTGAACAGTTTCCCTTCTTAGTCACTGGAACAAAAATGTTAGAAACTCAAGACAGACCCATGGACAGACATATGACTAATAACTATTCAACAACCTTTGCATTTTGTGCATGTGCCCATGATCAGGATGATTTCAGTCTAGCCATGTGCATACTGCATATATATTTGCCTTGAAATATATCCTAAATCAGTCCCTCCATTTTCAGAAATTTTTTAATTGAAAATTAAAAAACACGCTCTTTATCATTTCTGCCAAGAGCAAGATTAACTGTTCTTAGTAGCTTGAATTGTCTCAGCATATGTTAAAGAAAATATAATAAATATGAGCAGTTAAATTAGAAATGGGAAAACAGGATATGAAAACTCACCTCATCTTCAGTTTCCTCTGATAATCTGTCCCAATTTAAACATATGGATTAGACTTGGTAAACCATGCATAAACTAATTAAGCAGATCGTTGTATTTATTAATTTTTCTTTGGATTCTTTTAAGTTTTCCATATATATCGTTAATTAGTGTTGTTTTTCCTTTGAAGCTCCGAAAACATCAGCACTATGGCATGTATCAACATTGAGCATGATGTGATGATACCAAAAAATGAATCTATCTAGACGTGTAGCAGATGAAACAGGAGAGATATTTTGATTAAGCAAGAGCTTCTTGATCTACTGCAACAGTGGACCTCCATTTCTGTCAATTTCCTTAAACCCTCATTAATGGATCACATGAGCACAAGTTGTTTCCACATAAAGATTGAATAGTTTCTCTCATAAATCAACCCCACCAGTTTTCTCAAGGTTGCTGCAAATAGATGAGTGTTAGGATGGTCCCATACAAGGTTGCTGCAAATAGACGAGTCTTATTGCACCTGCAATAAACACCCTGTAATTAAAAAAAAATAGAAAATCAGTTGAGGATCACATGATAAGCAGATAGCTGTGTGTAATTTATATAGTAGTTTGTTTGAAATTGTCCAAGCCATGAGGTTGAATAATTCTTCTATGTTGTCTAAAAACCACAGTCAAAATCTCATGTCAATGAAACCATACCTCACTTGCAAGTTCACATTCTGATCAATTTCTTAAAAGTCATTTCCCCACCTTCTACTCAAACCATTTTAGAGATGTTTTCCCCCACCTTATTTTTTTTTCCGGACAATTTAGTTTTGTCATATTTTTTTATCCCGAACAGACTAAACTCGAAACAATATCTCGGCCGGGTTTTAGATAAAAAATCTAGAATGACCTGAAATTTTAATTGATTTAAAATTTATTTCACTTTGTATTATTTTTTATATTGATACTAGATACCGGCAATTCCGCCGGAACAAAAAAGAATAGATAACTTTGGAAAATATTTCTCATTCTCAAAGCAATTAGAGAAAAAAAGGTGAGACCTTTTATGGATTTGCATTTCTGTTTCAAAGTTTGAGTTTTGTGTGTTTTTTTGAATTTTTGTAATAGGTTTTTGATTGGGTTAGTTTTTTCTTTTGTTTTCCCATTTTCTTAGGAAACAAACAGAAAAAAAGAGAGTTAGAAGAATAAAATTTCTTTGTGGTGCATTTTTGGTTATTTAATTTTATTCGTTTAATGTGTTCTGATTCAATTTTAAAAGGGATTAGTATATTTCTCTTAAAAAAAGAATCACTCCTTGTTTCTTCTTCTTCTTGTTTTTTTTTTGTGACGGGGGCAGTGTTTTTTATAGTAATTATATATTATAGGGTATTAGTCCTCGATAGTGCCAATTTCTCTACTTGAACACATTGTGATAAAACAACAAGAACGCATGTTCTTAGAGTGATAAGTTTCTCTACTCGACCATGAAGAGAAATTATTTAATGATCCTGGGATTGTGGTGAGACGTGCATGTGTATATATGCTGACATTATTGAATAATTGCTTGATTAAGGAATAAGCATCGATTGCTTGCTGTAAAATCTGTTTCACTGTGTTTAGTAAGAGTTCTCACTCTGCTATTATTGGCAATATAAATTTAATTAGCTGTCGTTCTTGAATCTTATGATTTTCGTCTCAGCAATGTCATGGAATTTACTGCAGAAGCTAGCAGATGGCCTTGTGCTATCAAGCAGATGACTTGCAAATGCATGAGTAAAGAACAAATCACATCAAATCAGAGCCAGAAGCTACAAAATCATTTGATTCTTTCTAGCATAGTTGTTAAATCCAGTCAGTCGGCTTGTCCTGAAAAACTCAGCACTTCAGTTTCATTGAACTCTATAACTCCGATAAAGGATGAGAACACCATCATGTACTTTTCGTCTGTATGCTGCACAGGATCAAGCCATCATAGTAGTTCTGATTCTCCTTCCTCCATGTTCATGTTCAAGTTCAAGTTCGTTTCCTAAAAGTGGAGGCTTATGTTTGATCTGTGGTGTGATTTTCATCCTACAACATGATGTCTTTTAAAATAATGTAATTTGATGCTTGACATTATTTGAAGTTAATTTAATTTTAGAGTTGAATTGGAATAATATAAGTTGACTGAATTATAAATATAGTAAACTGAAATTATATAATAAAACTTGAAATTAATTGATTTAAATATTGATATTGTTGTGTCCATTCCCACTGGCTCTTAAGTCTTAGGGTATCTGACCAACGAGCCTTGCAGTGAAGTTTTGGGTCGGATTCTCTCTTCTGTAACAGAAAAATAAAGATACCAGAATTATTAGAAAGTAGCAAAGCGTAGCTAAATGGTTAACAGGAAGAATAATATAAATTATATTTTTAGTTTTATTTAATAAATTAAAATTTTAAATTAAAAT
>Ga0325400_1006697_pt1 | contig 10969 bp, 2 predicted proteins | sample PopdelMetagenome_2_FD_205662 | JGI IMG/M metagenome (GOLD analysis project Ga0325400, IMG submission 205662) | Populus deltoides microbial communities from Bellville, Georgia, United States - Xylem-PdKOR-R1 | ecosystem: Host-associated > Plants > Phyllosphere > Stem > Wood/Secondary xylem...
ATACATGTCCACCCCTACCAGCAAATTGTACCACCTACGTACATGATTAATTGTAGCACAGTCCAGTTATTATTATATACATACAACTTACAAGAAATCCCATTTGAACGTACAGGCCTTCTGATCACGTTGTCTGTCAGCCCAGCGGTGATTGGCTCCTTGTGTTCTATTGTTCTTTTCAAATCTTCATTTCTTTCAGAGCCTTAACCATGTTTCAGATGTTAATGGTGTTGGGATCATTCAATAAGCACTCGGTGAGTTCATTTTCAGTCCTCACGCATTCGATTTCTTTCTCCAGCTCAGTATATATGGTCTCGAACTGCCCAAAAAAAAAAAACGAAGGAGAATTAAAACAAGCTAGGAGGTTGCAGGGTTTATGCATGGGCTTAGTTCCTTGTTAATCAGACCAAAAAAAAAAAAAGTTACCCTCTGGTAAATCAATTTTAGCTGGCTTGTAAGATGGAATATTTCTTGACGGAATTTTTCGACAGTGCTCTTCAGGTTTTCATTTTCAATGATGGTCATGGCCAGCTTGTTCTCGGTTTCTTCCACTGCTTTCTGCTTGAATAATAAAAGAAAAGGAGTAGGTTGGTGGGGGAGAAGAAAACAGTGAATACAGATAGCAGAGCTGAAATGTTAGCTTCCATTGTGAAATTATGCACAGCATAAGCCAAAATAATTCACACAAATTAAGAGGAAGACTCTTTCTTCCTTTGGATTTCTTAACCTCATGATGAGCAGTGCTCGTGAGACTGGCATTTACCTTCTTGTTCTTTCGATAACGTCTATCAGTTTCCCGCTTCTTTTGCTTCTGCATCTCCTTAGTGACAGTTCCGTTCGAGGAGTACACATGAGGCGGGAGATGGAGATCGGTAGCACTCGAGGTAGTGGGAACAGTGAGGAAGGAGATGATCGGTGGATCTAGCAGTAACACCAACAAAGGGATCAGAGAGATAAAAGTTAAGCTCTCCATAATAATCAACGATGAACAACTTTGTTAAATGACACAAGATTTAGCACTTACTCTCCTCCTCCTCCTCCAGCCCCGCAGGGGCAGGGGCAGCAAACAAAGGTATTGTTGAAGGCATTGTATTTATAGTTGGGTGTAATCTGTGACCAAGATTATTGACACGGAGGAAGACAATGCTTTTCTTCTTCTCTCTGGAGAGGCAAGTGCGACCGAAAGCGAACGAGCACACATATATAGTGATTTATTTATTTTTATTTTAATATAAAATTAGGAATACAGAGGACTTTGCAAAATGTTGGGCAATAAATTAATTAAGGATATTTTTGTTTTGTAGAAAGTGATTTTGAAAAATTATATTTTAATTTATTTTTGTATTTGTTTATTATTAGAAAAGTTGGTCAATGAAAAACACTTTCCGGTTAACAGAAAATAATTTCCAGTTAAAGGAAAATTTGGTTTAGTTTTCATGAAAGTGTTTTCCTTTTATTTTGGGCGGAAACTATTTTTTGAAAGTTGTGAAAAATTTAGAAATATCATAATATTTACTGATTATATCAAATTTGGTTCTTGAACTTTTGATTGCTATATATATATATATATATTTTGAATATTTATTTTTCAATTTTATCCCTTAGAATTTAATTTTTATATTAATTTTGGTCCTTATTTTTATAATTTTTATTTGTTTTTCCCTTATTATTTTTAATTAAAATTTTTTATCTATCAAATTTGATCTTTATTCTTTTGATCGTAATTTATTTTATTTGAAATAATTTATGAAATGTTAATTATTATTATTTTAATTTCTCCATCTTTCAATTTTTTTATTTTTTTAGATTTGATCTATTATTTTTTTATTATTTATTTTATTTAAAATAATTTATAAAATATATTTTTTTCAATTTCAGTCTCATTTAACTTTTTAATTTGTAAGCTTTATTCCTCATTATTTTAATAAACTTGAAAAAAATAAAATATTAATAAGTTGTTTTTTAGTTTATTTTTCATAACATAACTAAACACTAAAAATTATTTTTTAATTTATTTTTTATTATACTATTAAATATAAAAAAATAATTTACTTTCTTGAAATTTATCGTATTAAAATTTACTTTTTTTAAAAAAATATTATTTGCTAGCAACCTGCAAGAAAACAAAGTTGTTCGTTAATTCCGCTTCGAGGACCTGGCACGGGGTTGTCTTGTCTTTGTGCTGACCCCACCGGTGACTTGAGCACTGCATGCCTTCGTATAATATTCAGATATCTATTATTATATTTAAAGTATTAGAAATTGAAAATAAAAGAATAAAGTTGAAGATCTTAATCAGAGTTCGTTCGATGAAATGAGACTTTGCTGGCGTTCGGATCTTCGAATATATAGATACTCAGCTCGGGCATTTCATTTTCAATCCTAGCTCGGGCATTTGATTTCTTGCCTCAGCTCAGCATGTATGGTCTCCATCGGCCTGCCACAAATAAAAAAAAAAAAAAATGAAGAAGAAGAAGAAGAATTAATAGCACAGCACCATCTCTCCGATGAAATCCAGCTTAAGATTGTTCTGAAAATAATTAATTAATTTAAAATTTTTATTTAAATATTACAGACGGATTGAAAAATTATCGGTAATTGTTGGCGGTTTCTGAAAACTTTTTACGAAATTAAAAATTTAAATTAAATATTATCGATGGAATTACCGATAGAATAATTAAAAAAATATTAATATTTAATTATCTATCAGTAAATCCATCGCTAACGCGCCCCAATAAAAAGCCTGAATACCTTATTTCACAAGAGACAGAGTCATTTCTTATTCTTCTTCTTCTACTTCTTCTTCTTCTTCACTATATATAAAAAAACATCAATATCTATTTCTTTATCTTCTTTTCTCTCCTCATCTCCTCCTCTTTTCCCCTATGTTCGGGTATTTTTTTTCTTCTTTCTTCTTTTATCCTCTTTGTTTTTTTTAAATTAATATACTTTATAAAATTTTTCTCTCTCCTTAGCTTCACTTGCAACTACATTAAGGTAAGCCTTTTCTTTTTTTTTTTTTCATGATTTTTTCACTATATTTGTTTTTATTTTATTTTTAATTGTTTTTGTTCTTAATAATTGTATAAATGTTGTTATGAGATTTTTTTTTCATATGAGATCAATTTTTAGTTGATTTATTTATAGGATTTTTAAATTTTTAGCAATTGCAACTTCATTTTCTTCATATGAATTTTTTTAGTTGAATTTATTTTTTTGTTTTAATTATTTGTTGCAAATTTTTTGAGTTGATTTTCTTATTCTTTTTTCTAATCATTTTGAGTATATATTAATTATAGAGCGTTGATTTATGTTAATTTAATTATTTTATAAAATAATTTTTTTTTAAAATGTTTTTAAATAATTACCGAAAGAATTTCTATCAGTAATTCCATCAGAAAATCATGCTGGCAACATTAAAAAGCAACCAAATACAATAATCTGTCAATATATATATATATATATATATATAAAAGCGTTAACGGGTGGGTTTAATTTGGTGGCTAAATTCGCCAAAAAGCTCAATGTCGAATTTTTTTATGATAAAATACGCTTTACTTATCGTATTTTATATAACAGTCCAGTCCCTTAACAGTGTGAGTTGCCATGCACAACAAATCAATTACAGATTACTCGAAATTCTTATTATGATCAATGTATTAATTCCCTTAATTAGCTTAAGTGCAGGCAATCCAATCTGTTCTGATCATCCTTTTATTATAAACATTTTTATAGCCCGTGATCGATGTTCAGAAGCTATCCAGTGGCAATTGATTGCATGGATGAGGTATAAACGTACGTACGTGCTGCTGAATGCGTTGTATTAATTTATGGGGGTATATATAATCGATCCGTTAACCAAAATGTACAATTCACACTAAGAAGACAGTACTGTTCCTCTTCTTTCTTCTTCTTCTTCTTCTTTTTGGAGAGGAAAGTGCAGGACCTGATGCATATAATAATCAACGGTGAACAACTTACGAAAACCACACCAGCAGAGAGAGAGAGAGAGAGAGAGAGAGAGAGAGAGAGAGAGAGAGAGGTTAAAGCTATGTTATGCATATAATAATCAACGGTGAAAAACGTAACTTAGTTGAGTGCATTGTATTTATTAGGTATAACCTGGAAACCAATATACAGCTAGCTCACGCCGAGGAAGTCGACACCGATCTTATAAAGTGATTATTATTATTATATATGTATTGGTTTTTTTAATACAAAGCCAAAGCCAGAAAAGACGTGAAGATTATTTTTGGAGTTATATTAGCGAAATTTTTTACTTAGGGTTTAATTATTTATTTATTAAGATGAACCCATGATGAAAAATAAAAGGTTAGCAAAGCTGATCAGTCGCACGAGACCTCCAGTTTGGTAGTTTTTTAATGAAATTATAAAAAATTAAGGCATTCATGTGCTAGAGACACGTCAATTCTTTCCTCTTATTAAATTAACAATACTTAGTGTGTGACTGTGTGTGTATATATATATATATATATATTCATCGTACTATATTTGATGCTAGTGGATTTGACGATATGGAGGGCATTACTTGGCTTCTGCAAAGGTACATATCTTGATCGAGTACAATCATCCATGATTAATTCTCAATGTTTTCTTCAGTTTTTCATCATCATTAATTAGAACCTTGACTCGATCAATTTGCCTTAGTCTTCATCTTTTGCAGGATCTTGATCTTAAAATTGCTCAATATTACTAACTCATTCGCTTGGGCTACGTACGAGGAGATCGATCAGCCTAACTACATCAACAAGGATTAGTAATTCATGGTAAATGCAGTTTAAAGTCTTGTGCCTACTTACATATTATCATGTCGCTTGAACCTAGCTCAACTTACGCATTCATGTCTCTTTGATCTATCGATAGGTCTTGTGCTTTAATTACATGTGTAGATATATAAATACTTAATTGAATTATAATTAATCTAGTAACGTGTCTTCTGTTCACTAGGAGATTTCATGTCTATTTGGGAGTGTGGTGGTGGTAGGGGTTAAAAATATTTTTTATTTAAAAATATATTAAAATAATATATATTTTTTATTTTTTAAAAATTAATTTTGATATTATCACATTAAAATAATAAAAAATAATAAAATTTTTAAAAACGCGTCGGAGAAGTCAATTCAATCTAAAGAGTGGACGGACTGCGGATTGCTGTGAATTCCAAATCTCAATCATGTAAAAGCTTGGTGTGCATGTATGAAGCTAGACCTTGGTCAATATTGGTGCGAGCATATTACATAGCGACGATGGGCTCAGCAAGATCCCATTAATTTTAGGTATAAAAAAAATATAAATAAGTGGGGGGTTTTGGAAAAATTCCACCCATTATATACATGTAACCAGAGATGTATTCCAGACCGTAATTATATCATCGTTTGACATTGTAATTCTTGGTCGTCCTATACCATTACTTTAAGCAACCAGGGCGCCATGTAATGATGTCCTCTCAGAGGAAGTTCTCTTGCAGAAAAAAATGGTTATCAAGAGGAATTAAATAAAAAGAAAAATGTAAGTGAGATAAAAGTTGAGTTAGAGTGGGAAAGTGAGGGCTTTTAAGGGGAAAAAAAAAAGAGGGAAGAATTTAATTAAACCCGTCCGTCCCAAAGTTTGAATGAATTCTGATAAAAATCCTAATTTCTTGAGTTTGAGTTAATTGTTGGGATTTAACTAATGTGTACTGTTTATCGAATAATTATTTTAATTTGATGGTTTAAGTTAATAGGTGATGTTTAAATATATAATTTATTTTAATTAAAAAAATTAAATATTTATATCAAATTGTAATTGAATTTTAGTATACAATAACTCAGGATTGCTGAGGGAATTATATATTAGGAGGAATACACAATCATTGTGCTTTTGTTTAATTGTGCGTGTGATGATAAATTTTGACTTTTAATGAAGTCATAGCGTGCCCTTGCTATCTAGAATCTAGATGGTGTTTTTTTCAGGCAGCTTGTTCTTGTACTTGTTCATTAAATAAATCATATAAACTAGCGTTAAGTCAATCTATGAAGTCCTTATTTAAGCCCACAGAGGTCAACTGGTTTCTCTCTCTACGTACTTTATATCGTAATTAAAACCAACCTATGAACATGAAATAAAATTCAACTTCTATTGAACAACCATAATCGATTGATTATATATATATATATATAATATAAATAGCACAGCCCAGATATTATTACATACAAGACAGTCTAATTTGAACAAAAAAGCCTCGTCAAACTCTCGGTCTCTGTCTAGCTTTTCAGTCGGACCTGCGATGACCTCCTCCTTGTGTTGATCTGTTCTTCTTATTCAGTTCTTGATTCCTTTCGGAACCTTAACCATGTTAATTTGAGGTGTTAATTAGAAGGGCTAGGATCGTTCAACAGGCTTGGTCATTTCATTTCCAATCCTCAAGTGTTCGATTCCATCCTCCATGCTCCTGTACTGCTACCCAAAGAGAGAAGAAACAATTAAAAGTAGTAGGCTTAGGGTTTTGTGCTCAGTTCTTTCTCCTTTGCTTACATCAATCTTAATAGTTGATCAGAAAAAAGAAATACCCTAAGCTCAATATATCGGTTTTAGCTGGCTTGTAAGTTGGAAGATTTCTTGCTGGAGTTTTTCGATGGTGCACTTCAAGTTTTCGTTTTCAAATTAACATGGCCATGTCCAACTTGCTCTTGTTTTCTATGGCCGTCTTCTGTAGGATTAATAAAGAGACTAGATTATTAAGAGGGAAGGAAAATAAGATAAAGAAAATACAAGCAGTAAGCCTGGTCTGTTGGGTTCAAAGTACCTCTGATGTGCTTACTGAATTCATGTTTCTTTTGGCTTTAGCCCTCTTTCAACAAAACCCAGCAAGTAGTGATCAAAGAAAGAAAGATAGAAAAAGCTAAACCAGATATTATTCTCAAGCTACCAAACACATCTATTATACTGGATCGACTGAAACTTGGCCAATCCAACCTCTGGTTAATGATGGTGTTTTAACTTTTTAAAAAAAAAAAATTTAAAACACGCTGAGTTTTATATTAACCAAGAAAAAATCAAGTTAACATGTTCGATCCATGATCCACGCTGAGTTTTATAACATTGTTATCAAATCTCAACAAAAATCAAAAAAAGAAAAATTGATGTTAGTTAAATCCACAAAGTTTTCAAAAATTCTCAATCAATGTTTTCAAAACGTGTAATAAAATTAACATCAAGCTCCCCACGTACACGAATCAACCTTTTTCTTATCCATAAATGGATAGTTTCAACTTAATCCATTCACACACATGGATGGATGGATGGACACTAAATTGAAACTTTCATGAATCTTGAGGATTCAATTAACATAAAAAATATTTCTAGGAATTTAACTGAAAAACTCTATATTGGAGGGTTAATCTGAGGCATGCCCAATAGCAACAGTATTTACAATCTTGTTTAGCCGATAACGTCTGTCACATTCCCGGCCTCTTCTTTTGTTTCTGCATTTCGCTTCCCTTCTGCCTTTGCATTTCTTCAATGCCAGTTCCATTGGAGCAGTCATGTAGGAGACCGGTAGTAGTCAGAAAGGATAGTACTGCGGGATCTAGCACCAACAAATTAGAACAAGAAAAATGTATAAAACACTAAGGACATCATTATATTAGATCATATTAGATAGCTTAATTCACTTTCTTAAAAAGAAAGAAAAAACTTAATTTCTTCAAAATGCCACTTACCCATCTGGTGTTGAGAGCCACCCGATGAACACATTGTTGACAAGGGTACTTAACAACAAACACACACACACATGTAGTTGTTATATATAGCCTAGCTATAAGGCAACTTTCGAGAGAGAGTTGCTTTGCGTAACCTGATGGCATGCCACGTGAAACATGGTTGATCTTCCTGTTCTTATCTAAAGCTGAGGGGAAATGACAATTCGTGTAAAAAAGCTGACAGTTAGGAGAAATTGAGAAACAGAAGGGAGGTAGGACTATTTGCAAACCGTCATCAAGCATCATCCAGTACTATGAATGGACTTAGCTAGATTGCAGTTAATTAATGCTAGTGGTGTCAACGTTGTTGTTTTTGAGGAGGCATGCTAGACAGCATTGGACGTACGCCCGATATTGCTACATTCTCCGGCTATTTTTCCTAGCTCTCTCTTTACGGGTATCATAGGAAGTGCCAAGTTACAGGATTAATATCATAGCAATTATACTTGTCCTTATCTATTTTTGGATCCTCATAGGCTCATACAATATAAGAGAATACAAGATAAATAAATAAATAAAAGATTAAATTAATCTTCCCTCCTATCACATGCATTGGCCGAAACCCCTCAAAAGAAGAAAGTGAGGGTTTTTCTCCTCTCTTTTGCAATTTTCTTCTCCTTTTTCCATCTATTTATATTCATATAACATTAATCCTTTTTCCATGATCAATTCTACTCAATTGCATCAAAATTCCCAATTTCCAAATTTCTTTCCTGATCTTGGCCGAAACCCATGGGTAGTGAGGGAGGGATTTTTATTCCTTTCAATTCTTGAAATTGAGTCATTACCCAACCTTATTCCATACATACAAACATTAATCAAACATGCAAACACTGTAGGAAATCCAAGACTCCCTTCAATTCCCCTCTCCTTTCCTTTCCAAAACCCTGGCCTTTATATTTTCTTCAAAATCATTCACCAAAGCTCTCAATTTCTCCTTTTGATCAATTGTCTATACCTTAATCACCCTGACTTAACTTTTTTTTTTCATGAATCTAACAAGAATCGAGAAGAATTCAATCAACAATTCCCCTCCTCTTGATTTTTCACAATTATTTTTTTTTATAATTATCATGTTGAGCAATTATATATTTAACTAAATAAAACAAAAAATAAAAAGGTGTGCCTGCATGCATGAGAGGTATTCACGCCCTTAAGACGATGTGCATCGCCTCCAAATATTAAAAAAATACCCTTTCGCCATGTCGTTGAAAGAGACATTATGTCCTCTTTCTGTTGGTGAGGCGTGTGTTATCTATAAAATTTTCCTTCTTTTTGTCCTTATTCTCTCTCTCCTTCTCTAAAAATTACAACTTAGCTTTTTTAGTTGTTGATATTTTTATTTTAATCCTTATTCTTTTGATTTTTTTTTATTGGCTATTTTGTAGAAGTTTTATCTGTTTTTAATTTCATCTTTCAATTTTAATTTATCAAATATCATATTTTCTAGAGTGGTCCTCATTCTTTGGATTTCTATCCTTTTTGTAAAAGTTTTAATGGTTTTTAATTTTATCTTTCAATTCAAATTGATGATATTATATTTTTCAATTTAGTCCTTGTTGTTTTAATTTCTATTTTTTTTCTCAACCCTTTTGTGAAAGTTATTATTCTTTTCAATTTCACCCTTTAATTACAAAATTGTTTTGATTTTTTATGTCAATTTTGATCCACATTCTTTTTAGTTTTTTTGTCCTTTTACTAAATTATTTTTTTTCAATTAAACATAAAATTTATTTTTTATTTTAGTTTTTATCCTCATTATTTTAATTGTTATTTTTTAAAATTAATTTATATATATTTTTTTAATTTTATCCTTCAATACTTAATCGATTGGGAATTGGACTTCATTTTTTTTCCAGATTGGATGCTTCAGGTCCACTAACTTGGGTCACGAGCTTGAAAAGTTAACATGTTTTTTTATTTATTTTTTAAAAAAGACTTTATAATTCTTTTAATTTTTTTTATCGGGTTATTTCAATCACATGATTTGAATAACAAGTTTAATAAAACATCTTAAATTAACTTAACTCTAATTAATATGCTTACGAGTTTACCATGATCAGTTTTTTAAATATGTTTTTAACTCAATTTCAAATCATGAACATTATTTTTTATACAAAGAAAAAAGAAAAAATCCAGCTTTGCAAAGAATCGCAGGAACGAAGGCTAGGAAACACAAAACCCATCTACAAAATTGTATACAATCCCCAGGAGTATAAGTCTAGATGCATTGTTTTTTTTTTTTTAATTAAAATAATATTGTTTTAATTTTTATTTAAAAAATTGACCCGATCGATCTGATAACCCGATCAAAATTCGAAATTCAAGCCTTAAACCGGACCGAGTCTTAAAACTATGCCAAGAGCATAAGTCTAGATGCATTGCTTTTTCTTTTCTTTTTTTTCTGTTCTTAAACATGCCAAGACTCGAAAGCAAGCAATCTTTCAACACAAAACAATAATATATATAAAGTTGATTTAAGGAGTGTGTATCCAATAGTGGTATTTATTTATCGAAGTAGATTTGAGTCTCAATCAATCTAATTTTATTAATTTCAATATAAATGGATAGAACACCTCCATTGTATAGAGATTTTAGAATGCGACAGAGAAAATAAATAAATAAAGGATTGGATAGAAGGGAGAGTCGGGATTTGATTGAGAGGAAACGGTGCGTTCTACCGCTGGCATAAAATGGCAGGCATGCTTCTTGGTCTCTACTCTCTATAGCAGAAGGGCAAAGAATCAGCGAAGTTAGGGCCGGGCTTCCTCCCTCCCTCCCTCTTCAAACGCAACCTTCTTCTTTTCCTGTGACCGATAAATTAACCGGATTTTGTATCTGCAGTTTCGACCTCGTGTTCTCAAGATCTTCCTTTCTCGATTTTTTTCTGTTCTTATCTTTGCGGTTAACCAAAGTGCATACCAACTGTTCAACAATTTGCCTAAACGAATTTGTCTCATCACTCCTTTCCATTTCTCTAAACGCAAAGCAAAACAAATTTAAAGGACACCGACACTCCTTTATGAAGAGAGATGTTGAATAGAGTCTCAAGGCGCTGCTTTTGCACTGCTGCTGCTGCTCCCACAACACCATCGCCTTGGCTCTTTGTTGGGTTGGGAAATCCCGGCGAGAAATTCAAAGGAACTCGACACAATGCATGTATCAAAATCTCGAAGAACCCCGATGAGATTTAGCTTCTTTTACTATTT
>Ga0325400_1006699_pt1 | contig 10968 bp, 7 predicted proteins | sample PopdelMetagenome_2_FD_205662 | JGI IMG/M metagenome (GOLD analysis project Ga0325400, IMG submission 205662) | Populus deltoides microbial communities from Bellville, Georgia, United States - Xylem-PdKOR-R1 | ecosystem: Host-associated > Plants > Phyllosphere > Stem > Wood/Secondary xylem...
CGTCGCTACCCGCTACGATCGCTGCCCAACCGCCTTCTTCTCCGCCATCACCCTCGCGGCCACCGTCATCTTCTGGCTGTGATCAACGAGTCCTGACCCTAGCACGCACGCAGTCCTGAATGTGGACAGTCCGCTACTTGGTTGTCATCGGATGCGGGCGATCAAGGCGTCTAGGTCGGACTGCTCGTCCGCCAGAAGATCGAGGAGGGGCAGGCGGACGGGGCCGGCGGGGCGGCCGACGGAGCGCATCCCGGCCTTCACGACGGACACGGCGTAGCCGCGTCCCCGGTCGCGGATCGCGAGATAAGGCGACACGAAGCGGTTGAACTCCGCCGCCACGCGTGCCCCGTCTCGCGCGCGCACCGCGCGATAGAAGCTTAGCGCCCATTCGGGCAGGAAATTGAAGATGGCGGAAGAATAGGTGGTGACGCCCATCTCCAGATAGGCGGCGGCGAACGTCTCGGCGGTAGGGAGGCCGCCCACATAGGTCAGCCGGTCGCCCATGCGCGCGCACACGCGCATCATCAGCTCCAGGTCGCCCACGCCGTCCTTGAAGCCTACGAAATTCGGGCAGCGGTCGGCCACCGCGGCGACCGCGTCGGCGCCCAGGATCGCGTTGGCGCGATTGTACTGGATGACGCCCAGGCCCGGCACCGCCTCGCACACCCGCGCCACGTGCTCGGCCAGCCCGGCCTGGCCCGCTTCGGTGAGGTAGGGGGGCAGCAACAATAGCCCGTCCGCACCCGCGTCGGCGGCGGCCAGCGCCATCTCCACCGCGGTCGCCGTTCCGTAGCCGACGCCGGCGATCACCGGCACACGGCCCGCCGTCTCCTCCACCGCGGCGCGCGTCACGCGGGCGACCTCGGCCGGCGTCAGCGAGAAGAACTCGCCCGTCCCGCCCGCCGCGAACAGGGCGGCCACGTCGTGTTCCAAGAGCCAGCCGCAGTGCGCGCGGAAGCCGTCCTCGTCGAACGCGTGCGCCGCGTCGAAGTGCGTGACGGGAAAGGTCAGCAGCCCCGCGCCGATCGCGCGTGCCATCTCCGTCGGTGTCATGTCGCTGGCCATTCTCGTCCCTCTCCTATGCCGGCCGGTCTACGGAGCCCCTGGCCGGTCGGTCCAAGCCTATCCCGCTATCGAGCGATAGCGCGTGCGTATCGCCGTGTGTCGGCCGCGTCAGGGGACCAGCATCGGCACCAATGCGGGCACCGCGCGCGCCAGTTCGGCCGTGACCAGCGCCGCAAACAGGTCCGAGCCCGCCGGGCCCAGATGCGTGTGGTCGAAGGCGGCGCGCGGGTCGCCGAAGCCGCCTTCCTCCCCCGGCGGGGCGGGGGGTGCCGAGGGGCTGGTGCCGGTCAGCGTGGCGGCCGCGACGCGCGGCCCCGGCGGTGCCTCCGCCAGCGCGATCGCCGCCGTGGGGCCCAGGGCCGCGACCACGGCCAGGCTCGCGCGGTGAAGGTCGATCAGCGGCGCGCGCGTCTCCGCCGCCGCTACGCGCACGGCCGCCGCCCAGGGGGCCAGGTCGTCCACCGGCCGGCCGTCGCGGAAGATGCGGCGTGCGAGCGGCGTCACCAGCACGGGCTCCGCGCCCGCCGCGCGCGCTTCGACGACGTAGCGGCGCAGGTTGGCGGGGAACCGGCTCGCGAGGTCGGTGGATCGGCCTGGCTTGCCGGGCTGGTCGTTGTGCCCGAACTGGATCAGCACATAGGTGCGCTGGTATCCGCGGACCCGTGCCTCCGCCAGCACGAGGTCCCACGACCCCTCCGTCCGGTAGGAGGAGGAACTGCGCCCGCCGCGTGCCAAGTTCAGGCAGGCCAGTTGATGCGTGACGTGGCGAGCACAGAAGCTGGCGCCCCAGCCGCCCGTCACAGCCACCGTGCTGTCGCCGACCAGCACGATGCGGGAGGCCTCCACCGGCGCTTCCGTGACAGGCGCGGGCGCGGCGGCCTGCGCCAGCATCAGGATGGAAAGCATCGCGTCCGCCTCAGAACCGCACGCGGACGCCCGCGTAGAACTGGCGGCCCGTGCGGTGATAAAGGACCACGCGGTTGTCCCGGTCGATATACTGATCTTTCGGCTCGTTGGTGAGGTTGATCGCCTCGAAGGTCAGCGACACGTTGTCGAATACGTTGATGGCGGCCGACGCGTCGAACTGGAGGTTGCCGTTGACGCCCTCCTCCGTGCTCTGCTCGCGCGCGCCGCCCGCGAACGCCTCGACATAGCCGGAGCGGTAGGCGGCCGAGCCCCGCAGGTTGATGAGCTTGTCTTCGTAGAACAGCGTGCCGTTGGCCGAATGTTTGGACAAGTTGGTCAGCGGCCCCACCAGCGACGGGCCCACCCCGCCATAGCCAGGATAAAGCAGATTTGCGTCGACGTAGGTGTAGTTTGCCAGGATGCCCAGGTTGGACAGGAAGCCCGGCAGGAACTTGAGCTGGTGCTGGTAATTGACCTCCAGCCCCTTCAGCTTGCCGCCCTCACCGTTCACCGTGCGGCGGAATTCGAACTGGTCGGTGGGCGCAATGCCAGTGCCCGTCAGCAGTTCCAGCGGCAGACCCAGGTCGGTGTAGGGAACCAGGCTGGAGATCTGCACACCGGACAGGGCGCTGATGTCCTTCTGGAACAGGCTGACCGCGAGCAGCGAGCCGGTCTGGAAGTACCATTCCAGCGACAGGTCGAGGTTGGTCGCCTCTGTCGGGTCGAGGAACGGGTTGCCCGTGGAATAGACGCGGTTGGCGGGCTGGATGGTGAGCGATCCGCCCGGCGACAGCGATCCCAGACCGGGGCGCGTGATGACCTGGGCCGCGCCGAAGCGCAGGAACAGCTGGGGGGTGAACTCCGCCACCAGGTTCATCGCGGGCAGGAAGTTGCTGTATTTCCGACGCACGGTCAGCTGGTCGATGGAGCCGTTGACCACCGCATAGCCTTGCGACCGCTGACGTGTCTGGACGTAGCGCATCCCCGCGTCGCCGCGCAGCGTGAAGGGGCCGACGGGCAGCGTAAAGTTGACTTGGCCGTAGCCCGCATATTCCTCTTCGAGGATGTTGGACGTGTTGGACCGGGCGGTGGCGTTGGTCAGGCTGGATACGCGGAAGTCGACCTGCTGACCGTTGATGTCCCGGACGCAGTTGCAATAGATGCCCAGCGTGTCGATGAAACCCTGGAGGTCGGGAACTAGGTAGCTGTTGTAGGCCGGGTCGCCCGTCTGTCCGCGGAACACGGTGGAGAGCGAGGCCACCTGGGCCGGCGTCAGCGTTCCCGACTGGGTTTCTGCCACGTTACGGCGGAACTCCTGGCTGTCGTACTTGAACCGGCGATATTCGCCGCCGAACAGGAAGTCGAAGCCCTCGGCCACCTTCCACTCGCCGAAGAGCTTCCCCGTCGCGAAGTCGTTGTCCACGTAGTTCTGCCGGATGCGCACGTCCGACACGCCGTTGCGGAACGACCAGTTGGCGGGGTTGTTCGGGTCGAAGCCCAGGTTGATCGCGGGCTCGCGATCGTTCTGGCGGTAATCCCAGCTATAGCCGTTGGAGTTCTCGCGGTCGAGGACGATGGTGGTCTGCACCGGACTGCCGAACGCCGACTTGGCGTAACCGCCGTAGCCCGTCACTTTGAATCGGTCGGAGAGCTCGTGCTCCAGCGTACCGGTGTACTGCTGGAACTTCGTCTCCAATATGTCGAACCGGCTCTCGATGCGCATGTCGACGTTGTCGAACACGCCGTAGACCAGCTCGTTCTGGTCGTTTACCTCACCCGTGCGAATGATCGTCTGGGCCTTGCCCACGGCACCCGGCCGGCTGAACGAGATCGCCTCAATATAGTTCTCCGAACGGGTCGTATCGCTGTCGGAATAGAGGCCCTCCAGCGTCAGCAGCGTGCGGTCGCCGGGCTTCCACTGAACTGAGCCGGTGATGCCCAGTCGTTTGATGCGGTTCTCCCACGTATCGTAGCGCGGAATGCGCGGGTGATAGACCAGGCTTTCCCAATTCGACCCGTCGGCGGTAGGCTGGGTATTGAGGCGGGCGACGGTGACGCCGGGGAGCGTGGAGGCTGGGCTGAAGCCGCCGTTGATGCCGGTCGGCCCCCAGCGCACGGTGCTGTGCCCTTCCTCGGCCACCGTGCGCTCGGAATAGGCGACCGACGCCAGCGCGCCGAAGGTGCCGCCGTCATTCTGCCAGCCGACCAGCCCGGCGAAACGCGGGTTCCACGCCTTCGACAGGTCGTTGTACCCCGCCTGCGCCGACGCCGCCACGGTGAAGCGGTCCTTGTAGTCGAAGGGGCGCGCGGTCTGGAGGTCGACCGTGGCGCCCAGCGACCCTTCCTCCACGTTGGCCGACGCGGTCTTGCGCACGGTGAGCGAGTTGAAGAGTTCGGACGCGAAGACGTTGAAGTCGAAGCCGCGGCCCCGGTTCACGCCGCCGCCCGCGTCCGACCCGCCGGTGGTGGCCACCGCCTCCATCCCGTTGATGCGCACCCGCGTGAAGCCCGGCCCCAGGCCGCGTACCGAGATGGATCGTCCCTCGCCCCCCTCGCGCGCGATGGCGACGCCGGGGATGCGCTGGAGCGATTCGGCGAGGTTGTTGTCGGGGAAGTCGGCGATGTCCTCGGCCCGGATCACGTCCACCACGCCGGAAGCCTGGCGCTTGTCCTCCAGCGCGGCGGCCACGCTGGCGCGGAAGCCCGTGACCACGATGTCCTCCGCCTCGCCCGCCAGCGCGGTGGCGTCGTCCGGGTTCTGGGTGGTGGGCGCCGACAGCGCGGGGGTCTGGCGGTTGTCCAGCGTGGCGGCGCTGGCCGGCGGGGTCTGCGCCTCGGCGGGGGCCGCCACCACCGTGTCCACCGGCACCGTCGCCTGCTGCCCGGCCAGGGCGGGCGCCGGCGTCAGCATCGCCGCGGCGAGCACGCCTGCCGCGCTGCCGGCCAGCAGGCGGCGATGGGATTGGTGCTTCATGACGGTCCCCTCCGGTATCGCCGCCGTTCTCGCACGGTCGGCTTTGGATCAGGATGCTACCGGTGTCCCGAAAGGCCATCAATCTGCTTCCCGGAGATCGCGCGATGCGTCCGACGCATCGTTGCGGCGCACCCGGCGATAGCGCGCGCGCATCGGATCATGCGACCTTTGTGTTTGACGGTATCGACCGCCGCTCCTTAACCCCTTGCCGCAGCCGGAGCACCGGCGCGTGCCCGGAGGGGACCATGACGACAGCCGCCGTGCCCGAACCCGAGCGAAGCCCGGCCGGGGTCCAACCGACCAGCGTGCGCCCGACACGCGTGCGCTACACCATCATCGCGCTGATCTTCCTGATAACGTCGGTCAACTACGCGGACAGGGCGACCTTCTCCATCGCTGGCGACGCGGCATCGGCCGAACTGGGGCTGTCGCCGGTCCAGACAGGCTATATCCTGTCCGCCTTCGCCTGGGCTTATGCCGCGGCGCAGATACCGGGCGGGGTGCTGCTGGACCGATACGGCACCAAGCGCATCTACGCCGGTGCCATTGCGATCTGGTCGCTCTTCACGCTGCTCCAGGGGGTGCCGGGGCTGGTGGCGGGCGCGGGCGCCGTGACGACGCTGTTCGGCTTGCGCTTCCTGGTCGGGCTGGCGGAGGCGCCGAGCTTCCCGGGCAATGCGCGCGTCGTGGCGGCGTGGTTCCCGGCCGCCGAGCGGGGAACCGCGTCGGCCATCTTCAACAGTGCGCAGTATTTCTCGCTGGTCGCCTTCGCGCCGCTGATGGGCTGGGTGGTGCACGCGCTCGGCTGGCGCGCGGTGTTCTGGGTGATGGGTGCGCTGGGGCTGGCGGCGGCCGCCGCTTTCTACCGCTTCGTGCGCGATCCCGTGGATCACCCCGGCGTCAACGCGGGCGAGCTGGACCTGATCGAGCGGGGCGGGGGGCTGGTGGCGCTGGACGGCGCGCGGCGCGCGGCGGGAGCGGGCTTCACCTGGAGGCGGCTGGGGCGACTGCTGGGCAACCGGATGCTGCTGGGCATCTACCTGGGTCAGTACTGTATCAACGTGCTGACGTACTTCTTCGTGACGTGGTTCCCAATCTACTTGGTGCGCGAGCGGGGCATGAACATCGTGGAGGCAGGTTTCGCCGCGGTGCTGCCCGCGCTGATGGGCTTCGCAGGCGGCGTGATTGGCGGCGTGGTGTCGGACCGGCTGTTGAAGCGCACGGGCTCGCTCACCTTCGCGCGCAAGGCGCCGCTGGCGGTGGGCATGGTGCTGGCGTCCGCCATCATGCTGTGCGCCGTCGCCGATGCGGAATGGCTGGTGCTTTCGCTGATGACGCTGGCCTTCTTCGGTAAGGGGGTGGCCTCGCTCGGCTGGGCGGTGGTGTCGGACGTGTCGCCGCGCGAGCTGGCGGGGCTGACGGGCGGCGTATTCAACATGTTCGGCAACGCGGCGGGCATCGTCACCCCCATCGTCATCGGCTATCTTGTGCAGGCCAGCGGGTCGTTCGACACCGCGCTGATCTTTATGGGCGTCCACTGCGCGCTGACGCTGGTGGCCTATTTCGGCCTGGTTGGCCGGATCGAGCGGGTGGAGATGCCGGCATGAGCGGGGTGACGCGCCGCGAGGCAGCCGCCGCCGCATTGTCGCTGCCGCTGGTGGCCGCCGCCGCGCGGCCCGCGCTTCCGGTGGTGGAGATCACCACCCCCATGGTGCCGCCGCGCTGGGCCCGGATGCAGCGCGACTTGCTGGAAGCGCACGTCGCCGCCTGCCGCACCTTCCACGCGCATTACTTCGACGCGCGCGACCACCTGCGCGTCGTGGAACGGTGGGGCGCGAACGACGGGCCGGACGACGCGATCGAGGCGGTGAACGACTGGCCCCACCTGCACGCCCTGGGCGGGTCGGACGAGATCCTGACCCTCTACCGCCGCGCGTGGGAGGGCTATCTCGACCAGTACGGCCGTGCCCGCACGCGGGAGATCGCGTTGGGCCGCCGGGGCATGCTGGTGCGCGAGTTCCCGCCCTGCATCGACTGGCAGCACATCAGCGAGGGGCTGTCGACCTTCAACCTGATGGGCCTGTCGACGCCTGCCGACCGCACCTTGCGCACCCGCGCGCGCCGCTTCGCCGACTTCTACACCGGTCGCGATCCCGCCGCGCCGAACTACGATCCCGCCCGCCGCCTGATCCGCAGCCTGTTCAACGGCAGCGAGGGGCCGCTGCTGCGCCCCGCCACCCCCGCGGAATGGGCGGGCGAGCCGTTCGACGTATCGCGTTTCCGCATGGAGCACGGCGAGCGCACCTACGAGGAGACGCTGGGCCATTACGCCGAATACGGCGACGTCGTGGGCGACAGCCCGCTCAACCTGCACAGCACCACGCTGGGCTTGAACGCCTGGATGCTGACCGGCGACGCGCGGTATCGCGACTGGATGCTCTCCTACCTCGACGCCTGGGTGGCGCGCGCGAAAGCGAACAACGGCGTGCTGCCCAGCAAGGTCGGGCTGGACGGCCGCATCGGCGGCTCGCGCGGTGAATGGTGGGGCGGCGTCTATGGCTGGGGTTTCAGCCCCGTCGTGCCCCAGACGGGGAAGCGCGAGGACCGGAACCGCGTGCCGCGCGCAATCCTGGCCTTCATGAACGGCACGCTGGCGACGGGCGACCAGCGCTATATGGATCTGTGGCGCGAGCAGGCGGCCGTGATCGACGCCGCCGGCCGCCGCCGCGACGGCGTGCTGGAAACGCCGCGGATGCACGGGGCGGGGGGCTGGTACGGCTTTCAGAGGGGCCGCTACGACCTGGGTGGCTTCGAGCGCTGGTACATGACCCAGCGCGCCGACGACCGCGCGGCGGCGGGCGACCATCCCTGGCTCGCGTGGCTGGAAGGGCGCAACCCCGGCTGGGCGGAGGCGTCGCTGGCGGCGGATCGGAAGCGGACGGAGGATCGCACGGCCGCCGTCGCGCGCGATCCCACCACGCCGACCACGCGGCTGGCGGACAATCCGCTGGACTACAACCCGGCCAGCGTCACCGCGCTGATCCAGCAGACGCAAGGGGGGCTGCATATCGCTCGGCCCCCCTGGGCGCCGACCTCGCCCAACCAGGGGGGCGCGCCTCTGCACGCGCGGCTGCGTCACTTCGATCCCGTGCGCCGCCGCGCCGGCCTGCCGCCCGACGTGGCCGTGCTGGTGACGGCGATGGACGCTGGATCGGTGACGGCCACGCTGGTCAACCTCCATCCGGCCCAGGCCCGCGAGCTGGTGGTCCAGGGCGGCGCGTATGCCGAGCATAGGCTGGACGCGGCGGAGGCGGGCGGCGCGCGCGTGCCGCTGGGCGCACGCGCCTGCACGGTGCGCCTGGCGCCCGGATGCGGCGCCGGCGTGCGCTTCGCGACCGCGCGCTACGCGGCGTCGCCCACGCTCTCCTTTCCCTTCTGATCGAGCAGGTCCAGCACGGATTTCAGTACCGGGTTGGCGTTGTCGCGGCGCCAGGCGAACCGCATCTCGGCCGGGCGCGGCGGATCGGTGTCCAGGGGGCGGAACACCACCTCGCCGAAATGCAGCTCGCCGGCCGATGCGGGCACCACCGCCGCCCCCAGCCCGGCGCGCACCAGCCCCAGCATGGAATGGATCTGCGTCACGTGCTGCACCAGCCGCGGCGCCACCCCCTCGGCATCCAGCAGCCGCATCACCAGGTTGTGGAAATAGCCCGCCCCCCAGCGCGAGTACATCACCAGCGGCCGGTCGTGCAGGTCGACCAGCCTTAGACGTTCGCGGCTCGCCAGCGGGTCGTCGGGCGGCAGCGCCGCCGCCAGCGCCTCCGCCATCAGCGGCCGGCTGGCGAACGCCGCCCGGTCGACGGGCGGGCGCAACAGCGCCACGTCGAGCTGGCCGCTGAGCAGCCCTTCCACCTGATCGGCCGACACCATCTCGTACAGTTCCAGGCCGACGTCAGGCAGCGCCTCGCGCGCGCGGGCGACCAGGCCGGGCACGAGGCTGTAACCGGACACGGCGGTGAAGCCGACCGCCACGCGCCCCGACTGACCCTGCGCCGCGCGCCGCACCGCCAGCGTCGCCGCTTCCGCCAGTCGCACGATGCGCTGCGCCTCGGGCAGGAAGACGCGGCCGGCCGCCGTCAGCGACACCTGGCGACTGGTGCGCTCCAGCAGGCGCGCGCCGACCACGCGTTCCAACAGCTGGATCTGGCGGCTCAGCGGCGGCTGGGTCATGTTGAGCCGCCGGGCCGCGCGGCCGAAATGCAGTTCCTCCGCAGTTGCCACGAAGCAGCGGAGCTGGCTGATCTCTAGCACGGCCGCGATGCTAGGCGGACGATGCTCGGATGGCCAGCGGCGCTTGCGACCGATGCACGGCCTGTTTCATGCGATGACGAAGCGGGTTTGGACCCGCCCGTGCCCCGGGCCCTAGACCGGTGGAAGCCGGCGACGACCCGGCAGGAGGAGGAACGCGCATGGCATCCGTTCTAAGCCGCCGCTCGGTGATCGCGGGCGGCGCGGCGGCGCTGGCCGTTCCCGCCCGTACTCAGGGACCCGTCCCGGCCGGGGTGCCCGACGTGTCCGACGACACCGGCCGGCCCATCCCCCCGCCGCCGCCCGGCCTCTATCCCATCGCGCGGCGCAGCGGCCCCGGCATGCCCGTCACGCCCGCCACCGAGCGCGGCGGCTGGGTGACGAGCGAGGCGGCGGTGGACCGCAGGGGCGTGCGCTTCCGAGGCCCCGGTCCCGCGCCCGCCAACCTGCTGCCCTGGGCCGATTCCGATTCCGGACGCGTCGTGACGGAGGGGCTGATCCCGCCGGTGAAGCCGCTGCTTCACCTGCACCTGCGCGACACGATCATCTGTCTGGGGGGCGACGGCAACTACTACATGACCGGGTCGACCGGCGACGACATATGGAAGGCGAACGACGGCATCGAACTGTGGCGCTCGCCCGACCTGAAGCGCTGGGATTATCTGGGCTTGGTGTGGAGCATCGAGCGCGACGGGGTGTGGGAACGCCAGTGGCGCGTGCGCAAGGGCGTGCCGTTCCGTGCCGTCTGGGCGCCCGAGATCCACTTCATCAACGGCAACTACTATCTCTGTCACTCGATCAGCCGGTCGGGCATCGCGGTGCTGCGCAGCACCACTGGACGTGCGGAGGGACCCTATGTGCACGCCTTCTCGCCCGACGCGCCGCTTCGGAACGGCATCGACGCCACGCTGTTCGGCGACGACGACGGCGCGGTCTACCTGACCTATGCCGGGGCGGGCGAGATGGTGCGCCTCAAGTCCGACCTGTCCGGCTACGACGGCGAATGGCGGCGCGTGACGCTTGAGACGCCGGACCTCGACCCTGCGCACCACAACCGCAAATGTCCCGCCGCAACGGGCATGCGCGACATCGGGTTCGAGGGCGCGACCATGTTCAAGCACGACGGCCGCTACTTCCTGGGTGCCGTGGATCGCTTCCACCCCAATCGCTACTCCTTCGCGCTCGCCACGTCCGACAGGCCGTTCGGTCCCTATCGCGACCGGTACGAGAGCGTACCCTGCGGCGGCGGCGGCAACTTCTTCCGTGACAAGGCTGGCCAGTGGTGGTGCACCATCTTCGGCAACGACGACGAGGCGCCGTTCCGCGAGAAGCCGGGCATCGTGCCGGCCCGGCTGGACGAGGCCGGGCGCATGAGGCCCGACTTCAGCCCTTCCCGCCGATAGGAGGCGACCAGCCCCTTGCGAACAAGGTGACGTCGGACGTCAGCGCGTCGTCGGCGCTGGCGCCCCGAATATCATAGGCCGCCACGTCGACCGGCCGCCCGTCGGGGCCGAGGCCCAAGCCGACGCCAGCGGGCGAGCGGCCCGGCAGCCCGGGGTTGCCCTCGAACTACGCCCGGTCCTGTTCCGGCGCCTGCACGACGCGGAGCAGCGCGGTCAGCATCCGGCTGACGGGGGTGGCGATGCCGTGCCGTTCGCCGGCCCTGACGACAATCCCGTTGCGCGCGTCGATCTCCATGGTCCGCCCGGCACGGC
>Ga0325400_1006700_pt1 | contig 10967 bp, 7 predicted proteins | sample PopdelMetagenome_2_FD_205662 | JGI IMG/M metagenome (GOLD analysis project Ga0325400, IMG submission 205662) | Populus deltoides microbial communities from Bellville, Georgia, United States - Xylem-PdKOR-R1 | ecosystem: Host-associated > Plants > Phyllosphere > Stem > Wood/Secondary xylem...
TCTTTCTGGCGCTGAGGAATATAGCTGTACAACCCGTAGATCGGCTCGGCGCTGCTCCACCAGGCTTTGACCAGAATCCAGGCGTTGCCGTGCCAGCTAAGGTTATAGGCCCCGCAGCCCAGTTGGTAGTTTAGCTGGGCGGCCTGGATACCGGTTGCTTTCAGCGCCTGCTGTTCGAGTTCGGCCATCCGGCGGGCAAACGTTACGGGCGTGTAGGCGTTGGGTCGTTTCGGCCCTTTCGGCTTATCGACAAAAGGCACCGAGAACGGGTCTTCGGCGAAGTAAGTAGCGAACGGCTCTGCTTGCCAGACCTTCGGCGAAACCTGAGCAAAGGCGTCGGCGGCCCCGGCATACCGTTGTTCCGCCAGTGACCGGCGGCCTAGTAGAATGGATAAATCGTCCTTTTTATAGCCGGTCAGTTGCAGCAACCGGCCGCCAAACGTTGTTGGCGCTGCCTGCGTGGCGAACCGAACCACTTTCTGCGCCGTCGCTACCGAGGTGGTGTCTTCCAGATCGTGCCGGTCGAGGGCGGCCAGCACCCGGAGCAGATACGCTTTGGCAACCGCTTCGTCACTTATGCCTCCGGATTTGGAACGGGTACAGGCTGCCCACCAGCCGCCGGACTTTTCCGGCGAAACCCCGCTGTATTGATCGGCAAACTGTTGACAGACGCGCACAAACGCATTCCTTTGCCGGAAGTTCGTCGCCTTACCAAACTGTTCCAGATCGGCAATCAGCTGATTCTCCGACTCCGCAGAAACCGTCTCGGTCCGGGCGGCCAGTAAGAGCATTTTTTGCAGTGCCATCTGCTGTTTCAGGGCCGGATTAGACGTTGGCGACTGGCCGGCCTTATCCAAATTTTCTTTTGCCGTTTTGTAATCCTTCGCCAGGTAATCCAGATAGGCGAGGGTGGTGTACCAGAAGGCAGGTGCGTTAAGCGCCTTGTTTTCCGCCGATTCCTGTGCGAATGCCTTCAACCGGTCGAAATAAGCCGGAGCCTCGTTTTTTCGTTTGGCCGTAGCGGCTGAGTCGGGGGTGTAGGCGTAAAAGGTGTAGTCGTTGTCGAAAAAGAACAATTCGTTGCGGTTGATTTCGCGCGTCATGATCAGTTCGATCAGCGGATTCTGCGGAGTCAGTTGCGTAATTTTTTGCAGAAAATCCAGGGCATCCTGACCCGGCTGAATGGCGCTGAGGGCGTAGACGGCGGCCCGTTCGCGATCATTGCGGCAGTAGCGCAGCGCAGCTTCCCGGAAACGAAGATGATGCACCCGCAGACTCAGGTCCGCTTCCCGACGGCGGGACGGGCACTGGTCAAAGATTTGGGCAAACTCGTAAATGGCCCGCATCGTGTCACCCAGCGCCATTGTAGCTCCGGCCGCCCGGGACCGCGCCCAGTCGCTGATGAACGTTTTCTGGGGTAAGGGTTTGATGAATTCCTCATAGCCTTTTTTACACGCAGCATAATCGCCAGTCATGCCCGCCAGTTTAACGGCCTGAAATCCGTAACGTTCCTTTAGGAAACCATCGGGAGCGGTGCGGTAGCCGGCCTGGGCATCGGCCAGCAGCTGGGTCAGCCGGGTCGTATCCGCCGGCACCCGGTTCCAGACATCACCGGAAGCCGCGGCCTGGTCGGCATCCCACGCTAGTTGCAGGTACGCCAGAGCCGCCGGGTGACTTGTTTGCAGTTGTTTGAGGAGCGGGTTGGCCGACCGATCTTTAAGGCTGTATAAGGCATTTCGCACCGCTGAATCGGGCAGGCTGCCACCCGCGTAACCCGCCCAGGCCCGTTGATTCAGCGCACGGGCTATCGAATCCGGGTTTTCCGTTCCGTCGCCATAAAGCGACGTTGCGGGGGCAAAGAAGTAGATGCGGTCGGGTTGGGCGGCATTGCTGCTTTCGGGCATGAAAAAGCTCATGAACTCATTGAACTCGAAGGCGTCCGGACCGCAGGCGAACAGAATAACAATACCCAGCGACAGCGCTGCTCTACGGAAGCGATCGGAAAAAGGACGGGAAAAAGGCATGGGGGTACGGTGACAAAACAGTCGAATCCAGATGATATAACGCGAAAGTTAATGGCTGCGTCTGAATGTGGGAAAGGATTTGTTTTTTAGCGGTTAGCAAATCGGCGGGGTCGCAGGCTTCGGCCCGAAACAAGTCACCCCGGCGAACCGAAAAACCCGGAGCGGTAGTGTCCCGACAGGCAATAAACTGGTTGGGTTTAGGGCCGGGGCTCAGGAAGGACTGTCGTTTCAGCGTCTGCGCGTCCAGGTTATTGAGCAGCGTCAGGAACCGGTTGTTCCGGTAAACCACCGTCCAGCGAAACAAGGGCAGTACGGCGTCGAGCGGTAGGGGATAGTCGTCCAGAAACCCAATATAACGGTTGGCGACGGCGGGGTCAAAAATGGAATTGCGAACGTCCGATCGTTTCCAGTCGGCCATGTTATAAAACATCAGCATGACTCGGTCAACGGGCGGCACCCCGGTCTGATCGGGGAACTTGATCTGGTGGAGCCGAATAGTAGCTGAGATAGGGCCATTGAAGTCTTTTCTAATTTTTTCCAGAAGCCGGAAATAGGTCTCCCGGGTGCTGAGCGTCCAGTCGCAATCCAACTGTAACTCAGCGTACGTCAGGCCGTTCTTTTGCCCGATCTGGCGTACTTTCTCGACAATACGACGGGCTAACGCCGGGATGGCCGCGGGCGAACAGCGCATCAGCGTCTGATTGGTGATGTACACCACCGGAACAAGGGCTACATCCGCGGGGCGGGTAGCGAACTGAACCTCCGCTTTAGGCGCGGGTGCCCCAATTTCGGTGCTCCAGTCAACGTCGAAAAAGTGGATATACAGCTTACGAACGGACAGCTGCCGAAGCAGGGCTAACTCGGTTGCAGTCGGTTTGTACGTCGTTTTCCAATGGTAAAAAGCGGGCGTCAGCTGCTTTGGCGGGGGCGATTGACAGCCATTCGTCAGCCGACCCAGCCCGATGAACAGAATAAGCACAAAAATTTTAATTCCTTTTACCAACCCCTGATTCGCCTTGCGGGTCATGCATGAAAAACTAATGAACGATGAAAACGATAGTAACGCTACTGGGCCTGATTGGCCTGCTCTCCTGCCAGGACGACAACCCGGCTCCGGCGGCCACTCCGGACTGCATTAAGGAACGAATTGAGCAACTCAAAAAAGCGGACGTTCAGAACCCACCCGCCAAAGTGTACCAGTATACCTACAAGGGTAAATCGGTTTATTATTTCACGGCCAGTTGCTGCGACATGTTCAATATCGTGCTCAGTAGTCAGTGCGATACGCTTTGTGCGCCGGATGGTGGCTTCACCGGCAAAGGTGACGGGCGTTGCGCCGACTTTGTCAGCGAAGCCAAAAATCCGGTATTAATCTGGGAGGATACGCGAAAATAAGCCAACAGAGTAAATCCGTTGCTGCCTGTTCCACCCGCCGGTGAGGGTTGGCTTCAACCGTCACCGGCCCCCGGACAGCGCGCGCAAGGGGGCGGAAAATTCTGATCCGTTACGTCACTGCTGGCCCGGTCGGCCATTGTTCAGAGAGCCGCTTTTACCCGCATTGCCTGGTTAACGTACCGCTCCGTACGGGCCACTACCATCAGCAGGGCGTCGCCCACGTTGACCTTCAGCCAATTGCCGTATAAGGTCGGCATCTGGGACCCATTCCAGTCCAGGTAAGTCGCCCGGTCGAGCAGCTGTTTCAGTAATTGCTGGAGTTCCACAAACTGAGCCACGACATCCGGTGCGCTGAGCGATTCGGTGCGGGGCGTTGTCAGGGGCGGGGGCGGCAAAGGCAGTGAGCCCTGCGGATCAACGGCTTTGCGGAGCAAACGACCCGCCAGTCCGGCCTTTAGCGTTTGGTCCGTGGGCTGGGTTTGGATCAGCCCCAGCGCATCGACTTTGTGCTGCAGGTTGCGGATGTAAAACCGCTCGGCCAGGTTCAGGTGCTGTAGGCAGTCGACAATGCTCCAGGGCTGGGAAGCCGGTTTCCGGTGCAATTGTTCGTCGGTCAGGGGCCGGAACTCCCGTTCAACAGTATCCAGCACGGCATTAAGGCGCTCCTCAAGCTGACGGGCCGTTTCAAGTTTTTGCATAAAAGGAGATGACGTTTGACTTGGGGACGCCGGACGTTGGACCAGGGTTCTTTTCGGGCGTCGATCAGTCCGGCGTCCAGCGTCACTCTACGAAGAATCAACGTGAAAATGGCCTCCAGTGTTAAGCCGTCCGGCGACGGAACGACCCCGTCGGCAGCGGTCGGGACTGCCGGATTGCCCGCCAGCCACCTTGGCGTCTAAAAAAACAAGGCACAGGGCCGGTCTAGAAACCAGGTGCTGAGCGGTTTTCGACCAGCGAGTTCCAACGTACTCCCAAAAAGCCCCGATTGGGTGTACCCATTAGACGGCCCTGCCCAAAGGGTTGGCCGAATGGATCCAATTACTTGCCCAGTTCCAGAACAAGCGCGGTGCGGGCGGGTATCCGGACCGTTTTGAGATCAGGCAGCGTTTCATCATTCAGGACATTACGGGCGTGACTAAAGCCCTTCATCCGCTCGGCAAAGCGGCCCGTTTCCAGCGTTTTTTCGTCATTGGTTACGTTGGTCACCACCATAACGCTCTGGTTCTCATTGTACCGGAAATAAACGTACAGACCATCCTGCGGAACGAACTGCATTAGTTTTCCCGATTGCAGAACCGGCGTCTTCTGGCGGTAGTTCGCCAGCGTTTTCACAAAGTCAAAGGCTTCGTTCTCGCGTTTGGACCGGCCCTCCGCCGTAAATTTGTTTTCCTTATCGCCCGCAAAACCACCCGGAAAATCCCGGCGAACCTCCGCGTCGGACGGATTCTTGAAGTTTTTCATCAGGATTTCCGTGCCGTAGTAGATCGTGGGAATACCCCGCGTGGTCAGCAGCCAGGTCAGGCCGATTCTGTATTTGTTGTAGTTCTCGCCAATGACCGAGAAAAACCGGTCCGTGTCGTGGTTGTCGAGAAAGGTAACCAGATCCAGCGGCTTCTGATAAACGGCGTCCTGGGCCAGCGTCTGGTGAACCCGGTCGGCGCCGTCGTTGCCGCCAATGCCTTCCCGAAGCGCATCGTTAACGGCCGAATACAGCTGAAAATCAAGCGCCCCGGGCATGTTCGATTTAAACGGAAACTCGATTTTGTTGCGGACAAAATAGGCCTGACTGATCACGTTGCTGACCCACGCTTCGCCGAAAATGTGGATGTGCGGGTATTCCGTAATCAGCGCCTGGTTGCAGCGGTTCATGAACCCTAGTTCGTTGTAGAGATACGTGTCAATCCGCCAGGCATCTACGCCGAAGGTCTCCACGGTCCAGAGAGCGTGCTGAATCAGGAAGTTAGCCACGTAGGGGTTGTTGTGGTTGAGGTCAGCCATGAACGGCACAAACCAGCCATCCAGCAGCAGCTTTTTGTCGAACTGCGACGCGTAAGGGTCAAAGACGACCTGATTTTTGTGGGAGGTACCGGTGTAGGCGGGCCACTGGTGAATCCAGTCCTTCATGGGCAGATCCTTCACAAACCAGTGGTTGATCCCGACGTGGTTATAAACGGCGTCCTGCACCACCTTAATGCCCTTGGCGTGGGCCGCCTGCACCAGTTTCAGGTAAGCTTCGTTGCCGCCAAAGCGCCGGTCGACGCTGTAGTGATCGGTGAACGCGTAGCCGTGGTAAGCTGCGCGTTTAGAGTCACCTTCGTCGGTCAGGGGCTGGTCGTTTTCCAGGATGGGCGTGGTCCAGAGCGCCGTTACGCCCAGTTCCTTCAGATAATCGAGGTGGTTGATAATGCCCTGTAAATCACCGCCGTGCCGGTAGAACGGATTTTTACGGTCGGCGTTGGGGTCGGCCATCCCGGCGAATTTATCGTTGGATTCGTCGGCGTTTGAGAAACGGTCGGGGATCAGCAGGTACACCAGATCGGCGGAGGAAACGCCCAGTCCTTTCGGCTTGCCGGTGCGCGCTTTCAGTTCGTAGCTGGTCATAACGGTCTGGTCGCCTTTTTTGCCGATCAACTTCAGCGTTCCGGCTTTGGTGCCCGGCGCGATGGTCAGATCCAGAAAAGCGTAATTCGGGTTTTCAACTTTATGGGCTTTCACCAGTTTTACTCCCGGGTAAGTAACTGAATATGTCAGCGTTCCGGCGTTCGGACCGTAAAGAATCAACTGGAGATTCGGGTCTTTCATGCCAACCCACCAGTTGGTCGGGTTGATTCGCTGAATCGATGGCGTTTGGGCCAGTGCCGGGCGAAGACCCAGTTGGCAGACAAAAAATAGAAGGAGAAAAAATCGAATTATACGGGTGATCATGACAGGGAATAGCTTCAGAATAGGGCAAATAAAAGTAATAATATTGATTTTTCTGGTGGTTTTGAAAGTGCGTGGTTCTAACTTTGTATTTTACCCAACAAAGAACCCCGGCATACAGTATACTACCGGGCGGCTCGTGGTGGCCGCCGGTCACTCAACGGAATCCATTGCAGCTATGGCGACAACCGAAGGCCCGAATACAACATCGGATAAACTCATTATCTACCAGATTTTTACCCGCCTGTTTGGCAACCAGAACACAACCAATAAGCCCTGGGGCACCGTCCACGAAAACGGCGTCGGCAAGTTCAACGACATCACCGACAAGGCGTTGCAGGAGATCAAAAAATTTGGCGCTTCGCACGTCTGGTACACGGGCGTTATCGAACACGCGACCATGACCGATTACTCCGCGTATGGTATCCGGAAAGACCATCCGGCGGTGGTTAAAGGACGCGCCGGATCGCCTTATGCCGTCAAGGATTATTACGATGTCGATCCGGATATGGCCGTTGATGTACCCAGCCGAATGGCCGAGTTCGAGGCTTTGGTGAAGCGGTCGCACGACAACGGGCTGAAGGTACTTATTGACTTTGTGCCCAACCACGTCGCCCGGCAATATTATTCGGATGCGAAACCGGATGGCGTGGTGGATATGGGGCAGAATGACGACGTAACCAAAGCTTTCGATCCCGCCAATAACTTCTATTATCTGCCCGGGCAGACGTTTGAGGTGCCCAACGGCATTACTATTCTGGATGCGCCCGGCGAACCTTACCACGAAAGTCCGGCCAAAGCGACGGGGAACGATGTGTTCAAAGCGGAACCCGATATCAACGACTGGTACGAAACCATCAAACTGAATTACGGCGTGGATTACCAGCAGGGTCGGCAACTGCATTTCGACCCCATCCCGTCGACCTGGACCAAAATGCGCGATATTCTGCTCTTCTGGGCGGGCAAGGGCGTGGATGGTTTCCGGTGTGATATGGCCGAAATGGTGCCGGTTGAGTTCTGGGGCTGGGCCATTCCGCAGGTGAAAGCCGCGCGCCCCGGTATCGTCTTTATCGCCGAAATCTATAACCCGCAGCAGTACCGTAACTATATTTTTACCGGCAAATTCGATTACCTCTACGATAAAGTGGGCCTTTACGACGCCGTGCGCCGGTTGATGGAAGGCCGGGGTACGACCGAAGACATCACGAAGGTCTGGCAGGAAGAGTCGGGCGACGTAGCCAACCACATGCTGCGTTTTCTGGAAAACCACGACGAACAGCGAATTGCCTCCCGGTTTTTTGCCAGCAACCCCTGGACGGCGGTTCCGGCGATGACGCTCTCGGCGACGCTGCACCACGGCCCCCTGATGATTTATTTCGGGCAGGAAGTGGGCGTGAACCCCACCCAGTCGGAAGGGTTTCAGGGCGAGGACGGCCGGACGACCATTTTTGATTACTGGGGCATTCCGGAGTACCAGGCCTGGATAAACGGCGGCCAGTTCGACGGGGGAAAGCTAACGGCGGATCAGAAGAACCTGCGCCAGTTCTACCAGCAGCTGAACCACCTCGTAAATACCAGCGAGGCCATCCAGACCGGCGCTTTCTACGACCTACAATACGTCAACGACAACGGGCAGAGCGCGGGCTACGACCAGCACCGGCTTTACAGCTACCTGCGCCACACCAACAACCAGAAACTGCTGATTGTCTGCAACTTCGACCGGGACAAGGCGGTTAAAACCACGGTCCGCATTCCGGCGGGTGCCTGGCAGACCATGCGGCTGGATGGATCGAAAATCTACACATTCACCGATATTTTCCGCACCCAGACCCGGGTGAATGCACCCGCCCAGGCGGGAGTACCGGTCGAGTTGCCGCCGTTGGGGGTGCTGGTACTGGAGATCAACTAATACCGGGTGTCGGCGGGTGGCACGCCAATTGGCCTGCTACTTGCTGACACTAAATTAACCGACAGGTAACGCAGGAAGGGCGATTCCGTTGTGCGAAGCGAGCAGGCAGGCGCGGAGCCGGAGTTGTAATTTTTGAGTATCTTCGTGCACCTCCGCGTGATGCTAATTTTTCTTAACCACCGTCTGATGAAGAAACTTTTTACGGTCTTTATTACTCTGTCTTTACATAGTGCCGTTTTCGCGCAGGAAAGCCCCTTTCCTGCGGCTACCACTACTGCGCTCCCGGCGTCGGATATCCGGCTGGTGAACGCGTCGCCCGGGTCGTCGCCCGCTGAGACGGCGGTTCGCGTGGGAAAGTCTTTTCTGGGGCGGCCGTACGTGGCGCATACCCTCGAGGAAACCGAAAGCGAGCAGCTGGTCGTTAATTTTCGCACGTTCGATTGCACGACGTTTGTCGAAACGACAATGGCCCTGGCCCTCGCTTTGCACGAGCTACCGGAGCACAACCTCGCTAAGTACGACCAGCTTTTCCGTACTTATTTAACTAAAATCCGGTACCGAAACGGCGTGGTGGACGGCTACGCCAGCCGACTGCATTATTTTTCGGAGTGGCTCCGCGACAATGAGCGCAAAGGGCTGCTGCGGGATGTGACGCGGCATATGGGCGGCATTCAGGTGGCCAAACCGGTTTCCTACATGACGGCTTACCCGTGGAAATATCCGAAACTGACCGACCCCAGCACCTACCGGCAGGTAGCCAGTATCGAAGCGGCCATTAGTCAGCAGAGCTTCTATTTTATCCCTAAAAAGAACATCCGCGCCATCGAAAATCAATTGAAGGAGGGCGACATTGTGATGCTCATGGCCGCCCGGCCGGGACTGGACATGAAGCATGTCGGCTTCGTGGTCTGGCAGGATGGTCACGCGCATCTGCTGCACGCGTCCTCCGAATACGGCGAGGTCGTAATCACCGAAGAGTCACTGGCGGACTATGTGCTGTGGCACCGGCATCTGTCGGGCATTCGTGTGGCGCGACTTAAAGGACCCACGCAGCCCTTGGCGGCTCGTAAGTAAACGGACAATCGGCGGATTAATAAACGCTAGTTAATGGACATCGAGCCCTGGAAGGACGCCCCTCCGGGGCTTTAGTATAAAAGCTTAAATGGGTTGGTATGAACAGGATACATCGCCAAGGCTGGACGCTGTTAAAGCGATCTGTTGATTGAAAATAGCTCGGCTGATTGGTTATTAACCGGTATTCTGTATTTTAGAATCCGCATTAATAATCAATCCATGGAAAATCTCCTGCAAAAAGGAGTCGCCAAGGCCCAGAGGGCCTACAAACGGCTATTCCCAACCCCTCCACCTACTGATTTCGATTCTAAAACCCTGCCCTGGATTGACAAAGCCAACCCCGACATTGAAGGCTTCGTCAAAAACTTCCCGAAAGCCGCCCAACTGCCCTACGATCTAGCCGAAAAGCTGCGTCTGTGGAATCAGAACGGGTTTGTGATTCTGGAACAAGTGCTGTCCGAAGAATTAATCGACGCTTATCTGGCCGACGTCGAGGAGCTAATCGAGGACCATCAGCAGCACGATATCCATATCCGGATTGACCGTCCCGAGTACGTTAAGCATCCGGTGATGAAGATTCGGGATGTGCCGCGGGCGATCATCGAAGGGCAGTACATCAAAATTCTGGATTTTCACAATGCCTCGGTAGCCGGGAAAAAACTGATGCTACACAACGCGATTGTGTCGTTTCTGGAAGCAATCTTCAACGAGAAAGTCGTTGCCATGCAAAGCCTGACGTTTCTCTACGGTTCGCAGCAGGATACGCACCAGGATTTTCCGTACGTTGTGCCGCAGGTGCCCAGCCATTTGGCGGCTGCCTGGATTGCGCTGGAGGACGTTCAGCCGGGGTCGGGCGAGCTGCATTACTACGTCGGCTCGCACAAGGTCAAGAAGTTCGACTGGGGCAACGGCATTTTCTTCAACGGCGAATCGACCAAGAACCCGACGGATTTTGGCCACTACTTAACCGCCGAGTGCGAGCGTCTGGGACTGGAAAGAAAAACGCTGCTGATCAAAAAAGGCGATGTGCTGATCTGGCACGCCAGTCTGGCCCACGGTGGCGAACCGATTCTGGACGGTAACCTGACCCGCAAATCCTACGTTTGTCACTACTCTTCGGTAAAAGGCTACTTCCGGCATCGGCAGGCCGTCTCGGAAGAGCCCGTGCGGCACGAGATGAACGGCGCCGAAGTGTTTGCCGACCCGCGTATGCCGGAATACGAAAATACGTTCAAGCGGGGAGAAACGGTCGCCTAAATGATAGAAGTGAGCTTTGGTAAACCGGCCGGCGTCCCGGTTTGCCAAAGCCTATTTTTTTAGTCCCTACGTTAAACCAGCGACAACATCCGGTTCCGGACCAGCAGACAGGCCCCGATCAGCCCCGCCCGCTCGCCGAGAACCGACATTTTCAGCTGCGTATCGTTGTTGACCAGACTCAGGGAATATTTGTTGATGGCCGTTTTGATGGGCAGCCCAATGTATTCCTCCGTCGTTGCCAGACTCCCGCCCAGAATGACCAGTTCAGGATTGAAGACGTTGATCAGAAACGCAATGCCCCGGCCGAGGTTCTCGCCCACTTTGGCAATCAGTTCAATCGCCAGCACATCATCTTTTTTGGCGGCCTGAATGATGTCGTCCATCTG
>Ga0325400_1006703_pt1 | contig 10965 bp, 6 predicted proteins | sample PopdelMetagenome_2_FD_205662 | JGI IMG/M metagenome (GOLD analysis project Ga0325400, IMG submission 205662) | Populus deltoides microbial communities from Bellville, Georgia, United States - Xylem-PdKOR-R1 | ecosystem: Host-associated > Plants > Phyllosphere > Stem > Wood/Secondary xylem...
AAGCCAAGCCAAGCCTGTTGTCGTAGCGGCGGCGCTCGCCCACCTGCTCGCCCTTGTAGAAGATGGGCGTCGCCTCGCCATGGATGGCGCGGCCGAGCAGCGCGGTTTCCAGCCGGTGCGTGCCGACATCGAGTGCGGCTTCCACCGCCTGGCGGAAGCTGTCCGAGCCGGGCCGCGCGCGCAGGTCGTAATAGGAGCGTGGGCTCATGCCGACCGCGCCGCACGCGTCCTCGATGCAGGCGCACGCCGCGAGCGCGGTGACGAAGGCGACCTGCCGGTCGGGCGTCCAGCCGTCCATGCGCGTGCGGACGGGCACGGGCGTGAAGGTAGCGACCTTGGGGTTGCGGTTCTGGGCGGACTGCCGGTGCTGCCGGCGCTTTGCTCGGTTGCTCATCGAACAGGGTAGGGCACGAACCCGAGTCTGTAGGACAGCGGTTTTTTGTGCCTGTCCGGCTGGACGACAGCTATGTCCATAATTGCGTGGAAAGCGGAACGGCCGTTATGGCGGCTTATGGCGTCGGCTCAGAACGTTAGCCGACACCCAGGCTCAGTCGTAGCTCCTTCGCGGTCGCCCACGGCGAATGTCTCGCGCGGCACCGTGCGGCAGGCGAGTTTCAAAGTGGCGAAGCTGCACCTGAGCGTCATCGTAACCGTTCCGAACCGCGCGACGTAACCAAGTGCGATAGCCTTGAAGATCGCGGTTGTTGAACCGCTGGATGGCGATGTTGTATGCGGCAGTCGGCCAGTGCCCTCGGACCGCGGCATTGCGTGCCAGCGCAGCAGACGAGAGCGCACGCGATGCTGATCGACGATCAAGCGACAGCCTCTCCAGCTCGGTGGCTGCGTCGGGATCGCCGCGCAACGCGAGGTGACGAGTAAGCCCAAGACGGCCAAAATGGCGCTCGTCGTGGAGCCACCGGTGGAACAGCTTGTCCAACCTTTGCCGATCGCCTCGCCTCATGACAGCAGAATACGTCGTTCAGCGTGCTCGACAAGTCGCCGCGCCAATGTCTGCAACTGAACCTCAGCTGCCGTGACTACCCGGTCGATGCTGCATCATGATGCCGATGTCGGGATTGGCGGTGGGGGCAGCCTCACAATGCAGCGCTTCGGCTTGGGCCAGGTGGATCAGCGGGCCGGTGTCCGGCACGATCAGGTCGGGGCGCTCGATCTGGGGAATGTCGGTCATGATGCCAGCCTGACGTAGCAGAGCCTTGGGCCGGGCGGCAGGGCATGGCGCCTCCCCTGAGCAGAAGGACCGACGCGGGAAGCAGCGGGTTACCGGCCGAGGTTGAGCGAGGCGGCGGCGCGGGCCCAGTCGGCGGCGGGGCGCGTGAGGAGGCCGCGGGGAGCGCGGCGGAGCATCGTCCGGAGCGCGGCGGTCCGGCCGATCCGCGGTGCCATCGCGCGGCAGGCGAGGAGCCAGAAATAGTCGCTGGCGAGCGCGAGCGAGGCGGGGTCGAACAGGCGAGCCTCCGCGTTCCGGCGGTTGAGCCGTGCCAGCCAGCCCTGCGCCCAGGGCAGGAAGTCGGATGGCACCTCCGCATCGTGGAAGTGGACCTTGCCGAGCAGGACGTGGCGAGAAAGCTCGTCGGGACCGGCGTCGATCCCCAGCCGCGCCAGGGCCGGCGCCATCAGCGCCACCGTGCGATCCTGGATGTCGTTCCCCCGCTGCCGCACGCATTGCTCGGAATGCAGCCGCCGGTCGATCAGAACCTCCGGCAGGTTCGCCAGCCGGTGGTCGCGCTGGAGGCGAAGGAACATGTCGACGTCCTCGCACACCGGGAAGTCCGGATCATAGGCATAGCGCTGCAATATCTCCGCCCGGCCCAGGATGGTGGATTGCTGAAAGGCGGAACGGAACAGCATCCAGGCGGCGATCGTCGCCGACGACAGGGGCGGCACGCGGACGCCCCGCTTGCGCGTGCCGTCGGGCCGCAACTTGCCCGCACAGGCGCCGACCATCGCCACGTCCGGATGGTCGGCGAGAAACGCGAGCTGCGCGGCGAGGCGGTGCGGGCGGGCGATGTCGTCGCTGTCGAGCCAGGCGATGAAGCGGCCCCGCGCCTCCGACAGCGCGGTGTTGCGCGTCTCGGGGATGCCGCGGTTGCGGTCGTGGCGGACGACCCGCAGGCGAGGGTCGGACAGGGCGGCGAGGCGCGCCGCGGTGTCGTCGCCCGACCCGTCGTCGACGACCACGACCTCGATGTCGGTGACCGTCTGGGCGAGCGCGCTGCCCACTGCGTCGCCGACATAGTGCGCGCGGTTGAAGGTGGGGATGAGAATGGAGACGAGGGGACCGCCCATGCGGCTCCGTTACCCGGCCGGGAGGATGCGGGCCAGCCGGAGAAGGGCTGCCGTCGGGTGTCCGCCGGGCGTCAGGATGTTTCCGAGCGGGCTCGGGAAATAGCGCCCGGCGCTATTTCCCGAAGCCGAACACGTCCTGGTGGAAGCGGCCCTGCTCGATCATCGCGTTCAGCCATTCGGAGCCCTGGGCGTGCTCGTCGCCGGCCTGGTTCATCCGGATGCGGATCAGCGTGTCGCGGACGGCCGGGGCCATGAACCTGCCGTCGCCGCAGACGAAGATCTGCGCGCCCGACCGGATGGCGGACCAGACGCGGTCCTGCTCGGCCCAGAGCGCGTCCTGGACGAAGCGCCAGGGATGGTCGGGGAGGGCGGAGAAGGCGAGATAGGGGGTGACGACGCCCTGATGCTCCCAGCCCTCCACCTCGTCGCGGCAGAGCCAGTCGTGATCGGGATGGCGGCAGCCGAAGAAGAGCAGCGTGTCGCCGGTTTCGACGCCCTGGCGCTTCTGCGCGGCCCGTTCCTGGAGGAAGCCGCGAAGGGGGGCGAAGCCGGTGCCGGGGCCGATCAGGATCATCGGCACGGTCGGGTCGGCGGGCGGCGCGAAGGGCGGGTTCGGGCGGCGCACATAGCCGAACACCTGCGCGCCCGGCTCCACGCCTGCCATATAGCCGCTCGCGAAACCGCGATGCTCGCCGAGACCCGACCAGGCGGGCGCGGCGGTGGTGCCGACGATCAGGTCGGCCACCTTCGGGTCGACCAGCGGGCTGGACGCGATGGAGTAGAAGCGCGGTGCGATGGCGGCCGACAGCTCGACCAGCGCGCCGAGGGGCAGCTCGATCGCGGGAAAGCGGTCGAGAAGGTCGAGCAGCGTCAGGCGCTTGCCCGCGACCTCCGCGTCGAAGGCGTCGCCGTCCAGACGGGCGAGCTCGGCCCTGGTGTGCGGGCAGCGCGTATGCCCAGCGGCGACGGCCAGCGCGCGGCGGGGAAGCGGATCGCTGAGCTCCACGAAGTCGGAAAGGAGCTGGCGCACCGTCACCGTGCGGCCGAGCGGCAGGTGGCGGAAGCGATTGCCCTGCCCGTCGACGCTCAGCTGGGCGGCACCGTCCAGGTCGAGGCGGGCGAGCGCTCGCTCGACAAGATCGGGGCGGTTGCGGGCGTAGACGGCGATATGGTCGCCCGCGCGATACTGCTGGCCGTCGGGAAGGCCCAGGCGGATGAGGCGCGTGGAGGGGCGCGGCAGCTCCTTGGCGAAGTCCCACAGGCCGGGCGTGACGGGGTGGACCAGTTCGTCGTTGGAGACGACGGCGAGCCGCTGCGCATGTTCGGGCAGCGCGCCGGCTCGCGTCTCCGCGGTGTCGACCAGGCGGAGCGAGAGCGAGGAGGCGGCCTCGCTGGGGCCGGTGTCGGAGCCGAGCGCGCGCCACAGGTCGCGGACGAAGCCCGCCACCGCGCCGTCGAAATCGCCCTGTCCGTCCGCCTCGTGCCGGGGCAGCAGGCGGGTGGCGCCCGCCGCCTCGATCGCCTGGTCCACGCGGGTGGGGAAACGCTGGTAGTTGGGCCACTGGCTGTTGCCGACGCCCAGCACGGCGAAGCTGGCGCCCGACCAATCGGCACCCGCGAAGGCGCCGGCGTCGAGCGCGCGCTCCACCTCGGTCGCGCTGTCGGGGGCGCGGCCGTTATAGGTGGCGGTCACGATCACGATCACGCGATCCTCGGGCACCGCGGCCGCGCGCAGCGAATCGTCCATCGAGCGGACGGTGACCTCGAACCCGTCCAGGCGGGCGCGCTCTGCAATCTCCTCCGCGATGTCGCGCGCGGTGCCGAGCGAGGAGCCGTAGAGGACGGCGAAGCGGCGGCCGGTGCCTGAAACGGTGACGGGCGCCGCGTCGTCAGATGCGACCTGCGGCACGCCGGCCGCCTGCACCAGCCGCTCGTGCGGCTGGCGCAGGCGCACCCGCATCGTGAACGCGTCGGGCTTGATCGACAGCGTCTCCTTGATCCGCAGGCGATAGCCGTGCGGGTCGGCGATCGAGAAGGCGCGGAGCAGCATCGCCATGGCGATCTTGGCCTCCACCATCGCGAACTGCCGGCCGATGCACGCGCGCTCGCCATTGCCGAAGGGCTTGTAGGCGTGAGGGTGGTGCCTTGCCTCGTTCTTGGGGAGCCAGCGGTCGGGATCGAACTCGTCCGGGTCGGCCCAGACCTTGGGATTGCGATGGAGGCCCGGCGCGAAGACGTTGACGGGGCGGTCCTTGCGGAGCGCGTAGCGGCCGCCGATCGTCGTTTCCTCGAACGGCGCGACGGTGAAGGCGGGCGCGGTGGGCCAGAGGCGGAGCGCCTCCTTCAGGATACGCTCGATGACGTGGAGCTGGGCGACGTGCGAATAGTCGGGACGCACGTCGCCGGGCAGGACGCGGTCGACCTCCGCATAGGCCTGGGCCAGAACGGACGGGTTGCGGAGCAGGTAGCTGAACGCGAAGGTCAGCATGCCCGACGTCGTCTCGTGCCCCGCAATCAGGAAGGTCAGGACCTGATAGCGGATGTTGACGTCGTCCAGCTTCTCGCCCGTTTCCGGGTCCGCGGCGGTCAGCATCAGGTTGAGGAGATCGCGGCTCTCCACTGGATTGGCGCGGCGGTCGGCGATCAGGCCGTCGACCAGCGCGTTCATCTCCGCGATATCGGCCTCGTACTGGCGGATGGCCTTCTTCGCGAAGCGCTGCTGGATGGGCAGGCGCGTGATGGTGCTGAGCGCCTCCGACAAGGCGCGGCCGAGCGCCAGCAGGAAGCTGTCCAGCTCCTCCCTCTCGAAGCTGTCGAAGCGGTGGCCGAAGCCGGCGATCGCGATGGAGTCGAGCGTCAGGCGCGTCATGTCGTCGGCGACATGGACGTCGGTGCCTGCGGCGCGCGTCCATTTGGCGACGAGCTGGTCGCACACCTCCACGATCATGTCGAAATAGCCGCGCATCGCGCGCTGCGAGAAGGCGGGGAGCAGGATGCGGTGCGCCTTGCCCCAATTGGGTTCGTCGCCGAAGGCGGTGAACAGCCCGTCGCCCGCGAAGCGGCGCACGACGCGGAGCGCGGGTCCGGGCATCTTGCGGAAGCGCGTCTCGTCCGACAGCTCGGCCATCAGGTCGGGATCGGTGACGAACAGGCCGACGCGGCTGCCGAACTTGAGCTTGAAGATGCCGTCCGGAAAGTCGCGCGCGACCGTCAGAAGGTGGCCGATCAGCCCGGCGCGCGTGATCTGGTGGAGGTGGCCGACCAGCGGCAGCGCCGGGGGCATGGGGACGGACCGGAGGATCGGCACGACGGGCGGCTCGGCCTGAGAAGCCATTACTGACATCCTTGTAAGTAGCGAGGGAGCCTGAACCACGGAACGGGTCCGCGTGCAAGGTGTCAGCTTTCGGACGGGACGGGAAGCCAGGGGCGGCCGGACCCGGTGCGATCGATCTGCGCGACGATCTCGTGCATCGGCGGCTCGCGCAGCGTCTCGAACGGGCGGACGTGGCGCGTCCAATAGGGGCTGAGGCCGGGGTCGTGACCGAGCGCGTCTCCCCAGCGGCGGAGCAGGTGGTGCCATTCGGCATCGTCCCAGGCGATCTGGTCGTCGGTGGGAAGGCGACCGCGCGTCGCGCCCTCGTGATGGATCGCCTCGATCGCGGGCTCGTAGAGGATGGTGCCGCCCGCCTCGCGGACGCGCAGGCAATAGTCGAGGTCGTTGTACGCGACCGCCAGCGCCTCGTCGAAGCCGCCGGTGCGGGCCAGCCAGTCGCGCGTGGTGGCCAGGAACGCGCCGGTGACGGCGGCGACGCGGCGGCGCGACAGCAGGCGGTGGTCGGCGCCGGGATCGTCGAAGGCGGCGCCCCGGCCCTCATGGACCGGGCGCCCATTGCCCGTGCCGAACAGGATGCCGGCATGCTGCACGGTCAGGTCGGGATAGAGGAGGCGCGCGCCGACCGCGCCCGTATCCGGGTCCGCGAGCGCCGCGGCGAGCGTGTCGTCCCAGCCGTCCGCCAGCATCTCCACATCGTCGTTGAGGAAGAGCAGCAGGAAGGCGTCGGTGGCCGCGGCACCGAGACGGTTGGCGCGCGACCAGTTGAAGGGGCCGGGTGTCGCGATGAGCGTCGCGCCGGGCGGCGGATCGAAGGGCACGCCGTTGTTGAGGATGACGGGGCGCAGGCGCTGCGGATTGCCGGCGCGAGAATGGAGGCTGGCGAGCGCCTGGGCGAGGAGGTGCGGGCTTCGGGTGGGGAGGATGACGGCGATGTCCGCCGCAACCACGGGATCGTCACCCCGGATCAGGTGCGGGGTGACGGTGGAGGAGTGGCTGGTCCCGTCTTTGCGGTCGTCGGCGGCGTGCGGGACGGTGGCGAGGACGCGGGGGATGTGAGCGGTCGCCCCGACGCCGGAACCGCGCACGGCGGTCAGGGCCGGACGGGGCCGGGCCGGGTCGGGGACGCCGGACAGGCGGGGGCTATGATGCGTGTGGCCGAGCAGCGGGTGGGGCGTGGCGACGTCCTGGTCGGTGACGGCGACCGCCGCGCCGGTGCGGTCGAGCGCGAAGAGGAGCCAGGCGAGCGCTTCGGGATGGAGGATCGTGCCGGCCTCGAGGTGCACGGTGGTGGGTGTCCCCGGCTGGGTCGCAGTGTCGGACGTCCAGGTCGGCGGGGTCTCCGCACTTGTCTGCTCCCGAAGCGCGTCCGGATCCCCGCCTTCGCGGGGATGACGGACGAGAAGGGCGATAGGCCCTCCCGTCAGGCTCGCGACGGGATGGGCCGCCAAGCCGGGGTCCGCTTCGACCTCCGCGGTCCAGCCGCGGACCGACTGGTCGTCGAGCGAGCGCAGCGTGGCGTGGAGGGCGGCGGGGGAGCGATCGACGGCGTCGAGGCGGACGAACACCCCCTCGCCCGCCGGCAGCGGACCGGGCGGCGGGCGGAGCGGGATGTCGCGGCGGAAGCGGTCCCAGTCGGCGCGCGCATAGCCGGCGGTCGCCTGCCAGTCGCGCAGGGTCGCCAGCGCGTGGGCGAGCGCGGCGGCGGGCGGGCCGGGATCGCGCAGGCGCGCCGCGGCGGCTTCCGGCAAAGCGTCGCGCGCGCCCATGGCGATCAGCGCGCGCGCGGGATCGGGATCGCCGGGGCGGAGACGCGCGGCCTGCGCGAAGGCAGCGACGGCGCGGTCGGGCTCGCCCGCCAGCCGCCAGGCGTGGCCGAGATAGAAATGCGTCTCCCCGTTCCAGCGGTCGAGCGCGAGCGCGCGGCCATAGGCGTGCGCCGCGCCCTCCGGATCGCCGCCCTCGCGCCGGGCATGGCCGAGCTGGACCCACATGCCCGCATCCGCCGGCCGCGCGGCGACGACGGCGGCGTAGAGGCGCGCGGCGTCGGCCCAGTCGCGCCGGTCGCGCGCGGCGTCGGCCGCCCGGATCGGCGGGTCGTCCATGTTGCCGGCCTGGATCGACATTCGGTGCCTTGCCCCTTTCCTCGTCCTTCCCGCGGCGGCGGGGGCCGGACCGGCGAACGTCCGGCCCCCGGGCTGCCGCCGTCAGCCAGTCCGGATCCCCGTCTTGGCGAAGCGCCGCGGTGCGGGCAATGGAGGGTCGTGGACGCGCCCTCCCCCTTTCCGCCCCTCCCGACCGATCCTTTCGCCTTCTGGCCGGCGCGGGCCAGCCGGATCGCGGGACTGGGCGGCACGCGCATCGGGCAGCGGGCCGACGACGACCCGGCCTATGTGTTCCATTCCGCCTATCTGGAACTGCCCGCGGGGCCGGTGCGAGGGCGCCTGCGCTTTTCGGGGCTGGCGGCGGAGACGGGGGTGCTGACGATCGGCGTCAACGCGCTGCTGCCCGACGGAAGCGCCGAGAGGGTGCAGGACTGGCCCGTCCGGCTGGGCGCGTTGTCGCGGGGCGATGGCGTGGCGGTGATCGAGTTCGAGGCGCGCGCCCACTGCACCTATGCGGTACTGGGCAACCTGTACGACGATGCGGTCGTGTCGGCGGACGGGCTGACGCTGACGCTGGAGCGGGTCGAGCGAAGCCCGGCGGAAGCGGCGCTGGCGCAGGCGCGCGCGACGATGCCGGAGCGCCCCGTGTTCCGGCGGGCGACCGCGCTGCTGAGCGATGCGCCGGCGACGCTCGCCGACCCGGTGTCGCAGACCTGCACGGCGGCGCAGTTCGACGAGCCGGCCTATGACCGTTGGCTGGAACGGCTGAAGCTGGCGAAGCACCGGCACCGCAAGCAATGGGAGTTCGTCTACGTGCTCCGCGTGCTGGAGCGGTACGGGGCGCTGGCGCCGGGCGCTCGGGGGCTGGGCTTCGGCGTGGGGAGCGAGCCGTTGCCCGCGATGCTCGCGGCGCTCGGCTGCCATGTCACCGCGACCGACCTGGACGCGGGCGATCCGCGAGCGGCGGACTGGGCGGAGACGGACCAGCATGGCGGGCTGGCGGCGCTCCGGCGGCCGGAGCTGTGCGACGAGGCGGGGTTCGCCGAGCGGGTCGCGTTCCGGGCGGTGGACATGGGCGACGTGCCGGGCGACCTGACGGGATACGACTTCACCTGGTCGACCTGCGCGCTGGAGCATCTGGGCTCGATCCGGGCGGGCGCGGCGTTCGTGGAGCGGTCGCTGGACTGCCTGCGGCCGGGCGGGCTGGCGGTGCACACGACCGAGCTCAACTGCTCGTCCGACGCCGACACGGTGACGGAAGGCGGCACCGTGCTGTTCCGGCGGCGCGACCTGGACCGGCTGGCGGTGGAGCTGGTGTCGCACGGGCACGGCGTGGCGCAGCTGAAATACGACCTGGGCGACCTGCCGCAGGACGGGTTCGTGGATCTGCCCCCCTATGGGCGCGAGCCGCACCTGAAGCTGGCGCTGGACGGCTATGTGACGACGTCGTTCGGGATCATCGTGCGGCGGGCGGAGTGAGGCGATCCTCCTCCCGATGGCGGGCGACGGTCTGCCCGGCGGCGGCCACCACCCGGTCGAGATGCGCGTCCCAGGTCGGGGGGTGCCAGCCGGACAGGCGCGCGAGCTGCGCGGCACGGGCGGGCGAGCCGGGGCGGGCATAGTCCCGGATCGCGGCGGCCCAGGCGCGGCCGTCGAGCGGGTCGAGATAATCGGGGATGCCGCCGCCCGCCTCGCGAAGCGCCGGCAGGTCGGAACAGAGGACGGGAAGGCCGGCGGCGAGCGCCTCCGCGACGGGAAGGCCGAAGCCCTCGGCGAAGGACGGCAGCAGCAGCGCGCGCGCGCCGGCCATGAGGAAAGCGAGCTCGCGGTCGCCGAGCGCGCCGCGCTCCTCGACATGGGGGCGCAGCGCGGGACTGCGTTCGAGCATGTCGACCGCGTTCTCGTTCTCCCAGCCGCGGCGGCCGACCAGGACCAGGCGGGGGATGTCGGCGGGCGGCAGCGTCTCGGCGAAGCGGCGCCAGAGGGCGAGGAGCAGCAGGTGGTTCTTGCGCGGCTCGATCGTGGCGACGCAGAGGAAATAGGGGCGGCCGGGCGCCGGGGGCGCGTCGACGCGGGGCGACGGGTCGATGCCGAGCGGGGCAGCGATCAGGGCCGGGCGCGACAGGTGGTGGCGGATCACGTCCAGCGTCGCGTCGGAGTTGGTCAGCACGGTGTCGGCACAGGCGTCGAGCGTGGCGACGCGGCGCTGCTGGACCTCCGCTCCGCCGGCTCGCGCATATTCGGGATGGGTGAGCGGGATCAGGTCGTGGACGAGGCAGAGGAAGCGCGCCCGCTCGCGGCGGAGGATGGACTGGGTCAGCACGCGGTCCTCCAGCCCGTCGGGCGAGGGCTTGAGGTAGAGGCGCGGGCCGTCCGGGGGCGGCACGGCGCGGGGGCGGAGCGCCCAGAGGTGGCGAACCGCGGCGGGCCGGTCCTCGGTCCCGGTCCGCCAGCGCCATTCGGTGAAGTCGAGGAAGCACGCGACCGCCCGAGGGTCGAGGCGGCCGTAATAGCCGCCGGCCGGGTGGAGCGCGGCGTAGCGGAGCCGGTCGGGCGCCCGGAGGCCAAGCCCCCTCGCCCAGGCCATCTCCACCCGGTCGATACCCGTGGGCGCGGCGAGAAAGGCGCGCGACAGGAGACGGGTGAGGTCGAGGACCAGCTCGGGCGAGGCGGAGGGGCGGGAATCGGGGACAGGGCGGGAGAAAGGCAGGTAGCGCCGGCTGAACAGCATCGGCGCGAAGGCGCGGAAGGGCCTCAATCCCAAGCGGTCGTGTCCTCGGGGCGGAGAAGGCGCTCGCGCGTGCCATCGACCAGCATGGCGATGCCCTCGTCGCTGCCATAGCCGCCCGCGACGAGCACGCGGTCGAGGAGGACGCGGCGGAAGGCGTCGTAAAGGTCGGCATCGGGCGCCTGGGGCGCGGTCCAGAAATCGTCGAGCGAACCGGAATGGACGATGCCTGGGACGGCATAGACCGCCTCGCCCAGGACGCAGACGGAAACGCCGGCATTCAAGGCCAGCGTGCCCACGGTGCTGTTCACCGTCACGACGCCGCGCGCCTCCGACACCAGCCAGGACGTGTCGCGGCCGGGCAGATAGTGGAGCCGGTCGGCGATGTGGTGATCGCGGGCCAGGCGCGCGACGATGGCGGCCCAGTTGGTCAGGCTGCCGTCGAGGGGATGGCGCTTGACCACGAGGTGCGTGTCGGCGGGCGCGTGCGCGGC
>Ga0325400_1006704_pt1 | contig 10964 bp, 7 predicted proteins | sample PopdelMetagenome_2_FD_205662 | JGI IMG/M metagenome (GOLD analysis project Ga0325400, IMG submission 205662) | Populus deltoides microbial communities from Bellville, Georgia, United States - Xylem-PdKOR-R1 | ecosystem: Host-associated > Plants > Phyllosphere > Stem > Wood/Secondary xylem...
AAATATTGATATCAATTTGAAAAGAGAGCAAATATGAGGAAATCTTTTAAATCAAATATTTTGAATTATAATTTCTTAACATATTTTTAATGTAAATTCTTTTTTAAAAACAATAGAAATCTCTTACAATAAGTTTTAGTTTAAGATGCATATTGAGTATTTTTAGTAAGATATAAAAGAAAAATCAAGAAACTCATCTCGTATGCTAGATCAATGTATATCAAGGCCTTTCAAATTGTTTAAAAGTTTATGATAGTATAGAATTTTACCTATTTTATTTTATTATTATTTTTTAATTAAAAAACTACAAAATTAAATGTTACAATAGTAATTTTTAAAATAAAATCAAGAATAATTGAAAATCTAAATTTTATATGGATTGAGAAAATAAAAATATAACAAATCCTAAATAGTAATTTTTATAAAATATCGAAAGACTTTCCAATAACTGATTGTTGTGAAAGTTTAACCCTATAGAAAATAGGGTTTCTAGGATCTCTTAGAAATATTACAGTCTAATCAAACAGTGGAATAAAAAATTATGCTCAATAACTTCAAAATGCACATTAGAAAAAAAATCTCCTAGATCACAAGATTAAAATATAAAATTATATAAATTTTACGTTAAATATTTTTATGAATATAAGATCTGTTAATATTTTTATTTAAATGCACATGATTATAATCATTAAAATAACATACAAACAAGATTATAATAATATAGCCAAATTACTAAATAATTGATTATATATGAATTATCAAATAACTAAATTATGGGATATATGATTAGTACAATGTTTTAGCAAATATAATTGCATTGTAAATGATATGGCGTTTTTTTTTTCTCTTAGGGTCATATAAATATAATTTTAAAAAGCTCAAATTTACTGGAGTTTGTGATAAGGTAATGAAGCTTGAATTATTTAATTAATGATTAAATTGTTTGAATGTATACGTCAAGGTAGTAAATCATACACTACTAGAAAACCGGCGAAAACCAACAGAATTACCGATGTAATATTTTCGTCGGTAATTCTTACCGATGGAAATAATTCTATCTCCAATTCTGTCGGTATATACCGACAACATAACTATGTTGGTGATCCGATCAGTATATACAGACGGCATATTTCCGTCGGTATATACCAACCGTATCACCTACAGCCTATACAATTTGTTTGGAAAGATGTAACAGTGTGGTGACGTGGAGTTTTTTCAGATGATTTTACTTACGGAATAACCAACGGATTCAAACCAAGATAGCCATACAGTGACGTGGCACTTTCACCATCAGAATCACTGATGGAATCACCGACGGATACATTCCGTCGATGATTCCATTGGTAAAAGCCATTATATACCCCATCTGCCGACACTCTCTTCCTCTGTTTCTCCTTCTTCTTCCCCTTCTTCTTTCTCATCCCACCTCTCCCCTCCCAAACTGCAGCCAACCACTCATCACAACTCTCCACTCTTCTTAACATAAGCACTCAAGTTTCTAATACTTTTGTACGTGGTCACAATATCCGTTCTTGTGGATTTTATTATTTTTTGTAAGTAAATCTATCATTTTTAGTTTTAACATTTAAATGTGAATTTTATTGTTTTTTTAGTATATGTATTTTGTTAATGTATGTACTTATTTGATTGTTATTTGTCAAAGAAACTTGTAGTATGAATGTATAATTTTATAGTTGTTATAGTTTGTTTTAGATTTTGTCAAATTATATTTGTTTGTAAATTGTTGAAATTTTGTTTGAATTGCACCGAATTAAATGTGTTGTGATGAAATAAATAATTAATAGCTTGTTTAACGGGTCTGTTTTAATTGTTATCAATTCTATTGCGAAGTTGTGATTTTCATAAATTTATATATGTATAAATTTGTATGTATGAACGTTGATAGTTGATAATTGATAATGAATATTTAACATAAGAGTTTTTTTAGTTTGTTGAATAATGTTGGGGAAAACCAATATTTTTGTTATGTTTTATAGAGGTTCCATAGAAGTCATGGATGATCGTTCATGGATGTATCGAGACTCACCCCAAGGATTGCGGAGGATGGATTATTGTAACGGTGTTCAGGGTTTTATTAATTTCACAACATCTATTCCGAGGAATTTTACTGATGGCGGTATTAGGTGACCATGTAAGAAGTGTAAAAATTTAAAGTTTATGCATCAAGATGTTGTAACGATGCATCTTTTAACCAAAGGGTTCATGGAGGATTACCTGTGTTGGTATGCACACGGAGAACTATTTCTTCCTGATGAGAGCATGAAAGAACAAGTGGTTGGGTCAACTTTTAGTGCTAGCAACATGCATGAAGTTGGAAATGAGAACAGTAATCCTTATAGGAATGTGGTTATGGATGCAATGAGAATGAGTAAAGGTAATGTTAGGGAATGCCCAATCGTAGAAGAAGAACCTAATGCAGATGCAGCAAGGTTTTTTGATCTGTTGAAAGATTCTAACGAACCATTATGGGATGGCTGCACGAATCACAGTAATTATCAGCTGCAGCACAGGTGTTCACCATCAAGTCAGATCACGGGTTGAGTGAGACCGGTTATGATAAGATTATCAAATGGGTGAGAAACATTTTACCTGAAGGGAACAGGCTGAAAGAGAACTTCTATGCTGCCAAGTCCATGATGAAACCCCTCGGTTTAGGATACCATAAAATTGACATATGCCCTAACTTCTGCATGTTATACTACCTTGAAAATGCTGAGATGACCGAGTGCATGACATGCGGGCAGTCCTGTTACAAACCCATAACTGGTAGAGGGAAGACTCTAGTGGCATATAAAAAAACTTAGATACTTTCCAATCACACCTATATTGTAGAGGTTATTTATGTCACCAAGGACTGCTGAGAACATGACATGTCACCAATCACACCATGCGGTTGATGGAGTGATGGTGCATCCTTCTAACGATGAAGCCTGGAAACACTTTAACAGTATGCATCCTCAATTTTCAGCTGAATCAAGGAACGTGCGTCTTGGGTTGTGTACAGACGGATTCAACCCAATCAGGTCATTTGCTGCTCCTTATTCTTATTGGCTGGTCATACTGACGGTTTATAACTTGCCACCGAGAATGTGTATGAGTCCGGAGTTCATGTTTTTATCTATGGTTATACCAGGTCCGAGTAGTCCGGGGTGGAATATAGATGTTTTTCTTCATCCGTTGATTGATGAGTTGACGCAGTTGTGGTCCTCTGAAGCTTTGACTTATGACATCTCGAGGAAACAAAATTTTGTTATGAGAGCAGCTTTGATGTGGACTATCAATGATTTCCCAGTTTATGGAATGGTTTCTGGTTGGAGCATCCATGGAAAGCTAGCATGTCCATACTATATGGAGAACAACAAGGCGTTCACATTAATAAATGGGGGTAAAGCTTCTTTTTTTTATTGTCACCGTCATTTCTTGCCGCCGAATCACAGGTACAGAATGAACAAAAATGATTTCTTTGTTGGTAGAGTTTAAAAGGATGTTGCACCCCCGCGTCTTTCCGGTGAAGAATTATTTGATGTTGTGTCAGAGTACGGTGACATTATGTTTGGTCTCCAATCAGGTAATCAGGTAAGCAGAAGTTTCCTGGTTTTGATTTGACCCATAATTGGGTGAAGCGAAGTATGTTTTGGGAGCTTCCTTATTGGAAGATCAATCTTCTCCGCCATACCCTTGACGTCATGCACATTGAAAAGAATGTGTTCGAGAACATTTTCAACACCGTCATGGATGTGAAGGGGAAGACAAAGGACAACATCAAGGCTAGCTTGGATGTAGCGCTATTCTGTAACCGTAAAAATATGGAGTTGGTTTGTGATGGGTCACGGGTTGCAAAACCAAGAGCAAGCTTCGTGCTAGAGAAAAACGCACAACTACTAGTCTACAAATGGCTTAAGAGTCTGCGTTTCCCCGATGGACATGCCTCGAACATATCAAGGCTGGTTAATACGGAGGAATGCAGATTATATGGAATAAAGAGTCATGACTGCCATGTGTTTATGCAAACACTCATCCTATTAGCTTTTCGTGATTTGTTGCCAAAGGGGATATGGGATGCACTAATAGAGATCAGTCATTTCTTTAGAGATATATGCTCGAGCAAGTTGAATTTTGATCACATTGAAAGGCTTGAAATGAATATCGTCGAGACAATATGCAAATTGAGATAATATTTCCTCCATCATTTTTTGACTCAATGGAGTATCTACCCGTACATTTACTGTTTAAGGTAAAAGTTGGAGGACTGGTCCAGTACAGATGGATGTATCCATTCGAAAGGTTAGATATTACAGGAGCTATGTAATTCATAATTAAATGTTTTTTTTTGTTTTTTTTAATTGATAATTTTTTTAATTATATATATATATATATATATATATATATATATATATATATATATGCAGGTACTTGTTCAATCTTAAAAAAAAAGATTAAGAACAAGGCGCATGTTGAGATGTCAATATGTGAGGCCTATATTGTTGAGGAGATCTCAACATTTATCTTATACTATTTCGAACCTCATTTGAGAACGAGGATCAACCATGTTCCACGACATGATGATGGTGGTGAAGTGCCTTCAAGTGGAAACTTGTCAATATTCTCCAATCCTGGACGACCCACACCTAATATCATAGCAAGCAAAATAGAGTGTTTTTATTCAAATGTTATTGGTATGACACAACTGATAGAGGAATCATAGTAGATCCTCACTATGGTCTCGTTGAAATCAACTCAAAAGCTAGACACGGCAACGTAAACGACGTCTTTGTTTTCGCAAAGCAATGTCAACAAGTTTATTACACATACACCCTTTCCTTTAGAAAGGACCGATCAAGAGTTGATTGGTTATCCATTTTAAAAACAAAACCCAAGGGTTGTGTCGAGGTTGTTTAGGATGAGAACAAAGACACAAGTGTGATAGATGAAGTCTTTCAAGCTAGTGAGTTGGTTGAACCATACTGAGTTGCTCCTTTGATTGACTTAGAAGAAAATTTGAATTTTCATGTTTTCAACGATAGTCTTGTTGATGTTGGCGTAGAGGAGTTGAATGTTGTTTTGAGCTCTACTAGTGGAAAAGAGAATGTTGTTGAAAAAGATGATAACCACATTGAAGAGTGTGATGAAGCTGATGATAACAATTCAATTGAGGACGAAGATGAAAATTCTGACTAACTAAACATGTTCTAAAGCCTTATTTTTATAATGTAATATTTTGGAACATGAAATACATATTCTTCTTTAATGGTCAGCTCTTGTTATTGTGCTATGTGTGCTGTAAGTTTGCAATTTAAGATTTTATGAAAGGGTTACATAAAAAATAAGAAATATTGACGGTTTCACCAACGGACTATAACCCGTCGGTATTTCATAGAGAGTTAAAAACAATTTATGAGATTGTGCCACAATCACCGATGGAGTCACCGACGGACTATAACCCGTAGGTATTTCATAAAGAGTTGAAAAACATTTACGAGATTGTGCCACAAGCACCGACGAAGTCACCAACAGACTATAACCCGTCGGTATATCACAGAGAGTTGAAAAACATTTACGGGATTATGCCACAATCACCGACGGAGTCACCGACGTACATCACCGACGGATTACGCACATCCCGAAGCGCACGCATGTTAGACGCGTGTCGGTCGGAACAAGTACCGACGGATCGAAAAGTCTGGCCGGATTTTCAAACTTTTTTGTGCGAATATCAATTAATTACCGACGGCATTACCGACGGAATTTAATGCCACTGACAACAATAAAATTTCCGCTGGTAATACCATCGAAAATATTGATATAGAAACCCCCCCTCCCCCTATTTGGTTCATTTTTTCTCTTAACTCCATTTCTCTTCTTCTTCATTTCTCTTCTCCTCTCCGTTTCTATTTGGTTTTTGGAAGAGATTTTATTGTTTTGGTGGTAGTTTTAAAAGGTATGTATTATTTTTTCTTTATCTTTGTATTTTTTTATTTTAATTATGATTTTTTGTTGTTCTTTGTTTTGTGTATTGTTTATAGATAAAATCTTAAATTGAACACACTATTAAGATATGTATTTTTTATTCCTAAATTTATTTTGAATTGATATATTGTTTTTTAGTTTTGTGTATTGTTTCTTTTGTGTTTAGATTGTTTTGTACAGTGTTTTTTAGTTTTTTCATTTTATTTATTAATTTTATGACATTATTGTTTGTATTGCCATAATTGTTATTATTGAATTTATGTTTTAAATGTTAATTAATATATAGAATTACATTTAATTAGTTTATCTTAATTTAGGATATTATTGTTTGTATTGCTATAATTGTTATTGTTGAATTTATGTTTTAAATGTTAATTAAAATATAGAATTAAATTTAATTAGTTTATCTTAATTTTAGGATATTATTTTTTGTATTGCTATAATTGTTATTGTTGAATTTATATTTTAAATGTTAATTAAAATATAGAATTAAATTTAATTAGTTTATCTTAATTTTAGGATATTATTGTTTACCTGTCATTGTTATTGCTTGTTATTATATTTTTATATTTATGTATACACGTTAATTTCTATTTTGAGGTCCATTAGGGTCGTGTCAGGAATGATATTAATTTAGTTACCTTTTGCTTTTGACCATGTAATTATTTATAAATTAAGAGTCTTGTCTCCTAAAACTTGAAATGTAATATTAATCCGTAAATTTGAATGTATGACTTTAATCTAATGTTTGTAACTCTAAATACCAATTTAACAATGAATGGTCATAGTTGAAATTAATTCTTTTACTTGAATTACACTATATGATGTTATTGAATAAGATGTTTTTTATTGATGATGATGAGTTGGGTTGAGATCCAGGATGATTGGATCGAGATGTGAAATAAAATTAGAAGTGTAATATGATTTTGTCGATAACTTGGGACCTCCCAATATAGGGAAGACTCTGTCGAATTTTTTTTAAATAATCGAAGTTAATTATGTAATTATTCGTATAAATTTGTGTAGATGCATAGAATGAAATCTATAGCACGTCATTATTGCAGCTAATTCTTCTAGTAGCGAGGAAAACGTATCTTTAGGTGTTGATCACGGCGAGGAACAGCACCAACTTGTGATGCTGCCTCTTCTAGCACGGTTTCATAGCGCAGAAGCGGTGTGCCTTCACAGCGGGGTCAATTCACTTGCAAGTACCAGGCACAATGGAAGGATAACCACTCAATGTAAGTTTGTTTAGGTTTAAGTTTTTTTTTATACTTATAACATAATTTATGAACAACTAATTAATATTATTACTTTTATTTAATTTCAGGTTCACAAACATTAAGGCTACAAGGGCTATAACATTGGCGTTCAAATCGTCGATGGAGATTCCATTGTTTCAATGGAGCCAGGTTTCCAGACATCCTGAGTGGAAACCTAATATCGATTCATGGTTTAAGCGATTTCAGGTCGGTGTTAACTTTTAATTTTCAGCTTATTTTTAATAAATTATTTTTATAATTTTATATCTTGTACTATTTTTATTTTATATGAATTATTTATATACACAGAACAAATTTGAGTGGGATAGGGCGAACAACAATGGTGTGAGGAGGGTATGAGAGAATCACGCGGCAAATAGATAACATCGAAAATAATATTTATTTTTGTTTTATAATTTTATGTTTTAAATTCTAATTTGTTACTATGGAAGTAGGTTGCGTGATTTTTGGTATAACACCCAAAAAAAATCAAAAAGATATGTGAGGGATAACGGTCTTGAAGGATGGAATGAGGTGGCGGTTTGGCAGGAATTCAAACCACCATTCATCTCGTGGGAAATATGGCCGGCATATATTGAGCACGTGACCGTAGAGCGGTTCTCACAGCGCTCACAGTCCGGCGCCAACAACCGGAACCGGAAAATTCATGGTTCGGTGACCACGCACACTGGCGGATCCATCTCATTCAGCGCACATGCAAGCGAATGGTAAGATTAATTTTAATGAAATATATCGTTAATTAATTTGTCGTTCCTTATAATATATTTAACTTTCAACCTATTTTTTCCTTACAGGCTGCGTCTCTTGGACGTGAGCCGAGTCCGATGGAGTTGTTTGTAGAGACGCATATACGAAGTCAAGACCGTCAAAAGGGAGTGCAACAGTTCATGGACAATCATGCTCAGCACTTCGTGGTATGTTCGTTCATTCATTTTATTTTGTAAGGTATTATGTTTCTTAAATTGCATATGATGATTTTTTAAAAAAAAAATTCAGGAGACCTATAATAGCCAGTTGAAGGAGAGATATGGGGACAATCCTTCGACCCATCCAAATTTTGATCCAGATTTGTGGATGGAGGTGGGATCATTTGGTGGACCCGAAAAAAATCGAGTCTATGGGCTCTCCAACACGACGGTCAAAAACTTGTGGTCGGCCCGTAGTGTCTCAACCATTGGGAACTCTCCATCAGTATCGATCACCTAGTCTGACGAGTTCATTACCTTGAAACAACGATATCAACAACTCTCGACGAATTATAATCAGCTCAGTCAAATGGTCATGGAGATGAGATCAAAGATGGGTGATGATACATGTGCTGCTCCTTTTTGGTCGTACGGTCCCGGGAACAACCAGCCTCCTCCTCCTCCTCTTCCTCCAACTTCGCCGCTATTCTAGTTTAATTTTGTTTGTTAAACACATTAAATTTGTAATGAATATTTGGATGAATATTATTTAACATTATTTTTATATTTTTAATGTTTAATCCAATTTTATTTGTTTATTAAGCTTTTTTACTATTAATAAATTATTATTTTGATATATTTTAAATACATACCGACGGCTTTACCGACAGACTATTTTCGTCGGTATTTCACAGAGAGTTGCAAAACAATTACCACCGATGCCATAATTACCGACGGGATATTGCCGTCGGTGTTAAATATAGATGGCTTTACCGGTGGATAATTTATGTCAGTATTTCACAGAGAGTTGCCAAACAATTACCACCGATACCATAATTACCGACAGAATATTTCCGTCGGTGTTTACCATAACTATTACTGACGGATTATCCGTCGGTAATTACTGTTGAAAATTCAGACGGGTGTAGTTCGTCAATAATGTTCTCACGGGAAAAAAAAATTTGGCGCGCGTATCCGTCTGTGAGACCGTCGGTGTTCCGTCAGTGGATGGTTTTTTTATTTGCGATAGAATTAACAATGGAAAGGTGAATAACCGACGGAATTATTCCATCAGTGAGACCGTCGGTAATAATTTCACCGACGAAGGTCATGCCTTTCACCGACGGAATTAGTCCGTTGGTGAAACTGTTTAATGATGTAGTGATATGTATTTGGAGTATTCAAATGAACATATTTTTTTCTCATAAAAATACAAAATTTAAAATTAAGTTTCATCTATAAATTAGAAATAGATTTTCTACTCACAAATAAACTTGAGCAAACTTACCAGTCTATTTGACTCTCTAATTTTTTCTAAATTTTAATGCTTTAATTTGCTTTAATGATCATAAAAAAAGTATTTGATAAAGATTTTAAAAATCAACCATGTAACTTTTGATATTGAAATATATTGTTTTTTTTTAAATAGAATAAATGTGTATTAGATTTCAACTCAAAACATATAGGAAGTGATGTTTTTTTAGATGAAATACTATTTATTTTATTTTAAAAAATGACCTTAAATATTTTAAAAATAAAATAAACTTAATATTTTTTATACATACCAATTAACTAATATTTAATTACATAGTAAGCTTAAATATTTTAAAACTAACTAAGCTCAATTACTTTATTTTAAGTATATTATATCTTAGCTTTATGGATTCTAATTAAATTATCTACTATATCTAATTACTAGAAAAGACTATGTAATATTTTCATTATTTCTTTTTTTTTCTTATGCTATTTTAATATATGTGTATCTTTCAAAGATATAATTTATTTAGTTTCTTAAAGAAAATATTTAATTATTTTTAAGAAAAAATGAAGTAAAGTTATTTTCTTAATGATAGTTTGATTTTAGGTAATTTTACTATCAACATAATAAAACAGTTCATTACCCAAAAATTTAATATGTTTAATCTTAAAACACAACACAACAAACAATAATACAACATAACAAGAATAAGAAAGCACAATAAACATAATATGGTCCAAATAGTTTGTACATCAATTTCAACTTTAACAACCAATTAAGCAACTTAAGTACTTGTTAGAGAAAAATAAAAATTTGGTAATCAATCTTTGATTAATTTTTTATTTTAATGCCCAACCTTCAATTTTATCTATTTGAGTTTTTTACCTTGAAATTTTCATGGAGAAGTTTCCATTGATCTTTATTATGCCCCCAAGTCCCTGCGGTCAATTTTCTTCAAGTCCCCATGACTAATTTTTTCTTGGTCCCTGTGACCATTGTCTCTAGGTCCTTGTGACCATCTGTCTCTAGGTTCTTATGACCAACTTTCTTCAAGTCCTTGCGACTATTGTCTCCAAAAGGATCATGAATCTCTCCCCATAAAACATCAACAATATCTTTCATAAAATCAAAAAATAGGCAAACATTCAAAGGCATGCTCACACAGGTAACATTTTTATGCAAGCATATACTGTAAGTATTTGTTTTCCCTTTCCAACTGGTTAAAGTCTTCCAAATATATATATTTACAAGACATCAGGGGTAAATGATGATAATAATAATAATAAAAAGACATGTGGAAGCTTGGTTTGGCATCCCAACCAAGCCTCACCTCGAGCTCGATTTGTTCATAGTTCAACCAAGCTATTTTGTCTCGATTATGCCATGACCCAACCAAGCTCCACGAAGCTTGTCAAGTCAAAGCCCAACCGAGCTCGAGTTTTGGTCTGACCGAACTTGCTCACCTTAGTTTACTATTTATGAATAGTATTCTTTTTCACCAGCATTTCTCCAAATATTTCTTTATATATT
>Ga0325400_1006705_pt1 | contig 10964 bp, 12 predicted proteins | sample PopdelMetagenome_2_FD_205662 | JGI IMG/M metagenome (GOLD analysis project Ga0325400, IMG submission 205662) | Populus deltoides microbial communities from Bellville, Georgia, United States - Xylem-PdKOR-R1 | ecosystem: Host-associated > Plants > Phyllosphere > Stem > Wood/Secondary xylem...
AGAACGCCGCCCGCAACCCTGCCCTTCGCCCATTCCGTCCGCGAGCACTAGGCCACGCCCTTGCCTCCGTAGGAGCGGCCGGCTCACCTGAGCCTCTAGCCGGCGTGGATGCAGGCTGACCGCCGAGGGCGAGCGGGCCAGCGGCCTTGGCGGAGCTGCCCAGCGCCACCACGGTGCATCGCCCCCTTGACGTCAGTGACCCCCGTCACATCCCGCCGCCCGAGCGCCCCCTAGCCTCTGCCCGTCGATCCCGGCTCCCGGCGATCGCAACAGCGAGGCAGAGAAACGCCATGTCCCCCGTCGAAACCGCCCTCAACGCCGCCTTCAACGGCCCCGAGGTCAAGAAGCTGAAGGTCCACGACCACGAGTTCAACATCAAGAGGATGGAGATCACCGTCGCCGGCGGCGCGATCAAGGCGCACGGGCAGATTTCCCACCACCTCTCCCTCGTGCCGGACGACCAGGTCTATTACGACATCACGGTCGTGGACCGGAAAGTCACCCAGCTCCAGCGCCGGATCGAGGATGGCGGCTTCTCCAAGATCTTCGCCGCCGTCGCCCCCTTCATCGACGCCTTCGCCAAGACCGAGATCTTCAACAGCAAGCAGCTCCGCGACGCCCTCACCTCCGCCGAGGGCATGCTGAACGGAAGCTGGGAAGGCGTCGTGGACTACCTGCTCAGCCTCTTCGCCACCCAGATCGCGGCTGGGTACGACGTCGGCCAGATGAGCCAGGCGCTGACCGCCCACGGCCAGTCCGCCGGCGGCTTCGCCGTCTACGGGGAGATCCGCAAGAAGTACGACGCACTCGGCGGCCCCGGCGGCTTCCTTGGCCAGCCCCAGACCGACGAGACCGGCACGCCCGACGGCGTCGGCCGCTACAACCACTTCCAGGGCGGCTCGATCTACTGGACCCCCCGGACCGGCGCCCACGAGGTCCATGGCGACATCCGGGGCAAGTGGTCCTCCCTCGGCTGGGAGCGGAGCTTCCTCGGCTATCCGCTGACGGACGAGAGCGTCACGCCCGACCACGTCGGCCGCTACAACCACTTCCAGGGCGGGTCGATCTACTGGACGCCTGGGACCGGCGTCTGGGAGGTGCACGGCGCCATCCGGGACAAGTACGCCTCCCTCGGCTGGGAACGCAGCGCGCTCGGCTACCCCGTCTCGGACGAACGCGACCTCCCCGGCGGCGGCCGCTACAATCAATTCCAGCACGGCCGCATCTCCTGGAAGCCCGACCGCGGCGCCTGGGTCGGCTGACCCCCGCTGGCCCCTGCTTGCCCCCTGGCGGGCCAGGCAGGGGTCCTCGCCTCCCATCATGGCCCGATCCTTCTTAGCGTCCGTTGTCGATCATCGTGAGGCCGCGATGGCGGCGGCGAGGTTGATGCCGGCGGTGAAGCTGCCCTCAGTCTCGTCGTCGCAGGTGACGATTGCGCGGAACTTTCCAGGCTTGGCGAAGAGGTTCTCGATCAGATGCCTCCAACGGTGGACTGCCACCGCCTCCCGCATGTCCTTCCGCCCCTCCACCGGCCGTCAAAAGGAACGCGTGACGGCGATGCCCTTGCGGGTGGGGTCATCAGGGAGAGGGACGGGCAGGAAGCCCCGCGGAATTCAGCCCGGACACGCGCACTCATCGGGTTCCCCGGCTATTCCCTCCTTCCCGTGGGGTGTCAGCCGCCCCGCCGTGATCGGACGCTCCTACCCGTTCGGCGTCCCCTGCCGGAGATGGCTCGAGGATCGGGGCACAGGGCACGCCCGCCCCCCGCGTCCACTGCGACCAGCGATAGCGATCGGGTAGCCGCCGAGGAGGCCCGCTTGTCATCCTCGGGGGCAACGCCCCGGTGTACCCTGTTCGGGACACCGCTGCCGGCACGCCGCCTCGACGGCGCGTCGCCGCGCGTGGTCCTTCCCGAACGGCCGGACGGTATCAGATGACCTCCTCACCGATCGATGGGGAGGGCCACCTTGCCCGATGCAACGCGCCTTCTGGTCGTCTTCTACTCCCGCTCCGGCTCGACGGAGGCCCTGGCCGGGGCCGCGGCGGAGGCCGCGCGGTCGGTGGGCGCGACGGTGCGCCTGCGCCGCGCCCGCGAGGTGGTCGACGAGGCCACCATGCGAAAGGCCGAGGGCTGGCTGGAGAGCGCCGAGCGCCAGAACGCCCTCTACGAGGCCCCGACCACGGAGGATGCCGAGTGGGCCGACGCGATCCTGTTCGGCACGCCCTCCTACTTCGGCGCCGTGGCCACCGAGCTGAAGGCCTACCTCGACCAGCTCGGCCCCCAGTGGAAGAAGGGGGCCCTGGCAGGCAAGGTGGGGGGTGCTTTCGCCACCGCCTCCTGGCCGCACGGGGGCACGGAGATCGTCACCTTCTCCCTCTACGCGCCGATGGCGCACCTGGGCATGGTCATCGTGCCGACCGGCTACACCGACGAGGCGATGCTGGAGGCGGGTTCGCCCTACGGCGCCTCCGCCATCGTCGGATCCGAGAAGCGTCCGCCCCGTGTGGAGGACCTCGACGCCGTCCGGCACCAGGGCCGCCGCATGGTCGCCCTGGCGGGGGCGCTGGTGGCAGCCGGCGAAATGCCCAGCCGCAAGGTTTGAGCAGTTGGCGGTGCCATCTTTAGGCAGACCGACGCCGCGCGAATGCTTCCGTTCGGTTCGGGACCGCGGCGGCATCTCCTACACCGTGCATTTCGGCATCCTTCCCCAATACCACTAGCGCGTCCGCGGCCAGGGCGCCCTTCCCGGTCGGGTGGACCAGAAGCGGGTTCACTTCCACCTCCGTGGCCGCGTTCCCCAACGCGGCCACGGCACGCGAGAGAGCGGCGGCGGCGTCCGCCGCGGCGGCCACGTCCATTCGCGGCTGGCCGCGGTACCCGTTCAGCGGCGGAAAGCCTTCGAGCTCGCGCAGCATCGCCTCTGCCTCTTCCGGGGTGAGAGGAGCGAGCGCGTGCCGCACGTCGCCCATCAACTCGGTCCAGACGCCGCCGAGGCCGAGGGTCATCATTCAGCCGAACACCGGATCACGCGTCGCGCCGAGCAACAGCTCCACGCCCTCCATGACCTGCGGCTGCACCGAGACGCCGTGCAGGCAGGCCTGCGGAGCGTGCAGCCGGGCCTTCCGCAGAATGTCGTCGAAGGCCTCACGCAGCGCGCCGGCGTCGGCGATGTTCAGGGTGAGCGCGTCCGCGAAGAGTGCGCCGCTCGCGCCCGAGACGGAGACGACCACGGCCGCGCGCCCGATCCGCCTGCCGCGGAAGCGGTGGAGGTAGGCGATGTCGACGAGGTGCTGAAGGTCGTCCGCCAGCGCCACGCCCGTAGAGGGGACGACCCGGCCGAGGTGGAATCGCGCGACGGCCCCATCCCCGGTACCCGCGTCGCGCTCCGCGGTGCGCCTGGTCTACGATCAGAAGGACGTCGGCTCCGACTACGCGAGCGATCGCCGCTTCGTCTGGGCCCTCGCCCGCGGGCTGGAGATCCTCCGCGCCTTCCAACCGGGGGCTGGCCCCCTCGGAGTCGGGGAGATCGCCGCGCTGACGGGCTTGCCCAAGCCTACCGTCTCTCGCCTGACCTATACTTTGGCCGAGTTGGGCTACCTGCGCCTCATCCATCGTCAGGGCCGCTACGAGCCCGCCCCGGGCTTGCTCGCTCTCGGCTATCCGGTGCTGGCCAATCTGCGGGTGCGTCAGGTGGCGCACGATCACATGCGTCGGCTGGCGCAGGAGACGGGCATGGCGGTGGGGCTGGCGAGTCGCGACCGGCTCTCGATGATCTACGTGGACAACACCGCCCCCAACGCTCTGACCCTTCGATTGGGCGTTGGCAGCCGCGTCGAGATGGCACGCAGCTCGGTCGGCCGTGCCTTCCTCGCGGCGCTGGGAGAGACGGAGCGCGACTTCCTCATGGAACGCATGGCGCGGCGCTACGGCGCGGAGTGGCCGGAACTGCGGACGCGGATCCTGGACGGCATCGCGCAGGTGAAGGCGCGCGGCTTCTGCATCGTGGACGGTGAGTGGCAGCCAGACGTCCGCACGGCCGGGGCACCGCTGACATCGCTCGACGGCAACACCGTGATGGCCATGAACATCGGTGCGCCCGGCTATATGCTCGACCACGCGCGCCTCGCTGGTGAGCTGGGACCGCGCCTCGCACATCTCTCCGGGATGATCGGGCCACTCTTGGGCCCATCATAGACGTATCGAGAGAAACGCAGCGCGCATTGCCTATCTGAACCTCGTCTCATGGCTGCCAGGTGGCGGGGTCGACGACACCACTGGAAACATGCCCGGATCGCCTCATGGGGGGCTGGTCCGCTAGCGCCTTTCATAAACACCCTCGTCTCGAAGGAGAGAGGTCGGGCTCAGGACCCGTGACATCAGGCACGTGCCGATCAAGGATAGCCCGCAAGCGGTCCAGAGGGCAGCGCCATGGCCTACCTGGGTTGCCAGGACGGTCATGCCGGGTATGCCGAGCAGCACGGATAGGGCGCGCCCGGTGAACAGCACGCCGATCAGCCCGCCCGCCGAACGGCGCCCGTACAGATCCGCCACCACGCTCGGCAGCAGCGCGACGAAGCCGCCCTGGAACAAGCCGAAACCAAGTGCGAAGACGATGTAGCCGATCGCGCTCCGGGCCTCCGCCCACCAAGCCATCGTCACCGCGACGCCGAAGCAGCAGGTCAGCAGGGTCCGGTCCCGCCCGAGCCGGTCCGCCACGACACCGAGGGCGAGGCGGCCGAGGATCGAGCCGATGCCGATCAGGCTCAGCAGCCAGAGCGCGTCCGAGGCGGCGAGGCCGGCTCCCTGCGCCGTCGCCACCACGTCGGCATAGGGCAGCGCCACGGACACCGAGAGGAGAAGGCTGCACACCAGCAGCCGGGCGTAGCGCCCGTCGCGAAGCGCCTCCCCGATGCGGACCCCCTCCAGGACCTGTGCCGAGGGGGGGCAAGACAGGGAACGGACGGCCGGTACGCCCCCGTCCGGCCCCATCCCGCAGGCCTCGGGCGAGCGAGCCAGGAGCCCGGCCGCCAGCACCCCCACGACCGCGACCACGCCTCCCGATATCAGGAACGCGACCCGCCAATCTCCCCATAGCCCCAGCAGGGAGGCGCAGATGGGCACCAACGCCGTTCCGACTCCCACCCCCGAGGTCGCGAGGCCCGAGGCCAGGCCGCGCCAGGCCACGAACCAGCGCTGGACCACCGCGATCGCCGGGACATAGGCCATTCCCGCGCCGGCCCCCACGAGCAGGCCGTAGCAGATCAGCACCTGGGAGAAGGTCCGGGCCAGCGCCGCCAGGAGGAAGCCGCAGGCCATGACGACGATCCCCGCCGTAACCGGCCAGCGCGCCCCGAAGCGATCCGCCAGCGATCCGCTCGCCGCGCCCATGGCGAAGGTCATGGCGCCGCTGATGGCGTAGATCAGGCTGACCGAGACGTCCGAGGTCCCGAAGCTGTCCCTCAGGGAGGCGGCGAAGGCAGGAAGGGAATAGATCGCGCCGAAGCAGAGCGCCTGCACCACGAAGGACCCCGCGACGACCGCCCAGCCCCGGAAGCGCAGGGGCGGACGCGGGATGGCCGCGACCGGCGTGGTCTTTCCCATCCCGGACCTCTCCGCCCGGTCGGATGGGCACGGCTCAGCATGCGTCGTCATCGGGACCCCCTCGCGGAACGACCCGAAGCTGGCCGTTCCGTCCGGTCTCGCGCGGTGCCCAAAGTCACATCGCGCCGCGGTCCGACCCTGGAGACTGGCCCCGCGTCGCGACCCGCCCACGCCGAGGACGGAGCCCGGAGATGACGATGCGTTTACGGCGCCCCGCGGAGGCGGCACTCTGGGTCGACGAGCCCTGCCCGATGGATGACCTGACGCGCATCCCCTTCTTCCGCCCCTTCGACCGCGCGGCGCTGGAGCCCCTCGCGGCCGTCGCGCGTTGGCAGGGCTTCTCGGCGGGCCAGGCCGTTCTGGAGGCGGGCGACCGCAGCCGGGAGGTCAGCTTCGTCGCCGAGGGCGAACTGCGCGCCGTCTCCCGCAGCAGCGGCGGCCACGAGATGATCCTCAACGAGCTGCGTCCAGGCGGTATCTTCGGCGAGATCGCGGCCATCGACGGCGGCCACCGCTCCGTCAGCATCGTGGCGCTCACCCGCGCCCGGATCTGCACCGTCGCCGCCGCGCCCTTCATGGCCTTCGCGCTGTCCACGCCCGAGGCCTCGCACCACCTCATGCGCAGCCTCGCCGCGCTGGTGCGGGAGAAGGACGAGCGGCTGCTGGAACTCGCGGTGCTGCCGGTGCGCGCGCGTCTGGCGGCGCTGCTGCTGCGGCTGTCCCGCCCGCGGGAGGGCGGCGGGCGCATCGTCTCCCCGCCCCCGCCGCACCACGAGCTCGCCTCTCGCATCGGCACGCGGCGCGAGGTCGTCTCTCGCACCCTCAGCGCCATGCACCGCGCCGGCCTGACGGAGATGAGCCGGGGCGGCCTCGTGCTGCCACGGCCCGAACGGCTGGAGACGGAGGTGGAGGCGGGTTACGGCGCCCCGGACCGATGACGGCTCAGAGCGGGGTCGCGGCCGCCAGCTGAAGGATGACCTGGCTGCGGCCCGCCGCGTAGTCCGGGTCCCGGAAGGCCATCAGTGCCCTGACCGCCCGGCCCCACTCGTCGCCCTCGTCCGCCGCCTTCGCGCTCATTTCCTCCATCTGGGAGAGGCGCTCGAAGTCCCAGATCGTGCGGAAGCTGCCGAGGCTGCGCTCGCTCTGCTGGAAGACCGCGTAGGTGCCGAGGTAGCGTAGGCCCTGCACAGGGGACGTGCTGAGCAGCCCGTTGCTGTCGCGCAGGAAGGCCTGGAAGGCGGCATGCCGGTCCCGCGGCACCTCGTAGCCCCATTCCAGCACCATTCGGCCGAGCGGGCCGAGGTTCTCCTCCTGCCCGGCGGGCAGGATCAGGAACTGCTCCCCGCTCCGCACGACGGAGACGAGCGGCACGGCGCGGGCGGGCGCCACGCGGCCCTGCGCGCGCAGCAGCGCGGCGGCGGCGTCCGCGGGATCGAAGGCTTCGGTCATCTAGGGCTCTCCTTCCGTGGTGCCGCCGGGCGGGCGGCGCAGCAGCCCGCAGGCGCGCAAGGATGCGAGCCCCTCCTCCAGCGTCCGGCGCGCCGCTGAGGCAGAAAGGGCGGGCGCCGTGCGCGCGGCGAAGGCCTCGGCCAGTGCCGCGTCATCCCGGCCGTCGGCCAGTTCCAGGATCAGCCAGGCCGTCGCGTTCAACTGGTGCAGCCGCGGTGCGGCGGGCGTGTAGGCGAGACAGGCGCCGAGTTCCGGCACGGGGCGGAGCCGGAGGCCGGGGGCGCGCTCATGGGGCATCGCCGCGCCTCTCCCCCGCTGGCAGCACCCGCAGGTCCACGCCGCGGTTCAGGCCGGAATCGAAGGGATCCGGTGCGTCCCAGCGCCCGTGAAAGGCGAAGGCGGTGGAGCGGCAGCCGCCATGGGTGTGCTGGGTGGCCGCGCAGCCGCCGCAGCTCGTCTCGACCCTCCCCGCGCGGAGGCGGCGGTAGAGCGGATCCTCCCAGGTCTCCAGGAAGGACACCTCGGTGACGTCGCCGTAATCCACGTACTCCCGCAGGTACATGCAGCCGATGGAGCGGCCGTAGGCGTTCACCGCCGCCATCTGCCAGCAGCAGTTCGCGTCGTTCGGGTGCCAGGACTGCATCAGCCGCAGCCCCGGCGGCGGACGCAGCGCCGCGATCGCCGCCGTCATCTCCTCCAGCGAGAGTGACAGCGCCGCCCAGTCCCGCCGCATCCGGCCGAGCGGGTAGGGACGCAGCACGCCCACCGCCTCCGCGCCCTCGGCGTGGGCGAGCTCCAGCAGGGGCTGCAATTCCCGGTGATTGCCGCGGTTCATGATCACCAGCACCGTCACCGGCAGCCCGGCGCGGCGCAGGGCACGGAGGCCGGCCAAACTGCGCGCGTGACTGCCGGGCACGCCCGTCAGCGCGTCGTGGGTCGCGGGCGTCGCGCCCAGCAGGTCCACCATCGCGTCACCGAGGCCGATGAGGCGCAGCCGCGCCGCCATCGCGTCGTCCACCAGGGTCGCGTTGGTGCGCAGCCGCGTCATCGCACGGGGCGCGGCGTGGGCGATCACCTCCAGCACGTCCGGCCGGTGCAGCGGCTCCCCGCCCTCGATCATCACCGAGATCACCCCGGCCTCGAAGAGCTCGTCGAGCAGCCGGATCCAGGTCGCGGCCGGCAGCTCCCGCGGGGAGGGCTCGCGCGCGCAGTCGGCGTAGCAGACGCGGCAGTCGAGGTTGCAGGACTCCGTATAGCCGATCGTCACCTTCATCGGCCGGTGCAGCGGCGGGGAGCCGCCGACCAGATCTCCGGCGGCGCTCATGCCGGCTCCTCCAGCGTCATGGCCAGCGCGGCGGCGGCGTCCACCCGGCCGGCGCCGAGGTCGTGCCGCCACGCCACGTCCGGATGCGCCTGTCGCTCCCGCGTGGTCGCGCGCAGGATGGCGCGGATGCGCTCCGCGGTCAGGCGCGGCCTTGCCTGGAGCATCAGCGCGACGACCCCCGCCACCTGCGGGGCCGCGGCGCTCGTCCCGTCCATCCGCACGCTGGCGGCGAAGGTCTGCCCGGCGGCGTCGCGCAGCCCGCCGAGGCCGGAGGCCCCCACCACCGCCAGGCCGGGGGCCGCCACGTCCGGCTTCTCCCCGCCGATCCGCGTGCCGCCGAGGGAGCTGAACGGCGCCGGGCCGCCATCCGGCAGCGCGCAGGCCGCGACGCAGACCGGCCCGTCGGCGCAGGCGAGCGAGCCGAGGGAGCAGCCCGGCCCGCCGTTGGCGTTCAGCGAGTCCTCCCCGGGCGCCGGCGGATCGAGGCGCGATCCGCTGTATCGGCGCAGGTCGTCGCGCTCGATCCAGGCGTCGAAGAAGCAGGTCTCCGACACCGCATCCGGCCCCGGACTCAGCGTCACCTCCCAGACCTCCTCCCGACCGGAGGGTCGGATGCGAAGCTCGAAGTGCTGCACCGGCGCCTCCGTCGTCGGCGGCAGGGTGGTGGAGGCGGCGGTGCCGATCGGCTCCCCGCCCGGGGCATTCCGCAGCACGAGGGTCGCCTGACCGCGCAGGGCCTCCGGCGCCAGGGTCGGCGCGCCGCCCGGCCGCCCCAGCGCCAGGTCGAGCGCCGGCATCCCCTCCTGCATGGGGGCGTAGATCCTCAGCATGTTGGGGGTGGGGTCGCCGGCCTCGAAGCGCCAGCGCAGCGTCACCGGCTGCCCCGCCGCCACATGGCCCGAGCGGTTCAGCCCCGCCCCCCGCATGTTGCCGGCCGCCACGGTGATGGCGCGCCCGGGCGTCCGCAGCAGCGCATCCAGCGCGCGGTCCATCAGCCCCTGCCCGTCATGCGCGCCCGTGTTGGCGCCGACGCTGAGGTTGACCACGGCCGGCCTCCCCTCCCGCGCCGCGAGGTCGAAGAGCGCGCAGACGCCGTCGAACACGTCCACCGCGTCGCCCTCCGAGACGAGCGCCCGGGGGCGGAGGTGCACGAAGCCGAGCACCGCGCCGGGTGCGATCCCGGCCGGCCCGCCGCTGGCCCAGGGTCCCTCGGCCGGCCGCCGCCCCGCCGCCACCGAGAGGACGTGGGTGCCGTGCACGCGCAGGCGGCGCTCCAGCTCGCTCGGCGGCCGCCCGGAGGGCTCGGCGGCGTAGCCGTTCTCCCAGGGCACGTAGCCCCCGGCGGGATAGGGATCGGGCCCCGCCAGCAGCGCATCCAGTTCCAACGGCCCGAGGAAGCGGCCCGGCAGCATCGCCCCCGGCGGCGAAGGTCCGTTCTGGTCCCAAAGCAGGCGCAGCCGCGTCCCGCCCAGCCCGTCCGCCCCCTTACGGAAGGCGGGATGGGCGAAGGCGAGGCCGAAATCCACCGCCCCCACCAGCACACCCGCGCCGTCCGCCGGGCCGGCCGTGCCATCCTCCGGCAGCGGGAGATCCCCGAGCCGGGCGTGCACCGCCTCCATCGTCGCGGAGAAGGGGCTGCCGGGCAGACTCTCCACCCGCATGTCCCAGCCCTCCCGCGCCAGATCCTCCAGCCGGGCGAGCAGATTGCGCTGGAGGTCCTCCCGCTCCGCCCCGACCAGCCGGGCGAGGTCGATCCGGAGCGAGACGAAGAGCGCCCCCTCGGCCCGCGGCGGGCGTCCGTCCGGCGGCAGGACGAGGCCGTCCGCCTCCCGCACCGCGTGACCGAAGCGGATCTCCGGCCGCGCGCGGATGGCCGCGCCGGCGGGGATGCGGGCGAGGACGCCGAACTCCGCCTGGTCCGGCGAAAGCGCCAGCGCCAGCGCCGCCGCCCGCAGCACGGGATCGAGGGTGGAGGGAGCGTCCCCGTCATCGACGGGATCGTCGATCGAAGCGTTGGAGAACAGCGTCGTTCCCTCCCCTGCCGGGAGGAGGCTAGCAGCGGGGGCCGTTGTGGCGCAGTAATTTCCGTCACGGGTCCGGAACACTGCCGGACCCGCCGGGAGTGCCCCACGTGAGTCCGGTCCAGCCCGCCTCGCCCTGCCTCGCCTGCGGCTTCGCCACCCCCCCGGGCATGCGGTTCTGCGGCGCCTGCGGGGAAAGCCTGCGCCGGCCCGCCGAGGGTGCGCCCGCCGAGGCGGGGGAGCGGCGCCCCGTCACCGTTCTCTTCGCCGACCTCGTCGGGTCCAGCGCCCTCGCCGCCCAACTCGACCCCGAGGACCTGCGATCCCTCCTGCTGGCCTACCGGGAGGCGGCCGCCGCGGCGGTGACGCGCCAGGGCGGCAGCCTGGCCCAGCACCAGGGCGACGGCCTCCTCGCGCGCTTCGGCTTCCCCACCGCGCGCGAGGACGACGCCGCCCGGGCCCTGCGCGCGGCGCTCGACCTCGTCTCGGCGGTGGAGGCGCTGTGCGACCGCCTCGGCACCGCGCTGCGCGTGCGGGTGGCCGTGCACAGCGGCATCGTCGAGATCGG
>Ga0325400_1006708_pt1 | contig 10963 bp, 3 predicted proteins | sample PopdelMetagenome_2_FD_205662 | JGI IMG/M metagenome (GOLD analysis project Ga0325400, IMG submission 205662) | Populus deltoides microbial communities from Bellville, Georgia, United States - Xylem-PdKOR-R1 | ecosystem: Host-associated > Plants > Phyllosphere > Stem > Wood/Secondary xylem...
CCCCTCTCTAGTGTCATGAATTATTGAGTGGCTTATTTAGAAAATTTATAATGTAATTCTAACTTCCAAGAGGATAAAAATCCTTTTATTTAATTTGTAATTTTAGAAAAGAAATTCATAGACATTTAGATAGTCTTTTGTTTTCTTTTGTAGTCTTTGTAAAAAAAAACATAAACAAAGTGTTATTTTAAATATTAATATTAATTTGGAGATTTAATTAAAATTAGGAAACATGCCACTTAATGTTATATTGGTCTGAGAATAAAAAATAATAATAACACCATCTTCTTCTTCTTTTTCTTTTATCGTGATGAATTCCAACGCCACTAAAAATGGATTGAACCAAAAATTACATGGATAAGAATGTTGCTCAAGTTATTTATTATCTGATTGTAATCTAGGGACAGGGCGTACCTATGGTAACTGGTAAGTGTTTTTGCTTTATGATCCATTCTCTATGCTAAGAGAGGTGGTGACTTGATTTAGGAAGCCTATTATATGCAACACAATCATTTTTTTTTTGGATTTAAAGACTTTCAAATACTTAAATCAGTATCTTTATAGAAAGATTGTGTAATAAATATGCAAAAAAAATCATTAAATATTGAAAACAAGGTTGTTTGTTCTTGTTTTGGTATATAAGAAATTCTATGTAAGAGAAAATGATGTTAATTATATATATTAAAAATGAAAAAATTATGAACTCTTTGAGCGTGTTTGGCAATGTAGTTGCGGGTGCTTTTCAAATAATTTTTCGTGCCAAAATGCATGTCAATAATTTTTTTTATTTTTTAAAAATTATTTTTGACATCAGCACATCAAAACGATCCAAAACATACAAATCATATTAAATTTTAGTAAAAAATTTTTTTTTAATTTTTTGGGAACGCAGCCGCAGCCGCGTTCCCAAACGTTCCCTTTATATGAGTGGTTTAAGCAATACTTATACCTCTTAAATCTTGTCATTTTTCTTAAATAAAGAGGTTGAAAAACTATTTCATCCTAATAATATTAATAAGAGATAAATATCTCTTATATTTGCATTTGTGAATGATAAATATCTTTTATACATGCATTAATGAGGGATAAATGTGGTAGACCATAAGAGACTTTTATACATTTAGAAGTATAACCAAGTATAAACTTGTCGAGTAAGTCCCTTGACATTTTGGATCCAGGCTAAAAAGCATGTGTTAAGTAAAAAAATCTCAAAGGGTCAGGTGTTCAACCTTGGCCACAAGACTAGGCCCAAACAATGGCGAGAATGCACCCAAAGCGCAACACATGGGTCTAATGGGCGCTAGGCCTTGCACTCAGGGCATTAGGCTACGCGTTCGATGCCTAGGCCTAGGTGCGCAGTATAGGCCAAAGAGGATCCAAGCCCGATGCTTGGCATGCAGGGCAATAGGTTGGTGTATACGTATATGGCTTGAGACCAAACCTATTTGCAGAACCTTCCAGGACTAAGACCATTATTAAAATAAGCTTTGACCAACCGAAATTATTTTTTTAAAAATACTGATAATCCATGTTGCATTAATTTCCATTTTATTATAAACTTACTAGTTTGAGTTTTTTTATATTATTATTAACACTACTATTTAAAGCTTATGACCCTCATTGCTATACTTGTGTACCAATTAAAAAGCCTTACCAACTATTTTAACTTAAATTTAAAACAACAAATGTTGACTATAAATTAGTTCTTTCTTTTTAACCTTGATGTCAATCAATCTCTAGAGTTTGAAACGAATCCCTCTAGCTATATTTGGTACATAATGCAAGTCTTTATTTGAATAAGAGTTAGAGCAGTTCTACTTTTAAAAAAAATGGCTGAATTGATTAATATTATTTAGCAAAACAAAATGAAAATACTAAAGGCTTGAAAGCACAAATTTGGTTGTGTTCTTTCTGTTTGATCCATATTGAAGTGTTTATTTATCTAATTTTATCTAAAATTTAAGTATTCAAGTTTTTGTTTTTTATTAATTAGGTCAACATTCTATGCACCAATTCTCAACTATGCCCCATACAAATGAGTTATCTTTCTCAATTAAAGTGTTTATTTATCTAATAAAAAAAATTCCTTTTCAAAAAATTTAGGTAGCATTTAATATAAACCATTCTTATATATTTTCTTGGAATGTGATTGTTGAAAATTAATATTTGTATTTGATTCAAAATAAAAAAAAATTAAAAACTTTATGAACAAATTTACCATTCAACTTTAAAACTCTCAATATCTAAATTTGAAATTTTGTTTTTTATTTAAACAAGAATACACATAAACATACATGATACAATGTAATTTGACTCTAAATATCATGATTATGATATTATAATTACAAATTAATAAACAAAACTAAAATAACATCTTTTTTACTATTCAAAAAAGCACTATTCACCCCTCTCATAAAAAATTGTTCATTCACTGTGCATTTTTATCTAATTTTTTTGTCCTTGTATTTTACAAGGTTTCTCATTAGATCACTTCACTTTATTTCTTTTTAATTCTATCATTTCAAGTTATGTTTTGATGGTTCTTTTTTTATGTGCTTAAGGCCCATTGGTTTCATGAAAAATAGTTTATTGAAAATTATTTTTGAAAATTTTTCATGGTTGTTTACCATTATAAATATTGGTTAATGAAAAACAATTTTCAAACATAGAAAAATTTGATTTGGTTTTGAAAAAAGCATTTTCCTTTTATTTTAGACGGAATATATTTTCAAAAATTGTAAAAAAATAAAAAATATTATGATATTTATTGATTATATCAAATTTGATCCTTAATCTTTTAAATGTTATATATTTTGTTTTGGATCCTTATTTTATTTTTTTATTATAAAAAAACTAAGGATCATTAGTAAAACATTGTAAAGCAAGACTCATTGCACGGTGCATTGCTACAATGTAACGATGTTTTTGCCCTCCATGATGTTTTTGTCTCTTCACATTTTTTTTGCCTATTGAAATTACTATTTACCCTTAAAATAAGTATAAAAAAAAAATAACTAGGTGCCATAGGGATTTTTTGACTTTTTCTCTTTTTTTCACATTATAATTACTTAACTACCTTTGAGATTTTATTTTCATAAACTTGCATCCTGGGATATTTTAGTCATTTCATAATGATTTTTTTTTATAATTACCAAATAGACTCAAGGAAAATTGAGTATGTTAACATATATACAATATATTTTAAAGGAAAAAGCCACGCGCCAACGAGTGGGAGGAGCCCACGCCTTTTAAGTTGCGCATGTGGACTCATCCATCGGTCAAACATCGCTTTTCATGATGGTGTTAGGAGCGGCGCACCGAGATCTTACCGGTGGTAGGGTGTGTTTCGACGGAGGACCGACGGTGTGGCTCCGATCGAATTTTTTTATCCTCCCCCTTTTCTATTTCTTCTTCTTGGTAAAATAGAAAATATTCCTTTCATTTGTTTTTTATATACAATTTGATCCTCATTCTTTTGGTTGTTATTTTTTTGTCTTTTATAGATTAGTTTTTCTCTTCAATTATGTCCCTCGTCATTTGATTTCATTTGATTCTTATATCATATTTAATCTTTATTCTTTTAATTTCTATTTATTTCGTTTTTATCCTTTTCTTAATTGGATTTTGTTTTTAATTTTATCCCTTAACATTTGATTTTGATTTATTTTTATATTAATTTTGATCCCCTTTTTTATTTCTATTTTTTATCCTTTTCTTATTATTTTTTCCCATTTAATTCCTCATTATCTTCTGATTGATAATTTTGTTTCATTATTTTTTCAGGTTAGCCTTCTATGGAGTAGTTCTGGGCTTAGGATTAGGTTGCATGTTTATAATATTAACATGGGTTGAGTTTGATCTTTTTTATGTTCTTTATTAAAAAAAAAGTTCAATCTCATCCTTCAACATTTGATTTATTGGGAATTGATCTTCAAGTTTTTTGTTTTTCACTTTCCTCTTAATGGGATTATCTTAGTCCTATGGCTACGTTGCGAGGTCAATGTCTTTACCTAGGTTGAAATAGATTATTTTTTAGTTTTTTCTTAAATTGATTTTTGTTTTGGTTTTTCCCTTCAACATTAGGTTATTTAATAATTGAGTTTCATTGGTTTATTCAATTTTCTTTCGATGAGATTACCCTGACATCACAATTCACAACCATATCGCGGATTCAACATGCTAACCCTGATGGGCTCATATTATTTTTTTTACCTTTTTTTAGTTACATTTTTTTTGTTGCATTTTTTATTCATTTTACTAAAATTCTGCTAGTTTATTAAACCTAGTCAAATTAATAATCCAAGTCTCGGTTTTTTTACTTTTTTAAGAACTCTTGCTTTTCCTTAGCATCCTTTTTTTATGATGGAAAAAATTTGGCACGGCTTGTACCGTAGTGCGGGACACCTATCTATTACTCTTAAATACAAAAAAAATAAAATAAAGACATTTGATCAAGAATTTTATATATTTACTGCCACTAAATTTATGATATCGTCAATATAATAAAGTTAATAAGATTAGATTTTTTTCTAAATATATTTATACAGTGTTAGAATTTCTTTTTCTTCAGTGATATCGACACTAGGTTGATCATGTACAAAAAAAAGAAGAAAAAAGATAAGGGTGGTCATAGTCCATGTCAGCACTCAGACAAGCAATAATTTGATCAACAACAACCTCATGTTGGTCGCGATGTATGACTAATTAATTTGGTCTTCTTGCAAAATTATGAACACGTTTTTGCATTAATACAAGTAATTAATTAAAAAAACAAGGGTTGGTTAGTGTTCAAATTTCTATGTTGATGTTATTCTTATAGAGGGATTAACTCTATAATCAAGGCATGGCATTTAATTTTAAAAGGCATGCATTGATGCATATTGGGTTGATGTATGAAAAGTTTAAACAATCTATTAATGTTCAAAATATTATTTATGTTATAATGTAAAGTTTTCCATGCATCATAATTAATTTTAGACTTAGTCTACTAGATATCTCCTTGGAAATAGAGCCTTTGGAATATCTTATCCATGTATCATCATAATCCAACGATCATATTTTATCTACATGACATCTTGGTTTTTTTTATTTAATCATATATATATATATATATATATATATATATATATATATATATATATATAAATCTATTGAATAACTCTTTCAAAGAAAAAAGCATTATGAAGGCATCATGAAAAAGTATGCTTGCTAGTGTTATAAAACAAATGCTACCATCTTATAAAAAATGAAACTAAAATTTTAATTAATTTGTTTTAATAAATCATAATTAAAATTGAAAGAAAAAGTACAAAGGCCGAAAAGAAGCCCAACATCTAGGCCTGGGTAGGCTAGTGCACCTGACCTATTATAAAAAAAAAAATATGAGTGCATCAATTCTAGTTTTCACATCCTTGAGGTAGATTACATTTCTATATCAAGTTGTGAAAGTGTAAGTGACACTTGAACTATTTTAGTATATCATTTGGTTGTGAATCAAAAAGAGATTTACAATCTTGAGTCTTGAAAAAGATTATGTGTAAGATTTTCTAGTCTTGAGCTAGTAAAAAGATTAAGTGATAGGTTTGATCCTTAACCTGTAAAGAAATTGGGTTTAATGTTGAGCCTGAAAAAAATATTGGAATAGATCTTAATTTACTTGTGCATTGATTGATTGTGTATTATTGTTGCTAAATTTAAAGAGACAAAATTGTTCCTAAATGTTTTTTGTCTATTTAAACATTCTTGAAGTAATTAAAGATTGATCTTTAAAGTGATATAATTTTGAATAATGCCATAACTCACCCTTTCTTAGGCCTTTTATTTTAAGTTTTTCACAAATTAAGCAACAACAACAACAAGAACAATTAATCAAAGCACAAGAGAATCAAATCTTTTTTATTACACAATCTTTTTATAGATTCAAAATTTAAACCCAATTCTATTACGAGTTTAGAATCAAATCTTTCACAATAATCTTTTTACTAATTCAAGATTTAAACCCAATCCATTTGCGGGATAAGGATCAAACCTAACTTAACAATCTTTTTCAAGGAAAAGATTAGAACAACTTTTTGGCTCACAACCAAATAACTACCTAAGTGGTTTCAAGTGATACTTATACTTTCACAAATGGTTTATCTCTCATAAGAGAATAATCACACCTTACTCAAGAGAAGATTACAAAGATTTAGTTCAAGTCTTTATAGGAATCTAATCTAACTCACAAATGTGAAAGATAGATTTGATGCAATGTAGGATTCAAAGTTTTATAAGAGAATACAAAGATGAATTAAAATTTTTTAGAATAAAAGAAATTCAAAGCATCATGTATATAAGATTGTAAAAGATTAGGAGTATGAGAGAGTTCTTACATGAAATCAATTGGGTATTTATAGTGAAAAACCTATTATAATCGTTACACACACAAAGAAAAATGAGATAAAAAGTTTGTTTTACTTTGTATGTTCTCTCATTAGAGAGAAACTGCTAAGACTTGTTTTTTAAAAGAAAATGAGTTCTTGAAAAAGCATGCTAAAAATGTGAGTTAAAATCTTAGGAAAAATTAATTATTGAGTGTTTAGTCCCCTTTTGTTTTTAAATTACAACATTTCCACTTAACTAAAAATAGATAGTTAGGTGTAAAAATCCATGTGATAGAATCTTTTATCAACAAGTGGACCTTAAAAATATTTTAGAGGACAAGGGCACATACTAAAGATTATGCTTTTCATTTAATTGAAAGTATCAAAATATAGGTTGAAATAATTTTTCATGAAGTATTTTTCACTATTTAATTTTTTATGCACTTCAAATATATTTGGATGGAAATTCAGCAATAAAATATTTTATGATGAAAATCATTTTTGTGATGCCAAATTAATTCTCATAAAGACTTGATTACACATATTGAGCTTAGGCATCTTCAAGTCAATATAACATTCAAGGAGCCCATATGGCATCCAAACCAGTGTAATATCATGAGCTACGTTGCATGTCATCTTAGAGTTTCTTTCGAGCAAAAAAAAAAAAAAGATATCAGGCATTGATAATGTGTCTTCAAAAAATTCTTGATTTTAACCATGAATTAAATGATATTATGATCTAATATTGAGATGAAAAAATATTTGATCCACTTTGGTTAACTTGGGTAAACCTGTGAAACTCACGAGAATAATCTTGAGAAAAAAAATTAAAAAGCTCAATCTTGAATTAATTCAATGTTGAATGATAAAATCGGTAAAAAAAACATCTGATTATAAAAAAAGAGTGAACTTGAGTCAACCAAGCAAACTCACAGTGAAAGTTATACACATTACTAGATTCAATAAATTTTTTATCCTAAAGATTATTTTTCATTTAATCACACGACAATAAAGCGCATGATTTTTTTTTTGTGTGAAACAATATATTTGTTTAAGAATAAAAAAAATCATGATAGACACATGGGTCAAAGATAACATAGGTAAATAATTGACAACAAAATATGAAATTGCATTCTTTTAGGTTCGAGTTAAATAAAAAAAAATCATCAATAACAAAGGGTGAACTTGTATTTTTTTTTAATTAAGGGAAAAAAAGCATTTAAAAAAATAAATAATACCCTGGATGCCACGAATTAACCCCTTAAATTGCTACCGGATAATGGATTCAATTAGGTTCAATTATTTGTTTTATCAGTTTTCTTAAACCAAATATAAAATAGAAAAAAGAAAAAAAAAAAGGGAGCCCAACCTCCTGGACATTGGCATAAAAAAACAGCTCAACTAGTGCATATGGCCCTTTTTTTTTAATTTCTTGAAGGGACAGGCCATTTAAAAAAGACAACACATCACCTACTTTTGATAGTTTGTAGGAAAATCAAGGAATCAATTTTTTTCAATTTAAAAATCATTCTTGACCCAAAATACATATAACACATTGTAAACACTTTCATAAATCTGTCTATGTCCACCAAAAACCCAAAAAGCGTCTCAACCAACTGAAATATATCCAAAGCCAAAATGATTCACGTGGGTAGATCTACTTCCTCTGGCAAGGAGAAGAACAAAAAACATACCCTTATGAAATGAAACTCATTAAGACCAAAATGACATCTAGGCCAGCCCATTGTCTCGCGCTACAAAAAAAAAGACCAAATGAAAAGAAAAATATAGGTATTGGTAACATGTCTTTAAAAGAAATAAAAATATTTTATTCATAAATTTAAAAATAGTTATATATTAGATGATATTTTTATCTAACATTGAGAAACATTGGATCAATTGAGGTTATTCCGAGTTAACATATGAAAGTTACGAGGATAATCTTGAAATAAAAAAATTGAAACCTGATCTCAAATTAGTTCAACATTGAAGGATAAAATTGATAAAAAAAAAAAGCTCAATTTTCTTTTTTGTAAAAACCCAAGAGAACTTGAGGTCACCAACCAAACTTTTAAAGCAAGTTATGTACTGTCATTGAATTCATTAAATTTTTGATTTCAAAGATATCTTTTATTTAATAGATTTACATAATAATAAAGCAAATATGATATTTTCTAATGATATATTTTTTAGAAAGAAAACAAATACATGACAGACATGTGATGGCAAAAGCAAATCATTGATAACAAAGGATAAAACATCATTTTTTTTTTAATTTTTAAGTTAATTAAAAAAAATAGATAATCACTAATAAAGAATGAAATTGCATTTTAAAAATAATAATTTGAGGTATTAAAAGTGCATTAAAAAAAAACAATTGACTAAATGTTATAGCTTAACTTGTCAAACTTGTTATCCATGTTATGACACTAATCGGGTTAAATTTTTTTATGTATTTAAAAAAAGGGCCAAAAAAGCCCATCAATGTTGGCCTATGGCCTAATGCACTGGGCCTCTGAAAGGAATAACCCAGGCATGTGGGCCTTTCAGCCGAGGCCTGCACACGTGGTCCTATATTTTTTTCTCATTTATAAGGGCACATCACCCCTTTTTATTTCTTTTATTTAAAATATGAAGACAACGCATCACCCATCAACGTCATCTCTCAGCCCAGATTTCATCCATTACTGTGGTGGCTGAAAAATGAGGGTTATGGATATTTAACTTACCAAATATATTTCCCAACCAATTTAAAGCTGAAAACACTTGAAAATAAGTCCAATGACATGTAGAAACAAATTTAGTAATCTGTTAAAGCAAAAAAAAAAAAAAACAACTCAAATCACAAAACCAAACCAAACCAAATAAATTTTCTCTTCCTCAATGTAGATATGTTTTTAGGTAAAATAGATGCTTAAAACATCCTCTATAAGACTCCCCTCATCGAATATAACTCATTGACACCAATTTCAACTATTTTGGTGGTCAAAATAGGTATAAATGGTGACTTTCTCTCTTTAAGCTAGAATCTGACGAGCTTCTTTTTTTCCTCTAACAAAAAAGAAATGAAAAATAAGTGAAATGAACTTTGGTACCAAAATTGAATTTCTTAAAAGTAAAGGGACCAATCACTTATATGCCAAAAAAATGAGGGACTATATTAAACTTCTTGTATGAAATTCATAGCCACCACCTATGTTACCCCCCTCACTTTAATCCTCTGATTTTTAATCCAACCCTTTTTCTCAATAAAACATGCATTCGGGTATAAATTTAAGCTAAAAAAGGCTCAATTATGAAAAAAAAAAGTTTAAGGATCAAATTAATTTTTTTTAAAAATTGACTATTCCAATTCGTTGTGATTTGTGAAAGAATGTGTAGTGAAAATGATTATAATGAAAACCCCACATATTTTATCTTTTTACTTTATGATGTGTAAAAATTTCTACAACATAAAATACTTGGACAAGTATATTAAATTTATTAATTTTTGATATCATCAAAACAAATAAGCCATGAGTGATTAAAGACCTTTGGGCTAGCATATAATGCACATTTGTTTTATATATATATATATATCATAGTAAGCCTATATATAATTATTAAAACATTCATTACAAATATAATAATAAAAGCTCTAATCTTATTTAAATACAAAATATATCATAATTGGATTATAAATAGTATGGTAATCATTAATATAAAACATAATTTATTTAAAACTAAAAAAGTTCTATAAGCCTAGGAAACTAAGCTAGCACATTGAGCTTCTAAATAAGCCGTAGGCATATTTGGACTTGAATCAAGCCCACGTACCTAACACCTTTTTTTTGTTATAATGAGTGGACTATGCATTATCTACTCGATATTAAAATTACAGTAACCATCTAGGTGGTGATCCAGTAATAAAAACTTGAGACCAAGAGGTTTCTTCCTCTGTGATCTCAGGTTCGAACCCTGTGGTTGCTCATATAATGGCCACTGGAGGTTTACATGGTCGTTAACTTCAGGGCCCGTGAGATTAGTCAAGATACGCGCAAGCTGGCCCGGATACTCATGTTAAACTAAAAAAAAAAATTACAGTAAATGATGTGTAGTTTATTAAAATAATTTTCTAACTATCTCTTCTAGTGACCAAAAAAACAAGTCTTAATTTTTTAACCCTCTAAGCTTTTTTTTCAGCCTATTTTGACTAGTAAATATCTTTAAAACAATACTTGAAACTTAAATTATCGTTCACAATTCACCCTAAAAATCAAAAATCAAAATTCAATTCTAAAACCTTTTAGGGACTTTATCTGGCATGGTTAATGGAAAAAACTACTATCATTGAACTTTCATGTCAAAGATGAACTTATTAACACCGATATTGATCTTTTTTATGGTCAAAATGTGGTCGAGCAAATTCTCTCTATCTCCTCTTCGTTTCTCTACGACATTCTTTCTAATATCTTATATTAAGGATTGAAACATAATGACAGTAAATTCATAAAATCGTAAAACTCTAGGCTCCAGATTGAAAAAATGAAAACTCTAGAGGCCAAAGTGAACTTTTACCACGATTCCCTTCCAGTGATGTCCATATTGCGTTTGTGAGTAGA
>Ga0325400_1006717_pt1 | contig 10955 bp, 7 predicted proteins | sample PopdelMetagenome_2_FD_205662 | JGI IMG/M metagenome (GOLD analysis project Ga0325400, IMG submission 205662) | Populus deltoides microbial communities from Bellville, Georgia, United States - Xylem-PdKOR-R1 | ecosystem: Host-associated > Plants > Phyllosphere > Stem > Wood/Secondary xylem...
TAAGAGCATCTTATTTGTGAAATTTTAACCCGGTTCAATGTCTGAACCGGGTCTGAGAAGCCTGGGAGAGAGCCACTAATGAAAAACCTCTTAAGCCTAAAACCCTAGCATCCAAACTTATACTCACTTCACTGAATTCCCCACAATAGCCGCTCCAGCACTGCTGCTCTCCTCAGGTTTGCCTTCCCGTCTCTTTTCTATTCACTAACGTTTTGCCTTCTAATGATGATATGATATACAGATTGTTTGTTTAATCAATCTGAATCAAACATGGGTCTCTTTTCTTTTTATAACGTTGTTTTGTTTCATATCGCCTTAAGCTACCATAACGATTCATGGGTCTCTTTTTTGTTCCCATCGGGATTTATTCTTTGGTTGTCAGATTTTCGTAAAAATTAATGTTGGCATATAAGTTCTTGTGAATTTTATATACTTTCGGATTAGTTTCTAAGATTATATACTGCTTCTTTCACAGGTTTTGTGAATTTCTTGTCATCATGTCTTTGCTTCAAGTGATCACAAAGGCCTCGGATGATTCTGACCATGTTGTCTCCCAATCTGAATACCCAATAATTTTAAACACAGATGATATTTTCCTCAATCTGAAGCCAGCACTTGAGAACCTGGATGCCACATCACTTGCCAATCCTGTTACTGGATGGCAACTCTCACAATCTGATTCCCAACTCATTGATTCTGGAAAGAAATTCTACACTAAGCTAAAGCGGAAGCTCAAGGATCACAGTAATTTTAACAAAGATGGCTTCTTTGAAATTCTTATTCCATTTCTTGAGAAAATTGGGCACAAGGCTGGTATTGCAGTGGGGATTGATTCCTCTGATGCTGCTTATACTCGTGTGTTGATTGAGAAGGTTGGTTTTTCAATGGGTAGAGATGTGGCTGGTTTGGTTATGAAAGCGTGTATTAGTTTGGAGATCTGGGATTTGGTGGAGACTTTGATTGTTAATCGGATTGTGGATCACTCTTCATATTCGGATTTGGTCATGAGTCTTGTGATGAAAAAAAGGTCTGACTTGCTCTCCCTGACCATTCAATATGCTTCGGATTTCGGATTGTCTGAGTTGCTTTCCATTTTGAAATATTTTCTTTGTCCATCAAAGGATGCTTACAGTTGCATGGTGAATGTGAGGAAGGAATGGGAGAGCCAGGCACTGTTAGCTATTGAGATGGCAAGCGATAAGAATCTATCGGAAAAGAAATCACAAATAGCCAAAGATGCTTCAATATTGCTTATGCTTGCACATGATGGGTTCTTAACATCTGAGCTTTGTTTGCATTATTTACTGGCATCGCCAATTGTTGATGAAGCGATATTGACATCTGCAATTAGTAAACTGAATGGTAAAGAGATGATGAGTTTGATTAGGTATTTGGGGAAATGGCTCAGGAAGTATGAGATGTTTCCTCAGGCAGGTCCCTGTCCAAAGGCTTCATCTGCATTGGGTCTAAAGGCCTGTGATTGGGTTCCTAAACTTGAAGATATTGTCAGATGTCTTGGTTTAGTGCTGGATGAAAACTTCTCCTCACTGGTGTTGCATCCTGGCTTCCATGAAGAACTGAATTCTATTGGGGGATTTGCTGCTTCTCTAGCCTCAGAAGCTAAACTCAGTTGCACTGTAGCAAATGTCATTGAGAATTTGAGAACCCAAAGTAAAGGTGAGCAGATTTAGGAACTTGGTAAAGCGATTACCGTTCTACAATCGATGTAATTTCGCCTTCATTTTGGATTTAAGCGGGGTTAATACTAACGTCTCTTGTATTTTTATGATTTTGGGACCAAAATTTAGTCTTCGGTGTTTATCATCTTCTGGTAGACAGAGCAGCTAGTGATTGCCTTGAACAGCTTAAATCAAATTTTTTGTGTTAACCTGTTTGCGAGTTTCTGTGTGGTCAATTCGTGGCTCACCCATTTCAGATGGGTGACAAAATGTGGGCATGTATTAGCTCATAAGATGAATGTAAAATTTTAGTTTGCCCACGTTTCATTGGTTTCCCGAGGCTTTTAAGTATCAGCTTTCGTTGAAAAGTTTTGAGTGCCAGTTCCCAGGCTTGGATCTAATCTTCCGCTTGTTAAACCCTTTGTCTCAGGACCTGTATTATAGGTATATTACTATGCATATTCATGAATCAGTTTATTTTATATCTATGCTTCTACTCTACTCATTATTCATCGAAAAATAGATTTAGATTTCTATATGAATTTCAGATATCCACTAATGTTCCTTGGTCAGATGGGGCTCTACCATTGGAAACCAAGCAGCATCTCTATGGCAAATCCATTGGCTATCAGCCCCGTATTCATTTTTCTTGGTGAAAATAGGTGTCCCATTGGAAGAAAAGTTCAGGTGTAAATTAGTACTTGTTGATATTTGAGATTTTGAGGACTGCAGCGCATACCCCATGCGTTTGTTTGAGACGCAAGTTGACAATAGCATCAAGTCAGTCAAAGTACCGGACAAAAATTACAATTGATGCGAACAAAGTAAAAGACATTAGTGCTGGAAACACATCACTGAAATTGTTGAGAAAACCACCATTGAAAAATGGGATGCAATGCGCTTTTTTTTCAAATTTGACATAATTCGCGAAAGTGAAAATAAGACTTGTGCGAGACTGTTTCACTAAGCTGCAATTTCATCAATCTAATAGGCATTCAATTGTAACAAAACCCAATAGAGAAATGGGTACGAGAGAGGGCACCATGAATCTCAGTCAGAGTGGCGCATGAGATGATTTAAAAAAAATCGAAGGCCAGCTTTCAGTGAGCTAACAACATGAGACAGCTATTCTTGCGTTTAGAGGGATACAAAAATTCTACGAGACAACATCCCTCATTAAATGAAAGCTTTGGGTAAGAAAATAATAGAAGCCCTGCCTAACACCTAAATAGATTCTTTTGAAGAGTGTGAATGAAAGCCAGGAATCCTGGCATGAGTTTGCGGTGTGACAAAATACACCAAGAAATATGCTTTCTCAACTTCTTTTCTCATCCATCTCATCAAAAACCTTCTGTAAGTGCAAAAACACGGCCAGCTAAAGGCTGTGGTAGTCTTTGTACAGCTTCTTGGATTTCCTAGTAACCACAAGTGAAAATCAGCAATTTACTTGGGAAGATTGAAAACACTCGACAACATCGCATGTAAAACAACAAATGAGAAATGAATAATGTCAGATTCACAATCTAATCCATTGGTCCGTTCCAAAGAAATCATCATTAGAATATAGATAGCAGAACTAGAAGAAAGAAAAAGTGAACGATTCCTACAAGTCAAAAGGTGCTATCTAACTATAGGTCAATATCCAAGCACAAAGCTGATAATTTCATCAGCTTGATATTGAAATTCTAACATTTAATCAACTTCACAAAGCAATACAAGAAGTTGTTTAAGGGTGAAAGTTCCTCATTTCTTGGAGCCCCTTTTCTTTACTTTAATGGTTATTCCTAGAGTTTGGATAAAGGCATCAAGCTATATCCCATAATAAGCACAAGGAACCATCAGAAATATACCTTCACTGTGTAACGAGCTGAAAAATGAATTAGAAGGATTGCTTTGTTCTGAAATTTGTCTGCATAGTTAACTATCTGAAAGATGTATATCAGAAACATAATGTTACTAGCTTAAAAAGATATGCATTGCAGGCAATAAAGAAGAGAGATAACTTTACCTCAAATAGATGAGTGTGCCCATAATCTCTTGCATGCTCAACTGTTACTGTGCCATCAACAAAGGTGCTCTGCACGAGACAGGAGACAATGAGATGATAAACATCCATATGTCTTATGTAAATGCAAACTAAAACAAGAAAAATTTCATCAAAATTATTCCCAATCACCATGATGTTAGCCAAGTTAGAGATGGCAGTTTCATAAACAAAAGGTTAGACTATTTCAGTAATAATCAACAAAACTATGGCTTAACAAGCACCGTGTGGAGTAAACATGCGAGTTTAATAAAATTAACTTTGATGCGTCTTTTGTTCCTTAATTGTTTTCATTTACTTCTTTCAAACAAAATATGTTATGGCCACTTTATGCATAAAAGTTTCTCTGAAATTCTTTGCAAATAAACATGAAGTTTGCCATTAAGAGTTGGCAGTTAGAAAACAAAACACAATTCTTTAAAATATCTCATTAATAATCAACCAAGCCTTAACAAGTACTATGCAGATATGAATTTTAAAAAATTATATTTGATGAGTCTTTTGATCCTTAATTGTTTTCATTTAGTTATCTCAAACAATATGATATGGCTGCTTTGAGCATACCATAAGTAATAGAGCTACAAGTTCCCCAGTTATAGGCATTTAAATCACCTAATTTATTTGTACGTATCTCATCCCATTCATAAATTTTACAACATCCCATTGTTTTGTGGTATTTATAGAGCTATAGAGTTGATAGGCAATACACACCTCAATAAACAAAGACATATATACCCCACGGATAAATACTAATCCAACTATCATGGCCCATATGGAAGCTTAAGCAAACAAAACATCCCACAGAGGCATTTCAATAATTACTAGCCTTATTGAAGTTCATGCAAATGAGAAAAGAAAATGATCAAGTCTCCCAACATTTAAGCCATTCATTCTTGTTTGGTCTAATGATTCGGAGATGCACAAACCAAACACACATGGTTGAGAAAACTAGCAGCTTATAATCACCAACTACAATCTTAAAGGCACAGCATGAACTCCACACATACAATAGATAGCAGAAAAGTCCAACTCGAAAAGAAAGTGATCAAGGTAATAATATTCAGCTACCAGCTGTAAGCTAAGCAGACTTTTACAATGCATGTGATTTTACTCGTTTATGATTACTATACTTAAAAGCATAAGTTCACTTCATAAACATAGGAATTGAAGATGAGAAAGATATCAAGTAACAAAATCAAGAAATAATAAAAGGGATGTACCTCCATAACAAGAACCTTGGCCCTCAAAACATCAATATTAGTTTCATCGATAATGAAGTCTGACATGGTGTCACCAGTAAAAGCGATCTCAGGAGAAGTTACAGTGTTTGTAATCTGCCCATGAGCAAATTTTTCAGGTGATGAATAACATATAGAAGAGCAACTAATCTATAATAGCAGTAAATGCAAAAATCACAATCATGAAAACCTAAATCTCAGTGATTTACTTTCTATCCTCCCCTCTTAACATGAAGAGAAAAGGGGTTGTTATAATAAAAAAACATGCATCATGACTTGGATTAAAAATTTGCGAGAGAAATGCCTTAAAGTTAAACTTAAAACATCTGTTGGGGAGTTTGGAGGGGGGAAATCAACTAAGGCTTTATGAATTTGGTTGAAAAGAAAAATGTTTCTTCCCGTCCAGTAACTGTAAATACAAACCTCAACACCTGATGACTTCAAGCTTTTAATCTCATTCCCAGAAAGGCCAAGGTACTCCTGCTTAAGTTTCTGTTTCACAGAGTAAACCACATAACCCTGCAATACCTCAAGTAGAGTACCAATCAAATAACTCAGCATGGCTAAAATTAGATGCTCAACCAAAAGAATATTTCTTAAAAATTAAGAGAAATATAAGAGCAACCTGACTTTGAATTGCGTGGTACGTCTTGAATGCTCTTACTTTAAGGTCCTTTCTCACATAATACTCTTGTCCTAGAATTACAAGCTATGTTATCAACACGAGTCAAAATTACTAACAAATGTATGTAACCAGGGGAAACTAAAACATACAGCTAAGGACACAAGACATTACCGACATCGAGAGCGATAAGGTGATGTTTGAGCTCTGATCCATCAAGTCTCCTATGCACCTCAAAGAGTTGTTCGACAGTTTCTTTGATGCAAGTGGGCACAACAACTGTTGGAGGCTTCATTCGGTATAAGCCACGGGTGGCAACATACATAGGCAGTCCTCCCTAACAAAAAAGCTTGGATTCAATTCCCTTGCAAAGACATTACATATAACAAAAAAATTGAAATCAGAACCAAGAACATTTCAGAAGGATAAAAAAAGGAGCTATATTGAGAGAACCTTTCTTGAAAAAGAAAAATTGAAGGAAAAGAAAGAACTGACAATATGATCCATGTGAGCATGAGAGATGAAAAGGAAGTCCTGTGAGATAGCGCGTTGTGGGCATCGACCAATATCGAAAGCCATATTGAGAGAAGAGAAAATAATGCAAGTTTCATGCCCTCCTATTGACAATCCCTCCACTGGGTACCCTTCAATTATTCTTTTCGTCTCTACTTCCTTTCTCTTTTCCCGAACTGAATCATCACTCTCGTTCTCTTCTCTTTCTTTTCTTCTTTCCATCTCCTCTTATGGACAAATCCCCCACGGAGCACGAGCTAGAAGGGGAGAACAAGGGGTTTAAATTATTGGGCAAATCTTAGATTAGTACCCCAAGTACATGTAAATTCTTAATTAGGTCCCTTAACTACTGAATTTTCAATTACAGATATGTAAAATAACACTAAAATACAAGGACGGTTGTTAAGAGAGATGAACTTTAGGTGCCATTTGATAGTGTTGTTGCGTGTAAGGTTAAAGTGAGCCACATGAATATGTATTTGGTTATGTTAAAACTGGGTTTTATTTTAATGGGACTCATCAAGAATTGAGATTGTACTTATGGTTGAACAAAAACAAGAAAATTAAGCTTTGCAACTACAACTCACCTTATTTTTCAAGATCCATCGACAAAACACATATCCCCTGAAGAGAAAAAAAGCTGTTGGAATATCAAACTTCCCAAAACCTCAATGTTTCATCTAAAAAATTAGAGCAAAAATACCTTGCAATTGTTTCTTGACCGATTATATCATCGTCTCTCTCACAAACAATTCAAGATCTTTGTCTCCTCCGACTATCTTCTCTCCTCTACTGTCAAAAATAATTTCCCTTCTTTTTTTCTACCCGATACGCCTTTTCATTTTTTTGGTCTTGTTGATTTGTTTAAAAAGGTATTTTTTTTTGTGCTTTCATCGTGAACAGTTTTGTATGTCTTCTGTGCTTGTCTTCTTCACAAACGACACCAAAATTAATACATGATATGGAATCTTCTTGTTTTGTAATTGCGGGAAAAAAAAGAAATAAAGTCTATTTTTTTTAATTGTTTCTCACAATTTTGTATTTATTGTTGATGAATCTATTTGTAGATCTGAGTTGGTTTTGGAGGCATAAGAACAAGTTGATCCTGAAAAATTGTTTGGGAACAAAAAGAGAAGGTGTTGTAAAATTGAGTATGTGTTTCTTTTTCTACAAATATTTAACTAATTACTTGTTTTTAATAATACATGAATTAAAGTTTGGGTGTTGTGTATTGTTGTTGTTTACAATATTGTGAATATATGGTGTTGTGATGTAGGTTAATTAACTACAACCATTTCTTGCTTACATGCCGATATGAAAAAAAAAAATAGGTGTTGTTAATTAGGTTAATTAACCATCTGTATTTTTGGGTCATCTGCATTTCTGGGTCATTTGCATTTCTGTCTTGACAATACTGTAAACTTTATTGATTGTTCTTATTTACAATCTATTAATTCTGATTTTGTTGTTGTCATTTTAGGCCAAAACTATGCTGCTTCATTTTAATTCTTTTAGAACTTGATGCTACAAAATGCTATGATTAGCGGTTTCTTTTGAGATTTAAGAATTGGGCTACGAGGGTTTATAAGAAAGAATTAACAATTTCTTGGTTTGACATAAAGAGTAATTGTAGTCAAGCTATTCGATGTATGGTCTGTAAAGGGTTTTGGTTGAAGAAATTGTGATGTTTGTTTATTTTTTTCATTACCTTGGTGAAGGACCACTACAATTATCTCATGTTATATTAGATCAAAAGGGCACTAGTCTTGTCAATCAACGCATAACTAATATCAAATACAAATACACAATATGTCCTATCTCTTATTTTTGTACCAATTTTTCATGAAGATTTGCAGAAGTGATGTGTAATGTTTTTGCTAAAGTAGCTTATTTTATGGAAGGGCTAGAATTTTGATAGAATGGTAATTAATTTTAGTTGATGTTATTATATATTGCATTACATGTTTGATCTAACTACCATATATATATATTTGATGGTCTCAATTCATTTTTGAAACTGGAAGTCTTTTTCTTCTCATTTCAATGTTGATTACTCCGTTGATTGTTTGAATACTTGTATGTTAACTATACTTTCATCCAAGATTAGTCAAATTTTAAGCATGTTAATTCATTATATTTGTTTTCAAATATGTTATCCAACTAGGAATGAAAGGTCCTAAAACTATGGATAAAACTGCTTGGACTAAAGAAATGTTGCATGCTTTTTGTGACCTTTGCATCAAGGCTATTGATATGGGAATGCGACCAAATACTCATTTCGACAAAGCTAGTTGAAAATATTTGTTGACAGTTTTCAAAGAACAAATTGGTCATGCATTCACCAAGGCACAACTAAAAAACAAATGGGATGGTTGCAAAAAGGATTAGAGGATATGGACAAAGCTCATTTCTAAAACTGGTGTAGGCTGGAGTAATGAATTAGGAACAATTTCTGCTAATGATGAGTGGTGCAAAGCAAAACTTTAGGTTATTTGTCATGATCCTTAATCTTTAATTTGTTTAAATCTCAGTTTAGTAATTACTAAATTATTTGAAGTTGCATGAAATAATTTCATTTGTTTTGTGTAGGAAATAAAAGGAGCAAAAAAGTTTAGGCAAGCTGGTATCGAATCGTCTTTACGTATGAAGTTTGACAGAATGTTTTCAAACATTTTTGCTACTGGAGAGTATGCATGGGCACCATCGTCTGGAGTCTTGTGTGATGATAATGTTGGTGTTGATGGCAATCAAAATGCCAATGTGAAACATCTTGATTTGAAATAAGAAAGTGGTGGTTCAAAAGAGGATGGGATTCCAAATTTCACTGATGATGTTTGTAACATGGTTAGAGGGGTTAATATGTCCAGCAATAGCAATAAACACAGCGGTGGCTAGAGAAAAGAAAGAGAAGGCTCTAAGGTTCAAGCTGAGAAAAAAAAAAGGAATTATGGAATTGGGTTACAAGTATTGTCATGTTGGGATCAATTGGTTGACAACATGTCAAACAATAATGATTCAACATCTATTTGCAAAGATAGGAAAGGGTATAGTATTCTTGAGGTTATGAGCGAGCTTCACTCAATTGAAGGAGTTAATATCGGAGGTGATTTTCATGGGTTTGCTACTGAGTTTCTAGGTTTGAGAAGGAATATAGAATGCATACATGACGTAAAACACCTTAGACGGTGAGGTATATATTGATCCCAAATGCATGATTTCATTTATTCTTTGGTAATATTATTTAGAATGTTATTTAACATGTTTTGAAATTTCGTGTCATTTATATAAATTTGCATATTAATATTGTGGCAGTTTTCTCAAAATGATATGGAATAATGATTCCTTTATGTTGGTTCAAGAGTGTAAATAAATTTAACAATTGAATCTATCAATTATTGGCAGCTATAATCAATTAGGTTATAGAACATTAATATTTATTATATTCAAGTTATGAAAGGTAGATTAATTTATTTAAAAACTTTGGTGTTATTTAATCATTGTTGAGTATGATGAATTACGATCTTGTTAAGTAATTCTATGAAAATACTATTCATTTTTCCGTGAGATTGGTTGACGATGTGGACAATGTTTTTAGTTTTATTTGACATAACAAATTTGGCTTATGAATTCCACTTGTTGATGATATGGACAAAGAGTGTAGTTTTATATGACGAAACAAATTTGGCTTATGAATTATTCTACGCAGGAAATCCAATTATAAGAAAGTTGGATATGTGCACAATGTTATATAAATATTATATCCTTCTAATAACAAAATTGATTTAAAGCAAAATGTAAACTATATATGAATGTAATTAATTGTAAGGAAAAGGAAAAAACATACAAAAAGTTAAACATGTTTTAAAAAAAATCAATCATATATCATAGGATGCACAAATCAAAAGATAGGATATGAAATCTAACAAGTAATCAATTGTGGTAAATTGAAAGCATAGGAAAACTTTTCATATGCTGACAAAATACATTGCATTACATATTGTACGCAACTTGTACAAGAAACAAATAGAAATGACATGACATGATAAATGAATTAAAATGTTTACAAATGGTATAGACAAATAAAGTTCTGAATGAATGGATTATTGAAGAACAAAATATGTACAAAAGATAACAACAAATGCAAAGAATTATTGTTGTATTGAAATTTTCCATACAATAGCAATAATATCAAAGTCATGCTAGGCATAATGTCGATATACACTTGCAATTTCATCAATTACATATGTCTTTATATTCTATATAAGGCAATGCTTCTTTTCTCCAAGTTAATAAATTATTGTTGTCAAAGAACATTTTTTCTACAAGAATTATTTACACCTCATAGTATAATAAAAACATAGAGGTAAATAATCAATTTTTTTGTATGTTATTATTCATTTATTTTTTCCATGTATGTTTAGTTTTTGTTATTGTATTTGATTTGAAAAACTAGTGTTTAACATTATTTATTTATTTAGCATTATAAATATGGAAGATGTATGTTTTAATGCAGTATTCAATGAAGATCTTGATGATGATTATGAAAACATAATGGATCGTGTTGTTGATCACATTAATTATCATGGTGGTGATGACAACAATGGCTTATGAGGAGATGGTTATGATGGGGAAAATAATGATGACAACAACGATAGTGATGAGGATGATGAATCATTTTGGAGGAGAGAATTTGATAGGAAAAAGTTAGTTGTGTGTATAGCTAGGGTAATAAACATGTATTATATTAATTATATCCATAAAGAATCGTGTATGGTTTCATACCACACATGCATGTGTTGGTTGACCGAAGTTTTAAGAGGACATTGGAAACAATGCGTCAACATGTTTAGAATGGACAC
>Ga0325400_1006718_pt1 | contig 10954 bp, 4 predicted proteins | sample PopdelMetagenome_2_FD_205662 | JGI IMG/M metagenome (GOLD analysis project Ga0325400, IMG submission 205662) | Populus deltoides microbial communities from Bellville, Georgia, United States - Xylem-PdKOR-R1 | ecosystem: Host-associated > Plants > Phyllosphere > Stem > Wood/Secondary xylem...
GCCTCAACTGCACAACAGCTGAATAAAAATGGCACTTGTATTGGAACCACAAGCCATACAGGGCTACTAGAAACCGTCAACAAAACGTGTTGAAAAACCACCACAAATTGAAATTCACCCAACCTTAGAATTACTCTTATGCTTGAATGAATGCACTTCAAATGTTTGTTAAAATGCTTGTTGCTGATTAGCAAGTTCTTTTCGTCGAACCCGTTTCCCCTTTTACGTACTCCAAGTGTTTGCTAAAATGCTTAGTAGAAACAGGATGCTTATCAGAAGTTTGGTTTCGAGTTCAGTCCCTTGTACGAGAAACTTTTCAGGGACAGCCCCGCCTCCACGGCAGGTTCTGAAAACCGGAGATACTTTAAGACAAACGAGGATATTCACAAACGAGGACGTTAGTGAATATTCAAAGGCGAGTCATGATTCCAATCCATTGCATTTCGATTCTGAATTTGCCCGGAATGCTGGATTTGAGGATCGGCTTGTCCATGGAATGCTGGTTGCTGCTCTATTTCCTCGGATTATTGCATCCCACTTTGTAAGACATGACTCCTACCCTCTTTTTTAAGATTCAAGTTATTGGCTTTTCATTCTTCAATTGACAGTTGATGTTGAGATTGCCAAACTTTTGTAGCCTGGAGCCGTATATGTTTCTCAAAGCTTACATTATAAAAGCCCTGTATATATTGGAGATGCAGTTGTTGGAGAGGTACAAGCTACTAATATAAGAGAAAACAAGAGTAGATACATGTAAGCTACATTACGCTTTCTGTTTTTGTCCTGAAGTAATGATAGCAGCTCTTGACTCGGTTTCTGGCTGTTAAATGATCAGAGTAAAATTCTTGACAAGGTGCTTCAAGAACGACAAGCTTCTCGTTATTGATGGAGAGGCTGTGGCGATTTTACCAAATCTAGCTGCGGAGAAGGTGAATGTTGTGGACTCATGAACCTTCAGCAAATTGTCAGACCAAAATTTTTGAAGGTGCTTTGCTTTGATTACTTTCTAATTTATGAGTCTTGGTAGATAGGCCAATGGATTTGATGACTCTTTTAGCTGTTTTCAAGGATAGTTCTTTCCCTCCCTGTCCTGTCCCATGTGTTTGTCGGCGCACGAGAGAGGGAGATGGCTAGTCTATGGACTTGCATTTGACTTGGTGGTGGAATTGGTGAAGTTATAAAAAAAAAACTGGCTTTCTTCGAATTCTTTTACTAGCGTGCTCCGGCATAAACTTGTAGGTTTCTTGGAGTGCTCCTATTTTAGGTTATAAAGCATTAGTACATGTTTCATTCAAGGCTCTCTCATTAAGTTCAGAGTTCGCTCCTTGCATGACCATCCTTGACTCACTTTAACCGGAAGTGTAGAGAGTCATATTCGCCTGAGGCAAAGAAGAGCTGCAATAAAATGAATTTTTTGTCAGTAAGCGTTTTCTTAGCTACTCCGTTCACGGACTTGCCTTAGCCGCTACATGCATAATTTTGCTCTTGGAAATACTGATTAGCTGGTTTTGCTGAGACTGGGCCAAGAAATAGAGAACATAATGACAACATTAATCATGATGGTCCAGAAAATGCCTAGGCAAGCATAAAGAAGTCGAGAGAACTGACACTACATGTAAGTAACAAATTCTATTTGCTTTGTTATTCTGCTTAGCCTGCGTGTATACAAATTTTCAGGAGCAGAACTCAATTTCCACCTGTTTCTAGGGCGAGCATCCTAGCAACCATCGTAGCCTAATGCCCTATCACCTACAGAATTTTTCAGACAACTTTTACATAAAATGCAACCAAAACCATTCCTTGACCTGTATATTTTAGGAAGAACGATCAAAGAACTCGATACAATCCCAGTGTGCCAGGTATGGTGATGGGTGGATTGATTTCAAATTGCGTTGCTTTTCCCTCCAGAAGCAATTGAGGCAATCTGTTGGCCTCCTTGGCTACCATTTTTTCTCCGGTCCATATGGTAACATGGGGCCACTCATTTTTCGGTACAGCCTTTTCGCCATCACCAGAATCGATTTCTGCTTCCAGAGCTGCCATTTCATCAGTGAAAAGGAGGGCAGTCAATTCCACAGGGACCTTCTGAAGAAGGAAAAGCTCGTAACCAGCTACAGCCGTAACACCATGACTTCGCATGTGGGCAAGAGTGACATGAGCCTTCTCAAGGTTGTGCTCCATGTCCTTGAGAAAAGTCTTGACGTTGGGGTTATTCTCAGCCAGCTATTTCAACAGACACAAGTCAATGCTGGATCAGAAATTATATCTTTTATCGCCATAAAAATAAAATGTCGGTAAATCCAGATACAAAGCAAGTAGCCTATGCGACAGAAAAGTCTTCATGGATTAACGAGGGGAAAAGGGAGAAAAAAAGGCGAGGGAAATAAAGAGGCATTTATATGAGCTTAGCTTTTTCCATATTTATTATTTATTACCTACAGAAAGAGATATGGATCGAAGTGAGGACCCATCTGGCTTGTCTCCTTACGTGTATCAAGCCTTACTTACATGATACCACCACCATGCATCAAGCCACTAGCTTGAAATCCAGAATTTAAGAGAGGAGGTGATTTATCACAGATGAAAGTCATGAAAAGTTAGGGGAAGTATTGCAGAAGGAATGGAGGATATTTTCTTCTTGGGTGCCTGACTGCCTGGTGCTCATGGCTTTCATCGCTAAAACGCGCCGTATTAATTTAAAGGCAACATGGTAAATTTACACTATTGTTTTTTTTTTTTTTTCATGTCAAATTAAATGGGAGACAAGAACTAAGCAATACCAAAATTGGCCCCAAATAGAGTAAAATTAGAATTCACCAGTCAGTTGCTCAATGTGACATGGTGGATTTACAAGATGATATGCTAAAGTAAATTGAGTGTGAGTTGTTGTTCTAGTAGGTGCACTTGCAAATTAAATAATCTAGAAAAAAAATGGGGTATTTTATATAAAAACAACGTTAATTTAACTCTTTTTATAAATTACAATGTTTTATATTGATTAGAATGAAACCGAGTTAACTAATTCATCTCGTGATCTGGGTTATGTCCTTGGCCGGGTTTCATGACCTTACTTTCTAGAATTCTTTTTAATTTATTAAACAATTATAAAGCTAGACATTTGCAGGAACAACAATGCATAAAAATATCAAAGAAAAATGTATTTTTTTCATTGAAATTGTTTTTCATTTTTCATATAATTTCTTTTACAACAAAATTTGTCCAAGTTTCAATATCTTTTATGTGGATGGAGAAAAATAATAATAAATGTGATGAAATCATGTTAAGAATCTATTAAAAAATTAAAAATTTATTTTAATTGAATATTTATGGGAATTTTAATTTTTTGCATATTAGATACATAATAACTGAAAACAAATTGTTAATTATTTTTTTATAGTACATTTTAATTAAAATAAACCAAAAAAATCTTTGTAGAAAAAACATAGAAAGGAGCTAGGAGCATGGGCCAAAGACATCGGTCCACACGCCTGGCTTAAAAAAAAAACCAAACGCTTACGGGCTTGTAAGGTTAGGCTTGTGCTCCTAATTTCTTTTTTTTATTTTTAGGGTGGATGACATGTTGTCCATCCCTTGGTTTAAAAAAAATAAAGAAAATGACATGTCGTTTGCTTGCTTAGATTCTGATTATCACATAAGTGACTAGAAAATTGGACTAGGGATTTTTAGACCTAAAAAACCATTTGTAATTTATTTTCATCTAAAAACACCCTTATAATCTCAATTAAGTAATTTATCAATTTAAAACACCCCTAAATCAGTCTAAAAATATAAAATTAAAACGAAATAATTATTTCTCAACCCCAATCTACTTTTTTATGGTAATATAAAAACTCAAAAACACTTTAATAGAACTCTTCTTATCAAATAGAACTTGTTGACATTAAGATTTTTTTCTCTTCCTAGAAGATGACAAAGCAACAACTTTTTCTTTCACCATTTTGAAGTCATTGTTTGATGCAGTCAGGCTATGAAAACCAAAGGTTTTAAGTATTCAAATGAAAATATGCTATAACTAGATAAGAATCTATCACAAACAAACTATGTAGATGACCTATAATATGTTTTTATGGTCAAGTGGAACATGTTTAGACCTATTAAAAGTTTTAGTTGTGTTAGACCAAGGTAGTTCCTTAAAATGGAAATAATAGGAGATTGATTGTTGGATCAAACTCAATTTTTTTCAAGTAATTCTATAGATAATTTTTCTATAAGAAACCTCTTTTTTGTTTATCATATTGTTGGATCTCCTAAAAATAGATAAAAAAAGTTGTTGTATGGACCAATTTTGTTATTTTTCCTAGATTTTTCTAGATTTATTATTTAATTTTGGATTTTTATGTTAATTTCTTTTATATTTTTGGATATTTATTTATTTCCTAGTAGAGATGGGGTTCTGATATATTTAAAGGTCATGTAAACCTTTAAGGAGGTAGACTATTAGATTTATTTTTTAAAGAATAAAATTGTGAATTTACAATTCACATCTATAACCTTTTTTGCTCATCACAATTTTGTCTCTTATGTGATCGTTTTTGTCTTTATAGCTTCCACTTGCATCATTTCTTTCTTCTATTTCAAATCCAAAAACTGAAAAATGATCAAAATAAAGTTTTATATCAAAGCTAAATTTGTTAAAATAAATGTATTGTGTAAGAAGTAGATGAAAAATAAGAGATCCACAAATTACGTTTGCACAAAAATTTAAGATTGACCATGTTGTTTTATTATAGTTTTCAATTTGGTCCCTTATTTTAATTGTATCATTCTATCAAAAATTACAACCTAAAACATGTGGAAAAGTCATTGTACTCATGCCTAAATTCATTGTGGATTATCATAGTGGAGTGATGATTTTGCTATTGACAAAAAAAAAATCAATAGAATTGGACTTGACGAGGGTAAAATAGTATTTTCATAAGTTCCATTTGTCATTCTATACTTGTGAAGAGATAGCTCAGTCTTGCCCCATTTTTTTTACACGATAAAATTACTTGAACAGACTTAAAAGCAAAAACACACTTACCTATGGTCTAGGGATCTTTTTTGTGTCTTGTTTTTTTAAGCATAATGCAATGACTCAATTACCATTAGAATCAAAATTCTCAAGGCATGACTTCAAGGGCTTTTGCATCATTTAATAAAAAAAAAATTCACAATTGTTATTTGGTATCAGGGGTAATGTGATAATTTGATAAATAAAATAAAATAAAAAAACCATGTCACCTCATCAGCTGCCCTACTGTCTTCGAACGATGTGTATAGCTAACTTTAGCAATTAAAAACCTCCACTCATTGTGTCATTGCATTCCTTATGACTTTATTTTTCTCGGGAGACGATACGTGTCTGTTGTTTTTAGATTGGTTATCGCCACCAATGTTTTTTTATTCCTTTTCTCTTAAAATTCACGTAGGCCATTTAAAATTTCAGAATAATCCTCTTAGTTGTATGTATCTGAGTGATAGTCCTCAATCTTTTGATTTGCGATTCTTTTCCTTAGTCTCTTTGTAGGTTTTAAATTTTTCTTTTAATTTTATCTTATAATCTAGATTTATTATTTTTATTTCTTCAATTTTGGTCCTAATAAGTGACTAGCAATTAAAAACCTCCACTCATTGTGTCATTGCATTTCCTATGACTTTATTTTTCTCGGGAGACAATACGTGTCTGTTGTTTTTAGACTGGTTATCACCACCAATGTTTTTTTATTCCTTTAGCAATTTTTCTTCGAACGATTTGTATAGCTAACTTTAGCAATTAAAAACCTCCACTCATTGTGTCATTGCATTCCCTATGACTTTATTTTTCTCGGGAGACAATACGTGTCTGTTGTTTTTAGACTGGTTATCACCACCAATGTTTTTTTATTCCTTTTCTCTTAAAATTCATGTAGGCCATTTAAAATTTCAGAATAATCCTCTTAGTTGTATGTATGTGAGTGATAGTTCTCAATCTTTTGATTTGCGATTCTTTTCGTTGGTCTCTTTGTAGGTTTTAAATTTTTCTTTTAATTTTATCTTATAATCTAGATTTATTATTTTTATTTCTTCAATTTTGATCCTAATAAGTGACTAGCAACTCATAAAACGCTGAAAAAACACACACAAAAGGATGTAATAAGAAAAAAAAATCAATGAGCAAAATGAAAAAAAAAAACCTAGCACTGTTGTAATTCATAGTAATAACAAAGAATATATACACTAATTACTTGTACAATAAAACCACTAGCTCTTTTAGTTTCTGTTTAATGAATTAATAATTAATTTAATAACCACTCTTTAAAAAAAGATGAACTAAATAATTTAGAGAAAATAAAAGAGAGAGTATTAATTAAAATCTAAATAAAAAATTAATGCAAAGCAACCAAAAAAAATAAAGGAGGGTATCGATTACTTTTTTCTAAATAAAAAAGTATAAAATGGATGTAATGCGTTATTAGGGGATAAAAAATCCCAAGCATACGCACCTGACTATTTTTTTTAAAGGAGCAAATCTTTTTTTTTTTGGGTAAATAGATGATCTAGAAAGTTTGAGAACGGGGTGCAAATCGTATTATTTAAAAATTTAATTTTTTTATTAAAAATTAATTTTTTTATATGTTTTGGATTATTTTGATGCGCTGCTCTGAAAAATAATTTTAAAAAAATAAAAAAATATCATTTTGATGAATTTCAGCACGAAAAACACTTTGAAAAGCAATCACAACCACACTCCCAAACAGACAAAACATATAATACACTAGTGTATGTGTATATATATATATATATATATATCTTATCACCGAGAAAATAAATCACCATCTGAGTTTTGGGATTTCAAAAACCTATTTTTTTAAACTTATTTTAACCTAATCTAAAAAGCAAGAGAAACCTCACTAAACTAATTTCCAACCATAAAACAACCTTTTTTTCCTCTCTAAAAAATCCAAAAAAACTTTAAGAACTTCAACATGTTAGATTTCTCAAAACTCTTAGATGCAACTAAAATGATAATTTTTCTTAAAAGAAATAATTTCAATAATCCCGTTAGACAATATAGGGTCATTTTTTTTCCAACCTTTTCGTATTTTTTTTTCCTCTTATTTAAATAAAGATACTTACCCCTTTACATGAAAAAAAATAAAAATCTACAATCACCTTCATATACAATTTTTCTAATTCAATTCTGACTATATTCGTGGATTAGTTTACTCGTTAAATAAAACGGAATTCTTTTTTAAATAATCTAAAAAACCTAAAATAATGTGTTGAGAAAAATTGAATCAAAGTAACCCTTCGTCCTAACTTAGGCTTCAAAAGTGGACCCAACAAATATCCTCGAAGAGTTAAATGTAATTACGTCATTGCTTAGATCACTTTTAATGTAGTTTTTTGGTATTATAGTGGTGGTATTTTTTTTTAAATTGTTTTTTTATTTAAAAATATATTATAATAATATTTTTATTTTTATTTTATCTTACTGCATTTGAAGCACTAAAAGTTCGTAACTTTTGTTTGTAGTGCATAAGAGACCCTGCCCGCCTCCTCTGTATTTGGACACAATTTAGAGTCTGCTTGTTAATGTTAGGATTATTGTTTTTTTAATTATTTTTCATTTAAAATATATATTTTTTTAAATTATTATTGATATTAATATATCAAAAATATTTAAAAATATTAAAAATATTTTTTTTAATCTTTTAAAACACACAAAGAATCTTCCAATGGCAGCTTTTTGCACTTATAAAAAGGCCTCTCAAGCCTCAGGTCTTTACTCTCAGATCACGCTTATTACTGAACAACCAAACAAACAAACCTGAAAACACTTGCACTAATCCCATCCCATGGTGGCTGCTTCTGCGTAAGAATCTCCTCCTGCTTTCTCTATATTCTTCAACTTGCTGCTTGCTGTTTTAGTGAGTTCTCTAAGTTTCCTTTTGTTTTCCAAATGGGAAGTTTGGATAAGAGCGTACCAGAGAAATTGGCCCCACCATTGGAAGCTACTGCAGAGCAACCTCCACTCTTTGATGGAACTACCAAGTTTGTTTTCTTTATTTCTTTCTTTCCCTTTCCCTTTCGCGTTGTGTTTGATTGATAGTACATCGTAAGAATCTTGTTTCTAAAATTAGCTGTTGTGCTGTGTTTAAGGTTGTATACATGCTACACGTGTCCATTTGCCCAGCGAGTTTGGATCACCAGGAACTTCAAGGTTTCTTTTGCATTTCATCATCATCATCTTCAGTTATATCAAGGATGCTTAATTTTTTTAACCTTTAATTTTTCGATGGATTCAGGGATTACAAGATGAGATTAAGCTAGTTCCTCTAATCCTTCAAAATAGGCCTGCTTGGTATCCAGAGAAAGTTTACCCTCCAAATAAGGTCAATATTCTTATTCTTACTGCTCCATTAGTGCTTCTTTTTATCATCACCTGTCACTCATACCCTATTGATCAAGAATTAATACACAATTGTTTACTCTTCCTTTTATTTTTGTAGTATCAGTGTAGCATGCATCTTTTTCAAAACCCACCAAGTAGAGTGATCATTGGGGTGTTATGAGTTGTACTAGCTTTGTTTTTGAGTCATTGTCGATTCTGCTTTGTTGCCATATGACTTTCGTCAAGTTGTTTAAAATGGTGGCAATACTAATCTACACATATATAGGCCAGGAATTAAAATGGTGTGGACATAAAGCTGATGAATTACCGAATTTAGCCTGATAAAATTGCTTACTGAGTTATTGCTCTTCGTATCTTACATGAATTTTCCACCGATAACTCCTGGAACTTTGTTGTCATTTTTGGATACGTGAAGATTTTGGATAACTGGTGTTAGTGCTAATATGATACCTAGTTACCTCAAGTGCATATGGTCATTTGTCTAACCTATGCATTATTTATCATTTCTTGTTTGATTACAAAACCCCCTTTTTTTTAGGTACCATCATTGGAACACAATGGCAAAATTACCGGGGAAAGTCTTGATTTGATTAAATATTTAGAAAGCAACTTTGAAGGACCTTCTCTTCTCCCCAAGGTAAGATGCAGATAATTCTGTTGCACTCTTGATGAAAACTCCCCTATAACTTTGACAGACAAAGTTAACAAAGAAAAGTGCTGCAGGATCCTGCTAAGAAAGAGTTTGCTGAAGAGTTGTTCTCCTACACTGATAAATTCAATGGTACAGTGTATACTGCATTCAAGGGAGACCTGGCGAAGGAAGCTGGTAAAATCCAGATATTTCTCTCTTTCTATGCCTAATGTTTTGTATGCAAACTGGATTGACTTTAATTAGTAACTTGCATCAGGTCCTGCTTTTGATCACTTAGAAAATGCTCTGCATAAATTTGATGATGGGCCATTCTTCCTTGGTAAAGAATTCAGTTTGGTATGTTTTAATTTAATATTACTAGAGCCTAAACCTATTCTATTTGTTGAATCTTCACTGAATAGCACAATCACAGTGCAATCTTATTTTTTAATTCAGAAATATGTGGGATGGTTGATCATTGCCTTACCACATTATTTGAGTGTCATTTGTCATTTATTTGTTTAAAAATCATGTGTTCTCAGGTGGACATAGCCTATATCCCATTTGTTGAAAGATTCAATATCTTCTTGCCAGAAGTTTTTAAGTATGATATTACTGCCGGCAGACAAAAACTGGCAGCTTGGATTGAGGTAATTTTGAATATATTTTCTACCAGGTCATCGAATCATTAATTTAGTTATTCTTTGCCGAGATAGTTTATTTTATCCATCCATTTGATATTATATGTTTAACTCCACTCTGGGAATCTTTTGCTTCAAGTGTTTGCTTTTTTTTTAATTCGATCCTTGTCTCATGCTCGTGCACTTTGTTCCTCCCGGGAGTACCTGGTTCTGTACCCTTGCTTTACCCTCTGTTTCTTCTTCTTTTGGTCTAGAGATACCCTCTGCTTGTAGTAGTTTGCTGGATCCTCAATCTTGCATGACTTGGATCATGTATAGTTATTGTTTTGGCATCCTCTAAAGTGTCCACTTCTTAAGCTTATGATGAGCAATCATTTTCTGTCGAGCAACTGAACATTGGAGCTAAACTTTCTAGTACACCCTGTCCTCAACCAGTATTCCTTATGCAGGAGGTGAACAAGATTGAGGCTTACAAGCAGACAAAAACTGATCCGAAAGAGCTGGTTGAATTTTTCAAGAAGCGCTTTTTGGTAAAGCACCAAAGTCATCTTGATATGCTTATAGCATCTAATCATTTTTTTCCCTCCAAATTAATGGTGGTTGTGGATAAGTAACCAATCTCCTCTCTATCATTGCTCTGCAGGCTTAGATTTTAAAATGCCACTGTGATGAATAAGGGCCCAGGTGTCTCCTAGTTGAATAAGATTGGTTGTGTTTGTACACTCGAGGTGCAAATGTCTACTGGTTGCGCATCATGGTCGGGTCTTCCATGGATGGTCTACATACAGCTCTAGTAAATAATGGAAGGTGAAGCTCTCTGGGCTTTTCCAGCAGCCAGGTTTATGCTAATTTGGTGACTGTATATATTTGGGCTTGGCTTTGTAAGTTTCTGTTGCTTTGAGTTCAAGAGCCATGCCTTGGTTAGTGTGCTCGCTATACTTTCAAGATTGTATTGCTTTAGCACCTATTATGGGCACAATTATGATGATGCTGACAACATCTCTGTTTAATAGAATTTATGTTGCCTCTCTCTCTCTCTCTCTCTCTCTCTCTCTCTCTAAAATCAATTATTGCAATGCCAAGGCACGTTTAAACCGATGGTGCCTGATATTATATCAGTTTGGGACCAAATAAATGCAATGCCAATGGCAGATGGTCGTACAGGCAGGCACTGGCAATGATCTCCATTTCTTACCCTTCTCCTTGTCCTTATATAAAGATTTTGCATCTTTATGTTATATTTTATATATTTACTGGTCCAAACTTATTCATTCAAGATATTAG
>Ga0325400_1006723_pt1 | contig 10951 bp, 5 predicted proteins | sample PopdelMetagenome_2_FD_205662 | JGI IMG/M metagenome (GOLD analysis project Ga0325400, IMG submission 205662) | Populus deltoides microbial communities from Bellville, Georgia, United States - Xylem-PdKOR-R1 | ecosystem: Host-associated > Plants > Phyllosphere > Stem > Wood/Secondary xylem...
CTTTTTCTTGGAGGGATTGTTCCGAGTATAAAAAAATTATGTTTCAAGAATGTAGTAAGAAGTTAAACTTGCATTTAATGGAATTAAATTCGAGTGTGACTGTTGAGCTATTTCAAACTCTTAATTCCAACAAGAGGGAAAGGAGGCGAGTAACTGAGCACCGTCAGTCAGAACCTAAAGACAGCAATTAAACAAAGAATACAGAATACTTTAAGTGTATGAAAGGAGCTGGAGGGGTGAGCTTTAAATTCATAAGTTTATTCTCTCTAAAAATAATGATGATGAAGTTTCATCCCTAGAAGATTTACAAAGTTTTAAATAGACGAAAACTCTACCTCGACTAGGAAACAAAAACAAAAATCTAAAATTATCAAAGAAAGAAACATAAATTCAAAATAAGCAAGAAATCCAAAGATAAGAAGGACAAATACAAAAAAATGCCAAAACTTGAGGGCCACTACTACAAGATTTTCAATATCTAAAGATTTGATGGTCCGTGTTGTAATACAGTCACTACTATTGGGAAAAAAGTCTCCGAAAACTACTGTAAAAATTTGAGTGTGATATAATAGTCAGATCAAGTTAAAGTTATGGTTTTTTTGAACTATTATTCTGGCATGTCGCGACTAGATCTCCTCTTGGGTCTTAACCTATCTCATTGGTCAATACTAGACCTCCTCTTGGGTCTTGACCTATCCCATTGGTCAATAAATATACTTGTTAGGCTATCCACACAATCTATCGGGGGTAAATCCCATTGATCAATACTAGACAACTCAGAATCACATATTAACATAGGCCGACTACATCACTAAGCTTGGTGTATTGATCCTTGTGCCGTTGAACTTTTCTAGACAAGGCAATGACTATACCATATATACACAATGGTTGATGCTTAATGCCAAATCCCTGAGGTATATTATGTAGCGGGCTAACATCACAACATGATTAGTGGCTAAGACTTTGAGAGGTTTGCCAACAATGAAAAAACATAGACAACCTGGAAGTTGGTTGGTGGAGTCGGCTTTGGCTTTTCAGAAGTTGCAGAAGATGAATGTTTAAGCTACTTTGCTTTGTATTGCTTGGAATGCTTGCATATTGTTACACTCCATTGCTTGGAAAGAAAGAATGGCCGGATTGCTTGTTGATATATGTTATTATCCTAGTAGTATAATTGAGCCCATTGTCTTTTTTGTCAAGTATAAGGTCTTGAGATTGAAAACAAATCAAGCTATCTAGTTTTTCCTATAAATATAATTGTATGTATACATGTACAGAGATTGGAAACTCACTGCAATAATAGTATCATCTGCTGCTGCAAGATTTTCCAGCATACTCTGCTTTGATTTATATGTTTTGATATTCTATCACTTCAGAACCACTAAAGAGCTCGAGGATAGCTCCTTCAAGCTCGAATTTTCTTGAAACCTGCATTAGCAGTGATAACTTGGACTTTATTTATATAAAAAGGAGCTAGCAGAACCATTGTTTCTTATGTAGCTACCTCTTTCGTCTTCTTTTTAAAGATATGGAAATTCTCAGTGTAGAATCAATTTTTATAATTTACCAGAATTATTATTTGTTAATCCCAAAGGCAGGTTGACTGGTTCAGTTAGCATTCTTAAAGTACAGTTTTATAAATTGACGCTACTACTGGCTCACGAAATTGGTAACAACGAACCAGTGTGGGGAAAATCCATGGAAAATGCCAGCTTAATGCAAGAATAGGCTGGACTTGCCATGCTCAACAAGTTATGAAGTATGGTGACAGTCGGACATAATCTGTTAGCTTCTGGTTGTTAATCTGTGTCAAGTGGCCAGGGAAACTCTAGGGGACAATCGACGTGCTCTTTGTTACACAACACAAAACATCTGCATGTAATATGCTGAAGGTTTCTTTATATATTCTGTCGAAGTAGGGGACCGAGCATTTAAGAGATGATAGAACTGAACCTGGCCGGTATTCGGACTGGGTGAACGTTGTTTAGGCGAGAGAATGAGTGGCCATGAATTTCCTACAACCTTTTGTAAATACCCTGACTGGTATCTTTCCAACTTCATTTGATGTTGCAACTTTTGCAGCCTTTCCAGGAAATTCTTCACGCTCAACTGCAATTGCTAGATTCTGCAGACGCTGAAAAGGAAATTAAAGGTTGGATAGAGATCAGAATGGGAAAAGGGAAATTATTCTGAACCTTCAATGTTGCTCACAGTTCCGTCTAGATTCATGTTATATGCTTCGATGCAGAAAGCCAAAGACAGGAAAAAGCTATCCTTGTTAGGAGGCTCCATTTTCATACCAAGTGACCAATAATAAGCAAAAAAGAATCAAACCTTTTTTGTGATCACATTTTAGTATAAAGAATATACTAGTCATCGTTTACCACGCTTCACCACGAGACGAGTTGGATAAAAAAAACAATTAATGTAAAAAAATTGCACATTCATAGAAAATGAGGAGAAACAAATTACAAAAACCAATTTCTAATAAACACAATGTTAAAGAACTAAATAAAAAAAAAGGACCAAAAAAATATAGTATTGTTTCAGCGAATCTATGAGGAGAGCTGCCCTGAATTCAACAATTCTTTTAGATTTTTTTAATATGGTCCTAGAATCTAATAAGATTACCTAGAAATATCTAGATAATCTAGAAAGGAGAGGCTGGACAGAGATCATAGAATAGAAAAGAGTCGCATGATACTGTTCTCTTGCTCACAATTCTCATCCATTTAGCCCATTTTTGCGTCCAGGTTCTCCACGTACTTGCTAGCTGCTGCACAAAATAGCTCCTATAAATATTAAGGCTGATGACCATTCCATGCATACACTAAAACAAGAAGGATCGGCATAGCATAGCATACCATAGATCAAGTGTCCCCTAGAGTTCCTCTGAGCACTTCATTGGGAATTTTCGATCAAATGAAAGAGTATTATCATTCCTACTGAAGTGTTTGGGGGAACTCCTGGTGTCATTTGATGTTTACAAGCTCAGCAATTCTGTCAACTCGTCCTTACGGGTGAATTATCTTCTTCCTATTTTCTTTCCTAGCTAGCTAGTATATATATTATGACACTGATAAGCTGTCAACACATCCTGCTTTTGCGATTCATTTGTGCACCAAGGAGATTCGAAGCTGCAAAAATCTGATAAGTCTTATCATGCAACGTATGTATTAAGAACCATCCATTACCTTTATCAGTGAGAACCTCCTAAGATAACTTAAGCAAGAAGAATTTCTAGACTGAAACGTCCAACCCCACAAAAAGGTGCACAGGCCAGAGTTGACTCTTCTCGTTGTTTCTGCCAAAACATCACTGCAGGTAAGCAATGTCTGGTTTAGAACACAAGATTCACAGCATGTTCTTACATCCCATCTTTGATAATTGCAGCAGACGGTTCTACATTTGGATACCATGATTTCACAGAATTTCCAAGTCATCATTATCTGACAGCAATTTAAGAACCTTCAACTACAATCATAGAGAATGCTATAAAACCAATATTAACATTACTAACCTTCTCCATCAAGGGTTACATATACTCAGCAACTTTCTGTCTCTCTAGCCAGGAATTGCAGATTGTGGAGTCCTCCATTCTATGGTTGCTCGACTAGCTACAACCACTTAGTTTTTACTTAAAATGAAGGCAGAAATAATGAAAAGATAAGACAGGAGCCAACCTTTCTTTTGATGATCTCCATAAGATCGAAGTACCTTCAGTCAAAAGTTCATTCCTAGATATATCACCTCTTTTGAAGGTGGAGTTCTGGGGAGCATCAGCACTGCAATCACATCACTGAAAGGGTTCGCATCCATTAATTACTTCTTATTTAGGAGGTCAAGGGGTTGAGAAACAAGCTCAACAAACTGGCAACTGATGAGAGCTGCTGGAAGCCTCTTGAACTCCTGAATATTGGCACTGAGATGATATCACTTTTTGAAACAAATGTAAAATAAAGAGAACAAATATGATGTCACTGAATTAGTCTTCTATGATTTTCCCCTTCACAATTCATAGCAATATATCACTGATCATGGAATAATTGGCACTCAATAATCTGATAAGAATCTTAAGGTTGACAGTTGAAAATCTTAAACTATTTTCTTAATGAAGCACTCACTACCAAGAAATTGTCTAAAACCGACCAAAATTTTTTTCATTAGTAATTTTAGCGACAAAATATTTTGATTGACAATTCTCGATTATGATAGTGACAAAATAATTTCAATTAGTGAATACCACATGATCATTGACAGAATAAAATAATTAAAATATTTTTTATTTGTTGATGAATCCGTCTTCAAAATGACACGTTATCAATAACTAACGGAATTACCAACAATGTATTTTGTCGACAAATCTAAACATGTTATAACCGGCCTCATCTCCTCCTCCTCCTCCTCCTCCTCCTCCTCCTCCTTTTCTTTCTCTACAATTCAAAACACTAGCCCCTTCCTCTTATATTTTGGCACAAATCTGAGTACCATCATTACAAATTTTGGTCACCCAACATTTCATAGTGTCAGCATCAATGCTTTGATATAATTTTCTCTAAATATCCCCTACACCACACGTAAACAAACAAACTTATTTATAGTTTTTAGTATTTTTAATGTAGTTTGCTTGTATATTTATCCAACATTTATGACTTCAATTGTTGTGCTTTCTCCAAAAATCAACTACCATCCTAGGATTTTGTTAGGAATTAGGATTAATGAGATTTAAAATAAACAAATTGTTCCAGGTGAACTTTGATTGAAGAAGGTTTACTAAAGCAAGAAGGAAGAATTACTGAAATAAGAGAGTTTTAAAAAGTATGATTGTTGCTTATTCTGCCGTTGGATGCAACGCTGTGTTTTATATTTAGTTGTAATCTACGTGCGCACCATTTCATTAAACTACATTCTCACTTATTTAATTAGAGCCTGGGTAGCTATGCAACTAGAGTTTCATGAAATTTTAATATATAATTTTTGTTTGAAATTATTTTTTTTATTTTTTTGAATCGTTTTAATATGCTGATGTCAAAAATAAATTTTAAAAAAATAAAAAATATATTATTTTAATGTATTTCCAAACAAAAAATACTTTGAAAAGCTACCATTACCTTACTTTTGAAACTCCTCCAAAAGTTTAGGCTCACAGAAAAAATACATGGTTTCTCCATGAAATTCAACATCCATTATGATGAATATTTATCAAGTTAGAGAATCATAATTAACACCAGTATTCATTTTAATGATCAACATGCTCAAGAAAAACTCTTTGGAACGCTTGAGGAGTCAACTTGTTGCGCTAGTGTTTATTAAGAAGTATAAATACGACAGAACAAAGAACACAGGGTGATAAATTTGAAACTATTAAGGCATAAGTTGTGTCAATAAGAGTGTGGAATTAATGGTACTGTTCAATAGTTAGTAGAACTAAAGTGTACTGAATTGATTAAATGAGCTACAAGAGCAATGCGGCATCTCTCCAATATTACGATAACAGCATATGAGCTTTATCAATGAAAGACGAAGAACCTCCAACAAGTGTTAATTTTTATGCTCAACAATCCCATTCTAGTAGTTTTATGAACAATTTCTTATGCCTTTAAATACTATTGAAGTTCAGAATCATAATATTCTCCCTCATTTGATCATTAATCTAAACTATAATAGGAAACAATTTAGTCCCACATGCATGATTCTACATCTTTTCACTGTTTTTTTTTTCCAGTTTTGCTGATTTGATTATTATTCTTTTGTCGCTATGGCTACAGAGTTCCTCAAAAGAAGATTACGCCACCAGTTCCCAGACTTGAAAATAATGGCGTTGTGCTGTTGCAATTCAGTAGTTTAAAATCTTGTTTTGTCCTAAGAAAACCGTACGTTGTTGTTGTGTTTCTGCTAAATTCGATGAGGTTAACTCGAAAACTTCGTATTCTGGATCAATGCTTCGTCGAAGCTATAGGGATACTAGCCCTGCATGCCTGGGTTCTTATCACATAAAAACAAAATTACAAAAAAATAAAATAAAATAAAATAAAATAAAAGACATAGTGATTTACAGTGGTTATGTATACAAGTTTCTTTTCATTTCATTGGAGCACTGTAAATATATTTTTTCTCTTCACGACAAAACTGATTTGGCCTGTTATTTGGGTAGATTTTTCTTTTGGAGAAGATATATTAGTCATTTTAAAATTAATTGGAGATAAATTGGTGAAGATATCTTTTTTAAAAAATAATAAAATAAACATTTTGCCCTAAAAACAAAAAAATAATAATAAGTTTTCAGTGAGGGGCTCTTTGGTCTTCTTCAAAAAAAAGTACATGAAAGTTATGGCCATGCCTTTAGAGGGAAAAAAAAAATAAACACGGGTTTTTTTATTTTTTTATTTTTTTAAAACAGTAAGATATCAAAACTACCTTGGAATCCAAAAAAAAAAAGTTTAGTTCCCAGGATGTTTTAGTCATTTTATTATTTTTTTTGTTATTTCTCAATTTAGTTAGGGATTGTTTAGTAACTTTTAATTATTAAATATTATTTTTAAAAAAATTTATTGACGCATATGTCAGTGCGTGACAACCCCCATGCCATTTAGGTGTTGGGTGAGGGCCCGTCTAGTTACCAAAATCTTGCTTTCATGGAAGTATTAGGAGCTGCATGTCGTTTTCTTTCCAGCGGTATGACACATGCTTACAGAAGAGGTCTGGTTGAGCTGCGGTGAAGTTTTTTTTTTTTTTTTTTCTCTCATACTCTTGAAATTCACGCCTCACCTTCCAAAAAAAAAATAATTGTGCCCTCCGATTTGCAATTTTACCGATTTTTCTTTTTTCCCTTGCTGCAATTCAAGGGAAAAGAACGAGATGGATGGTTGTAACCGATGCAGCGAGAACCTAATTCACAAGGCAGCATATGCTGTAAACAAAAATTCCAACACCGAAATCATCATTTCATTGCAGAGAATACACTGCCTCTTTACTTTATCGGTTCTTAGTGTTAAAAGTTTACATCATTCATTAATTCCAAGTACGAAAATAAATTAAAAAGGAAAAAAAATCATTCAATAAAGATCCCTTTTATTAGATGTTACAATAGGCCGAAAGGTTCAGGCAGAGACTCAGATCCATTATCAAAGAAGGGACCTTGATCGGATTTATCATCAATACTGTGCAACCAGTTTGTGTTCTTCAAGTCCTCGAGTAATATTGCATCATATCGAGAGCTTTCATAGATGTCAACGTCACTCAATTTTGCAGAGTATCGCCCATCATTTGCTTCATGCCCGATTTCTGCAGCCCTGCTAAAGTGGATTTCATCATCCAAAACATCTCCATTTTGTGAATTTCCGTTGTTGATGGATTCTTGCGTTCTCCGAGAACGGACAGATTGGCTTTTGGGAGTGGTGGATCTAATGCTCTGAGGGAAGAGGGTGGTGCTTGAAAGTGATCGAGCGCTTCCTGTGCCATTTCTTATGTCCTACATCAGTAAGTTGATATACTGTGAGGATTATCATAAGATAGAACTGTCTCGTGAAGGCAGAAGTAAAAAAAAGTTTCATGCAACAGTAACCTAACATGGAAATCTCTTGTTGAGGAAATATAAGCATATGTTTCTGCCTGTGTCACCTAACTTAATAGACAATAATCATCAATCCAGGCTCTCGGTCACAAGAATAGGCAAATCATCAGAGTCACACTTCAAAACTATCAGGGTATGAAATTTGAACCAACAACCAGGGAAAAAAAAGTAAAAAGATCATGCTGCTAGTTCAATGGCAGCCAATAAATAAACAGCATCGTTATCTATTATAATGATGATATTGGCATAGCATTGTGTGATGCATGAAGGTTAGCACTTAAAATCAACACGGACAAAAATGATCACATCAGACATTTTGAATGAGTTGGGTGCAACACAACATAGAAAGCTAGTTTATCACAACATGGAAGGAAGAGTACACATACCATATGCCTGATGGCCATATCCAGAGACTTCTTAGATATAGTCCTCCCAAACCCAGTGCTATCTGAGGCAGCTGATGATGACTTTACTGGTCGTCTTATTCCTACTTCTGACACATGTGAGACCTTTCGAGGCTCGGGTGTATCAGCAACATGCCCATTACTATGCACACGGCCCTTTCCAGATGGCTCTGTGAGTCTTCCCCTTGTGACAATTGGAGATGAATGTCTTCTTGGTGCATTCAAAGAGCCCATGGTTTCTGGGTTCCCCTTCATAGCTGAAGAAACACCTGTCCTGGACCTACCTGCAGAAAGCGGCCTCCCCTGCAAAGTTGTTCTGAGGTTTGGAGGTGTGTCTAGAGGAAAATCAGGAGGAATAACTGGTTGCTGTGGTGGCCGAACTCGAGGGCTCGGGGAACTTGGTCGGGATGCTGGCCCGGGAATGCGACCATTTGAGAGAACACGTCCAGCAGAAGTTGAAGGACTTGATGCAGCAGATGAGGAAGGTGCTGGGTTCCGACGTGTAGGAGTTGATGGACGAGAATTTGATCGAGTGGGTGCTGCACTAAAGTTTGCAGGACTTTGCCCCCTAGAACTTGGAGTGGAGGGCCTCAAGTTTTGGGAGGGTGGAGTCTTGTCAACTGATGAGCTGGTGGGGGCAGGTCGAACTCTTGACGAGGTTGAGGAACGTGATGGTGTTGGGCGGGCTGGTGGTGTGGAAGGTCTTGCTACAGGTGGCGTGCGGGTTATTGGGGAGGATGGTCTAGTATAAGATGAGACAGAGGCTGAGCTTGTATTTAGGATTGAAGAGGACCTATTCGAGGAATAGGTACTGTATTGTGAAGAAGATATAGAAGATCGAGTCACTGAACTGCTTCTAGTTGGTCTTGAGGAATGGTAACTCTCTGATTGTGAAACTGAAAGCTGAGAGAGAGAGAGAGAGAATTAGGCTTAAACTTCCATAGCTGATTTTGTGTCATCCCATTATCACAATAAATTCCTTCCAAAATAGAAGAAATATTCTTGCTCAACCAGGGGGTAATTCAACAAGCATAAAATGATCTAAAATTGGGGCAAAGACTGACAGTGCATAGCTTAGAAAAAGAAAAGGAGAGCATACCCTAGAAACCACCTTGGTAGTAGAAGTTGATCTAGCCAAAGAACTGCTTCGTGGAGCCACTGAAGTTGGTTTTGATTCACTTCCTTCCGATGAAGGAGAAAGAGGAGTTCCAGGGGGGGTAAGAAGCCTGATGACATAAAAAGAAATAAGTATGGGTTATGGTATATGAATGCTAGTTTCTTGGTTTTCGATACAAGAGTAACAAGCTTAGCCTATGGATGTTTATTGAACACAAAACGAACATTTAACTGCTAATACTTCAAGCCTAAATTATTTGCTAAATCTTGTCAGTCAAGTGCAAATAAATTAACAGCGGGACAATGACTTGGTTAGAACTTCAACTCATATTAAAAATGTCAAGTTTTTGGTCTATAAGAAAGCGCTTGCGCAGAAATATTCTGAATGGTATTCAAGTAACCATGTCCAACTACCATTTTGAGAGTTTCTCCTGATATTCTTCTCTGTCTTGCACAATAAAGTTGCTCACCATTCGAAATAAGCAGTGCAAAGTTGTCTGCAACTCTTAGAAGCATCAGAACAAAGCAGGTCAGGATTTCCATTTTGAATTCATTAAAGGCTAGAACGCAAAACTCTATAAGAGATCCCTATGTGCCATCAACATAAGAATCAGAGTTCCTTCTTTTTTTTTCTTCTTGGGTTGCCTAAATTGTACTATCCATTCCAAAATATCTTTAATCAAAGCAGAAAAGGGGGACTGGTTATCCAAAGTTAAAGGACTTCCAAGACAATCTGATCCTTTAGCAAACCATGTTTCACCTGGAACTATCAATCCAACATACCTACACATATCAATATCGATACAAATCTGTTGAGAAATTTTTAACTTTGAATCCAGAATTCCAAATGAAACAAATCTTATACCAGACACAACTAGCATCAATGATGTTGACCAAAAAAAAAAGGAACAAAAAAATCTGAAAAAAAAAATTTTAACATGTAATTGCCGAATCTGGAAAGCGTCAGAGATTTACCAATCATAATCATGCTTCCCTCCCTCAGTGGATGATAACAGATCATCGATCCCGCTCCTTGCAAATTTAGCTGAGCCAACTGCAAGTCTCTCCAATTTCACTGAAACTGTAACCAATAACCCCACTTCAAATCATAAGACCACCACACATATTTCCCCACAAGAACAACTATATATATAGAAACAGAGAGAAAATCTCAGCCATATAGACAAGCAAAAGTCAGTCCTGGCTAAATTAAAATAAAATTGGGAATTAAGAGAAAAATCCCATATAATAAATCACCATATCTGTAAATTCAGAAATCAATAAATAATGAATCAAATCCATCAAAACTAAACACAAAAACAAGAGAAGAGGCTATGGTGGTTCTTTCCAAACTGGCCGTCATGCTAGCAATAGAAACGACAACGTTTTGATTTTATTTTCTTTCCTATTCTGTTTCTTTTATTATATATAGTATTCAATATAGTCAGTGACATCATTTTTCATTTCCAAATCTCTCATTCGTCAGTAAAATGACCAAATTATCCTCTTCCTCATTCCAGCACCTCATCAAAGGATTGCGAGAAACACAAAACACCACCGATGGCATTTCCAGCAACATAACTGAAAGAAAACCCATAACATACCATCAGAAGATTCATCGGAGGAGACAGAGAGACCGCGGCGGTTCTTGGAGAAGAGATCCAAGTTCTCGTCCGTGCCATTATTATTTTTAGAGAAACCACCGCCACCCGTTACATTATGACCACGGCGGTAGTACTGGGATCCCATCGGAATATTCCTCCCTCCCACTAGAGATTCTCTCAAACTCCCATTAGTGCTCCTAGAATTATTATTATTAATATTAATATTATTATTCATCATTTCTTTCCTTTTTTTT
>Ga0325400_1006724_pt1 | contig 10951 bp, 13 predicted proteins | sample PopdelMetagenome_2_FD_205662 | JGI IMG/M metagenome (GOLD analysis project Ga0325400, IMG submission 205662) | Populus deltoides microbial communities from Bellville, Georgia, United States - Xylem-PdKOR-R1 | ecosystem: Host-associated > Plants > Phyllosphere > Stem > Wood/Secondary xylem...
CGAGGGGGGGCACCACTGATGCGGGTCGCCATCGTGGGCGCCGGCGCCGTGGGGCGCTCGATCGCCGGGGAGCTGCTGGGCAACGGCCACGCCGTCATGCTCATCGAGAAGAACGCCTCCAAGGTCCGCGCCAAGGCGGTGCCGGGGGCGGAGTGGGTGCAGGCCGACGCCTGCGAGGTCACCGCGCTGGAGGAGGCGCAGCTGTCGACCTGCGACGTCGTCATCGCCGCCACCGGTGACGACAAGGCCAACCTCGTCGTCTCGCTGCTGGCCAAGACCGAGTTCGCGGTCAACCGCGTCGTCGCCCGGGTCAAGGACCCCCGCAACGAGTGGCTCTACACCGAGGCGTGGGGTGTGGACGTCGCGGTGTCCACCCCGCGGGTGCTCGCCGCGCTGGTCGAGGAGGCGGTGACCGTGGGCGACGTCGTCCGGCTGATGAGCTTCCGCAAGGGCGCGGCCAACCTCACCGAGATCACCCTGGCCGAGGACACCCCGTGGGTGGGCCGCGCGCTGCGCGAGGTGCCGCTGCCGCGGGAGACCGTGCTGACGGCCATCCTGCGCGGCGAGCGGGTCATCACGCCGTCGGCCGACGAGCCGCTGGAGGCCGGCGACGAGCTGCTGTTCGTCATGCACGGCGACGTCGAGGAGGAGCTGCAGGAGGTCCTCTCCGGCAGGCCGGCCTAGCTGTCGGCGGTGCGGTGGCGGTGCAGCCGCGCCACCACCCACAGCGTGACCACCAGGGCCGCGCCGGTGACCGGCAGGCCCAGCACGACCGACGACGTGCCCAGCAGCGTGACCTGGTCCTGCCAGTACAGGACGCCCTGGACGGCGAACCGGACCAGGAAGGTCCCCGCCCACAGCACGGTCAGCCAGGTGTAGGCGCGCAGCACCCGCCGGTCGTCGCGCCAGTGCCGGTCCGGGGCGGCGTCGGGCTCCCGCTCGGCCGGCGTGCCGTCGTCGGCCCCGGCGTCGGCGCGCTCGGCGGCCTGCTCCGCCGCCCGGGCCACGGCCCCGCCGCGGGCGCGCAGCCGGCTCGCCAGCTTGCCCCCCACGCTGTGGTCGGCCATCGAGCCCAGGTGGCTGGGCGCCAGGAACTCCGCGGCCACCCCGACCAGCGGCCAGCGCACCACCACCGACCCCAGCAGCACCACGCCGAGCGCGGCGTTGCGCACCAGGCCCAGCACGAAGAAGTCCCGGGCCTCGCCGGAGGCGCGGGCGATGGCGACCGCGATCGCGACGCCGATCAGCCCGCTGATGGCCTGCTGCACGCTCTCCCTGCGCAGCAGCCGCAGCCCGAACACCAGGACGGCGGCGACGAGGGCGGCCCAGATGCCGACGGTGAGCCCGCCGACCCCGTTGGCGACCACGAAGGCCACGGTGGGCAGCGAGACGTCGACCATCCCGCGCCAGCCGCCGAGCTGCTCCAGCACCAGGTGCCGGTCGAAGGTGACCGGCTTGCGGCCCGGCGCTGAGCTCACCCGGCGCTCAGCTCGTACCAGGGGTTGTAGATGACCTTGCGCCCCTCGAAGGAGGCGAACCGGCCGCGGGCGGTCAGCGACCGGCCGGGCTCGATGCCGGGGATGCGCCGGCGGCCCAGCCAGACCAGCGTCACCGACCCGGACCCGTCGAACAGCTCGGCCTCCAGGGTGGGCACCGTCTCCCGCGGGGTGTAGACCACCGACTTCAGCCGGCCGGTCACCGCGACGACCTTGCCCTTCTGGCACATGCTCACCGGCTCGCAGCCGGAGCTGGCGACGTCGGACTGCAGCTCCTGCGCGTCGATCGTCTGGTCGTCGGCGGTCAGCTTGGCCAGCTTCTGGGCCAGCCAGCCCTTCGGACGGGTCTCGGTCACGCCTCCAGGGTAGGACCGGTGCCCGCGGCCGGCGGCGACTGCTGCGCCACACCCTGCTGGGCGGCCTGCTGCGCGGCGACCTGCTGGGCGGCCTGGGCCGGGAGCGTCATGGGCAGTTGCTCGCGGACGGGCATCGGCTCGACTCCGCGGACGACCACGATCCGGCGGAACGCGTCCTCCAGCGCCTTCCCCGCCTCGGGCGTCTCGGCCGCGGGCCCGGAGATCATGCCGCGCAGGAACCAGCGCGGGCCGTCGACGCCGATGAACCGGGCGGCGCGCCGCACCGGGGCCGCGGGGGCGGTCTGGCCCGGCTGCGGCGGCGCGGCGGCGGTGACCACCCCGGCCAGCTCGGGCCCGAACGGCCCGTCCTGCTCGGTGAGCGTGCCGCCCTGGCCCTGGGCGCTGGTCACCAGGTCGGCGCGCACGCCCTCCCAGATCCCCCCGGCGCGGGGCGCGGCGAACGCCGACACCTGCAGCAGCGAGTCGCCGGCGCGCAGGCTGGCGCCGATCACCTTCTGGGCCTGGTTGACGTCGACCCGCAGCTCCATGCCGGGGACGGCGGGCAGCCGCAGCGAGCCGAGGTCGATGCGCTGCACGCCGTCCTCGGGGGCGTCGGCCTCGTCGAAGGGCCCGGTGGTCTCCTCGTGCGGCCGCTCGCGCACCTGCGGCTCCGGGGGGACGCCCCGCTCCCGCACGCTGCGCTCGATCCGGTTGCGCCGTCGTCCGAACGGCATGTCAGGCCTGCCCCTCTGTCTGCGTGTGCGTCGGTGTGGTGAACCCGCCGGTGGAGCCGTGCCCGCCGGCGCCGCGGGCGCTGGCCGGCAGCTGCGCGACCGGCTCGAACCGGACCCGGACCACCGGCTGCACCACCAGCTGGGCGATGCGGTCGCCCCGGCGCAGCCGGATGGTGCGCTCGGGGTCGTGGTTGACCAGGTTGACCTTGATCTCGCCGCGGTAGCCCGCGTCGATGGTGCCCGGGGCGTTCACCATGCCCAGGCCCACGCGGTGGGCCAGGCCGGAACGGGGGTGCACGAACCCGGCGTACCCCTCCGGGATCGCCACCGCCACCCCGGTGCCCACCAGGGCCCGCTGGTGCGGGGCGAGCTCGAGGTCCTCGGTCAGCGCCAGGTCGGCCCCGGCGTCACCGGGCCGGGCGTAGGCCGGTGCCTCGGCGCCCTCGGCGAGGACGACCGGGACCGGCACGGCAGCCGGGTGGGGTGCGGACGGGGACGGCACGGGCCGAGGCTAGTGCCGGCCGGGTGCGCGCAGGTCGGCGAGCACGGCCTCGGCGAGCTGGGACGTCGCCTTCCGGTTGCTGCGCGCCGCCAGGCCCGCGCCGAGCAGCATGGGCGCAGCCGAGGAGACGTTGCGGGCCAGCCGGCGGGTGACCCGCCGGCGCAGCGCGTTGACCCCCGCGCTGCCCAGCGTGGCCAGCAGCCCACCGCCGCCCCCGTCGCCGGTGTCGACGGCGCGCTGGTGGGTCCAGCTGGTCAGGTAGGCCGCCGCGCGGGCCCGGGCGTCCCCCGGCGCCGGCCGGCCGTGCAGCTCGTGCAGCTCGCCGATGAGCACCACCTCGACGGCGGCCACCAGCACGGTCTCGGCGCCCAGCTCCAGCGGCAGCGCCACCAGCGACGGCGGCGCGAACCACTGCGCGGCGGTCAGGCCGCCGGTGGCCGCCCCGATGCCGGCGGTGACCCGCCCGTAGCGGGTGACCAGGGCGTCGGCGACGGCGTCGGTGTCCATGCCCGGGTAGGCCGCGCGCAGCCGCTCGGCGTCCCGGATCGGCAGCCGGGGGGCCGCCGCGTGCAGCAGGTCGGTGAGCACGGTGCCCGGCCGCCACCCCCCGCCGCGGTCCTCCTCGCCGGAGGGCGCGCGCCCGGCGTCGTCCGGCTGGTCCCCCCGGCCGGCGCGGGCCGCCGAGGCGACGGCGGTGACGACGTCCCGCAGCACGGCCCCCGCCCGGCCGCCCTTGCCCGCCGGCTCCTCGCCGCCGGGCCGGTCGGCCAGCAGGCCGCCCACCGCGTCGGCGACCGACCGGGCCGCCCGCGCGAGCGGGCCGGCGGTGTCGTCGACGGCGTCGGTCACCGGCCGGGGACGCGGGACGTCCCGGGCCGGTGCGGTGCGCGGCTCGTCCTGCACGGTGTCGCCCGGGCCGCTCAGGCGCAGTCGCGGCAGATCAGCCGGTTGCCCTTGGTGCTGGCCAGCCGGCTGCGGTGGTGGACCAGGAAGCAGCTGGAGCAGGTGAACTCGTCCTCCTGCTTCGGCAGCACCCGGACGGTGAGCTCCTCGTTGGACAGGTCGGCGCCGGGCAGCTCCAGCGCCTCGTTGAAGTCGGTCTCGTCGACGTCGACCGAGGAGGACTGCGCCTCGGCCCGGCGGGCCTTGAGCTCCTCCAGCGAGTCCTCGCCGAGCTCGTCGGCCTCGTTGCGTCGTGGGGCGTCGTAGTCGGTGGCCATGGTGTGCCCCTCTTCTTCTCTTCGTCGTGCGGGCCGCTGGCCCGTTGTCCTCGCCCCGTCCGGCCGCCGCGGTCTCGGGCCGGCTCTGGGGGCCCCGCTCGCGGTGCTGCCGGACTCCGGCAGGCCACCCAACGTGGCGGGTGCCGCGTTTGTGCCCGGGTCGGCGGGTGTCACACACCGGGTCCGGTGGGCGTCGTCGCGCGGCCGCGGAACGGGGTCGTCCGGGGCGGGAGCGCCAGAGGCTACCCTGCGCCGGTGACCGCCATCGTGGGTGCCGACCCGGGGGTCGTCGGCCCCTACCTCGCGACCGTCCTGGACGACCCGCGGTGGCGGCAGGTCGAGGTCTCGCTGATCGCCGCGGGCATGTCGAACCTGACCTACGTGGTGACCCCCGCCGAGGGCCCCGCCTCCGACGCTGTGATCCTCCGCCGCCCGCCCACCGGGGCGGTGCTGGCCACCGCGCACGACATGGGCCGCGAGCACCGGGTGATCAGCGCGCTGGCCGGTACCCCGGTGCCGGTGCCGCGCACGCTGCACCTGTGCACCGACCCCGAGGTGCTCGGCGCCCCCTTCTACGTCATGGAGCGGGTCGAGGGCGTGCACGTGGTCGACCAGCTGCCGCCGGGCTACGCCGACACCGAGCAGCAGCGCCGCGCCCTGGGCGACGGCCTGGTCGACGTGCTGGCCGACCTGCACACCGTCGACCCCGCCGCGGTGGGCCTGGGCGACTTCGGCCGGCCCGAGGGCTTCCTCGCCCGCCAGGTGCGCCGGTGGACCACCCAGTGGGAGGCCACCCGCGACACCGACCGGCCCGACCTGGACGCACTGGCCGCCCAGCTGGCCGCCACGGTCCCCGCGACGCAGCGCAGCGGGATCGTGCACGGGGACTACCGGATGGACAACTGCCTGCTCGACCCCGACGTCCCCGGCCGGGTGCGCGCGGTCCTGGACTGGGAGATGTCCACCCTCGGCGACCCGCTGACCGACCTCGGCATGCTCTTCGTCTACTGGCCCGAGGCCGGCGAGGACCGCGGCGTCGCCCTGTCGGCGGTCACCACGCTGCCCGGTTTCCCCACCCGCGCCCAGGTCGCCGAGCGGTACGCCGCGCGCACCGGCACCGACCTGCAGGACCTGTCCTGGTACGTCGGGTTCGCCTACTTCAAGTTCGCCGCGATCCTGGCCGGCATCGTCGCCCGCTCCGCGGCGGGGGCGATGGCCGGCAAGGACACCACCGGCTACGCGGAGAAGATCGGCCCCTGCGTCGCGCTCGGGCGCGCCGCGCTGGCCGACGGTGCGGTCTGAGCGGCCCCGGTCGCACTACGCTCTGGCCGATCCCTGACCTGCCCGGAGTGGAGCGCAGTTGACCCAGACCAGCGAGCGGCGCCCGGTCCGCGCCCGCCGCGACCGCCGTCCCCTGGTCCCGGTCATCTTCCTGCTCGTGCTCGCCCTCGCCGCCCTGGCCGTGTGGTGGAACGTGTTCCGCACCGAGGCCGCCGGCGCCCGCGCCGACGCCGCCGCGTGCTCCAGCGCCGAGGCCGCCGCCCCGTCGCTGGACCCGACCACCGTGCAGATCCGGGTGCTCAACGCCACCGACACCGCGGGGCTGGCCGGCACGGTCGCGGCGACCATGCAGTCGCGCGGCTTCGTCGTCACCGAGTTCGCCAACGACTCCTCGCCCCGCCGGGCCGACGTCACCGGCGTCGGGGAGGTCCGCTTCGGCCCCCGGGGCGCCGAGGCCGCCCGCTACCTGGAGCTGTTCCTGCCCGGGGCCGGCGAGTACCAGGACACCCGCGCCGACGCGACCGTCGACCTGGTCATCGGCCCGGAGTTCACCGAGCTGGCCACCCCCGAGGCGGTCGCCGCGGCCCTCACGCCGGCGGCCAGCGCCTCCGCCGCCGCCTGCTAGGGGGTGTGCGCCCGGGCGACCAGTGCCCGGAAGTCGGCGGCGATCGTGGCGGGGGCGGCGGTGACCAGCGGGTCGGCCGTGGGCTGACCGGTGGTCACCTGCACCTCGAGACCGGCCTCCTCGGCGACCAGGCACGCGGCCGTGTGGTCCCAGGGCTTGAGGTCCAGCTGGTAGAACGCGTCGAGCCGGCCCGCGGCGGCCAGGCAGATCTCCACCGCCGCGGACCCCCACCGGCGCACGTCGCGCACCTCGGGCAGCAGCCGGGCCAGCACCTCGCCCTGCCAGGTGCGGATGCCGCGGTCGTAGGCGAACCCGGTGCCCACCAGCGTCACCTCGAGGCTGGCCGGCGCCGAGCACCGCAGCGGTGTGCGCACGCCGTCGCGCTCCACCCAGGCGCCGCCGCCGCGCACCGCCGCGTAGACCTCCCCGGTCGGGACGTCGGCGACCACGCCGGCCACCGCGACGCCGTCCACCTCGGCGGCGATGCACACCGCGTAGGAGCCCAGGCCGTAGAGGAAGTTGACGGTGCCGTCGATCGGGTCCACCACCCACCGCACCCCGCTGGTGCCGGGCCGGGAGGCGCCCTCCTCCCCCAGCACGCCGTCGTCGGGGCGGGCGGTGAGCAGCCGGTCGACCACCAGCTGCTCGCTGGCCTTGTCCACCGCCGTGACGACGTCCACGGTGGTGGTCTTGCTCTGCACGTCGTCGCCGGCGCGGGCCCGGCCGTCGGCGACCAGGGCGGCCGCCTCGCGGGCGGTGGCCAGGGCCAGGTCCAGCAGGTCGGCGGGGGCGGGGCGGGGGTCTGCGGTCACGCGGTGATCCTGCCGGGTGAGGTCCCGGGCGGCTGGTGCAGCCGGACGCGACCGGGATCACTAGCCTGTCGGCGTGCAGGGCTTCGGAGTCGACGTCGGTGGCAGCGGCATCAAGGGATGCCTGGTGGACCTGGACCGGGGTGAGCTCATCGGGGAACGGGTCCGCATCCCCACCCCGCAGCCGGCCCTCCCGGACGCGGTGTGCGACGTGATCGCCGACGTGGTGGGCCAGTTCGGGTACGAGGGCCGGGTCGGCGTCACCTACCCCGGCGTCATGAAGAGCGGCGTGGCCTACACCGCCGCCAACATGGACCCGTCCTGGATCGGCACGAACATGGCCGCCGCCGTGGAGACCCGGGTGCCCGGCACCGTGCAGACCCTCAACGACGCCGACGCCGCGGGCCTGGCCGAGATGGCCTTCGGTGCGGGCAAGGGCCAGCGCGGCCTGGTGCTCATGCTGACCTTCGGCACGGGCATCGGCAGCGCGCTGTTCATCGACGGCGTCCTGGTGCCCAACACCGAGTTCGGGCACATCGAGGTCGACGGCAAGGACGGCGAGAAGGCCGCCTCGGCCGCCGCCCGCGAGCGCGAGGACCTCTCCTACCCCGACTGGGCCGCCCGGGTCGACCGCTACCTCGACACCCTCGAGCGGGGCCTGTGGCCCGACCTGATCGTGGTCGGCGGCGGGGTCAGCAAGAAGGCCCACAAGTGGGTGCCGCTGCTGTCCACCCGCACCCGGGTGGTGCCCGCGGAGCTGCTCAACGACGCCGGGATCGTCGGCGCCGCGCTCGCCGCGGAGCAGCGCATCGGGCAGTAGCCGGTCGCGCACAACCGTTCCGGACCGGCGGCGTGCCGGATCCCGTCGGCGCGGACGTGACCGTCGCTACACTGTGGGCGTCCCAGAGCGTCGCCGGCCAGCCTGACGGCACCGGGGCACGCGCCGCAGCACGGGAAGGACCTCGAGTGCCCGCCGCCAAGTCGACCAAGGCCAGTGCCACACCTCCCGCCGCCGCCGAGAAGCGTCCCCGCCGCACCAAGCCCACCATCACCCCCTCCCCCGGCCAGGACGCCCCCGAGGGCACCGTCCTCACCGCGGTGGCCACCGAGGACAGCACCGTCGCCGTCGTCGGCGGCGCGAAGGGCCTCGCGCTCGACGAGTCCGCCGTCGTCGGCAAGGACGGCGTCGCCGAGGGCCCCGAGGACGACGACGCCGACGGCGACCCCGCCGCCCCGGCCGCGGAGTCCGAGTGGGAGGACGAGGAGGAGTCCGAGGCGCTGCGCAAGGCGCGCAAGGACGCCGAGCTCACCGCCTCCGCCGACTCGGTCCGCGCCTACCTCAAGCAGATCGGCAAGGTCGCGCTGCTCACCGCCGAGGAGGAGGTCGACCTCGCCAAGCGCATCGAGGCCGGTCTCTACGGCTCCGAGCGGCTGCGCCAGGTCGAGGAGACCGGCGCGAAGCTGACCCCGCAGATGCGCCGCGACCTGAACTGGATCGTCCGCGACGGCGAGCGGGCCAAGAACCACCTGCTCGAGGCCAACCTGCGGCTCGTGGTCTCCCTGGCCAAGCGCTACACCGGCCGCGGCATGGCCTTCCTGGACCTCATCCAGGAGGGCAACCTGGGCCTCATCCGTGCGGTGGAGAAGTTCGACTACACCAAGGGCTACAAGTTCTCCACCTACGCCACCTGGTGGATCCGCCAGGCGATCACCCGCGCCATGGCCGACCAGGCCCGCACCATCCGCATCCCGGTGCACATGGTCGAGGTCATCAACAAGCTCGGCCGCATCCAGCGCGAGCTGCTCCAGGACCTCGGGCGCGAGCCCACCCCGGAGGAGCTGGCCAAGGAGATGGACATCACCCCGGACAAGGTGCTGGAGATCCAGCAGTACGCCCGGGAGCCGATCAGCCTGGACCAGAACATCGGCGACGAGGGCGACAGCCAGCTCGGTGACTTCATCGAGGACTCCGAGGCCGTCGTCGCCGTGGACGCGGTCAGCTTCACCCTCATGCAGGACCAGCTGACCTCGGTGCTGCAGACGCTCTCCGAGCGCGAGGCCGGCGTCGTCCGGCTGCGCTTCGGCCTCACCGACGGGCAGCCGCGCACCCTCGACGAGATCGGCCAGGTCTACGGCGTCACCCGCGAGCGGATCCGCCAGATCGAGTCCAAGACGATGTCCAAGCTGCGCCACCCCAGCCGCAGCCAGGTCCTGCGGGACTACCTGGACTGAGGCCGGGCTGTGCGCCCGGTCACGGCGGCATCACGTTTCCCACTCCGGTGGGGGACGGCGGGGTTGGCGGCGGCAGCCGGCGGGCATCGGTTGTAGCGTGGAGCCGTCAACGAGAGCAGCGGAACCACGCAACACCGATGGGCCAGTGCGATCCCTGCTCACCCGCTCCACACACCAGGTCCTGCACCATCCTGCGCATCGCGTGCGGCGCGTCGGAGGGCTGGAGGACCGGATCGGGAACACCGGGGGTCATCCTGGCGCTGTGCAGGAGGCCGATCCGCGAACGCGGGTCCGTGCGGTAGAGAGCGAGTGATGACCAGATGCCCCAGACCCTGACGACGAACCGTTCCACCGATGACCTGGTCGTTCCCTTCCACTGCGACCGGTGCGGTGCACTGGCCAAGGTGCGGGTCGTGCTCGCCAGCGGCAGCGACCTCGTGTTCTGCGGGCACCACGCCCGCGAGTACGACGCCAAGCTGCGCGACATCGCCATCGAGATCATCGACGCGGACAGCGAGCAGCCCGTCACCGCCTGACCGAGGCGCTATCGTCGCGCACAGCGATGGAGCTCTCACCCGACGACGCCGCCGGCGCCCACCCCTCCCCGGGGCGCGGTACCGGCGGCGTCGCCGCGTCCGGAGCTCCTGGACCGGCCGACCGACAGCGAGCGTGACCCAGCGATGAGCGACGAGACCCCCCGCCGCGACCCTGACCCTCGACCCGAGGGTGAGGCTGCGGGCGACGACCGCACCGCGCGGCTCCAGCCCGACGGCACGGTCGGCTCGGGCCGCCCGTCCGCCCCGCCGGCCGCCGAGCGCCCCCGGCCCGCCGCGCCGGGCTGGGGCGGGCAGACCCCGGTCACCCCGCCCGGGCAGCCGCTCCCGGTCTCCCCCCGCCGTCGGGCCGCCGACGCCGACGTCCCGCCCCCGCTGCCGGTGGACCACACCCCGACCGGTGAGCTGCGGGCGGGTGCGGCCGAGGACGAGGCGGACTCCACCCAGGTCATCGGCGCCGTCCCCCCGGCCGACGCGGACCCCGCCCCGGCCGCCCAGGTGCCCGCCGAGCAGCCCGCCGACGAGGACACCCCCGCCGCAGCCGAGGCCACCCCCGAGGACGACGCCGCGTCGGCCGAGGTCACCGCCGACGCCGACGAGGCACCCCGGTCGCGCGACGACGACCCCGCCGACGTGGAGCAGACCGCCGAGGTGCCCGCGGCCGTCGTCCCCCGCGACCTGTTCGACGACCCGGCGCCCACCCGTGCCACCGCCGCCGAGGAGCCGCCCTGCGACCCGCCCGGCCCCCCGGCCGACGGCGCGGCGGACCGCCCCCGCTGGCGGCGCCCCGCCGTGCTCGTGCCGGCCGCGGTGCTGCTGGCCCTGGGCGTCGCCTACGGCGTGGACCTGGCCGTGGCCGGCGACGACGTCCCGCGCAACACGGTGGTCGCCGGCGTCGAGATCGGCGGCCTGTCCCCCGCCGCGGCGTCCCAGGCGCTCTCCGAGCAGCTCGCGCCCCGGGTGGTGGCCGACCACGTGCTCGTCGCCGACGACGTGCAGGGCGTGCTCTCCCCCGCCACCGCCGGCATCACCCTCGACGTCGACCAGACGGTGCAGGCCGCCTCCGGCCAGCCGCTCAACCCGTGGACCCGCCTGGTGTCGCTGTTCACCGAGCGGGACGTCACCCCGGTCATCACCGGCGA
>Ga0325400_1006727_pt1 | contig 10950 bp, 5 predicted proteins | sample PopdelMetagenome_2_FD_205662 | JGI IMG/M metagenome (GOLD analysis project Ga0325400, IMG submission 205662) | Populus deltoides microbial communities from Bellville, Georgia, United States - Xylem-PdKOR-R1 | ecosystem: Host-associated > Plants > Phyllosphere > Stem > Wood/Secondary xylem...
GCAAAATCACTAGGTTTTGTTTGTGGGGCAAGAAGATAATTTTTTATAGTGCTAATTGGTTATTATAAGAATAAACAAGGTTAAATAATCTCTTTATATTTTTATTCCACAATATAGTTACTTTTTTTATTTTCGATAAGAATTAAACTTTGGTAAAGTGGCTTTTTAGTCTTTGATTTAATTTTGAAACAGTTAAATTACAACATTTCTCTTGGAATTTTAAAAACTTTGCTTTTGATTTAGGGTTTTTTTTTTTTGCCTTTTGCATTTGGTTATTTGACAGTTATTAAGTGTCATTAGAGGCAACAGAATAATTTTATAAATAAGCAAAATAAAAAAAAATTGGGAGTGCATATGAATAGTATCTGCTGAGTTCAGATGAAAAATGCAATACCGTATGGTGGCGAAAACCTTGCTTCCACGGAGGCAGTCGAAGAGTCTCGACGTCCCCTACATGTACAGGCGGCGGATGTGGCATAATTGTTGTCAGTTTGATGTGTGTGGTCTTTTCTTTTCTTTTTTTCCTCTCTCCTACTCAATTTTCATCCTAGCCTTCAAAAAAATCAAATTAGCCCCTGGGGTTTGTTGTCCTTATATAAGATTCCATTCCTATTCTCTTCATTATATTTTTTTTATTTATAATAATTTATGAAAGTAAGTTTTTTTTTCAATTTCATCCCTAATAAACTTTTTTCATCTATCAGATTCGATTCTCATTTTTTTTATTACTATTTATTTTATTTTAGATGGTTTTTGAAATTTTTTTTTTACGATTTCATCCTTCTGGAATCTTTTTCCTATCAAATCTAAAATTTTATTATTATTATTGTTGTTGTTGGTACTACTGCTGCTAATTTTTTACCTTGTAAGATTTTTTTAGACTGATTTTTTTTATCATTTCATCCACCAACATCTAATTGGCAATGTCTTTAGTTTCTTAGTTGAGTGCGAGTCTAGAATTTAATGAGTTACGGGGTTTAAGAGATTAACCTCGATTTACGAAGTTAACACGGGTTTCCTGTTTTTTTTTCATTTTTTAAGATTTTTTTAATCTTCCAGCATTTTGTTATTCCCTTTTTATGAGATTTTATTATTTATTTTGAAAATAACACGCGATGCTTCAATGTCTTTTTGGTCTTTGTTAAATTTAGTTTTTTAAAAGGATTTTTGTTTTTAAATTAAATTAATTCATTTCATCCTCCAACATTTAATTCTTCAGATGTTGAGCTTCTAGGTTGAGTCCGGGTCGAGAATGTAACGGATTATGGATTTAAGAGTTTAACCCAGATTTACAAGGTTCAATCGGGCTTGCTTGATTTTTTACCTTTTTTTAAGCTTTTTTGTTTTTTTGCGATTTCATCCTCTAACATTCTTTTTATTCTATTTCTATAGGAATTATCTTTCTTTTTAAAATAACAAGGGTTGTCTCAAGTTTTTTTTTCCAATCTTTGTTAAATTTAGCTTTTTTAAAAGAAATTTTATTTTTTAATTAAATTAAATTTATTGATTTCATCCTCAGGCATTTAATTTGACGGGTGTTAAGCTTCTTAGTTTAGTTCAAGTCTATAATTTAATGTGTTACAAGTTTGATAGATTAACTCGGGCTTACAAGGTTCACTAAGGTTTACTTTGTTTTTTTTAAGTTTTTTTTCTATTTTATCCATCAATATTTTGTTATTCATTTTTTATGAGGGTTCTTTGTGGCTTTGAAAGTAACAAGGCTTAACTCAGTTTTTTTCCAATCTTTGTTGAATCTAGCTTTTTTAAAAAAAAATATATTTTTTAATTAAATTAAATCAATTGTATGAGAGTAAACGTGAGATCCTCTATTTATGTTGTTTTGTTTTTATTTGCTTTCCAGATTACTGTTTTATTAGCACGTGTAATCTCTTTTAGTTATTAAATTCTTAAATTTCCTTACTTTAAAACTTTGATAACAGCACGTGCGTGTTTTTCTTGCACTTGTCGTTAAACCCACCAAGTCCTCTAGATTTAGTTTTATCGATTCCTAAAAATCAGCCTCTGTTTTTCTACTAAGAATTTTTCCAACCTCATCAATATTACATAAACATTCTTTTTCACATTAAAAAAAAAAATTAATCACGCGCACACACGCGCGCCCAGACACAAATATATTTGTGTGTGTTGCCTTATCTGCACTTAATTTCTATGGATCACACGTTCTGTTAAGGATGTCTGATCCGTGGCTGCCGTGAAACAATAACCACAAAATTTGTGAAGACAGATGGATACTCTCCGTTCATTCATTCTCCACGACAATATCAGCTGTCTTAACACTGCACAAACCGATCTTGTTGCTTTTAAACGCTACTTAATACAATTTTTGTTCTCAACTAACTAATGATTTGTCTGTGGAGCACCTTTCCGAATTTATTTTTTACTTCATTTTACCACGATAGTACAGTTTATTTTTTACTTCCTTTTCAACTAATTAATGATTTTTTTTTACAATGAAAAATTAAAAAGGATATATAATTTTAATTAAAAAATTAATTTTTTATTTTGTCTAAAACATACTTTTTTTTATGAAATGCTTTGTTTTTTTTTATCATTGTAATTGTGAAAACATGTTTTAAATGAAAAAAAATCATGTATCATCATTTACAAACACCTATATAAAAATAAAATAAAATATAAAAAATTATAATAAAAAATACAAAGTTATTTTAAAAATTCTGCATATTAATCCAATATATAATTCAATAGCATTTTAATAAATTGATTTAAATATAATATTATTTTTGAATTAAAAAAAAATATCTAAAAAATCAACAACAAAAAAATATGGCTTACGTGCCTAGCTACCTCTTTGCTTCTTCTTCTTCTTTTTTTTTTTCTTTCATAAGGCTTATCCTCTCTCTTTTATTTTGTTATAAAATAGATGACACGTCACCTACTCCGATATATGATATGTTGTCTATTAGCTTAGATTTTGATTATCTAATAATTGAAAAATCAAGATCTGAGTTTTTAAACCTTAAAACTCAATTTTCAACTTGTATTTTACCTGAAAGCACCCAAAAAAATCATAAAAACCTCAATAAACTAATTTTCAACCTTAATCAAAACATCCTCTAACTATTCAAAAAATCCAAAATCTAATTCAATAAAAAAACAACCTGATTGCTTTCGATCTACTTTATGCAATATGTTTATATAGAAAAAAAAATCATTTCCATTAAACATTCTCCTGAAATAAAAACTTATTGACACCAAGATTGAATCCATTTTTTGTTGTCAGAGTATGGTTAACCAACCCCTCTCTCCACTCCCCCCTTTTCAAATGATTTCCTCTCATCTCTTAATATCTATGGACTGAGATATAATAAAAATAAAATTGAGGATCAAAACACAAAATCCTAAAATAATAGGAATCAAATAAAAAAACAAAAACTTCAAGGCCTAAATTGAAGTTTTTTTGCACCCCATGAACAATAATTAAGCAAAAGGGGCTATTTTTTCTCGGTGTTAATTTAGTTCTTGTTGTTTTAATTTTCTATAAAACTATAAATAAAAATTTCATTTTGTATTGCTAACCTTTAAGTTTATGTCAGGATGTGTCATGCCAACAAGAATATACTTGAACATGCAAGCCAAAATAAATTATGAAATTTAAAATCACACAATCATAATATGAGAGGATGCAATTGAAATAAAAAAAAATCCAATAATCGTAACTGTATACTTTTTATAGGATAAAAAAAGGGACGAACTCAGCTGCATTGTGACAGTCCATGGTAAAAGCAACAATAAAAATCCTTTCTCTTTTAGTTTTTTTACTAGATATTTTGACTCATGCTATGATGCAGGCTGTTGAGATTTCTTCGATAGCGAAAAAAAGAAATCTCAGGCAAAGTAATTATTTTTTAAAAAAGTTATAAAAATATGATATTTGGGTCATTCAGTTGATCGCGTTAAAAAAACTTGGTTGATTTTTAAAAGTGAAATTCTTTTTGAGATTTGGGTCATTGGATTGACTACATGTGATAAAATAAATAAATAAAAAGCACCGACCATAAACAAATTGAAAAAAATGAGCGATTGCCAAAATTAAAGGAAAATATTAAAAAAAATGACCCATGTCAAACTAAGTTAACTTATCAAATTTATGACTCGAGGTATGAGATTGAGATAACCCTACAAGAAGAAAATGAAAGAAAATAACAAAGGATGATTCATAATTAATCAAATGTTGAAAATCAAACTAAAATAAAATAATCAAAATTGTTTTTAATAAAATGAAGGAGCCGACTCAAAATAATTCTCTACACTCGTAACCCGAGTCATCAGAAGAGAATTATCTTATAGAAGACAAATTCAAAAAAATAACGGTGCAAGAATCTTAATAAAATATTGATGGATGAAATTGAAAAAAAAAACATTAATCTAAAAGAACATAAAAAATAAAAATAAAAGAGTTTATTGCAAAACCCTACTTAACCTTGTAACTTCACGCCTAAGCTAGGTTGAGTCCCAAAACATAGGGGGAGAAATGACCTGGCTTGTCGAGGTCAAGATTTTGGAATGATCCATAACACGATTAGTTAGGAGGACATCCAGTCAAAGCCCAGTGAGTTTTTTTCTCTATTTTTTCCTTTTCAAAATAATACATTTTTTTTTCTTTTTAGCTAAATAAAAAATCAAGCGATTAGCTAGAGGAAAAACATGTCAAACCCGTTGATTTTTTTTACCAATTTTTTTTTTATCAAAATAATATCATTTTTACTTTCTGCATAATTAAAAATCTGATTGACCCCGGTAACCCTGGACATTCGACCCAACTAGTGACCATATGATAGGGGTCGACTCCTATGCCAGGTTTTAAAAGCATGAGAAAAAAAAATAAGTATCAAATATGATACAAAAATTGAATGGAATTAAACAATGAAGGAAGAAATTGCCAAAAAATAATTAATCAAGAAGAGAACTAAAAATAAAAGAAGTTGCAATCATAAGAATGAATATCAAAATCAACAAAAACAAATTAAAATCAAATGATTAGGGGTGGAATCAAAAAATAAAATCTAGTCAGAAAAAAAGATTAAAAGCGAAATAAATAAGAATCAAAAGAATGAGGATCAAATTTGACAAAAAAAAACATAAAAAAATCAAATGCTAAGGGATAAAATTGAAAAAAAATCAAATTCAATACAATTAAAAGATTGAGGACCACTTTGTAATTTTACAAGGCTAACACACCTTTCAAGGTGAAGGAGAGAGAAAGGTAAGGAAAGGAGAAGAATTGTCACTGGAGCTTCGTTGTGCCCTGACAGCTGATATGTGTCAGCCCACCATGTAGAGGGTCGCAGGATGCTTCAGACGCCGCTTCAGAAAGGGACCAAAAGCCATCGAAAGGCACCGCACGCGCTAACTACTTCTTTTATTTATAGAAAGACTAGAACACCCTTGAATCCACGTGATAGTTGGAAAAAAAAAAACAATGTCAAAAACCGAAAATGCCCCTTGACGTTGGGAAAAAAAAAAAGATGACCCCTATGGCTATTCAATAATAACATTGTACATAAAATATGAATACTCAAAAAGGTTCCTCGGACATTAGCTATCATGTTTTTGTTTTTTTTTTTTTGCATAATTACACTATGCAATAAAATATGAAAATATTATTTTACCCTTAAGTGTGTTAAATCCTTTGATTTTTTAAGGGCAAAATCACCATTGTACAATGGATTACATTGTTCACATTCATAGTAAAACACTAAAGAGAATTAGTTTATATATAATAAAAAGATTAGAAGACCCTTAACCTCACGCGATAATGGTCAAATAACCAAAATGAAAAACAAAACTAAACTTAGAATACTCATTTTGAGCTATTAAAAATATCCCCATTCCATATATGAAGTGTTCTTAGTAGGAGTGATTATTAATTATTGAGAACATCCCCATTCCATATATCAAATACCCTTTCGTTACATATATTTATTTCTTCTAATAGCTCGACAAAAAAAAGTTTTATGAGTCTAAAACTTAATATATTTCCGTCCTTTTAATATTTTGGAGTAAAACAAACACAAATAGGCAAATTAAAGTTTAGGCAATAAAAATGTATTCACACACATTTATCAGTAAAAAAGGATTCACAAGGTTAAGAATATTTTGGAGTAAAAGATATCAAAGGATAACCTAACACCACAAGTACAATTTATTTCTAAAACGAAGAATTGACAAATACTAATACTAATACTAATACGATCATGCATAGTTTTGAAACCTGATCCGGCCTGACGGGTCGACCCGGAGCTGGAACCGGGTCAGGTTGAAGAAAAAATAGAGAAAAGAAAAACCTGGTGTGACCCAGTGATTTGGTTGCAACTCGTTAACTTTTGTTTTTACTAAAACGATGTCGTTTTGATTTTAAAAAAAATTGACCGATGACCCAGTCAAAACCCGGAACCCAGGCGTTGGATTAGGTCGGCCACCGGACCGGGTCTAAAAACTACGCGATCATGACTACAAACAACCCTTGAGGGTATCACAAATGTTTTTTTTTGGGTGGCGTCAAATAGAGCCTGTGACCATCTCAAACCAGAGCTTTCTATGTGACGACTCTGTATCAAATATGCACAAATAGCTGAGTCTTACATCATGGCGATTTAATGGAAGAGCGAGTCAGACGAATCCTTACATCTACAATTTCTAAGAATCGTAAATCTCAGCAAGATACAGCAACCATACCTTTGCTCGAAAGACAAATAAACCTCTATAATTGACGCCCATGTCATTTTACACTCAACCATACATAGCATTACGGACATGCAATTTTATACTCAACCTATTGGATGAATGGGTAATGAATAATAGTCTACTTAGTTTTTTACACCTTCTGCCACCTTTGTTGGAATTCAGGCAAATTGTCGTATGTTAAAGATCAATGCTTCCTTTTGCATTATGGTCTAAGAAGAGAAAAAGGAGGTGGGGAAGAGAGAAAAAGGAGAGGAGAAGAGAGAGGGGAGAAAGGGAGGGGAGAATAAGTCTCTAACTTTTCTTATTTCATCATCAATAATCTGACCATGTTGTAGAAAATTACATATAAATAGTCAAACATAGAAACCTAATCAAAATCAAAGTATTCAGAGTTCGGATGCATATACTGCATTGCTGATATTAATATCAGCTTCAGAGCATAAAACACAAAGTGGAAACGTCGAATACACCAGAAGCTATACAGTTCAGTAAGTTTGATAATGAAAGATAAAGGTAAATTCTTAATTTTTTCTCCAGACATGACTTTGTAAGCTCCCTTGGGTGGAGAGGAAATTAAACTTCAAAAGAGGAAGTCAAGCCGCTAGATAGTATCTTAAGAAGCTGGAATGTTTTTTTTTTTTTGGAAAATGGGTACACTCTTTATTCTGGATCATGCATACTTTCCTGGTACCTTAAGCAATACTTGGACATGCAGTTTGCATTAGCTTGCCCAGTCCTCACCTCCCCCGTTACATAAAAAAAAAATACCCAAGACTCTCTGGAAAATGGGAAAGACCACACACGAGAGAACACAAAAGGGAGAAAGATTTTACACATGGAGGGGAATCATGCAAAAATAATGTAGGGCTGTTTCATTTTTATACATGGTCTTGTCACTATTGGCTTAGTCTGTCAGTAAGTTAGTAGACCAAGTCTAATTAACAATTATAACAAAAGCTAAATAGTGTGGGAAAATCACTATGAATCAAGAAATATTTTACTATGAATTATAATAGTAATTTTATTTTCAATTTCTCATCATTTCGCAAGTGGAAAAACGTTTCTTTGGTTTTCTTTTTCTTCTCATTCATTGCTTCTTCTCTCTTATTTTCTGTTAACTTTTTACAACTCAGATCACGAAGAGAATGAAAGTGAATCGAACGAGAGGAAACTGCAGAAAGAGAATGACGATGGTGCTTCATATGTTCAATCCTTCTCTTTCTTCTCAACCAAATCGGCAGAAGAAATGGAAGAGAAGAGGGCACCAAATTGACAGAGTCGCAATAGAGAGAAGTAGATAACAAAGAGAGCATGGAATTTTATGGTATGATTAATGGTGAGAAAAATTATGTGGTTTGCTTTTGTCTATTCCTAAGAGTTTGATGTGGTTAATTATTCTTCCATTAACACAATGGATGTATCTAATGAGAACATTCTTGATCTCACCATCAAACCTATAATTTTTTAAGGAAAAGTAGTGGACTTTATGGATTCTAACATTAAAGGTGAGATCTTTTTCAAAAATCTAACTTGTTTTGTTGTTTTTTTTAATAATGTTAGGAGGATTAGAGATGAGTAACAGAAAGTTTGAATAACAAATTAATAGAAAGAACAAGAGAACTTTGAATATGTTGAATCAACATTTTATTGGAGGACAACAAGTATATTCTTGCTTTATTAACAAGAGAAGCTTGCAAGAGTAGAGTAATTTTTCTTTATTCTTGATAAGAGTTTTTTAAGCTTTAGAGTTGATGCTCTACTTATTTTTTTGTGTTGGTCTTTGCGGCATATCATTTGTTGCTGATTCAGAAATTTAACATGTTATTTGTTAACATTGTTGTTGTTACTGATTCAAAAATTTAACATGTTTGCTAACATAGTGGGTTATGCATGTTTGTCAGACCCAAGTAAATGTGGGTTAGGCATGTTTGTCAAATCCATGATGTCTAACGCATGGACTTGGAACCAACCAAGTTACATAAAGTAGGTCTGGCATGTTTGTCAAACCCAAGATATTTGGACTTTGTGCCAGCCAAGTTGAAAGTCAAATAAATATGGGTCTGGCATGTTTGACAGACCCATGATATCTGGACTTAATGGTCAACTAAATCCACAGTGCATAGACTTGGCGGCAGCCAAGTCCACATTACGCTGGTTTGGCATGTTTGCCAAACCCATGATGTCTGGACTTGGCGGCAGTCAAGTTCACATAACGTGGGTCTGACATGTTTATCAGGCCCAAGTAAACATGGGTCTGATGAATTTGCCAGACCTAAGGCGTTTGGACTTCAGGCGCTGACTAAGTCCAAAGTCAAGTAAACATGAATCTAACATGTTTGTCAGACCCAAGCAATGTGAGTCAACTAATTTTTATTAATTTTTTTTGCAAATGCCTGCAACATAGTGCAGACAATCTAACTAGGCTAGACCCAAATAAATAATGTTTTTATTTTGGTTTTTTTTTATGTGAGTTTTTTTTTTTACAATTTAGCCATTCAATTCTAATTTTTGTATATTATATTTTTCAATTCAATCCTTCTACTTTTGACTTCTTAATTTTTTTTCTCTTAGCTCTTTTTTCAAAGTTCTTATAGTTTTTAATTTTACCATTCAAATCAAATTTATAATTTTTTTTCAAATTTAATAATAATAATAATAATAATAATAATAATAATAATAATTTTTAATTTACCCTTCAAATCAAATTTATGGTTTTTTTTCAACATCAATAATATTTTTTTCAAATTTAATAATAATAATTATAATAGTAGTAGTAGTAAGATAGTAATAGTTAATAGTAATTGTAATAGCAATAATAATAATAATAATAATAATAATAATAGTAATAATGATGATGATAGTAATAAGAATAGTAATTGTTATAATAATAATGGTGATAATTCATCATTCGATGTTATATTCATCCTTAGATACTAGATTAATTGGGAATTCAATTTCATAATTGGTTTTGTTTCGCATTTTATGAGATTATTGTGATCTAAAAAAACATCTTGGTATTGAGTTGGTGTTTAATTTTGTAATCATCTATTTTTGTTATCATGTAGTTAAGAAAAAATAGATTAAAAAAACAAATTATAATATCAGTGAAGTCCATAACTCAGTTCATAGGTTCAGCGTACTAGCCCGGCTTATCCAATTCACGCAGGGCAACTAGCTCGAAATGGATTGACCCTCACTTTTGGAAAGGAATTTTTAGTTCGTTATTTTCCTCAACACCGCTTTGTTTTTACCATGACTCTTTTGTTGGCGTTCATTAACTCATTATGGATAAATTATTACCTTATTTTTGTGACATCTTGCAAGACTAATGTTGAATTTGCAAAGATCAATTAGTATTAACATGGTAGAGTTTAGCTTAAATTTTGTATCTATTTATTGAAACTCGGTAGTGTTTGGCAGAAATATTTGTTGCTTTTTTCTTAATACATCAGAAGTTCACAAGGAATTATTAGTTAGATGTCCTGAGACCATTCGACATATTTGCATGAGTATCTTTGTCTGACTCGCGAAAATTATGCAAATCCTAGACGCCAGACCCTTGGGTCTGGCAATCATGTCAGGTCCAAGCGTCTTGAGTCTAGCAATCACGCTAAGCTCAAGCACTCATGCCAGATCCAAACATCATAGGTCAAGAACCATGTCAGACCCAAGCACCATGGGTCAGAGGAACCACGCCAGACCCAAGCAACTTGGATCTGACAACTATTCTAGGCCAAAACGCCCATGTCAAACCCAAGTGTCATGAGTCTAACAACCACGTTATATCCAAGTTACTTGAGTCTAATAAGCATGTTAAACCCATGTTACGTAGACTTGGCAAAAATTGCAATGAACAAGCTTTGATTTTTATTTGGATTTCACTCTTGTTATCTTGGTTGTGTATTAACCCATCTACATCTTAAAACATTTCTATCTATATTACTGCTTATGGTTTGTGTTAATTTTTTTTTACATTATTAGTTGTTAAAGTTCATATTATCTTACATATTTATCACAAACATGAACCAAGTTCAGCACAATGATAGAGTAAAAAAAAGGCCGCAGCGGAGCATGAACATGTATCTAGTGTCTCCATGGAGGAGGATGCCATCCAATGATAGAAACCCCAGTTGATAGAGACACCAACAGTGGCTGGATAATCACGGCTACACAAGCATGAGAAAAAGGCTCACTTGCCACATGGCATGTTAGGAGGAATAGAGG
>Ga0325400_1006732_pt1 | contig 10948 bp, 6 predicted proteins | sample PopdelMetagenome_2_FD_205662 | JGI IMG/M metagenome (GOLD analysis project Ga0325400, IMG submission 205662) | Populus deltoides microbial communities from Bellville, Georgia, United States - Xylem-PdKOR-R1 | ecosystem: Host-associated > Plants > Phyllosphere > Stem > Wood/Secondary xylem...
CCAAAGCGCCGTTTCTGACCTGTCGCTGTGCGCCGGCTTGGACCCGCCGCGACGACTGACCGTGTCATGCGGCCGCCCGACAGCAAGACTGCGTGACCGCTGGCTTTTTTGCCGGTACTGCCGCCGCGTGAACGGATTGCACCGGCATGCGCTGCGACATCGCTGGGCGGCCGCCTGGCTGATCGCGGCCGCCCTGCTGCTCCGGGCGCTGGTTCCGGCCGGCTACATGGTGGGCGAGAGCAACGGCGCGATCACCATCGAGCTGTGTTCGGGCTATGGCCCCATCAAGGTGGCCATGGCCATGCCGGGCATGGCGCACCACGGCGACGACCATCGCGACCGCCACGACGTCGAGCCCTGCGCCTTCGGCGGGCTGACCGCGCCCGCGTTGGGCGGCGTGGACCCGCTGCTGCTGGTGGCGGCGATCGCCTTCATCTTCGCAGCGGTCTTTCGCGCGCCCTCGGCTCCTGCCCCGCGTTCGGCACCGCGCCTCCGTCCGCCCCTGCGGGGTCCACCCGCCCGCCCCTGACCGCAGGCGAAGCGCTGCGCCATGGGCGCCCGTTCGCATATTCGTCCGGCGCGATCCCCCGATCGCGACCGGCCTGACGTCGTCTGCCGCTGCGGCACGTCGACACCTGATGCTTGCAGGGGATCACCCATGCCCTTCTCCAAATTGCTTGCCGCGGCCGGTCTGGCCGCGCTCGCCGCCTCGTCGGCTCTCGCCCAATCCACCGATGCGCGTCGCGCGGAGCTGCTGCGGCAGCGCGACGCGATCGACGCCCAGCTCCGCGCCCTGGACGTGCCCTCGCCCGCCGCGCCACCCCCGATCACACACGCCGCAGCGCAGGGCGACATCGTCGTCACCGGCCGCGCGCTCGCCTTGACCACCAAGGTCGCGGGCCAGACGGACACGACGATCACCGACAGCGACTTCCGCGACACGCCCGCGCGCACCATAGCCGACATCGTCAGGCTTTCGCCGGGCGTGACCGTGATCGGCGGCAACGGCCCGCGCGACGTGGGCGTCTCCATTCGCGGCTCCAACGCGCGCAACAGCTTCGGCGCACGCAACATACAGGTATTCGAGGACGACTTCCCCGTCACCCAGCCGGACGGGCTCGCCCGCTTCGACCTTACCGATCCGCATGCCTATGGCGCGGTGGACGTGGTGCGCGGTCCCTCTTCCGCCCGCTACGGCAATTATGCCGTGGAAGGAGCGATCAACTTCCGCACCCGCCGCGGCCGCGACGTGCATGGCGTCGAAGTCGGTCTGGACGGCGGCGGCTATGGCTATCGCAACGTCTATGCGACGGTCGGTGATGGGAACGCCTCTTCGGACTATGCGCTGTTCGGCAGCTTCGTCCGGGCGAACGGCGCGATCGGCCACAGCGGCTACGAGACGGGCACGGCCAATGCGCTCGCCACGTTCGCGTTGTCGGACCGCGACCGTCTGACGGGCAAGCTGATCTACAATGAAGGCGAGTTCCGCCTGTCGACCCGGCTGTCGTTCAACCAGTTCGCCGCCAATCCCTACCAGCGCGGCTGCGAGCGCGCAGCGACTGCGGCCGCAGGGTGCGGCACCATCTCGGTCCTGGCGAACGGCGTGAACGGCGCCCGCATCGCGCAGACGGCCGCGGAGGCAAACCTTGCCCGCAACGACCGCCGCACGATCATCGGCGCACGCTACGAGCACGATTTCTCGGCCGCCGCCACCTGGCGCACGCAGGCGGTGTTCGACAGCCGCGTGGTCAACCAGCCGACCAGCGCCACCCCGTTCAAGGGCACGCTCGACAGCTACCAGCTGAGCTCCGACATCACCGATCACGGGCGCCTGTTCGGCATGGATGCGGTAAGCTTCGTCGGGCTGTTCTACGGCTATCTCGACAATCAGAGCTACTCGTTCAACAAGACGCCCGCCGGCCGCAACGGCTTTGGCGCGCCGACGCAGACGGTGCTGGGCGACGTGCGCAACCTCGGGCTTCGCGCACGGGAGGAGCTGGCGCTGACGTCGCGGCTCCGCCTGGTCGCGGGCATCGGCGCCGAGCGCTCGATCATCAACGTGCGCCAGGTCGCCTACGCCTATCCGGCGAATGCCAGCCCGACGCTGGCCGAGATCCCCGCGCTGCGCCGCTTCGGCAACGTCGCGCCCGAAGCGGCGCTCGTGTGGCAGGCTGATCCCGTGCTGCGCCTGCACGCGCGCGTCGGCACCGCCTACGCCATTCCGCAATCGGGCCAGCTGTTCGTCACGTCGGCGGGCGTGCCGGGCAACAATGCCGACCTCCGCCCGCAACGGAACACTGGGGTCGATGTCGGCGCCGAACTCGCCATGGGCCAGGCGCTGACCGCCGAGCTGACCGGATATTACGAATGGTTCCGCGACGAGCAGGTGACCCAGTCGGCGGGCGTGAACCTGCTGGCCTTCACCACCAACGTGCCGCGGTCGATCCATCGCGGCGCCGAACTGGCCGTCACGTGGCGTCCCCCGTCGGCGGCGGGCGGCTATCTGCGCGTCAACGGCAGCTATAACGACCAGCGCTACCGCCGCTATGTCGAGCGGCTGACAACAGGCGCGATCTCGGCCGCGTTCGATCGCGCGGGCCAGCGCATCCCCGGCGTGATCCCCGGCTTCGTCAACGCGCGGGCCGGCTTCGACCTGTCGCGCGGCGCGCTTTCGGGCCTGGGCGGCTTTGCCGAGCTGAGCTGGCGATCGGCTTACTGGATCGACAATGCCAATTCGCTGCGCGTGCCGGCCGCGGCACTCGTCAACCTCAACATCACCTATCGTCCGCCCGCGGATGGCGGGTGGTGGTCGCGCCTGTCCCTGTTCGCAGCCGTCGAGAACCTGACGGACCGGACCTATGTCGGCTCGGCCGCCATCATCGCGAACAGCCTCGGGGCGGACGGCAGGCTCAACCCGGCTGCCACGCAGCGGACGGTCACCGGCTCGCTCTATGCGGGCCAGCCACGCACGGTCTATGCCGGCGTGAAGGGGCGTTTCTGATGGCTGGCGCGGCACAACCCGCAGCCCGGCATCCGGGCGGCTTCTACAGGGCGGCATGGCGCTGGCACTTCTACGCCGGCCTGTTCTGCATCCCCTTCGTCATCTGGCTGGCGCTGACCGGCGCCATCTACCTGTGGCGGCCGCAGATCGAGGGATGGCTCGACCGGCCCTTCGACCATCTTGCATCCGCCGGACGCATCTTGCCCGCCGATGCGCAGGTCGCGGCCGCGCTGCGCGCGGTGCCCGGCTCGACGCTCCACAAATATGTGGTGCCCGATCGCCCGGACGCGGCCGTGCGCATCCTGGTAGAGCGCCGGGGCGAGGAGGTGCGCGTCTATGTCGATCCCCGGTCCCTGGCCGTGCTGCGCGTCGCTACGGAAGAGCGGCGCCCCATGCGCCTGCTGTTCCACCTCCACGGCGAGCTGATGGCCGGCGCGATCGGCAGCTACTTGGTGGAGATCGCCGCCTGCTGGGCGATCGTAATGCTGCTCACAGGCCTCTATCTTTGGTGGCCGCGCAGCCGGAGCGGGCTCGCGGGCGTGCTCTACCCCAGGCTCGGCGCGCGTGGACGGCTGTTCTGGCGTGACCTGCATGCAACGGCCGGCCTGTGGGTGTCGCTGTTCGCGCTGGGGCTGATCCTAACGGGCCTGCCCTGGGCCAAGGGGTGGGGGAGCTATCTCGGGCAGGTGCGCACCCTAACCGGCACGTCGCGCGGCGCGGTCGACTGGACGATCGGCGGCAAGGCGCCCCAGCCGGACGCTATGGCGGGCGAGCATGCCGGGCACGGCGCCATGCCGATGGGCCCTGCCCTGACGAAGCAAGGCGAGCTCGCCCGCGTGATCGAGGCCGTCCGCCCGCTCCACCTGGCGGGTCCGGTGCTGGTCTCGCCGCCGCGAGCCGGACAGGCGCTGTGGACGGCAGCCTCCGACGCCGCCGATCGCCCGCTGCGCAGCACGGTGCAGATTGACGCCGGCAGCGGCCGGATCGTCAGCCGGACCGACTTCGCGCAGCGGCACTGGATCGATCGCGCGATCGGCTACGGGGTTGCGGCGCATGAAGGGGCGCTGTTCGGGCTCGCTAATCAGCTGTTGGGCACGGTGACCGCCCTGCTGCTCGTCCTGCTGTCCGCGTCGGGCGCGGTAATGTGGTGGCGGCGACGGCCGGTCGGCCTGTTGGGCGCGCCGATGCCCGCATCGCGGCCGTCCGTCGGGCGCGGGCTGGTGCTGGCGATCATGCTGCTGGCCGTAACCCTGCCGCTGTTCGGCCTGACGGTGATCGCGACCCTTCTCGCAGAACGCTTCGTGCTTCGCCGCATGCCGCGCACGTCGCGATGGCTGGGGTTAGCCGGTCCGGCGCTCATGCCCTCGCGCTAGGGTCGCCGTGCCAAGCTCAAAAGCTGAACGTCCCCAGAAACAGGTCCGGCATGGTCTCGTCGCAAGACCGATCGAACTCGGTCGGGAACACCTCCTGGCTGGCGGCGGTCTTGTATACGGTCCGATTGGCCAGGCTGATCTCCAGGACGTCGGGAAAGATGATGCCGGCCAAGTTCGACACGCCGCCCCAAACGTTGCCGTGCACATGCACGGGGGCGAACACCGTGCCGAGCTTGGCCAGGCACCGGTCGATCAGGTCGCGGTGCGCGGGCTCGGCTAGGCCTTGAAAATAATGCATCTCGCACACGATCCAGGCGAGACGGGACAGCAGCTCCACCGGCGTGTCGGCGATGACGTCCCATTCGGACTGTTCGATGTCCATCTTGAGGATGATGTTCGGCTTGGACCGTCCCCGGTCATGCGCGCGGATCAGGTCCGCCAGCGACACCCCGCCCTGCCCGACGCGGAGCGGCTGGAAGGTCATGCGCGGGTCGTCGGGTGCAGGATCCGCGACCGTGTGATCGAACTGCAGGATGTGCAGCCCCCGCGCGGCCGCATCACGGTCCCAGCTGATGTCGTCGTTGATGCCGAAGGAGAAGGCGGTGTCGATGCCGTCGAAATCGTCGATGCAGACATAGCCGCCATCAGTCTGGTTGCCGAGCCGCACCTTGCCGCGCTCGACCAGCCGTTCAGGCGACAGATGGCGCAGGATGCGCCGCGTGTCGCGCGCGAGCCCGTCCGCGTCCCCGACGAATCGCTCAATGCCGCCCATCGGCTCATCCAACACGCCCGACACGCGCGTGAAGACCGGCTCGTTATCTGTCACGAGGCGCACGCTGCCGTTGGTGTGGACGCGGAATTCGACCTTCTCGATGCTCCGCAGCACAAACAGCAGGCTGAACGTGCGCGGCGCTTGTATCAGGTCGCCGGTCCGGATTTGCCGCTCGACGATCGTGCAGCTGCCCTGGTTGGTGGTGACGTCCAGCACGGCGCAGACGCGATCCTTCGCTTGCGGCTCGGCCAGCGCCAGGGTGAAGTCGATCTGGTACACGCCGTGGGTCAGGTGGCGGTACGGCCCGAAGATGACGTGTCCCGCGGTGCCGACACGAGTTCGACGCGCCGGCCTGCCGGCCAGGACGGCCTCGTCGCTGATAGCCTCATTTATCATAGCCCGGTCTTTCCGCCGCTGCCATGCGTGCAGCGCGATGCCGTCGCGCCTCGTTCATGGCCCTTGTCAAACCTCGACTGCCGCGATGCGGTCGCCTCTCCTGCGTGGATAGCTCCATGGCACCCTACGGCGCGCGCGTCGATTGTCGGCTCGATCGGACGGCGAGCCGAAACCATGCTCGATGGCGAAGGCGGCCCATGCGGGCGTTCCCAGCGCCTCCAGACGCATCGTGATGTCGCGGGCGGGCGCCAGCCGTTGAACCTTCAGCAGCAGGCCATGTGCCTGGGCCAGGTCACCGGCATCGGCATGGATGGTGGCCAACGTCTGCAGCTGGTCCATGTCGTCGGGGTGCCTTGCGCAGATCGCCGCCTGCGCACGTGCCGCGACCGCCCCGGCCCCGATATCGAGCGCCGCGTCACGCAGGTAGGTGATGGTGGCGATGTCGAGGAACGCCGTCCGCCGGGCGAGCGCGCGGCCCAGCATCGCGTCGAGCGCCAGGCTCAGGCCGTGATCGGCCAAGTCGTCGGCTACATGGCGGAACAGCCACGGCGGCATACGGCGCGACAGCAGCGCGACCCACCCGCTCCAGCCCCGTTCATCGTCTCCCGCCACCGATCGGGCGAGATCGAATACATCGTCGCCCCCGCGCACGATGTTGCGGACGTTGCTGAACCACGGGCCCAGCCCATGCGGCGCGAGGCGGGCGCTTTGCCAGACAAGCTTGGGCGAGCCATAGGGCCGGCAGGCCAGATCGCGCACGTCTGCGGCGAAATCGGCCAGCACGCCCGTGGCGATGGCGGCCGCAAGGCGCTCGGGCGCGGCATCGGCGAAGGTGCGCCAGTCGAAGGCCGGCAGGCGACGGGCGAGTTCCGCCGCATCGGCAAGCGCTTCGGCGAGCGCCGGGACATCCGGGCTGTCGTCGGCAAGCAGCCGGACAAGGCGCGCGGCGAGTTCGACGGCATTGGCGGGCGGATCCCGCGCCGGAATGCCCGGTCCGATGCCGGCCTCGGCGTCGGGTCGTCCAGATGGACGCGGGCCGGCGGGGGCCGGCACCGGAAGCGGGTGCGATGCCGCCAGCCGGACCAGTTCGTCGCGCGCCACGTCCACCGTCCAAGCCCGGGGGCGCGCCGGTGCCGCAGGCGAGGCGATGCCGGCGACCAGCGTCGCGCAATCGCGCAGGACGGCCCCGTGCTCGCCCAGGCGACCGGCCCAGTCGCGCAGCTCGAAGGCGTTGGGCATCGCCGACGCGCGAGGCAGCGATTCCCGCCAGATCAGGTCTTCAACCGATCCAGGATGGTCAGACATAGCGGCGCACCGCGCCGTAGACGTCGTCGAGCGTAATGGCGGAAATACAGACGAAGTCCTTTCCGCAATCATCGACGTCATGATAGATGGAGCAGCCGGCGCAGGGCAGTTTGCGCGTGATCACCACGCCCGTATGCTCCTGCCCCCACTCGCTCCAATTGATGCGCGCCGAATGGATGCTGACGACGGGCACGCCGCGCAGCGAGGCGAGGTGCTTCGGGCCGGAGTCGTTGCCGACATAGACGCTGGCGAAGCCGAGCATCGCGTCGAAATCATCGAACGGCAGCTGGCGGTCGATGATCACGAAGCGATCAGACTGCCGGATCGCCGCGGGTAGCTCGTCGCGCAGGTCGGCGCGGTCGGCGAACAGCACGATCTTCAGGTCTGTTTCCTCGTGCAGGCGCGCGGCGAGCGCGGTGTAATGGCGCCAGCGGCTGAAGATGATGCGCGCGCCCGTATGCAGCACCGCATAGCGTTCGTCGGGACCGATGCCGAACGGCACCAGGCGCTCGCGCGAAAGGTCCGTCCGCCGTATCACCCGCGCACTCGACTTCAACAACGCCGCCAAGCGATCAATCATGGTGACGATGCGCGTCGAGTGGCTGGCGATCTCGCGCCTGTTCTTGGGATCGTAATAGCTGTCGTCCACCGCCGCCGACAGACGCGGCCAGTTTGGATCCTTGAACCCATAGGTGAATGGCGCGCCGGACAGCGCCAGCAGCGGGCGCGACATCAGGCTCTGGGACAGGTCGATGGCGATGTCGAACGCGAACGGCGCCAGTTCGTCGCGCAGGCGTTGCTGCGCCTCCCACGACAGCGTGCGCGTGCGAAGCTCCATGCTCTCCCTGAAGTCCACCACCACGATGTCGTCGAATACGCTGAGCGAGCGCGCGAGATCGACGTTGGCCGGGCTCATGGCACCGACCAGCTTGGCATCGGGAAACAGCTCGCGCAGCCGCAGGATGCCCGGGATGGACGCGACCATGTCGCCTAGCTGGTCCGCGCGCATCACCAGGATGCTGCGGATATCCGGCAGCATATTCGGGCGCGCCGCCTCGTGCACGGCGCTGGGCCGCGCGGCGATCCGCTCCTCCAGCGTGCCCGGCCCGGGCGCCAGATCGACGATCCCGTCCGAATCGGGATGATCCTCCTCCCGCAGGGGCGGCTCGACCACGAAGGGCTCGCCGAGCGAGCGCCACTCCAGGCGATCGTCGCGGAAGCGCAGCTCCAAGTCGAAATGGCCCGGCGCGAACGCGGAAAAGTCGACCCAGATGTTGAAGACGTATTTGTGGATACGTTCCCGATCGGGCTCATATTCCAGCTCGTACGGCCCCTTCATCGGCCCGCGGTAAACCGTCAGCCCGTTCACGAGCGCCACCACTTCGACCAGCGGCTCGGTGCTGATGCAGAAGCCGCGGATCGCCTCGATCCCCCGCGCGACGCGCAGCAATCCCCAATAAGTGTTGAGCCGCACGCCGAACTGCATGATGTTCTGCGATGGTTCGCTGCGGCGGAACATCTGCCGGACGGGCCGGGGCATCTGCTCGGGCGCCATCCGGCCATAGCTGCGCGCGACCTCGGGGTCGAACGGGTGGCGGCTTTCTTCGCCGCGGTACGGATCGATCGTCGGGGCCCGGTAGACTTCGGGCTCATCGGCTGCCTTCAGCCCCGCCCGTCGCAGGTCGGCCAGCTCCTGGCTTGCGGCGCCGAGCCCAGGATCCAGCGCCAGCGCCCGCTTGTAGCTTTGCTCAGCGGCGGGAAGGCGGCCGGCGGTCTTGTAGAAATGGCCGAGTTGCAGCGCGAGGTCGGCGTCGTCCGGCATCAGCGCCAGCGCCGCGTCATAATGATGCTCCGCTTGCCGGAGATCGCCCGCCTCCTTGAACATGTGGCCCGCCTGCACGTGCAGCGGCCCGCGGGAGGGCTGGAGGCGCAATGCCTCCAGCAGCAGCGCGGCGGCGTCGCGGAACCGCTTCTGCCTGCGCGCAACATCAGCCCGGCGGATGAACACCCGTGCGGGTGCGTCCTCTGCATCCTGCTTGAACCAACTCGTCATCGACAAGGTCTGAAATCCCAAGGGCGGCCATGAGCGGGCCGGGCCGGCAGCGTGGCCCCTTGACCCATTCCGCTTGAGATTTCAAACACCCCGGCTCGGTTCCGCATCGGGCGGCGGCGAGACGGGATCCCGTTGAGCATCGGCGTACGTGTGCAAACAAGCGCGCGACGCACGGAGTGGAATGATCATCTCCTTGAACGAACAGGACCATGGCCTTGAACAGCTGGCGGGCGGGCCGGCGGATCCTTTCCTGCGGGAAGCACGGTCGATCCGGCTGGTCGGCCGTGGCGGACAGGTCCTCCCGCCCGACGCGGCTGACCTGGTGGTGTCGGTGCACCAGCTCCAGTTCGTGGCCGATTACCGCCTAGCACTGAAGCAGTGGCATACCGCCGTTCGCGTCGGCGGTCACCTGATCGTAGCGGTAAGTCACGCCTTCCTGCACGAGCGAAGCCTATTCCTGCCGTCCCGGCGGCATCCCGATCAACGCCGCCTCTACTCGCCGCGCGTCCTGCTGGACGAGGTGGAGGAGGCGCTGGAGCCCAACAGCTACCGGGTCCGGCTGCTCGCGGACGACGACAGGGACTATGATTATGCCACCCCGCTGGACCAGGACGCGCGTGGGCACGGCGACATCGTACTTGTCCTACAGCGGCTTGCGCCGCCGGATTGGCCGCTGGCCGATCGTCCGCCCACCTTTCCCCAGCCGCTCTTCGGCGACGCGCCGGATTATGCGTTCGAGCCCGTGCGGACCCGGATCGAGCGGGACCGCGGCTTCGCGCCGGAACGCATCCTGATCCTGAAGCTCGACCATCTCGGCGATTTCGTGATTGGCCTGCCGGCGCTCGCCAGGCTGCGCGACCTGTTCCCCGACGCGCACTTCACGATGATGGTCGGCGGCTGGAACAAGGATGCGGCCGAGGAGCTCGGCCTGTTCGACGAGGTGGTCCCATTCGACGCCTTCCCGCGCAATTCGTCGGAGGAGGAACCTGATCCGCGCGGCGTGGCGGCGTCCTTTCACGAACGGCTGAGCGATCGTGCCTTTGACCTCGCAATCGATTTCCGCACGGACCACGACACGCGCTTCCTGCTGCGCAACGTGAACGCGACGCGCAAGGCCGGCCTGGGCACGCGCGCGCAATTTCCCTTTCTCGACATCTTCCTGCCGATCGATTTCAATCGCGGGTCGAACGACATGGCCCATGAATTCCGCTTTGGGCCGGGCGATTTCAACGCCCAGGGATCGGCCGCGCGGCACGAGTTCCGCATCTCGTCGGACGCCCGCACGGTGGAACGCGATTGCGCGATCGTATGGGGTCCCTATCGCTGGCTTGCGCCCGGCCGCTACATCTTCGCGCCCTTCCTGGAGCGGCGGGGCGGTGCGGAGGACAGCCGGGTCGCGCTCGATGTGGCGCTGGATACGCGACAGGCGGTGGAAGCGGTGTTCACGGGCGGGGACATGCCGCGCCTCGCCTTCGAAGTGGGTCCGGACGGCGCCAGCTTCGAGTTCCGCATCTGGCCGGTCGAGGGCAGCCCGTCGCTCGACCTCGACTTCTTCGGCGGACGGCTCATGCGCGCGGGCGGCCTGGGCGTGCTGCACCAGGGCGAGTATCAGCAGCTGCTGGTTGAGCTGATCCGCCTGCGCATGCTCGACACGGGAGCACCGGCCGATGTCCCCGGCTTCTGACCATGCCGGGCGGGAGGTGCTGATCGCCCCTTTCGCCAACAGCGCGATCCGCGACTGGCCGGTGGGCCACTTTCGCGAGATGATCGCGCTGCTGCTGGACCGCACCGGCGACCGGTTCCGCTTTTCGCTGGTGGGCACGCAAAGCCAGCGGCTGCCGGCGGCCGAGATCGCCCGCGGCTTTCCCCTCGCGCAGGTCGCCAATCTGTGCGGCCGCCTGGCATGGCCGGAGGTGGTCGCGCGGCTGCGCAGCTGCGAGGCGCTGATCGGCAACAATTCCGGGCTGAGCCACCTTGCCGCGCATCATGGCGTGGCTACCCTGTGCATCTTCGGCGGATCGCACAACCGCATGGACTGGCGGCCGAGA
>Ga0325400_1006733_pt1 | contig 10947 bp, 6 predicted proteins | sample PopdelMetagenome_2_FD_205662 | JGI IMG/M metagenome (GOLD analysis project Ga0325400, IMG submission 205662) | Populus deltoides microbial communities from Bellville, Georgia, United States - Xylem-PdKOR-R1 | ecosystem: Host-associated > Plants > Phyllosphere > Stem > Wood/Secondary xylem...
TAAACGTGTTAGATATATAGGGTTGGATTAGTTTTTATATATAGGGTTATTATATATAAATATCTATATACTTTTTGGATTTATATTGTTAATTTTAATGAGTTTGTATTTTGAGGTGAACTTATAATATTACTATAAGAGTCATGACGTTTTAATATTAGATTTAATTTTTATACCTTGTATCATTATTAAATTTTATTAATTACCTCACTCTCTCCTCCAACAAAGACAAATTTTATTAATTTTTTAAAATAAAAAAATATTTTTTTAATATATATTTGTAAAATAATTAAAAAAAAACCACTAATTACCATTTTCCTAAGAACAGGGTATAATTCATGAAAGCTTAGTCAATCTTAAGCTCTTTAAACTCCAAGTCAATGGTGATGACATTAATTTGGTGGCACGCACGTCCAAGGAGGATCAAATTTCCACAATTAAGATGATTGGCTGCTTAATTAAAGAGAATAGTAACTGAGAAACCAAACAGAAAGTGACTGGCGAGGATTAACGTGACAAACAGTACCAGAAAAGACATGGAAATGCATGAAGGTGTAATAACATTTTCATTTAGCATGAAAATTGCTTTCCCTGAAACTGAATATATAGTAGTGAGTGCTTAACTTACAAAACAACTCTTAATTACTATGATTTATAAGCTAATATATACTTTAGGGCATGGGCCGGTCATATACTGAATTAATCAGTAAACTACAGATAGAGTGGTATATAGCAAATTCCAGGGACTGCTGCCGACGAAGCAAAACTGTGCGCAAATAATGACAACAAAAAAAAAAAATTCCAATAAATTGAGCTTGTTTATTTTTACAGTAAAAAAATATTAAAAAAAATTAAATTTTTTTTTATGTTTTCAGATCTCGATGCTTTAATATATAAAAATATTTTTTATAAAAAAATACATTAAAAACAACAACAAATATACCGTATATAAATGAATAAATATATAAACCATCAATTCCTTGCTTTCGTAATAAGGTAAAGACACTTGCTTCTTTTTTTTTTTCCTCATTCTTTTTTAGAGTAAGGAAGACGATCATAAATTGCAATTGCAGGAAAAGAGAGATAAAAATCCAAATCAATCTTGGCATGTTCCTAGCTAGCATAACATAAACAAGGAGAAGCAAAATCTACAGAAGTTTTATTTGTGTAATTTATACATATGATCGAAAGTTTACATATTTTTACTGAGATTACATTGATTCAAGTATCCATGTTAACATCTATGGCTTGAATAATACACATAAACAGAAACTACAGAAGGGTTCCACCCGAGACATACTCGGTGTAGGCCAACGCAACCAAACCCAACATGGCAAATCTACCGTTCCACATCTCAGCATCAGATGTCATGACGCCATCTGACTTGGATTCCGCGCTGACCCCTTTGAATAGCGGGATCAAAGACGCGACAGAGAGCAGTATACTTGTTCCGAGGAACCACGAGACTCCACCGTTAGATATCTGATAAGAAAGGTCTTGGCCCTTGGACAGTTCCACTGCCATTGCAGCGACAAAGCCTATCATGGCAAGCCTGCCATTGATCCTCTCTGGTGCGGGTCCGCTAAATGCGAACAAATCAAGGAATTTTGTGCTGGTCTGTTAATCACAGTCATACGGGCGTTTACATTAGAAGTGGAAGCATAAATGCAATCACAAAGTCGTTGCTCTACTTAAATTGTTAAAATTAAACATTTCCGAAATAAATCTTGCCGTATAATTAATCCTGTACCTTCGGCTTAGGAGTAGAACTTGGCTCTACTAACTTCTTGATCTGGTCATCCTGCAAATTGATTCAAATGTTAACACAATCCTAAGAACCATCACCTAAAGTATACACAAACGAAGTCGAAATAGATTCCAAACTCACCAGCTTGGAGCACTGCACCCGTTTGCTAGCACTGCCACGTAGTCGTGGCACATACGTAGCAGAAAACAAGTTGCTCACTCGAGACCGGTTTTTCACCAGACCACTAGGTACTGGAGTTGCAAGGACGGTCTGCATGACTGTTGATGTGGCCATCACTTAGGACAATGTTTATCACTCGAGCTGTGAATAAGAAACTTAATCAATATCTAATCTGTGAAAGCTATTCTAATGCTAGAGGGAACGTTCGTAAGGGATATCACTACCAGTGAGTTGAAGCTGGAGCTATTTGCTTTGTAATGAGAATTAATGTATCTGACAATGGTTTGGTAGGCTGTTATATAGCCGATGGGGCAAGAGAGGAGAGGGCATTTTGCTTCCACGTCATCTATATCTAATTAAAAAGCTGATTGGATCACGTGGGTTCGGTTGTCCTCGCGTGGTCAAGTGGGTTACGTGGCCTCCTCACAGTCACTAGTGGACCCCACCCCATTTAAGAATCTGAGGCCATTGTTTTTCTAGGTTCTTCAGCTGAGCAGCGACCACGGCATAGTAATCGAACTGGACTCAGCCACGATTTTACCGCATTAATTTGACACGTTCAAAATAACACAGCTCAATTAAATCGTACTAATGTATAAAATTTTTGCAATTTGCCGACATGTTTTTTCAAAAATATCCTTTTTATATTTGTCGACATGTTTTTTTTTAAATTATCCTTTCTTAACATGTGATTGATGATAGATTATGTACTTTGAATGTTGCTCTCTTTCTTTTGTTCTCTGAGCTAATTTTATTTTTTTATTTTTAATTTTAATTTTTTTAATATATTAAAAAAATTTTCTTTTCATTTTTATCTTCATCTTTTTTAATATATTAAAAAACTTTTCTTTTCTTCTCCCTTGCTTATTGATTTCTTACCAAAACATTTAAAAGCATTTTTCTTATATCTTCTTATATTTATTGACACGACTCAACATACTTTCAAATACAAATCAAATGATGTTTGAAATGGTAAATATTTCAATTAAAAATTTTCTAACAATACTTGCATTGAGCTTTTCTTGAATTCTTATCAATATCTATACTATGTTGCCATCTCACGTCAAGTTTATTGTCACTAATAGTTCTTTTAAATGCCATATATCTTGCAATTCAAGAATAAATTTAAATCAACCGATCTATAATTAAAATCCCAAACATTTACTTCACATTGCAACTCAATAAAAAACTCGATAAAAATCATGTGCAAACCCTCTACCTTTTTATTTTTTTTCACATTGATTCCTTTATTTTTTTAGACAAATCAACTCATTTACTTCACCATTTATAAAAAATGAGTTCCTTTAAATTTTGACAGGTCATTTAACATTAATTACTTTATTTTCTAATGCCAAATTACATCTTGTATTTTATAAATTTACCAGCTAAATTAGAGAAAAATCAAATTTTTATTCACATCTCTCTCCATGTATTTGATTTGATTATAGATTTATTTCCCATTAAAACTTCTAATGAGAAAAAAAAGAACACAAAATAATACATCTTATGTTTAATTAAAACACAAAACTCAACAACAAGAACAAAGAGAGAAATGACATTAATATTTAAAATAAATAGATAAATATTTTGATTGTTATTTTGAAGGCATTTTATTGTCATTGCAGGGGAGGACCGGGTTTTTTCAGAAGGCTACAAGATAGCATCTTCATAACGTTGCATTAAAGAAAATTATTCAATTATTAATTAATTACATGTTTCAAATTTAAGATGATAACTTTGAATCTAATTGCATTTTTATGTGACATTCTATCTAATTTCTTTCCCCTTATGGATTCTGAATATAAAAAAAGCCTAGACTATCAGTTGTAATCAATTGACCACTTCACAAAGTTGCGACAAAATCCAAAACAATTTATGCTTTCTACTGGTCATGGTTATGGCTCTCGGTGGGAGTTGCTTCTACATTAGATTTCCACAAGTTCATTTATTAAAAAAAAAAATTATATAGTTTACTGCATTGATTTCATTGAACAAGAAGATATATTTTACTTTGTTGAGAACAATTTAAAAGTATCGTTTTCGGCCAGTAAATTAAACAAATAGGTGGCGAGTATAGAGCTGGGGAGAAAATGCTTGGAATGGAAAATCAAACCCATTTAATTTGCTAATATAGAAGGGAATTTTGTTCGGTCTACTATGACATTATCAGTATTATCCCAATTAATCTCACCAAACAACATTGAATCATAATTGTCAAATTCTTCAAAAAAAAAAAAAAAAAAACCCAAGTTTTATGATCTATATCATCACCCATTATAGATTATGATATATTTATGTATCGAATCGTTGTTGTATGAGACCTGGATTTAGAAGGAAAATGACCCTTTTTTTTTTAAATAAGAAAGAGAGTCGCACGGGAGAAAAACAAATTATAAAAAAGATTAGGAATAATAATAGTAGTGGTAGTGATTGTTGTAATAATAATAAGCATGAAAGAACGAGAATGATACACAAGACAAAAGAGTCGGTGACTGCTCAAAGTTAGAGAGTTGAGGCTACTGGTGTTAGAAGAGAAAGCTAGACAATATCCTAAGTGAGAGACTTTGTATGTTGAAATTTAAAGTCGGGCTATATGTTTTCTGGACCAATACTTTATAATTATACCTCCTTCATATTTTACAAATTTAGGCCACGTGCTCTTTTAGTGGATCGAGCTTTGGTCCCAGATCCATAAATTTGTTTCCAATTGATCTACTACCAAATTTGGCAAGTGTGAGATCTATCCTGTGAAATCCACTAAGGCAAATATCAAAATGCAAAAAAAAAAAAAGAAGAAGAAAAAAAGAGGTTTTAATTTGGCTGCTTTCGTTCTTACTACGCTTATGCATGCAGAGTTCTTTCCTAATCAAGTAATAAAACTGACATGCTTGTTTCCTTGGGTGTCAAGTTTTTGTAATTACACTGTTATTAGCAACTAATCTTGATGCTTCGAAGGAAGTGATAATTTTAGACTTTATTTTGATTTCTCTTCCTCCTAAATATCTCTATCTTTGTTGACTTCGAAGAAAGAGTTCTGCTTGACCTGTAGCGGGTGCGGTATGATTTATCTCCTAAATAAACTTTTTTTTTTAATAAAAAAAAAAGCGATTTTAAATGGCCTAAACTGGATCGGCATTGCATTTCAAACTTACCACTTTCAACAAGTGTAGTAGGTCAAACATTTGTAATCGGTCGCTGAAAGAAAGATCCGTGATTCGTTAGAAGTCCGAAATATCTTCCTAATGATGCACCGACGGCTTTCAATCTTGGCATGTTCCTAGCTAGCATAACATAAACAAGGAGAAGCAAAACCTACAGAAGTATTATTTGTATTTTATATATATGATTGAAAGTTGATCTTACATATTTTGCTACTGAAATTACATTGATTCAAGTATCCATGTTAACATATATATATGGCTTGAATAATATACAAAACGGAAACTACAGAAGGGTTCCACCCGAGACATACTCGGTGCAGGCCAACGCAACCAAACCCAACATGGCAAATCTACCGTTCCACATCTCAGCATCAGATGTCATGACGCCATCTGACTTGGATTCCGCGCTGACCCCTTTGAATAGTGGGATCAAAGACGCGACAGAGAGCAGAATACTAGTTCCGAGGAACCACGAGACTCCACCGTTAGATATCTGATAAGAAAGGTCTTGACCCTTGGACAGTTCCACTGCCATTGCAGCGACAAAGCCTATCATGGCAAGCCTGCCATTAATCCTCTCTGGTGCGGGTCCGCTAAATGCGAACAAATCAAGGAATTTTGTGCTGGTCTGTTAATCACAGTCATACGGGCGTTTACATTAGAAGTGGAAAATAAATGCAATCACAAAGTCGTTGCTCTACTTAAATTGTTAAAATTAAACATTTCCAAAATAAATCTTGCCGTATAATTAATCCTGTACCTTTGGCTTAGGAGTAGAACTTGGCTCTGCTAACTTCTTGATCTGGTCATCCTGCAAATTGATTCAAATGTTAACACAATCCTAAGAACCATCACCTAAAGTACACACAAAGGAAGTCGAAATAGATTCCAAACTCACCAGCTTGGAGCACTGCACCCGTTTGCTAGCACTGCCACGTAGTCGTGGCACATACGTAGCAGAAAACAAGTTGCTCACTCGAGACCGGTTTTTCACCAGACCACTAGGTACTGGAGTTGCAAGGACGGTCTGCATGACTGTTGATGTGGCCATCACTTAGGACAATGTTTATCACTCGAACTGTGATTTAGAAACTTAATCAATATCTAAACTGTGAAAGCTATTCTAATGCTAGATGCAACGTTCGTGAGAGATATCACTACCAGTGAATTGAAGCTCGAGCTATTGCTTTGTAATGATAATTAATGTAACTGACAATGGTTTGGTAGGATGTTTATATAGCCGATGGGGCATGGGAGGAGAGGGTATTTTGCTTCCACGTCATCTATATCTAATGAAAAGGCTGATTGGATCACGTGGTTTCGGTTGTCTTCACATGGTCAAGAGTGGGTTACGTGGCCTCCTCACAGTCACTAGTGGATCCCCACCCCATTTAAGAACCTGAGGCCAATGTTGTTCTAGGTTTTCCAGCTGAGCAGCGACCACGGCATAGTAATTGAACTGGGCTCAGCCACATTTTACCGCATTAATTTGACACGTTCCAAATAACACAGTTAAATGGAATGTATAATTTGTCGACAAGTTTCTTCCCTGAGATCTTTTTTAGTAGGTCATTGATGATAGTTGATGTATTTTCATCTCTACTTGTTATCCTTTTCCCTTTGTTCACTAAGTTAATTTTTTCTTTGTTTGCTGAGCTAATTTCATTCTTTATATTTTTATTGTTTTTTTAATATATTGAAAAGTTTTTTTTCCTCATTTACCTTTTGATTTCTCACCAAAACATTCCAAATCATCTTCTTTACATCTTGGAGATCCTTTTCAATATATTAAAAAGCTTTTTTTTCTTCCTAGTTGTGTGTTGATTTCTCACCAAAACATTCAAAAGCATCTTCTTTACATCTTCTGGTATTTGCTGGCATGACTCAACATCTTTTCGAATGCAAGCTAAATAATATTTGAAATGGTAAATGTCTCAACTGAAAATTTTCTAACAATATTTGCACTGAACTTTTCTTAAATTCTTATCAATATCTATATTATGTTGCCATCTAACGTCAAGTTTGTTGTCACTAGTAGTTTTTTTAGATGTCATATATCTTGCAATTCAAGAATCAATTCAAATCAACTCTATAATTAAAATCCCCAACATTTACTTCACTTTGCAACTTAATAAGAAACTCAATAAAAAATCATGTGCAACCCTCAACTTCTTTATTATTTTCACTTTGATTCCTCTATTTTTTTGGATAGATTAACTCATTTACTTCATCATTTACAAGAAACGAGTCCATTCAAATTTTTACAGGCTATTTAACAGTAATTACTCTATTGTCTAATGCTAATTTACAACTTGTATTCTATAGATTTGCCAGCTAAAACAAAGGAATGCCAAATTTTTTTAACATCTTTCTCCAATTATTTGAATTTATTATAGATTTATTTCCCATTGAATATTCAAAGAGGAAAAAAAAATTAGAGAACGCAAAAGAATGCATCTCATGTTTAATCAAAACACAAAACTCAACAGAGGAAGAACAAAGAGAGAAGTGACATTAACATTTAAAATATAAATAAATAAATATTTTGATTGTTATTTTGAAGGCATTTCATTGTCATTGCAAGGGAGGACCCGATATCTTCAAAAGGCTACAAGATAGCATCTTTATAATGTTGCATTAAAGAAAATTATTCAATTATTAATTAATTATATGTTTAAAATTTTAGATGATAGCTTTGAATTTAATTACATTTTTATGTGACCTTATACCTAATTTCTTTCCCCTTATCAGTTGTAATCAATTGACCACTTCACAAAGTTTTGACAAAATCCAAAACAATTTATGCTTTCTATTGGTCATGGTTATGGCTCTCTATGGGAGTTGTTTCTACATTAGATTTTCACACGTCTATTTATTAAAACAAATCTTTATGGTCTACCGCATTGATTTCATTGAACAAGAAGACATATTTTGCTTTGTGGAGAACAATTTAAATGTACCGTTTTCAGCAAGTAAAATAAACAAACAGGTGGCGAGTATAATGCTGGGGAGAAAATGATATGAATGGAAAATCAAACCCAATTAATTTGCTAATACAAAAGGAAATTTTGTTATATAATATGACATTATCAGTATTATTCAAACGATAATCAAAGGACCATGCTTGCAGTCTTGCTAATAGAGATGGAGAATGAGACAATGTTATAACAAGACGTTTAAGAAAACTAACCTGATTTATGTTAAAACAGAAAGCATAAAAGAAGGAGAAAATAAAAGGTAAACAAAGTAAAAAAAAAAAAATTGGTGTTTTGAGACAGAGAGAGTGGAAGCATGGGCTGGTGCTAGGGTTTAGAAGGTCAAAGGGGAGTAAATTAATATTATACTTCTTTCAAACTCATAAAATCGATCCGAATTTACTAATTTTACTGATTTTGATTGAGTTTATCGAGACAAATTTGATTCTACTGTTTTCAAGTTTTTAGTCTAATTTTGCGCATAGATACATGTTGACTCGTAAAATCATACGATTTTACGAGTTAACTCATGATTTTGACAACATTGCTTATGATTCTTTCTTCCTTTTATATTTGTCTTTTATGTTATAAATGCTTGATAATTAAAATTTTAAGTTTTATAAAATTTTAAGCAAAAGTAAGTTTGTGATTTATAGCACAATGCAGATATTTTATCTAAAAGAATTTTTTAAAGAGAAAATTATCCTAACTATCCTATAATTTACTCAATTTTACACTTTGCTTTTATTATTTTATGAATTACATAAAATATTATCGATCAACCAAATATTTTAAATTGATTGAAATGATCAAATTAACACCTTGTATTTATTATATCATATAAACAACTAAACAACATCGTGAAGCTTCTTTTAGACTAGCTAAAACAAACTCATTTAATTCAAGGTTAAACCTTATTTTAATTGTCTTCCATGCAATAGATCAAGGGTTAGTGACTAAAATACCCATATTAATATTGCTTTGCTTTCTTTAAAAATTCTATGATGAACATCACAAACCGTATATTGGTTTGTTTACTTCTCTTCTATTTGAGCCTCTCCTTCCCATTCTCATTTTTTTTCCTTCATCAACTCCTTTTTCACTTGCCTTCAATTCTCATAATTCCAATTCCATGGATTTCAATTCCAATTCCCATGGAATGTTTTTACAAATTATTTATCATTTTCTCTCATCTCAAGAAATCATGAGTTCACTTTAACTGCTCTCGAATCCTGACATCTAAGAAACAGAAGAGAACCCAATTATGAGAATTGGATACTAAATCGACCTATAAAGACAAAGACTATGAACTCACAAATCAACTAAATTAGTTGACCTAAGTTTCTTTTCATCTTGACTCTTTCAAAACCACCTTAAGAATGAGTTATTCAATGCTTGAATGGTCATTTGGCTTGCTTGAACCATTACTAGAGTGTCATCACCTAAATAAAACACAGATAAATCTCTTAGCCGAGCTCAGGTTAGCATAATTTTAGATTGGCTACTAGGTTAAATTACATTAAAATCATTGATATATTTGGGGTTACTAAGTTAGTGACTTGGTTTTATACCAAGCAATTGTGTTGTATTTTATGCATTAGTTTTTGCTTTTAGGCTGGGTTCGCTTTTTCTACCGAGCTTGAATTTGCGTCCAATGATATTGAGGCTCTTATTAGATTGCCAATTTGTTATGGTATGATAGATCATTCAGAATCAAAATTGTCTTTTCAAAATTAAAATTTTAGCCATTTAAGGTGATTTTTTTGGCATGTTTGTTTTTAAATTTCAGGCACCATTTAGTTGTTTGGTTCTTGTTGATTGTGATTAAAGTGATTGGTTTTTATTTAGAAATAATTCTAGCTTATATTGTCCATGGAAGAAAAACAATAATGAAGCATTAATGTGAATAAAACCTAAATTTCCAAAATGTTTGTGGTTTGTTAGGGGCTCTAAGATTTGCATTGTGAATTTTATGGAATGGAAGTGCTTGATAATAATTTGGCAAAATGAAAATGAACCAATTAGAATTTGTAGGCAAGTTTATGCAATCTCCTCAGATCTTTCTTATAATGGCTGTTGTTACTCATTTTGGCCCCACGTGCTGAAGATGGTGTGTTATCTCTTTTGAACCGAGTGCAGGAGTTTAGCTCATATTTGTTGCAAGATTGACAAAAGCAGAGAAGGAAGAAATGTTTGTCGAACCCTGTTTCAGCTGTTTTCTGCCCTCCTTATTCTCTCCCTTTATTGCCAAAATCATCAGGTTTCTTAGATTGACTAGGAGTCTTCATAATGCTAAATTTGTTTCTTCTTTATCTTGTTTTTAAGGTTGGATAAATCCCTCAGATTTGCACTAAAAAAAACTGATTCTTCTGGTGTCGTAATTTTTTGTTCCAACATAGACTCTGATTCTGACTTGATTTCGTACGATGTCTGACCATCCTAGCTATATTCTGTCACTCATGACATGTTGAAGAATTGACCTACACGTTTATTGGATCTTAGGGCTCACTGTTCTTATGGTAGACTCTCAGTCAAATTTGGGATGCTCGACGTTGGCAGTTTCTGAATCAGATCAAGAATCCTTTTAACCAACCAGGTTGCTGCAAGATTCTGCTCTTTAAAACGAATTTATCTCATTTTGGATCCTTCATGAAAGTTGTAGTTCTACAAGTATAAATGAATTGGGTTTTTTGAATAATCTGGTTTCGGTAACAGAAGCTCAAGATACTCCTATGTGAATAACTAATGAGAAAGCATAATATTCTATCGCGAGAAGAATCCTGACCCGAGTTTTACACTAAAAACTTGGTATGTTGAAATTTAATGTTGGGCTATATGTTTACTAGATCAATACATTATAATTATACCTACTTCAAGTTTTAAA
>Ga0325400_1006735_pt1 | contig 10946 bp, 7 predicted proteins | sample PopdelMetagenome_2_FD_205662 | JGI IMG/M metagenome (GOLD analysis project Ga0325400, IMG submission 205662) | Populus deltoides microbial communities from Bellville, Georgia, United States - Xylem-PdKOR-R1 | ecosystem: Host-associated > Plants > Phyllosphere > Stem > Wood/Secondary xylem...
CCAGAAAACTCGTACTGTTCTTTTTCGGCCTGCTGCTGGTCAATGCGGTGCAGGCGCAGCGACGCCCATCCTGGGTTCGGCGGACCGTGAACCGGATGCTTACCGACAGTACCGCACCGGGCAAACCCAGCTTCCGGGCTTATCCAACCCTGGGTTATGCGCCCGAGACCAGCGTGGAGATCGGCTTTTCGTCCATGTTACTGTTTCAGGCTAAAAACGACACGCTCAACCGGTTAAGCGAGGTAACGGCTTTTACTTTTTTCACGCTCGAATCGCAGTACGGTATCTGGCTGGATAACTTTATCTACGGCGACAAAGACAAGTGGGTTTTGCTGGGACGCACCCGCTTTCAGCGTTTTCCGCTGCTCTACTACGGCTCCGGCCCCAATACGCTCGGCGATAATCCGGCCGTTGTCGATGCGATGTACCTACAGGCCCGTCAGCGGATTTTACGCAGGATCGTCCCAAATTTTTTCATTGGTCCGCAGATTGATTTCCAGAATCTGTACAGCACCCGCTTCGACCAGCCCCGCGAGGGAGACCCGTACGCGCTTCCCCTGGGGCACAACGGCTCCACAAGCGCCGGTCTGGGCCTGAGCATCGTCTATGACAACCGGCATAACGTCCTGAACGTCAGAAAAGGACTATTCACCGAATTATCTTTCCTCTCCTACCGGAATGGCTGGGCCAGTCACCATAACTTTGACGGCATAACGTTCGACCATCGGCTATTCCGGCCGATCAACCGCCGGAACGTACTTGCCTGGCAGGTGTACGGCAGTTTCATGTGGGGCAATGTCCCCTTCAACATGAAATCGCTGCTGGGCGGGGATATGATCATGCGGGGCTTTTACCAGGGGCGGTACCGGGATGACAATCTGCTGGCGACTCAGCTTGAGTACCGGATGCTGCCCTTCGGATTCAGTAAACGCATTGGCGGGACGGTGTTTGCCTCCGCCGGGGCCGTAACGCCCAAACTGGGCGAGCTGAATGCGCGGCAGTTTGTCTTCTCGGGCGGGGTCGGCCTTCGTTACCTGATGTTCCCCAAAAAGGACATTTTTCTGCGAATGGACATGGGGCTAACCCCCGAAGGCCCTGGCTTCTATATCATTACGGGCGAAGCGTTTTAGCAGACTCATCAATAAGCAGTCGCCCCAAGCAGTCCATTCACTGCCCGTTATCTCTGTTTATTTCCGAAGCCTCCCCTCTACCAGTGATCCGGTTTCCGGCCACCGCCTTATATAAAACGCCGGGAGGACGCTGCTGGCAGGGTCCTCCCGGTTACTATTCATCGTTCGTTACGGTTCTTATTCAGGCTTCATTCGGTTAACCGTGGAATTAGTACCGGCCATAATACCGGTCGTTATAGTGCCGATGCGGTTTATGATAAGGTTTAGGGCCATGCGGGCGACGGTCGTACGTTCTTCCGTAACCGTTATTGCCGTACCGATTGGTCCGATAAGCTGGGGCATATGTACAACCACCTATCAGTAGGGTCAGGGTCAGCATTAACAACATTAGCTTTTTCATTGTCGTATCTGTTTTTAAGTCTGCATTTGTTTCTTGGATGGCATTTCTGAGCGATGGTTTAATGGAGCCGGAAAAAAATATTATTTTAGCCTCAACTCCCTTTAACCCTCTTTTCGTTTCCTCTGATGCTTCACCACTACCTGCGGGTTGTCTTTCGGAATATGCTCCGCAACAAAGTCTACACGGGAATTACCATCCTGGGTCTGACGCTGGGCATGGCCGCCTTTCTCCTTATTTCGGGCTACGTAAGTCAGGAACAGGGCTACGACCGAATCCACCCCAACGGCGACCGAATCTACCGGGCCGAAAGTCTGTTTTTTAAGGAAGGCCAGAAAGTAAGCGACTGGCCGACCAGCACCAACGGCTTAGCCCCGGCCCTGAAAGAAGCCTTTCCGGAAGTGGAAGCGTTCACCCGCATCAACTGGCGCGGCTCCACGCGGGTGGTGCAGTATCAGCAAACCAAATTCCGGGAGGAACACGTTTGCTTTGCCGACTCGAACTTCTTTACCTTTTTCGCCTATCCCGTCGTTCAGGGCGACCGCAACACGTTCCTGAAAGCCCCGAATACGGTCGTGATCGCCGAATCAGCGGCCCGGCGGTACTTCGGCCACGCCGACCCGATGGGTAAATACCTAGTTATTAGCACTCAATCCGAAACGCTCCATTGCCAGGTGACGGGCGTATTCGCTGATCTGCCCGCTAACTCAACCATGCAGTTCAGCATGCTGCTTTCCTGGAGCACCTCGCCGGAATGGACCCGCAACTTCTGGTACCAGCACGAGAGCTATAGTTTTGTCCGGCTGCGGCCCAACGCCGATCCGACCGCCGTGGCGGCCAAATTCCCGGCGCTGGCGGAAAAGTACAAAACGGCCGACGCCATGCGGGATCAGGTCTGGGGCGTTCAACTGGTTCCGCTGCACGACCTGCACCTGAATCCGGCCAAGCCCAACGAAGTTGAAGGCAAAGGCAACCGGCGCGCCGTGCAGGCCCTGGGGGCAATGGCCTTTATTATCCTGCTGATTGGCTGGATCAACTACGTCAACCTCTCGACCGCCCGGGCGATGGACCGCGCCCGAGAAGTTGGCATTCGCAAGTCGGTTGGCTCGCACAAAAGCAGCCTTATTTTTCAGTTTTTATTCGAGTCGGCGCTGTTCAACGGGTTGGCGCTGGTGCTGGCGGTCCTCCTGGCGTTGTTGGCGCAGTACCTCCTGCCGACTTACCTGGGTATTCGCCTTTCACTGGCGAACTGGCTGGACCGGCAGCAGCTCGGCTTGCTCCTGCTTATTTTTGGAGTCGGCACTGTCCTGGCGGGTCTCTATCCCGCGCTGGTCCTGGCCGGGGTAAAACCAACGTTGGCCCTGAAGGGAAAATACCGGTTCTCGGCCGGCGGGGCGCTGCTGCGGCAGGGGTTGGTCATTGCGCAGTTTACGGCTTCAATGGTGCTGATCGTGGGGACGTTCGTGGCTTACCGGCAACTGGATTACATGATGAAGCAGGATTTGGGCGTAGCGATCGATCAGGTGCTCGTGCTGCGCGCACCCGTCAACACCGACCAGTACGACCAGAAAATCCAGAGTTTCAAGAATACGCTGAAAACAGTCGGGGCCATCAAGGAAGTCACCAGCTCCGGCTCCGTACCCGGCAGGGAAGTTGGGCAGATGCTGGCTAACCGGCGGTTGCACGCCCAGCGGGGCCAGGATCGCTCGTTTGAAATGCTGACCATCGATTACGATTTCATCAAAACGTTTGGTCTTAAACTGGTGGCCGGGCGCGACTTCGACCGCAATCGACCGGCTGATCAATACGGCCTGATCCTGAATGAATCTTCCGTCCGGCAGTTTGGTTTCCCGTCCAGCGAAGCGGCCATCGGCGAAAAGATTCTGCTCGAGTCGACCCCGAACCGACCCAACGAAATTATCGGTGTCGTTAGGGACTACCACCAGCAGGCACTGCAGCAGAAATTCACGCCCCTCATCCTGTTCATGGACCCGGACTACCGCTGGCTGCCCACTGATTATTACTCGCTGAAGATTGCAACGGATGATGTAAGCGGCCTCGTCGATAAGGTTGGGGCGACCTGGAACCAGTTTTTCCCCCAATCTTCGATGGATTACTTTTTTCTGGATGACTTTTTCAACCGGCAGTATCAGCAGGACCGGCAGTTAAGCCGGAGTTTCCTGCTCTTTTCATCCCTGGCCATTCTGATTGCCTGCATGGGGCTGTTTGGTCTGACTTCGTACAGCACCGCCCGGCGCACGAAAGAGATTGGCATTCGGAAAACGCTTGGCGCTTCGGTGTCGAGTATCCTGTCTTTACTGACCTGGGACACCCTGCGGCTGGTGTTGCTGGCGGCCCTGCTGGCCGTTCCACTTTCCGGGTATCTGGTCGATCAGTGGTTGTCGGGCTACGCGTTCAAAGTGGGCCTGAACCCAACGTACTGGCTGCTGCCCATGCTGATTTTGACGGGCATTGCCCTGAGTACCATCAGTTACCTGACGATTAAAGCGGCTTTGGCCAATCCCACGAAGTCGCTGCGAAGCGAATAATTGACTTTAACGGAGTGCTTTGTATTCTATCTTAACCAAACAATGAAGAAACAGTCCTTATTGACCCTCGGTATCCTTTGGCTGACCACCCCGGCCTGGGCGCAGTTTACGATTGATCAGGTGCTCAACACGCCCTTCCCAACCGAGTTGAAAGCGGCTCCGGCGGGTAACAAAGCAGCCTGGGTGTTCAACCAGCGGGGCGCACGCAACATCTGGCTGGCCGACGGACCGAATTTCAGCGCTCATCAACTGACCAGCTACAAGGGCGACAACGGTCAGGATATTACCTCCCTGGCTTTCACGCCCGACGGTAACACCATCGTTTTTGTCCGGGGTGGTGCCCCCAATTCAGCGGGCGAAATCCCGAATCCAACCCAGACGCAGGAAGGCATTGAGCGGGCCATTTTCAGCCTGATTATCAAGGGAAAAGAACCTAAAAAACTGGCGACCGGCTACAATCCTAAAATCGCTCCGAAAGGCGATGTCGTTGCGTACATCACGGGCGGTCAGGTCTGGACCGTGCCCACCGATGGCGCTAAAGGAGGCTCAAAATTGTTTCAGGCGCGGGGTAGTCAGGGGTCCGTTGTCTGGTCACCGGATGGCAGCCAACTGGCATTTGTCAGCAACCGGGGCGACCACCGGTTTATTGGCGTTTACTCGTTCCGGACGAAGGAAGTCCGGTTTCTGGATCCCAGCGTCGATCAGGATCAGGACCCGGTCTGGTCGCCCGACGGGCAGTCTTTGGCTTTTATTCGGCAGCCGCACGTTAAAGATGAGTTGATTTTTGAACCCATCCGCGAGAGCCAGCCCTGGTCAATTCGGGTGGTCAATGTCTCAACGGGCAAAGGCCGGGAAGTCTGGAAGGCAGCTCCCGGTCGGGGTAGCGCGTTTTTCGACGCCGGTCTGGTGGCCGACAACCATCTTTTCTGGACCACCGACAATTACCTGGTATTTCCCCACGAAGGCGACGGCTGGCACCATCTCTACGCCGTTGCGGCCACGGGTGGAGCGGCCCGGCTGCTGACGCCCAACGCGGGTGAGGTTGAATACGCCCTCCTGGCCAATGATAAAAAGTCGGTTATCTACAACGCCAACATCGGCGACATCGACCGGCGGCACGTCTGGCAGGTTTCGCCCGCCGGCGGCTCACCCAAGCCCTTAACCACGGGCGAGGGCATTGAGTGGGCGCCCGCACAGACGAACGACGGCCAGCTTCTGGTTCTGCGTTCCGACGCCCAGCGGCCCGCCCGACCCGCCCTGTTTGCGCAGCCAGGCACGGGCCGTGATCTGACTCCTGGCCTTATTCCCGCCGACTTTCCCGCCAGCCAGCTGGTGCAGCCTCAGGCGGTGATGATCACGGCGGCCGACGGCATGAAAATCCCGGCGCAGTTGTTTCTGCCCAAAAACCACAAATCAGGCGCCAAACACCCGGCGGCTATTTTCTTTCACGGCGGATCACGTCGGCAGATGCTGCTGGGCTTTAATTACGGAAGCTATTACCACAACGCTTACGCCATGAACCAGTATCTGGCCAGCAAAGGCTACGTGGTGCTGTCGGTCAATTACCGGTCGGGCATTGGCTACGGCATGGAGTTTCGGGAGGCTTTGAAATACGGGGCCACGGGCGCCAGTGAGTACAACGACGTGGTCGGCGCGGGTAAATATTTGCAAAGCCGGGACGACGTGGACGGCAAACGGATTGGCTTGTGGGGTGGCTCCTACGGTGGCTACCTGACCGCGCTGGGTCTGTCCAGAGCCCCGGACCTGTTCGCTGCGGGCGTCGACATTCACGGCGTTCACGACTGGAACGTGGCGGTCAAAAACTTCATTCCGAGTTATGATGCAGCCAAACGGGCGGACTGGGCTAAAGTCGCCTTTGAATCGTCGCCGATGCACTCCGTGGACAACTGGAAATCGCCGGTGCTGCTGATTCACGGGGATGACGACCGCAACGTGCCCTTTAGCGAGACGGTCACTCTTGCCGAGGCCCTGCGGAAAAATAAGGTTTATTTCGAGCAGCTTATCTTCCCCGATGAAGTGCATAGCTTCCTGCTGTATCGCCACTGGCTGGAAGCCTTCCAGGCCACCGACGCCTTTTTCGATAATCACCTGATTCGCAGGACAGCCGAGAAATAGACGCGTTCGTTGGAAAACCAATCAGGCCGGTCAATGACCGGCCTGATTGGTTGAAAAGCTATTATTGAAGTCCGCTTAGAAGTTAAAGTTGTTTGGGTCCGCGCCGAGCCGGCGGTGGGCGTCAAGACCATCAATCCGGCGTATGTCTTCTTCCGAAAGGGAAAAATCAAACAAATCGGCATTGGCGATGATCCGTTCCTGATGGACGCTCTTTGGAATCGTCACCACGCCTTTCTGCAAATCCCACCGCAGTACGACCTGCGCCGGCGTCTTGCCGTATTTGGCCGCCAGCTCCTGCAACAGCGGCACGTCGCCCACCTGACCCTGCATCAGCGGACTCCAGGCTTCGTACTGAATCTGCTGGCTCTGGCAGAAATCAAGCAGGTCCTGCTGAATCAGCGTCGGGTGAAATTCCAGCTGATTGACCATCGGCGCCACCTTGGCGCTTTGAAGCAGGTCCTCCAGGTGGTTCTGCAGAAAATTACTGACCCCAATGGCTTTCACGACACCCTCGTCGTACAGTGTTTCCAGCGCCCGCCAGGTTTCTTTGTATTTGCCTTTGACCGGCCAGTGGATCAGGTACAGATCCAGATAATCCGTCTTCAGTTTCCGCAGCGATGTCCGAAATGCGTTGATTGTGCTGTCGTAGCCCTGATCCGAATTCCAGACTTTACTGGTAATAAACACGTTTTCCCGGGCCACGGCATGCTGTTCGACCGCCAGACCAACTCCTTCTTCATTCTGGTACAGAGCCGCCGTATCAATGTGGCGGTAACCCGCGTCGAGCGCGTAGGTAACGGCATCAATCACCTCTTTGCCATCTTTTGTTTTCCAGACGCCCAGTCCGAGATAGGGCATTGCCACGCCGTTAGCCAGCTTTACGGTTCCGTCAATATTGGTTATTTCCATCGGTTGATTGTTAAATACGTTAGCCTCCTGTAAAGCATTCTGTTTTGGCGCCTTACCCGGGGCCTTAGAAACAAACTGATAAACGAAAGCCTTGTTCAATTGTGAGCTATTTGCTGACTTTCGGATTAGCTACCGGAAACCAGCTTTTTGTCGCCGGGTGGTGTTTGCTTAACTTGCCGAAACGACTAGCCATTTTCGATGAAACAACGACTACTCTTCTGCTTTTTTATCGCTCTCTCTGCGTTCAGCTTCGGGCAGACCCCACCCGTCAACTCGTTTATCAAAGAGAACTACGAAAAATTTGAGTACCCGATTCCGATGCGGGACGGCGTTAAGCTTTTCACGGCGGTTTATGTGCCAAAGGACGCGTCAGCCGACAAGAAATACCCCCTGCTGATGCAGCGGACGCCCTACTCGTGTCAACCTTACGGCCAGGAAGCGTTTCCCCGGCGGCTTGGCCCTTCCGAACTGCTCATGCAGGATAAGTATATCTTTGTTTATCAGGATGTACGGGGTCGCTGGATGAGCGAAGGCACCTTTGTGGAGATGCGCCCGCACATCGACGTAAAGAAGGCCCCAACCGACATCGACGAAAGCACCGACACGTACGACACGGTAGACTGGCTACTGAAAAACATCCCCAACAACAACGGCAAAGTGGGTCAGTGGGGCATCAGCTATCCGGGCTTCTACGCTTCGGCGGGTACTTTGAGCGGGCACCCGGCGCTGGTTGCGTCGTCTCCGCAGGCGCCAATGGCCGACCTCTGGCGCGACGATAGTTACCACAACGGCGCATTTATGCTACCGCACAACTTTGGGTTCTACCCCTTTTTCACCAACCGAACCGACGGCACACCCACGAAAGAGCCTTCCAAAACGGATTTCAACTACGGCACCGAAGACGGTTACCAGTTTTTTCTCAACCTGGGTCCGCTCAAAAACTCCAACAAACCCGAGTTTTACGGCAACAAAGACCCCTACTGGAACGCCAATATCGAACACCCCAACGACGATGCCTTCTGGCAGTCGCGGAATATTCTGCCGCACCTGAAAGGCATTAAGCACGCGGTGATGGTCGTGGGTGGTTGGTACGATGCCGAGGATTTGCACGGCATTTTCAAAACCTACGCGGCCATTGAGCGGCAAAATCCCGGCATCTACAACATCCTGGTGGCTGGTCCCTGGACGCATGGCGGCTGGAACAGTCCCGGCGAAACGCTGGGCAACGTCAATTTTGGGTCGAAGACCGGTCCGTACTTTCAGGAGGCCATTGAGCGAAAGTTTTTCGGGTATTACCTCAAAGGCGAGGGCGACGCAAAATTCCCCGAAGCGCAGGTCTTTGAAACGGGCACCAACCAATGGCGCAGTTTCGACGCGTGGCCGCCCAAAACGGCCGTCGAGAAGAATCTGTACCTATTACCGGGCGGCAAACTGTCTTTTGAAGCCAACCGGGTTAGTGGTGCCACCACTAACCCGACTAACACCACCGCGAAGTTTGACGAGTTTATCTCCGATCCGGCCCATCCGGTGCCTTTCACCCAGACGATTTCACTGGGCATGAACGCCGATTACCTGGTTGAAGATCAGCGCTTCGCAGCCCGTCGCCCGGATGTACTGGTTTTCCAGACCGACGTGCTCGATAAAGACGTGACGCTGGCGGGCAATCTGCTGGCAAACCTGAAAGTATCCACAACCGGCACCGACGCCGACTGGATGGTTAAGCTGATTGATGTATATCCGGGCGACGCCAAAGCCAATCCAAACACGGCCAAAGGCGAGAAAATGAGCAACTTCCAGCAACTGGTTCGGCACGACGCCTTTCGGGGCAAGTTTCGGGAAGACAAAGCCAAACCGAAACCGTTTAAACCCGGCCAGGTGACCGATGTCAACTACGAGCTGATCGATATTTTGCACACCTTTAAAAAGGGTCACCGCATCATGGTGCAGGTTCAGAGCACGATGTTCCCGCTTTTCGACCGCAACCCGCAGACGTTTGTGCCCAATATCAGTCAGGCGAACGAGTCGGATTTCCGGAAAGCCACCCACCGGGTTCACGCAGGAAGTTTGCTGAAAGTACGCGTGATCGACTAAACGCCACTCCCATTGCCTAATCGGGTCCTTCCTCCCCGAACAATCGCCCGGCGGACCGGTTATTTGACTGAACAGGCACGCTAGTGTGCTAATCAAAACAACAGTTAATCAGGACTTTAGGCCGTATTTTTAGCATGGAAGATTCAGTTAAACAATCCGTTCGGAATAATTTAAAAAACTGGTGGCTGTTGCTGCTCTCCGGCATTTTGCTGGTGGCCCTGGGCATTCTGGTCTTTGCCGCTCCGGCAGCCTCCTATCTGTCACTGAGTATCTTTTTCAGCGTCAGTCTGGTCATAACCGGTATTACGGAGATCGCCTTTGCCGTCTCGCACCGCCAGGAAGTGCAGGGCTGGGTCTGGAATTTTATTGGCGGCCTGATTGATCTGACACTGGGGATGTATCTGCTGGCTAACCCCGCCGTCACGATGGCGACGCTGCCGTTCCTGCTGGGACTGTGGCTGCTTTTCCGGGGTGTCTTGGCCATTGGAACCTCATTCAATCTGCGCGCGCAGGGCCTACCCAACTGGGGCTGGCTACTGGCAATCGGGATCGGGATTGTCCTGCTCGCCGTCCTTATTTTCAGCAATCCGGCTTTGGGCGTGATCAACATCATTATCTGGACAGGTCTGGCCTTTATTACCGCCGGTGCTTTCCGCATTTATCTTTCCCTGCGGCTGCGCCGATTAAAGAATCGACTGCATCTTTAGGCTAAAAATGAAAGAGCCCGACTTCTGTGAAGTCGGGCTCTTTCGGTAAAGGAGGGGATGACTACGACAGGTATTTACGCAGCATCCAGGCCATTTTTTCGTGGGCTTCCATCAAGCCCGTCAGGAAGTCGGCCGTACCGGCGTCTTCCAGATCTTCGCACTTGCTGACATCTTCGCGCAGTTCGCGAATCGCCTGCTCGTGGTCGTCCAGCAACCGCTGGAACATATCCGGCGTTTTAACTTCCCGGTTGTGGTCTTCTTTCAGACTGGTTGTTTTCAGGAAGTCCTCCATCGTCGCCAACGGCGTACCACCCAACGTACGGATCCGTTCCGCTACCAGGTCAATTTCTTCTTCAATTGCCTTATACTGCGATTCAAAGAATTCGTGGTATTCCAAAAAACTGGGTCCGCTGACGTTCCAGTGGTATTTGCGGGTTTTGATGTATAGTACGTGCTGATCGGCCAGAAAACCGTTCAGCAGATCATTTACTTGCTTAAGGGTTTCCTGATCAAGTCCAATGTTGAGTTGCGTAGCCATAGTAATTTGTTCGTATTAAGTAATGGGCGGCTTAACCAAAGCGCCTTTTTCTTCTCTAACTTAACTGCTGGCCCGTTTGTTTAGGCTATTTGCGGCCCCAAACAACAAACAGGCCTCTGGAGTTATTTTGGAACAAGCTTGATGGAATTTCTAGTAAGCAGCCCTTCACTCGCCAGCCATTATGAAAAAGGATCACTCTATCAAACAATACCTGCAGGACACCTGGACGCTTCTTGTCGCTTCCTTTAACGGCTTTATTGATGATCGTGGCCTTAAGCTCAGTGCCGCTTTAGCGTATTATACGGTGTTCTCGCTAGCCCCTCTGCTGGTTTTGCTTATTTCGGTGACCAGCATTTTTTTCGGACAGGAAGCCATTCAGGGACAAATCTTCTCGCAAATCAACGGACTCGTCGGTAACCAGGCCGCCAAACAGATCCAGGACATGATCAAGAGCGTAGAGCTCTCGGGAAAAACCAACGTCGCCTTCGT
>Ga0325400_1006737_pt1 | contig 10945 bp, 9 predicted proteins | sample PopdelMetagenome_2_FD_205662 | JGI IMG/M metagenome (GOLD analysis project Ga0325400, IMG submission 205662) | Populus deltoides microbial communities from Bellville, Georgia, United States - Xylem-PdKOR-R1 | ecosystem: Host-associated > Plants > Phyllosphere > Stem > Wood/Secondary xylem...
TGACATCGACGCGATCGGTGACGACGAGGCCGAGCAGGCCGCGCGGCGGCTACCGAAGTTCCCGAGGATCGAGGCCGAGAGCGAGTACGGCGGCCAGCGCGGGCACGAGCTGACGATGGTGCGCTCGGAGCTGCGCCGCCTCGGGTTCGGCGACGACCAGATCGACGGCGGCGGGCTCCGGGTCACCACGACCCTCACCGAGCGGGCGATGCAGGCCGCCGAGGAAGGGGTCGAGGAGGTCCGCCCCGACGCCCCCCGGGCCAAGCAGCTGCACATGGCTGCGGCCACCGTCGAGCCCGGCACCGGGGCGATCCGCGGCTTCTACGCCGGCCAGGACTACCTGGACTCCCAGCTCAACTGGGCCGTCGAGGGCGGCCAGGCCGGGTCGACATTCAAGCCGTTCGCCGTCGCGGCTGCCCTCAAGGACGGCTACTCGCTGAACAGCACCTTCTTCGGCGACTCCCCGATCACGTTGCCTGACGGCACAGAGTTCGAGAACCAGGGCGACACCCCGTACGGCAGCTCCGTCTCCCTCCTCGACGCGACCGAGCAGTCCGTCAACACGGCCTTCATCGACCTGACCAACGAGATGGCCGACGGCCCGGAGAAGATCATCGACACCGCCGTCGACATGGGGATCCCTCCCGAGGGCGGCACCGAGGACGGGTCGGGCTTCCCGGACGCCTCCGGCGGGCTCCGGCCGGACCTCGCTGTGGCCCTCGGGCCGCAGACCGTCAGCCCGATCAACATGGCCACCGGGTACGCCACCATCGCCAACGGCGGCGTCACCACAGAGCCGTACCTCATCGAGCGGGTCGAGAGCCGCGACGGCGAGGAGCTGTACTCCCACGAGGACGTCACCCGGCGTGCCCTGAGCGAGGACGTCGCCAGCGACGTCTCCTACGCGCTCCAGCAGGTCGTCACCGGATCGGAGGGGTCCGGGTACGAGGCCGCCAACCTGGACCGACCCGCCGCGGGCAAGACCGGCACCGCGACGCGCTCCGACGGGGCCGTCTCGTCGTCGTGGTTCGTGGGCTACACCCCGCAGCTCTCGACCGCGGTGATGATGGTCCGCGGCCGCGGTCAGGGACAGCTCGACGGCTGGGTCCCGGCGTCGTCGGACGGCAGGGACGGGTACTTCGGCGGCAACTACCCGGCCAAGGCCTGGACCGCGATCATGCAGCGCGACCTGGAGGGTGCGCCGGTCGAGGAGTTCCCCGAGCCCGCCTTCGTGGACGGCGACGCCGAGAGCAGCGACTCCGGCTCCGACGACGACTACGTGCCGCCGGCGGCCCCCGCGCCCGAGCCGACGCAGCCCCCGGCGCCGGCTCCGCCGACGCGGGACCCCGACCCTTCGCCGACCCAGCCGGCCCCGTCCGACCCGTCGCCGAGCGACCCCGACGAGCCGGAGCCCGGCACCCCCGGCAACCCGATCCCCGTGCCGGAGAACCCCGGCGGGGGTGGCCAGGGAGGCGGGACCGGCGGCGGTGGCGGTGGCCAGACGGGTGGCGGTGGCACCGGTGGCGGTGGCACCGGTGGCGGCGGCCAGACCGGTGGCGGCGGTACGGGCGGCGGCGGTGGCGGCGGTGGCCAGGGCGGCGGTCAGGGTGGTGGCCAGGGCGCTGCCGCGCTGCCCGAGCGGTCCGGCAGGGCGGCCTACCCCGTCGGCTCCCGCTGAGCGTCCGTCGGTGACCAGCGGCCCGGCGCCGGCCGACGAGCACGTCCACCCGACGTCGGAGGACCCGCTGGTCGCCGCGGTGTCCGAGGTGGTCGGGGGACCGGTCGGCCCACGGGTCGGGCGGTCACGCTCCTGGTGGACGCCGCTGCGGGTGCTGCTGGTGCTCGCGGCCCTCGCGATGGCGCTGGGCATGGTCTCGAAGGGCGCGTGCGCCGCAGACGACTTCGGCGGCGGCGCGACCTCGCTCACCCACCTGTGCTCCTCCGAGGTCGCCGCCTCGTTCGACCGGGAGGGTCTCGACGTGCTGGCCTGGCCCTGGTCCGGCGACCCGGGTCTGCGCGAGCGGTACGCCGTCACGACGCAGCCGCCGCTGGTCGGCCTGGCCGCGTGGGGCGCCGCCGGCGTGACCCGGCTGCTGGTCGGCGGTGACGCCGACGCCGACCACGCGCGGGTCGTCTTCACCTCGGTCGTGGCCGTGGGTCTCGCGGGGCTGGCGCTGCTGGCGACCGCGGCCCTGGCCGGCGTACGCCGCCGACGGCCGTGGGACGCCGCCGGGTTCGCCGCGGCGCCGGTGCTCGTGGTGGCCGGGACCGTCTCCTGGGACCTGCTGGCGGTGGCCGCCGTGGCGGGAACCCTGTGGGCCTGGGCGCGGGACCGCCCCGTCCTGACAGGGATGCTGCTGGGTCTGGGCACGGCGGCCGGGGTGTGGCCGGTGCTGGTGCTGGGGGCCCTGCTCCTGGTGCTGGTGCGGCGCCACGAGCCGGCCTCGATCCTGCCGGTCGCGGTGACCGGTCTGGCGACCTGGGGCCTGGTGAACGCACCGGCGTTCGTGACCGGGCGGGCGCAGTGGGAGCAGGCGTGGGCCGGGACCTTCTCCCGAGCTCCCGGGGAGGGGTCGGCCTGGTCGGTGCTGGTCGCGGCCACCCCGCTCGGGGCGTCGACGGCGACGGTCGTGGCCTGGCTGCTCGTCGTGCTGTGGTGCCTCGCGGTCGTGGTGGTCGTGCTCGCCGGCGCCACCATCCCCCGCCTGAGCCAGGTCGCGCTGCTGCTCGTGGCCGGGGTGACCCTCCTCGGGCCGGCGCACCCGCCCACGCACGCGCTGTGGCTGCTGCCCCTGGCCGCCCTGGCGCGGCCCCGGTGGCGCGACCTGCTGGTCTGGCAGGCCGGGGAGGTCCTGTCCTTCGCCATGACGGGGTGGTGGCTGGCGGGGGAGCTGGCCCCGGGTGCGGGGGACGAGGCGGGCGCCTACTGGATCGCGGTCGCGGTCCGGGTCGCCTGCACGCTCTGGCTGGTCGCGGTGGTGCTGCGCGACGTACGACGTCCTGCCGCGGACCCCGTCCGGCGCTCTCAGCCGAACTGGACCCGGTCGCACCAGGTCGTGGTGTAGCGGACCCGCACGTCGACGGTGTCGCCCACCTCGGGCGCCCGCGCGTCCGCGGGTAGGAAGATCATCGAGGCCTGCATGTGCGGCGGCTCGGCGAAGAGCCGCTGCCGCCCGTCGACGGTGAACGGGGATCGGACGAGCCCGAGCGCGTCGAGGCCACCCTTGGCGACCGAGGTCGCTCGCGCCTTCAGGGTGCCGCTGCCGGTGGGCGCCTCGAGCCCGATGCCGTGCGCCGTGCCGCCGCTGACGACCAGCAGGTGCCCGGGCCGCGGCGCGGGACGCCCCCGGTAGCCGTAGGGCTCACCGCGGCGCAGCGGGTGCACGTCGAGGACGTGCGCGGCGACCCGGAGTGCGCCGCGGTCGCCCAGCCACAGGTCGGTGCCGACGCGGGGGCGGACCTCGAAGTCGCGGTAGGCGGTCCGCAGGGCGTCGAGCTCGGTGCCGGTGAGGTGGCTGACCCACACCGGCAGGCCGGGCCGGGCCAGGCCCGCCGCCACGACGTCGTCGAGCCGACGGCGCACCTCGGGCAGGTGCGCGCCGCGGGCCAGGGGCAGGTGGAGCGAGACGCCCTCGACCCGGGCGCGGCGGGAGCGCGCGACGTCGGCGGCGGCCCGCAGCCCGGCCGGGTCCAGTCCGTGGCGCACCATCGAGGTCCGCACCTCGAGCACCAGCCGCGCCTCGGGGTCGCGGTCGAGCAGGCCGGCGACGTCCTCGACCCGGCCCACCGTGTGCACCACCCGGCGCGCGAACGCCGCGTCGGGGGGCAGCTCGAAGGGCCGCCAGGGCGAGAGGACCACGAGGTCGGCGTCGGTGCGGGGGGCGACCTCGGCGAGCTCGTCGTAGGCGCCGACCGCGACGGCGGCGACCCCGAGCCACGCCGTGCGCCGCGCCAGCCGGGCCAGCCCGAACCCGTAGCCGTTGCCCTTCACCACCGGCACCAGTCCGGGCCGGGCGAGGTGCACCTCCCGCAGGTGGGCGCGCCACCGGGCGCCGTTGACGTGCAGGACGAGACTCATGAGCGATCTTCTGGCTTCGTTCGGGGGGCGTGGAGAGGTTAGCGGCGGCGCAGGTAGGCGGTGAAGGCCCGGTAGAGCAGGGGTCGCAGCGGGAGGTCCCACTCCCCGGCGAGCTCGACGGCCTCACCGCCCGTGCCGACCTTGAACTGGATCAGGCCGGCGTGGGAGTCGTCGGGGTCCAGGGTGTCGGTGATGCCGCGCAGGTCGTAGACCGCGCAGCCCGCGGCCAGCGCGTCGCGCAGCATCGCCCACTGGACGGCGTTGGACCCGCGGACCTCGCGCTTGTGGGTCGAGGAGGCGCCGTAGGAGTACCAGGAGTGGACGCCGACCCGCACCGCGAGCGTCGCCGCCACCAGGTCGCCGTCGTGGTGGGCCGACCAGATCCGGATCCGGTCGGGGTCCTCGGCACCCAGCGCGCGGACCATGGTCGCGAAGTAGGGCAGGCCACGGGGGGTGAACCCGTCGCGCTCGGCGGTGTGGACGTAGAGGTCGTGGAAGGCGGCGAGCGCCGCGTCGACCGTCCCGGCGTCGTCCGCGGGGCCGACGGAGGTGACCTCGACCCCCTCCTTGGCCGCCTTCTTGATGTTGCGGCGCCACAGCTGGTTCATCGAGCGGAGCAGCTCGTCCTCGGTGCGGGGGGTGCCGTCGGCCGCCCGCAGCCGGACCTGGAAGACGTGCTCGGGCTGGCCCGCGGCGAACCCGGCGCCGGGACCTCCCTGCTGCTGCCACCCCAGCTCGCGCAGGGCGCTGCGCACGCGGGCCCCGACGACGGTCCGCTCGGTGGGGGCGAGGTCGTCGAGCCGGCGTACGTCGGGGTCGGCGATGCCGGCCTTCACCGCGGCCGCGTCCCACCGGCGGCAGACCACGGGAGGGCCGATGCGGACCGCGAACGCCCCGCGACGTCGTACGTGGGCGGCCAACGGGGTGAGCCAGGCCGCGAGGTCGTCGGTGCCCCAGTCGATGACCGGGCCCTCGGGCAGGTAGGCCAGGGAGCGTCGTAGGTCGACCGGTCCGGGCAGCCGACGGTGCAGGACGAGCGCGGAGCCGACGAGCCTCTCACCGTCGAACCATCCCAGGGACTCGCGCCGCCACTCGCTCTTGACCTGACCCCAGGCCGGGGTCTGCAGGAAGCTGACCGAGCGGTGGGCGGCCTGCTCGGCGACGTGGGCCAGGTGCTCGGTCTCGGAGATGGCACGGACGCTCAGCACGCCCCGGACGCTACCGGCCGGGCGGCCTGCTCAGCCGCCGAGGCGGTCGCGCAGCCAGGTGAAGTCGGCCACGTGCTGCTCGGCCGGCCCGGGGGTCTCGCACACCACGGGTGCGCCGGCGTCGCGGACGACGCCGGCCAGCAGGTCCGGATCGATGTGGCCCTCGCCGAGGCTGGTGTGGCGGTCGGCGCCGGAGCCCGCGTCGTCGCGGCTGTCGTTGAGGTGGACCAGGTCGACCCGACCGGTGACCCGTCGTACGTCGGCCACGACGGTGGCCAGGTCGAGCCCGCCGGCGTGGGCGTGGCAGGTGTCGAGGCAGAACCCCACCTGCTCGGCCCCCGCGGCGGCCGAGACCGCCTCGAACACGGCGGCGACCCGGTCCAGGTGGCGGGTCATCGCGTGGTCGCCGCCGGCGGTGTTCTCGATCAGCAGGGGCAGGGTCAGGTCGGTGGCCTCGACCGCCTTGCGCCAGTTGTCGAACCCCGTGGCGGGGTCCTCGCCCTTCGTGACGTGGCCCCCGTGGACGATCAGCCCCTTCGCCCCGATCTCGGTCGCCGCGGTGACGTGCTTGGCCAGCAGCTTGCGGCTCGGGATCCGGATACGGTTGTTGGTCGTCGCCACGTTCAGCACGTAGGGCGCGTGCACGTAGAGGTCGACGCCGGCCGCCTCGGCGTCGGCCCGCAAAGCAGCCGCCCCTCCGGCGTAGGCCACGACGGGGTCGTCCCAGCCCTGGGGGTCGCCGAGGAAGAACTGCACCAGGGGCGCCTGTCGGGCCGCGGCCTCGGCGAGGGGGTCGGTCTGGTCGACGTGCGCGCCGACCCGCAGGTCGGCCGAGGAGGTGCTCATCCCCCCTGCCTACCGCACGGCGGGGACGCCTCCAGATTTCCAGGCGGGCTCGGCGCGCTGTTACCTTGGGCCGTCCGGCAGCCAAGACCCCCACCGACGGGGTGTCGAGCCGGGCACCGCATGCCCTCCTGCCACGGAGAGACCGTGGCCGCCGAGTCCACAGGAGGTGGGACACCACCGTGCGCGCCTACGAAGTCATGATCATCCTCGAGCCCTCGATCGAGGAGCGGGTCGTCGAGAACTCGCTCAGCCGTTACCTCGAGATCGTCCGCAAGGACGGCGGCACCGTCGACAAGGTCGACGTCTGGGGCCGGCGCCGCTTGGCCTACGAGATCGACAAGTTCACCGAGGGCATCTACACCGTGGTGAACCTGCAGGCTGAGCCCGCCACCGTCAAGGAGTTCGACCGCCAGCTCACGTTGAACGAGTCGATCCTGCGGACCAAGGTCCTGCGGCCCGAGATGCACTGACGGCCTTGGCCGTCCGGCCTCCTCCCGTCCCGCACGTCGGGGCTGTGGAGGAGGTCTTCCCGCTGTCGGCGCCAGCCGCGACGATGGCGGGCACCCGCCGGTGCCAGCCGGCACCGCAACCCCGAGGAGACCCACATGGCAGGCGAGACCGTCATCACCGTGGTCGGCAACCTGGTCGACGACCCCGAGCTGCGCTTCACCCCCTCCGGGGCGGCCGTGGCCAACTTCCGCATCGCGTCCACCCCGCGCACCTTCGACCGCCAGAGCAACGAGTGGAAGGACGGCGAGGCGCTGTTCCTCTCCTGCGCGGTGTGGCGCCAGGCGGCGGAGAACGTCGCCGAGTCGCTGCAGAAGGGCATGCGGGTCGTGGTGCAGGGGCGGCTGAAGTCGCGCCAGTACGAGACCCGTGAGGGCGAGAAGCGCACGGCCTTCGAGATCGACGTCGAGGAGGTCGGCCCCTCGCTGAAGTACGCCACCGCGAAGGTCGCCCGGGTCAGCCGTCAGGGCGGCGGGGGCGGCTACGGCGGCGGTCAGGGCGGCCAGCAGGGCGGCTCCTCCGGCGGGTACGGCGGCCAGCAGGGCGGCCAGTCCGGCGGTCAGGACGACCCCTGGGCCACCCCCCGTGGCGGCCAGGGCGGCTCGGGCGGCGGTGCACCCGCCAACGACCCGTGGGCCACCCCCGGGGTGGGCTCCTCCGACGAGCCCCCCTTCTAAGGATCTGATCCAGGGATCCGACGTACGACAGCAGCACCGCATCATCCACCACCATCCACCTCACCATTCCGGCCACCGTCGCACCTGTCGGCGGGGCCGGGCTTCTAGGAAGGAAGCACCACAATGGCCAAGGCAGTGATGCGCAAGCCGAAGAAGAAGGTTTGCCAGTTCTGCAAGGAGAAGGCGACCGGTGTCGACTACAAGGACACCACCCTGCTCCGCAAGTTCATCTCCGACCGGGGCAAGATCCGGGCCCGCCGCGTGACCGGCAACTGCGTGCAGCACCAGCGCGACGTCGCCATCGCGGTCAAGAACGCCCGCGAGGTCGCGCTCCTGCCCTACACCTCCACCGGTCGCTGAGAGGAGTCGACATGAAGCTCATCCTCACCCAGGAGGTCGACGGCCTCGGTTCGCCCGGTGACGTCGTCGAGGTCAAGGACGGCTACGGCCGCAACTACCTGATCCCCCGTGGCGTCGGCATCCGCTGGACCCGCGGCGGCCAGAAGCAGGTCGACTCGATCAAGGCCGCGCGCGCGTCGCGCTCGGTCCGCGACCACGACCACGCCGCCCAGATCAAGACCAAGCTCGAGGCCGCGCCGGTCGACGTCAAGGTGCGCGCCGGCGAGGGCGGGCGGCTCTTCGGGGCCGTCACCGTCGCCGACATCGCGGGCGCCCTGTCCGAGGTCGCCGGCGAGGGCGTCGACAAGCGGACGATCGTGCTCGCGAACCCGATCAAGTCGCTCGGCGCGCACTCGGTCTCGGTCAAGCTGCACGACGAGGTGACCGCCGGGGTCGGCCTCAACGTCATCCCCGCCTGACCTCCGCACCACCCGGTCAGCACCCCCGACGGCCGTCGTCCCCCACCCGGGGCGGCGGCCGTCGTGCGTCCTCCTACGGGCCGGCGTCGGCCCCGGTGACCAGCCAGCGGTCGCCGCGGGCCCGGAGCAGGAGGGTGACCAGACGCCCGCCCATGAAGACGCCGGCGAAGGCGACCCACACCGCGACCAGACCGACCGCGCCGCTGGTCGACGCGGCGGCGACCAGCAGGACGGGGGCGTACGCCGCGAGCGCGACCAGACCCGCGGCGGCCAGGTAGCGGCCGTCCCCGGCCCCGATGAGCACCCCGTCGAGGACGAACACCACGCCGGCGACGGGTTGCCCGATCGCCGCCACCAGCAGCACCGGCACGAGCAGTCGGGCCACCTCGTCGTCGGGGGTGAACAGCGGGCCGAGCGCCGGGCTCAGCGCGGCGAGGCCGATGCCCGTGACGACGCCGGCGCCGACACCCCAGCGCACCATCCGGGAGGTCACCTCGCGGGTGCCGGCCACGTCGCCGGCACCGAGGTAGCGCCCGGTGACGGCCTGGGCCGCGATCGCGATCGCGTCGAGCACGAAGGCCAGGAACGTCCACAGGGTCATCGCCAGCTGGTGGGTGGCCACGTCCGCGGCCCCGCCGCCGGTGTCCGCGGTCACGGCGTACGCCGTCAGGAGCAGCGCGACCCGCAGGGTCAGGGTCCGCACGACCAGCGGGACCCCGGCCCGGGCGGCACCGGTGACACCCCGCCGGGAGGGCGCCAGCCGAGCTCCCTCACGCCGGGCCGCCCGGACGACCACGGCCACCAGGGCGACGGCCGCGAGCCCCTGGGCGAGCACGGAGCCGTACGCCGACCCCGCGACGCCCAGGGCCGGGACGGGCCCGGGGCCGAAGACGAGCAGGGCGTTGAGCGGGACGTTGAGCACGACGCCGCCGACCGCGACGAGCAGCGGGGTCCGGGTGTCCTGGAGACCGCGGAGGACGCCGGTCCCGGCGAGGACGACCAGCAGCGGGACGGCCCCCAGGAACGCCGGTCGCAGGTAGGCGACCGCCTGGGCGCTCACGGTGGGGTCCGCGCCGAGCAGCGCGACCAGGGGCTCGGCCAGCAGGACCCCGGCGACCGTCACTACGGACCCGAGCAGCACCGCCAGCCACAACCCGTCGACACCGAGGGCGAGGGCACCCCCGAGGTCGCGGGCGCCGAGCCGGCGGGCGACCCCGGCGGTCGTGCCGTAGGCCAGGAACACGCACAGCCCGACCGCGGTCTGCAGGACCACGCCGGCGACCCCCAGGCCGGCCAGCTCCTCGGTCCCCAGCCGACCAACGATGGCGGCGTCACCGAGGAGGAAGAGGGGCTCCGCGACCAGGGCGAAGAACGCCGGCACGGCAAGTCGCAGGATCTCCCGGTCGTGCCGACCCGGTCCGCCAGGCCTGCCCTGTCGGTCCGATCGGGTGGTCACGGGTAGTCCGTCCGGGCCATGCGTCGCCGCACGACCGACGCTGGCGCCGGGGTGTGCACGAGCTGTGGAAACCGGGCCTCCCCGACCCGCCCCCGGCCCACGTCCGGTCGACCGGGAGATGGATGAACGGTGAACGACACCAGGTTCGCGATCCGGGTCGAACTGTTTTCCGTCCCCAGGTGGGGAGGGACGTCCGTGCAGGTCAGGGGGCGTGCAGCTCCGGACGCTCCACGTTCGTGCACAGTGTCCTCCCCAGCCTGTCCCACGGGTCGCGGCGTGTCCTCCACGGGCCAGGCCCAGTTATCCCCAGGGCCTGTGGACAAGGCCCTGTCCGAGGCCGCTCCGCGGCCTCTACGGTCACGAGGTCCACGGAGGGACCAGAACTGTCGGTCCCGCTCCCTAGTGTCCTGCTCGTCCTCGCAGCACCCGGCCCGACCCCCCGCGCAGCGCCGTCCACCTCCACCCCTGGGAGACCCGTGAGCGTCACCGAGTCCGACCAGCACGGACCCTCCGCCGAACCCCCGTTCGACCCCGGGTTCGACGCGTGGGGCGACGGTCCGATGCCGTTCGAGCCCGGTCAGGCGCCCCGCTCCCCGGGTGACCGGACCCCGCCCCAGGACATGGCCGCGGAGCAGTCGGTGCTGGGGTCGATGCTCATCTCGAAGGACGCGATCGCCGAGGTCGCCGAGGTGCTGCGCGGACCCGACTTCTACCGTCCGTCGCACGAGACGGTCTACGACGTCGTCATCGACCTGTTCGGTCGTGGCGAGCCGGTCGACATGATCACCGTCGCCGCCGAGCTGCAGCGCCGTGGCGAGCTGCAGCGGGTGGGCGGCGCCCCCTACCTGCACACCCTGGCCGCCAACGTGCCGATCGCGGCCAACGCCGAGTTCTACGCCGAGATCGTCCGCGAGAAGGCCATCCTGCGCCGCCTGGTCGACGCCGGCACCCGGATCGCGCAGTACGGCTACGCGGGGGAGGGCCAGGTCGACGACATCGTCGACCGCGCGCAGGCCGAGGTGTACCAGATCACCGACAAGCGCTCCTCCGAGGACTACGCGCCGCTGAGCGACATCATGGACGCGGTCCTCGACGAGATCGAGGCCATCGAGAACCGGGAGTCCGGCCTGTACGGCGTGCCCACCGGGTTTGCCGACCTCGACGAGCTCACCAACGGCCTGCACGCCGGCCAGATGATCATCGTCGCGGCGCGCCCCGCCATGGGCAAGGCCCTTGCTCTCGACACTCCGCTCGCGACGCCGACCGGCTGGACGACGATGGGCGAGGTCTCCGTGGGTGACGAGCTGTACGACGCCCAGGGCCGCCCCACGACGGTGGTCGCGGCCACCGATGTC
>Ga0325400_1006738_pt1 | contig 10945 bp, 6 predicted proteins | sample PopdelMetagenome_2_FD_205662 | JGI IMG/M metagenome (GOLD analysis project Ga0325400, IMG submission 205662) | Populus deltoides microbial communities from Bellville, Georgia, United States - Xylem-PdKOR-R1 | ecosystem: Host-associated > Plants > Phyllosphere > Stem > Wood/Secondary xylem...
GGGTAAGCCGTTCATTAAATTCCAGAAGTACGCCGATGATTACCGGGTGAAAAAGTACAAAAACCTGGGTAACAGCAAGCGGGAAGGGATGTTCCTGTACGGTTATCTGACTTACACCAGTTCCACGGGCAGGGCGGACACGGTTCGGGGCAGCAAAGGCCCTTACGCGCTTTTCTTCCGGGATCAGGTGGGCATGTTCCTGGGCGCTAAACCCGGTACGCGCATCGCGGATAAAGAGTCGAACATGAACCACGGCGATCATGGGTCGGGTGTTTTCCCGGTTAAGTATCCGTTTTATCCCAGCAGTGACCCCAACAAGATATCGTCCGCTTACGCCGAAATCCGGTTTGCGGAAATCTATTATTCACTGGCCGAGTGTAAATACCGGGCGGGCGACAAGGCCGCTGCCGCGGAACTGCTGAATACGGTGCGGGCGCGCAATTATCCGGCGGGTTCCCCGAGTTTGTACTTGGCCGGTGGCAGCCAGTTAACGGATCAGGAAATGCTGGATGAGTGGGGCCGCGAATTTTTGATCGAGGGACGAAGACGGACGGATCTGATCCGCTGGGGCGTGTTCAACACCGGCACCTGGTGGGATAAGCAACCCGACGCGGATGACCACACCGCTATTTTCCCGATTGGTCAGAATGTGCTCAACGTTTCCACTCAGTTGAAGCAGAATCTGGGTTATTAATCGTTCTGGAAAATTGATCTTCGGTTGAACCGGGCTCTTACGTAATTTGTGAGGTTGTTTCAGAAAGTTCAGGTACCCAACTCCTGGGCCCCGAAACACCGCACAAGTTACGTAAGAACTCAATAGCTAAAAGGTACCTGTAGCATAGCTATACGCTTCTGAAACTCGCCGGATCCTGCTCCGGTTGCCGTTGTTTGCATACTCTCCTTTTACACCCTCCATTGGCTCCTTCTCAGCCGTTATTGCCTTACTCTAAAGCATTGTCCGACAGCTATAGTATGCGTCAGGGCGTAATCTACAGGTTGGATCAATTCCCTTTTGCAGACCTGTAAGCGGGTTAAAAGCAGCAAAATAGCCCAATCGGGTCGGTACACAGGCTAAAATGCTTAACTTTCGGATGGTTGTACCGGATGACTGGTCGCCCAGGCCCAAGGGTCATGTCATCGGCCAACCAATCCGAACCGGACCCAATCCCGACGCCACAAACGTACTGTTATGAAAATCCTGCTGCTCATTCTGTTCCTGCCCGTCCTGTTGACCGTCTCCTGGATAGAAACGCCAGAACCGGGCCCTGCTTTGGAGGAAGCGCATGCTGTCGCCATCTGCGGAGCTCCCGCGGGCGGGGCTGTCAGTGCAATGGCTAATGGCAAGTTCGTCGGTCCGCTGCCGGGCTGGGGAAAGTACTCATATAAAATCTCAACCCCGGTTGACAGCGCCCAGTTTTACTTTGATCAGGGGTTAAACCTGTATTACAGCTACCAGATGAAAGAAGCAATGGCCTCTTTCAAGGAAGCGGCCCGTCTGGATCCTGCCTGTCCGATGGCCTGGTGGGGGCAGGCTCTGGCGGGAGGTCCCTATTATAATGCCGCCCATACCTACACCGTTCCTTCTGGCATGCCCGACGTGCTGGCCCACATGAACCAACTGGTTGCTCACGCCAGCCCCAGAGAAAAACGGCTGATTGAGGTCATGAACACCCGCTACTCCGCCGATCCGACTGATTCGCAGAGAGCCCAACTCAACGAAGCGTATGCCGCGGCCACCCGGCAACTCCTTACCCAGTTTGACGACCCGGACAGTAAGATGCTCTACGTGGATGCCATCATGCTGATTCACGCCTGGGACTTCTGGACACCCGACGGGCAGCCCAAAGCCTGGACGGGGGAAGTCGTGGACCTCTGCGAAAAAGTGCTTAAGCAGTACCCCAACCATCCGGCCGCCCTGCATTATCACATCCATCTCACGGAAGCTTCCCGGCACCCGGAAGTAGCCCTGGCGAACGCCGACAAACTCAAAGCCGGGTTTCCGGGCGTACCCCATATGGTGCACATGGCCAGTCATGAATACCAGCGGAACGGCCTTTTTGCGCAGGGCGTCGAGGTCAATGACCTGGCGGATGACAATCTGACCAACTACGACACGCTGGCGACCCACCTCAACCTGGTCAAGCATTCGCCCCATTATTTTGCCGTGCAGACGTATTGTGCCCTGACCGGAGGTATGTATAAGACGGGTCTGAAAGCCGCGTTGCGCTGCCGGAAATCAGTTTCGCCCGTCGCCGAAAACGCCTACGACCAGTATTTATACATGCTGCCATCGCTGACGCTGGTTCGGATGGGTAAATGGGATGAGGTTCTGGCGGCTGATAAACCCAAGCCGGAATGGCCTTACGCGGTGCTGCTGGATCATTTCGCCCGGGGCATGGCTCTGGTGGGCCTCGGTCAGACGGCTCAGGCGCAAACCCAGCTGCAACTGCTGCGCGAAAACCTGAACCAGCCTGTTTTGAGGAAGCGACGCATTCCGTTCAACGCTCCGCTTCCGGTCGCCCAGGTGGCCGATCATATCCTGAATGCGGCCGTGCTTTTTGCCAACAAGCAGCAGCAACAGGCGGTGGCCAGTCTTCAGGGGGCCATTGCGATCGAAGATGGGTTAATTTATACCGAACCGAGTGACTGGCCTTTGCCGGCGCGCCAGTTTTTAGGGGCTTATCTAGTGCGCATGAAGGAGCTAAAAAAGGCCGAAGCGGTCTACCGGGCGGATCTGCGCCATAATCCGGGCAATGGCTGGTCTCTGGTGGGGCTACATCAGGCCCTAACGCTTCAGGGTCAAAAGCAGGAGTTGCCCCGGCTGGAGGCTGGCTACCGCACGGCTTTTTCGCAGGCGGAGCGCATCCCGGTTTCTTCCGTATATTAAGCGTCTGGGCAGGACCAGTTGTCTTCTCCCGGCTCATAATCAGCGGCTGGATTTTTTGCAATTATGTTGCCGAGCCGATTCAGCCGCCGGCATTATAGCCCGATCCGGGAGACTCTATGCGATGAATCACGTCAAACGAATCGTTCTCTTTTGGCTGTTACTCGGGGCGGTGACTGCTAACGCGCAACGGCTGGATACGCTCCTCAACGTCAATCCGTACAAACTTCATTTTAAGGTTTTACGGGGAAATAATCCGCCTATCCTCTTTGAATCAGGGGGCGGGCTGGATGCCTCCCAATGGGATTCGATTGCCAGGGCGGTGCACCATCGTCTGCGGGCCACGGTGATCACCTATGATCGGGCGGGCTTTGGGCAAAGCAGCTTCGATACCGCGGGCTACACGATCCTACAGGAAATCAAAAGTCTGGAAGCTGCCTTACAGAAACTGGGTTACGACGATACCCGTCTACTCCTTGTTGGGCACTCGTTAGGCGGTTTTTACAACCGGGTGTATGCCGCCCGACACCCCCGGCAGGTTAAAGGTCTTGTTCTGCTGGACCCCCGGATCCCCTCGTACGCCGACCGGCGATTCGCCAGAAACTACTTTCGGCGTCTTAACCGAAGCGATTTTGAAGCGGAGTACCTAAGCCTGTACTACCTGCTGGCCAGAATGGAACGTACCAGTCATTACGTCGGGCAGGTGCCTTTACCGGCTACCATTCCTGTACTGGATATTATGGCGGAGCATGGCCCTTTTGAGGAAGCGACGGAAAACGAACGGTTCAAAGCAGACCAGCGCAGCCTGGTTAAAGCCCAGCCCAACCGCAGTCTGCTCGTCGCCAGAGGCAGTTCACACAATATCCCCAAAGACAAGCCAGAGTTGGTGATTGATCAGGTAGTCAACTTCTACAAAAAGCACCTGCTCAATCACCAGGCTACTAAGTCCAAAAGCTACGGAAGAAAGCCTCTTTGAATGGGTTTATGGCTACTAAGGCTAATCCAATGGTATCACCTTAGGCCAGCATCCCCAGCAATAAAAAGAGCAGAAAACCCAGATAAAAGGTCGCCGTAAGCCAGGCTGGCTCCTGAGCAATGTGGGCTTCCTGCAACAGTTCTTCGGTCACCAGAAAAAGAAGAGCCGCCAGGCCAAAAGACAGGACAATATCCAGACCCAGGGGGGATAAATTATGTAACAGCGTCGCCCCGGCCAGAGTGCTGATGAGAAACAGCAGCGCAATACCCACCAGCAGTTGCATACTTTGCCTCCGCTTCAAACCCGTGTTGCCCAGCGTGGTGGCCGTGGCCAGGCCCAGCGAAATGCTTTCAATCCCCAGCGCATACGCCAACAGCCGGCCTTCCTTGGCACCCGCGGCAAAACCGACACCCAGTAGCAGACCGTCCACGACCACATCTACCCCCAGAACCACTAAAAATGTGACGGGAATGGCGGCTTTCGCGGAGCGGTCCGACTCCATGCCTTCGGTGATCCGGCGAATCAGCAGCATCAGCACAATTCCCCCGCCAAAGCCTAAAAGCGTTAAAAACCAGTTATGCAACCGGATAACCTGCGGCAGGATTTCGACCGCTGCGACCGAGAAAATCACGCCGGCCGCGAAGTGTAAAATAGCGCTTTGCGCTTTCTTCTTTAACGTGTAAAAGGTAGCCCATAGACCACTTCCAACCAGCGCCAGGGCCGGTAAGAGGGCATATTCAGCAATGGATAAATACCGGGAGAGCATAAAAACAGTGGGAAGACAGTAAAAAATGGTTTGAGTTGACCTGATTGATTCGTTACGTGCTCAGTCGGCACGTGCCATCAGCTTTCGGCATTCTTCAGTTTCATCAGCAGCGTATAGGCGTTTTTGGTCACCACCGGGGTTTGCGGGGTGATGCCCGCGCCCTTAATCTGCTGCTTACCCTGACTGCTGGCGCCCGGCGTTACGGGTACCAGCTTAAAGCACCCTTCCCGTTGCTGGGTAAAGACGTAGGACTGATTCGCCCAGCGTACTACCGCGGCTTCGGGCACCGTCAACGCCTGTTTATTCTGGACTGCTACTTCGCCGTTCATGAACGTACCCGGAACCAGCTTGGCGTTGTAGCGTTCAAAATGGCATTGCACTTCGGCCATTCGATCCGCGTTTAGATTCTTCCCGATGAGAAGTATCGAAGCGCCCCACTTTTTCTCCGGATCCTCATTGGTAAAAGCCGCTACCCGCTGCCCAACAGCAAGCTTGCTGAGGTCTTTCTCGAAGACATTCAGGACTAAGTGAACATCGCGCAGATCGACCAGCTCAAACAGCACGTCGGTCGGCGCTGCGTACTTACCGATGTTGACATTGACCTTCGAGACAATGCCATTGATGGGGGAAATCAGCGCTACACTTTTGGCGATGTTATCCGGTTTAAGGCCAGCCGGGTTAATCCCGATTAATTCCAGTTTCCGCCCCAGCGCATTCATTTGAATCCGTCCGGATTCCAGTTCGGTCCGGGCCTGTTGATACACTTTATCGCTGCTGGCCTTGGTCGCATTCAGCTCCTTCTGACGGTTAAACTCGCTGACTGCCAGTATAAACTGCTCTTTAGCGGTCAAGTAGTCCTGCTGAAGTTGAATCAGGGGTAGATCCTCCAGCTGAGCCAGCACCTGCCCTTTCCGGACGGCCAGGCCAACCAGCAGGTCCGTCGATTTGAGGTACCCACCCAGGGGAAAGCTAACGCTGATGGTTCCCTGGGGCGGGACGGCGACCTGGCCCTGCAGGGTCAGCTTGCCGCTAACGGTTCCCGGCCTGGGCGTGGTAACCTGAACGTCAACGCTGCGCAGTTGCTCCGCCGTCAGCGAGACCTGATCCGTCACCGGAGCGGTTTTTGTCGCTGGAGTTGTTTCGGTCGTTTCTTTCGGACTGGGGCCGCAGCCGACCAGCATCAGCCAGCTCAGGCCCATTAGGCAATATGGATTCATAACGTTAGCGATTGGTCAGTTTTAAGAATTGGATAATGGCCTGGTTGTAGCTGCCCAGCAACTGGATGTACTTACTCTGCAGGCTGATTGCCTGATTGACCAGAATAACCCACTGCAAATAATCAATGGCTCCCCCTTCCAGTTGCTGGTTGGCCGTTCGGACAATGGTTTGAGCGTTTTTGAGGCCCCCGTTCTGGTAGTATTGTAAGCTGGTGCGGTAAGCCTGCAGTTGCAGCTGGGCGTTGGTGCGGGCCGTTTCCAGACCTAACTGGGCGGCCTGAGTCTCTTTTTGCTCGCGTTCCCAGTCCAGTTTGGCCGCGGCAATCCGGGCGTTTTGCGCTTTGAGGAACAGGGGCAGAGCCAACCCGGCACTGACGTAATGGAATCGGTTTTTCGCCATGTAATCCCGTTCCTGCCCGTTCACCGTCTGTGGGCCGATTAGGCTTTGGTTATTGTATTCCACTATCAACTCGGGCAGCCGACGCGCTTTTTCGGTTTGCCAGCGAAAGCGGGCGACCTGCTGCTGTTGCCGCGCTAGTTCCAGGGCCGGCAGGGGATCCGCCGGTGCGGTAGTGGCCGGAACCAGGCTTTCTTCCAGACCGAACCCATCCAGCTCGGGGATGTAGGACTGGCTATCCTGGAGTAAGTAATTAAACGAATTAACGGTCAGGGTTAAATCAGCCCCCAGCAGTTGTAACTGATTGGTGATCTGCTGGCGCTGGGTCAGCGCGGCCGTTTTTTCCAGAACATTGGCCTCCCCTTTTTCAAAACGTAAGTTGGACTTGGCTTCAAAAAGCCCGAACAAACTATCGGCGTACATCAACAGGCGCTGGCGCTGGATCAGCGTGGCGTACTCGAAAAACACCTGACGAACCTGCGCCCGAATCTCGTTCTCGGTCAACCGGCGCTGGGCCTGGGCGACCCGGTAACCCGCTTCCAGCACCCGGCGCTGGTTGGTGTACACCGCCGGGAAGCTAATCGTCTGGCTGATTCCCAGGCGGGTATCGGTATGGACGCTGTTGACCTGGCCGTAATCGGCGCTGACCAGAGTTCGGGCCGGATCGAAGGCACTCGACTGTAACCGCTCCCCCGCCTTCTCGGCCAGCCGAACGCTCTGCACCTGCCGGTTGTTTTGCAGCGCCAGATCAACGGCTTTATCGAGCGGGATGGTTGGTCCCACTGCCTGCGCCTGGCTCGCCAGCGGAGCCAGCATCCACAGTACCAGCAGGGCGGCTATCGGCTTTGGTGCCGCCTTCGACTGGCCTTCCAGCAACAGATAAAGCGCTGGTAGCACAAACAGAGTCAGCAGCGTTGCCGTGATGAGGCCACCAATAACAACGGTGGCCAGGGGGCGCTGCACTTCGGCCCCGGCGCCCTCACTAAGGGCCATGGGCAAAAAGCCCAGAGAAGCTACGGTCGCCGTCATCAGCACGGGACGCAGCCGGTTGCGGGTTCCTACCAGCACGCGTTGGAACGCGTTTAGCGCGGTGCCTTCCTGCTTCAGGCGGTTGAACTCCGAAATCAGCACAATGCCGTTAAGTACCGCCACGCCAAAGAGGGCGATGAAACCCACCCCCGCCGAGATGCTAAACGGCATCCCCCGCAGGGCAAGGGCGAATACGCCCCCGATGGCCGACAGGGGAATCGCCGTGTAGATCAGGGCGCCTTCTTTGAGGGAGGAAAAGGTAAAATACAGCAGCGCAAAAATCAGTCCCAGCGCCACCGGAACGGCGATGCTGAGCCGGGATTTGGCTTCCTGTAAATTCTGGAAACTTCCTCCGTAGGCCAGCGTATAACCGGTATCCAGCTTTAAGTCAGCGGCTACTTTTTGCTGCAACTCTTCCACGATCGATTGCACATCCCGGCCCCGCACGTTGAATCCCACCAGAATCCGCCGGCGGGTGTTTTCCCGCTGGATTTGATTGGGCCCTTCTACTTCGGCAATCCGGGCAACCTGATACAGAGGAATCTGAACGCCACTGGGGGTGGAGATGGGTAAATTCTGCACATCGCCGATGGTTCGCCGACCTTCCTGACCGACGCGAACCATTAGGTCGAAGCGTTTTTCACCTTCGTAGATCTGGCCGGCTGCGGCTCCGGCAAAGGCGGCAGTGATGGTGCGGTTCACTTCCTCGATCGACAGACCATAGTTGGCGATCTCGCCCCGGTTGAAGTCAATCACAATCTGGGGCATCCCCGTTACCTTTTCGATGTACCAGTCGGCGGTGCCTTTGACCGTTTTACTGATGGCGCCCAGGCGCTCGGCATAAGCCGCCAGCCTGTCCAAATCTTCCCCGTAGATTTTGCAGACCACATCCTGTTTGGCCCCGGTCATGAGTTCGTTGAAGCGCATCTGCACCGGAAACTGAAAACCGGTGGTGACGCCGGGCATGACCGCCTGGGCGCTGGCGGCCATTTTACCGGCCAGCTCGTTAAAGGATTGGGCACTTTTCCAATGCGCCTTATCGTGAAGCACGATGATCATATCACCCCCCTCAATGGGCATCGGGTCGGTGGGAATCTCGGCGCTGCCAATGCGGGCCACAATCTTCTGCACTTCCGGATAATTCGCTTTCAGGTGTTCCGATACGCGGCTGATGGCCTCGATGGTCGTACTTAGGTTGGTCCCCACCAGCAACCGGGTTTCCACGGCAAAGTCGCCTTCTTCCAGCTGCGGAATAAACTCGCCCCCCATCCGGGTGAAAAGTCCAACGGCAACGGCCAGCAGGGCAAAGGCCGCTAAGACCAGGATTTTTTTGACCTGAAGGGCGCGCATTAACAGCCGCTCATAGCCCGCTTCGATCCGGCTCATCAGCCGATCCGATAACGTGGGCTGGTGGTTGAGCTTTCTGCTGATCAGCAACGCACTGATCATGGGCACGTAGGTTAGGGAAAGAATAAAGGCGCCCAGAATAGCAAAGGCGACGGTTTGGGCCATGGGCTTAAACATCTTGCCTTCAATGCCGGAGAGTGAGAGAATGGGCAGGTAGACAATCAGGATAATCATCTGACCAAAAACGGCCGCGTTCATCATCCGGGTGGCCGAACCGGTTACCTCCCCATCCATCTGGGCGGGGCTGATCCGATCCACGCCGGCGTATTTTTTCGATGCATGCAGGTGGTGCAGGATTGCCTCCACAATGATAACGGCTCCGTCGACGATCAAGCCAAAATCCAGGGCACCCAGACTCATCAGGTTTCCGCTGACGCCGAAGAGATTCATCATGGCGACGGCAAACAGCATGGACAGCGGAATCACCGAAGCCACAATAAAGCCCGCCCGCCAGTTACCCAGGAACAAAATGAGTACCCCAACCACGATTAGAGCACCTTCCAGCAGGTTATGTTCAACCGTCCCAATGGCATTGTTGACCATCTTGGTCCGGTCCAGAAACGGCTCAATGACTAAACCCCGGGGTAGACTTTTCTGGATTTCGGTGATGCGCTGTTTGACGTTCTGAATGACCTGGGAGGAATTAGCGCCTTTCAGCATCAGCACAATACCGCCCGCCAGTTCACCCTGACCCGCCATCGTCAGAGCGCCGTAGCGGATGGCCGAGCCGGTGCGCACCTGGGCTACGTGACTAATCAGGATGGGCGTTCCAGCCCCGGTGTTTCGGACGACAATCTGCCCGATGTCGGCCCCGGTTTTGGCTAATCCTACGCTGCGGATGTAAAGAACCGACGGCCCTTTTTCGATGTAAGCCCCGCCGGTGTTTTGATTGTTTCGGCTTAGAGCCGTAAACACGTCGCTGATGGTCAGGTTGAGGGCCTTGAGTCGGGCCGGATCAACGGCTACTTCATACTGCTTGAGATCCCCGCCAAAGGTGGCTACGTCGGCCACGCCCGGCGTGCCCAGTAGTCCGCGCCGGACGACCCAATCCTGGGTTGTCCGTAAGTCCGCCAGTGAGTACGCTTTCTCAAAGCCTTTCCGGGGCCGGATAACGTATTGGTAAATTTCGCCCAGTCCGGTCGTAACCGGGGCCAGTTCGGGCTTGCTGGCATTGCCGTCGATGGCTACCTGGGCCAGCCGTTCGGTTACCTGCTGCCGGGCCCAGTATACGTCGGCGTCGTCTTCGAAAACAAGGGTCACCAGCGAAAGGCCAAACCGGGACATACTCCGGTTTTCTTTCAGACCCGGAATATTGCTGATGGCCTGTTCGATGGGAAACGTGATAAGCCGCTCAACATCTTCGGCCCCCAGGGCTGGCGCGGTGGTGATAACCTGTACCTGATTGTTAGTAATATCGGGAACGGCATCGATGGGCAACTGACTTAGCTGGTAAGCGCCGTAAAAGATCCATACCAGCACCAATAAGCCAATCACCAGTTTGTTCTGCACGGAGAACTGGATGATTTTAGAAAGCATAGTGGGGATAACTCAATAGAAAAGAATAGCTGGTCAATCCGGGCCAAACGCGAACGCGCCGGCTCAGTTGAGTCGCTTATACCAAACAAGGAGAGTTATCCAACCTGGGGTGGCTGAAAGAGAAAGGAGGATTGTTGATGGGTGTACAGGTTCTGATAGGCGAAACGAACCTCCGGTAAAGGCAGTGTAATCAGGTGCTCGGCCGGTAAACGCTGGGGCTGCGTTAGCGTAAAGACAAAACCCGTCGAGAGATGGTTGTAAAGCGGAATTTTAACGCCCTTGTGGGGCAGTTTGGCGTGCTGGGAAGACGCATTGTATTGCATATCCAAGAACTGCCAGAAGTCAAAATCACGGCTGGCGGTCTTTTTGTGCACCTGATAGTGAGCCAACAGACCGGGTATTTTGTAGACCTCCTCCACGTCCGTCTGCGGAAACAGACTGCCTAAAAACAGCAGAACGCTCAGGAAAAGGGCCATGACGGATTTCATGCCGCAATAGTACGCCTTAAGGGCGAGATTTCCGAGTGCGGGCCTGACTTAGACTAGACGCCCCTCGTAAAACAACCTTGTTCACAGCGGTTTACCAACCAGGCAAGCAGACCCGTAGTGGCAGACGGTTTTGTCCGGAACTTACTCGCTGCGGGCCCCTGATTGGATGGCAGCATTGCGGAATGGGTGAGTAGCTCGTTACTGTCGCGTTGATCCCCCTGTGCATCCCGGGTGAACAAAGTAAC
>Ga0325400_1006739_pt1 | contig 10944 bp, 9 predicted proteins | sample PopdelMetagenome_2_FD_205662 | JGI IMG/M metagenome (GOLD analysis project Ga0325400, IMG submission 205662) | Populus deltoides microbial communities from Bellville, Georgia, United States - Xylem-PdKOR-R1 | ecosystem: Host-associated > Plants > Phyllosphere > Stem > Wood/Secondary xylem...
TTAATTAATTAAAAAAATAATACACACATCATCTAACACATATCCAAAAAATTTATTTTTGTTCATTCGTTGTTATATGTTCTAATTGTCTATTCCCCACTTTAACGTTTACTTTCGCGCATGAATCCTTTCGCGCATGAATCATGAAAATTTAGGTTGCTTTTATTTTTTAAAAATTATTTTAAAAAAATTATTTTTCAAATTTTCCTGTATTTGTTTGCCATTAAAAAATTTGGTCAATGGAAAACATTTTTTGGTCAATAAAAAACGCTTTCCAGTCAAAGGAAAATTTAGCTTGGTTTCCAGGAAACTGTTTACCTTTTATTTTGGGCGGAAAAACAATTTCTGAAAGTTGTGAAAAATTTAGAAATGTTATATTATTTGTTGATTATATCAAATTTGGTCTTCAAACTTTTGATTGCTATATATATTTTGTTTTGAATATTTATTTTTCAATTTCATCCCTTATAATTTAATTTTTATATTAATTTTGGTCTTTATTTGATTTTTCCTTATCATTTTTTAATTGAAATTTTTTATCTATCAAATTTGGTCCTTATTCTTTTGATTGTTACTTATTTTATTTGAAATAATTTATGAAATGTTAATTATTATTATTTTAATTTCTTCATCTTTTAATTTTTTTATTTTTTAGATTTGATCTCTATTATTTTGATTATTATTTATTTTATTTGAGAGAATTTATGAAATTATATATTTTTTTAATTTCATTGCCATTCAAATTTTTAATTTGTAAGATTTGTTCCTTATTATTTTAATAAACTTGAAAAAAAAAAAACATTGATAAGTTATTTTCCAATTTATTTTTCATGATATAACCAAACACTGGAAAGTGTTTTCCAATTTATTTTTCATTACACTACTAAACATCGGAAAATAATTTACTTTCCTGGAATTCACTTTCCAAAAAGAAATTACTTTCCCGCAAACAAACAGGGCCTATTAAAACTTGTCCCTATAAATTATAATAATTAATTGATTAGTTTATGTAGTTTGAAAAAAAAATCCTCATTGCTATATATAATAACAATGAATATGAAGGTAGTGTTTATAATTGCTGTAATAGTTATTTTTAAAAAAAAACTTTTGCTCGTAAATGTACAAAAATAATATATTTTTTTATTTTTTAAAATTTATTTTTGACATCAGCACGTTAAAACAATTCAAAAATATATAAAAAATTAATATAAAACCAAACAAAAAAATTCAATTTTTTTTTTGAAAAGTGTAGCATAGCCACAAAAACAAACATACTTGAAATTAACCAAAGAAAATTAAGTTATTAATTGATTCAAAACTATAAGGACTACTTTCGAGATGAGATTTATGAGGACTACTTTTATTATTATTATTATTATTTTTATAAGAATACATAACTTTCATTAATTAAAATGAAGGTTTTGTATGATCTATTTTAGTAGTTGAGAAAATAAGAGGCATTTGTTTTATCTACAAATATGCCAATTTTTGTTAAAGAATGAGTATCTTTACTATTATGTCTTCCAAAAGAACTAGAAAAAGACTATCTTGTTGATATATGCTACGCTGCAGGTTGGATCAAGATTTTTTAACAAAAAAAGAAATGTTTTGGTATTGCTAATGTTTTTATACTAGAAAAAAATTAAACTGTGCGAAGATTAATTCAATATGACTTGATTTACTTGATGAGTCCGAAAGCAACTTGATTAAAGTATGAAGATGGAAAAAAATTAATTTAAAAATAGAACACAATAAAACAACCTGATTCTACTAGGGTTATCCCACAAAATAGGTGATTCGAGTCATGAAACTAGAATAACCTCATAAAAAGCAAATAAAAATATATCATGAAGACTAATTTCTAAATCAACTCAATCTTTAATGATGAAATTGCAAAAAAAAATATCAATTTAAAAAATATTAAAAAAACTCGAGTCAACTGGGTTAACCTGTCAAACCTGCGACATGAGTTATGAGATCAAGATAACCTCATAGAAAGCAAACTAAAATAAATCACGAAGCTTAATTTCTAGTCAACCTAATGTTGGAAGATGAAATTGAAGAAATGTCAATTAAAAAAGATTAAAAAAAAACTTGAGTCAACCGAATTAATCCGCCAAACTCGTAACATAAGTCACGAGATTGAAATAACCACATAAAAAGCAAACCACAATAAATTATGAACCTCAATTTATAACAAACCAAATGTTGAAGGATGAAAGTAGGTAAAGAAATATAGAATAATGTTTCGTGAAATGGTGCATAATAAAAGCACCATCCCTTTTATTTTTTCATTAATGAAAATAAAAGGGGAAAACCTTTTTGTTTCGTATTATTTATTTTGTTTAATAGAGTAATTAGCTCATATTGGATGCATGCTATTAAAAGGAGCTAAAACACCTTAGGAAAACACTATTCACTAGAACAATGTAATAACGTGTTTGCCTCTCCAAAAAAAAAAAAATCAACACTAGCTTTAATTGGCATTAAAGTCCTTTCACATGGACCATTTTTCATTATTTGACCGAGGATAAATCAGTTTTTTCCTTTCTTAAGTGCACAGTGAAATGACCAAAATACCTTTAAAGGTAAAAAATTTAAAACTGACAATTATACTCCTATCAATATATCAATATTCCTTTACTCTATTTAATAATATTTGGTTATCTAAGAATTGCTTTATGAAAGATATGAGATAAATAATCTATCTACTATGAATAAAAATCTAAATAGATAGATCTATAAAGTTTCTTGAAATGTCTCAATCCACTTACATAGAGAAGATGCTAAACTGATTTAGAATGGATGAACCTAAGAGAGGATACTTACCTATTTCACATGAAATACATCTCTCCAAAAACATGTGTTCTAAAACATAAATTAAAATAGATAGGATGAGAGTAATTTCCTATGCTTCAACTATAAGATCTATAATATATGTGATGTTATGTACAAGATCATAAGTATCTTATGTTATAAGCATAACGAGTAGATATCAATCTAATCTAGAAGAACTAAGATTGTCTTTATGGTCTATGAAGGAAATGAACTCGTAGTACATGGTTATTAAGATAATAGTTTTCAATCAGATATTGATAATAACTGTCATAACCTATATTTTTATCCCCCCATTATTTTTTCATATATTTTAAAAGTAAAAAAATGTCTTTTCAATAAATCTAGTCAATTTTAATCATTTCATTATTTTTTCACTTTTGTTTTAATTTTTATATGTCATGTTAAGTTATAATTAATCAAAAAAAGATGAAATAAAAAAAACAAATAAAGTAAAAATAGTATAAAAAAAAGGAATAAAATATAGTTGAGAACAAAATGGGAAAATAATTGAATATAACAAGCTAATAATTGAATTGAAGAAGGTAAAACAATTCATGAATAATTTAGGATGTAATTAGAAATATGATTGAAAATAAAATTAACAAAAAAAAAAAGCTTGATTTGGCTATAATTAAAAGAATTAAATAACCAAAGATTAATTTGTAATGAACATCCAAATTTAAAGGTTTAATTAATTCATTTAGGGATGAAATTAAAAAGAAAATCCAAGATTAAAACCTAATTGAATAAAAAATCAAAAGGCCAAGGACTACAAAAAAAAGACAGGAATTGCATGACATAATTTATGCTTTTGACTTTTCTCCAAAACTACTTCATTTTATTCATCTTCTTTCCTAGAAAAAGCAATCAAACTTCAGTTACAATTTTGATTCTCATCAATTTAAGCCCCAAATTCTAGCAGTCAAAATCAAAACCTAGATCTCCATCTCAATTAATCTTCTAGCCTAGAATTTCAGCTATTTTTCTCCATTTAATAGCTAATAGTAGTGATGAAAAAAAACACCTCCACCATACACAATCCTCAATCTCCTCCCTTAAGAGCTTCCATTCTAGTAACCATTTTGACCAAAACACCCATTGTAAACCCACAATCTCACGTACCCATTCTTAGCCACACTACAACTCATCCGAATCAACCATCATACAGAAGCCTAAACCCATCAGAAATAGCTTCCCATTTCCCTCATCGACAATCACTATAACCACGTCCCCAAGGGGCGTAGCGTGATGGCAAAGGTTTGAGATCTGCACAGGAGGTCTCGAGTTCGAGTCAGGGCGTGCATCTCTTGTAAGAGCCTGGGACAGCCGGGGTTTTACTCTCTCACCTGGGCCCACAAAGTGCGCTTTCCGGGGGGGTGAGGTTTCCTCGAATCCAAAAAAAAAATCACTATAACCACAAATTAGTCCTTTTTTTAGATGATCCAATTGCTATAACACCACCATTCATCTGCACCTCTTTTTTTATATATATAATAAAAACCAAAGACCTAAAAAAAAAACCACCACAACCATTTCTCTTATTAGCTTTACCAAAAACAATTTGTTCCAACACTTCTCCTCACCATACCAAATTTAACAAAATAGACTACTACAACTACAACACCGCCAGTAGCAGCCCTTAAAGCCACAACCATCACACAAATCTCTAATAATAGTGATCCAAATCCTTCCCTCCTTGCCACTAAGATCATGATAAAAAAAAAATCCAAAACTCAACTCCATTATAACCCAGAAACAATATATCATAATAGCCCATAAAATTTTTTTATTTATATATTGTTACTCGCTCGTGTAACACAATCACTACCTAAACTAACTATTATCAAACTAACAGCACGCGTTGCTACTACATAGCCAAACCCTGACATATATACTACACATGCCACCTCTCTTTAGTTGTTTCCAACAATTTGTAGTCAATTCCATTAATTTTTAAAGGTCTCTTTTTAAATTTTGAATAAATGTTTGCATATTGATATGTTAATTTTGTATATAAAAATTCTTATATTTTCCAAAAAAATATGATTAATTTAGTATATAAGCATGTTTAATTTTGTGTGTAGATGAGTTCATGGATGCATTGGATTTTATATTTGTAGATGTAGGTTTGATACGTGTATATGGATTTTTTGCTCGTTATGAAAGGTATGAATATCTTTGTATAAGAATAAAATATTCTGAGAATTCACCAAAAGAATCAACCCATTGGCAGTGTAATGTTGATATTATGTTTAAAAAAATATTAAAAAATGATTTATTTTATGAGTGCAAATTTATTTTAAGGGGTTGTGCAATATTGTTTTATGGATGTGATATATGAATTTAGACAGGCTCAACATGACCCTTCACAAGACCATCATATATGAGTGGTGGACTTTAGATATATTTTGAATGAGTTCAAAAGTGTAGGGCCAAAGACCAATTCTTTTTATCATACACAACCTTCAATCTCCTTCTTTAAGAGCTTCCCGTTTAAACCACTTCAACCAAGACACCCATTATGAACCCATAATCTCACAAACCCATTACCAACTTAGTTATAACCTCATAATCTAAAATTAACCAATCATTATCTCCTTCTCTTACACACACTACAACTTAGCCTCTCATTTCCCTTACCAACAGCCATCACAACCACAAATCAATCCCACAAATCAATCCATTTTTCAAATGATCCATGCAAGCTCTTGATTTAAAGTTTTACGGTGTTAATAAAAATAATAAAAATTAAACCTAATGAAGAAATGTTTTAACTTGATATTTAGAACGAAAGGAAAATAAATAATTGAAATTTTTTTGATTAAATAAACTTTTAAGTATGATATTTTAAAACGGAACGAGATGGGGTTTTCGATTAGATGAAAATTTATAGTACATGTATGATGGCTTTGTTGTAATTAATGGGAATTAAAGGAAATATAAATAGTGTGGCTTCTTGAAAAAGTCATACTTGGTAGAAACTTGAGAGAAGTGAAGAGGGAATATTTATGTGATTTTCTTCAAATTTCTTGAGTTGAACACAAAAAAGAGCATAAATTAAGGGGTTTAAAGGAAGTTTTAAGAGATTTAAACTAGAAATCTCAATATTTGTTTTTTGAATTTTAAAGCTTTAAAATTAGGGTTTTGAAAGGTTGAAACGAGAAGTAGTAAGTTGAAGAAAAACTTGGGTTTTCTTGTAAACTTTTGCCTTAATTGGTTGTCATTAGGAGGTGAGAAGTTTTATTCTCATGTTTAAAAACGTTTATCATATTTTTTAAGCTTGAGCATGAATGTTTATATTATGGAACCTAGTGTTTTGTATGTTGAAATGTTTGGACGAATGAACTTGGGTTATAATTATGTTCATGGACTTGTTAAAAGATTAGGCTAAGTGAGAATTTCATAAAATTAGGAAGAATTCATGCCATCCCTTCATTGTGAAAGTTTTGGCCTTGGCTTAGAAAAAGGGAATGAATCAAATTGGATTAATTTTTATGGAATTTGGGTTGAATTATGTTAGGATAGGTATACAATGAATGGGTAAGAAGTTAATTTTATAAATAAATAAAAAAACTTGAAGAGAAACTCATAACCCTATTTAAAGCTAGTTACTACTTAGGTTAATAAAGGAAAATTTAAAATTAGTTAACTTAATTATTGTGATAATTGTGTTTATATGAAGTATTTAAGTGTAGAAAATATTAACAAAGAAGAAGAAGAAGAAAGAGAGGGGGCCTTAGGGTTCACGGTCATAATAAGAGAAATTATGGATTAGTAGGAGCCAAAGCAAATACTTGTTCATTTATGAGTGTTTAAATAAGTGTTGATGTATTAAAGATGAATTGAAATGAATTTAATTAGTTTACCTAATTATGGTTGAATTTTCAATGAACCTTGAATTTTGAAGTTTGTGAGACATCAATAAGAGAAATGAGTATAGTTATATAATTAATTTGGGAAAACATGGAACAAATGATGAATTAATAAAATTGAGATGAAATCATAAATGTAGTATAATTATGAAGATGTAATAGAAGAAAATATAGATATGGTAAATTAATGGACAATCAAAAATGAAAACATTGGAGAATATGGCTTAAATAATTTGGTATTTGTTATGAATGGAATGTGTATATTATGTTAAGTGAAGAAAACAAATTTAGAATGGTAAAAACCTTGTTTGAAACTTGTATTAACGAGAGTATTGGTTTGAATTTTTGATTAAAATAGATGTTGATGATTGGATGTTTGTTGGTACAAAAGAGGTTGCAGAATCCATCCAACAATAAAAGACCATTACTCGAGCATAGACACCATGTAAATGCTTTGCACCACTACTCGTTATTAAGTACAAAATTCATATATATATATATATATATATATATTAACAATGTCTAGAAGAATAAGAAAATGGTAATTTTAACTAGTACCTTGATTGGTATTAGCGGCATCAGTTTATCTGATGACCATAAAATTTATTTGACTAGTACCCTCGGTGGTATTAGTGATGTCAGTTTATCTGACAACTAAGAAATTTGTTTGACTAGTACCATGAGTGGTGATAGTGGTGTCAGTTTGTCTGACGATCAAGTTTTTATTGACTAGTTACCCCAAGGGGTATAATGGCATCAATAAGACTAATGACCAGGATACCTAAGTTAATTAACTACTTGGAGTAGTTCTGTGGTATAAGTGGAATTATTGAGCTAATAATAATAAACCTTTGGATATAATTGAATGAAAGATATTAAAGAGTAGTTTAAAGTGTGAATTACATAATTTAATTCTATACATCATTTATATTATATGTTATAATAATTTTTAGGTGCATTTCAACCTCGTGTAGAGCATTAGATTAGCCTTAGTGCTTTCTTTTGTAAAGTAAACTAGATTTTAGTTGCTTATAATTTAACTTTTGAACTGTATATATTAAGTTTGAATTTGATATGATTGTTATCTATATTTATTAGGTTAAAAGAAAAATACATGTAATTAGATTATTTTAATCTTTAGGAGTTAATTATGTCTTTTATTTTGGTGAAGTACTTTTAATGTAGAAAAATATTTAGATTGTGGAATAACATGTGATTTAAGTTGTTATTTGGTGTGTGAAAAATATTTGGAAAGAGAAAAAGCATGTGATTTTATGTTACTAATTGGTGAAGGTCTAGGATAGTAGAATAATTACTCGAGATTGAATGGATAGATTTGTTATGATATTGATAACTTGGTAGGATATTTTTAGGGGATATTCTGTTGAAATTTTGGTAAAATCCTAATCAAGTTAAAGTGTGAGAATATGCATTTAGGGATTCATGGAAAAATATTATCTTGGTCTTCAATTTATCTTTGATGATAATAAGATATGAAATGTGTTACAATCCAATCACCATAACACCTCCCTTTTGGCAAAACCAACCATAAACTCATAAACCAAACCACCGCAATCATTCCTCTCATTGGTTCCACCACAAATAACATGTTGCAACACTTCTCCTCACCATGCCAAACCTAACAAAACAAACCATTAACACTACAAAGCTACCAGCAACAACTCATAAAGCAAAAGTCATAACACAAACCTTCAACAATAACAACCCTTAGACACTACAATACTGATTCATCAAAAACAACAACAATAATAACCGTAAACATTAATAGAAATTCCAGCCTAGAGTCACTGCGTATACTACATGCACCTATTTTTTTAGTTGTTTCTGGTAATTTCTAGTCAATTATAATAATTTTTTAAGATCTCTTCTTAAATCTCAATCGTTTTTTTTTTGTATAAATAAGTTATTTTGTGTATGAATATGCATATATTTACTGATAAAACATGATTAATTTGTTTTATAAGCATGTTTAATCTTATACGTGGATATGTTCATGGATACATTGGATTTTGTATGTGTAGATGTAGATTTCATATGTGTATATGGATTTTTGCTCATTGTGGAATGTATAGAAAAATGATTTTCTAAAAAAAAGACAGGAATATCTTTGTATAGAAATAAAATATTATGAGAATTCACTAGAAGAATCAACTCATTAAGAATGTGTTATTGATATTTTGTTATATATAATTTATTTTATGGGTGCAAATTTATTTTGTTGTGCAATACTTTTTGTGAATGTGATACAATAATTTGGGTAAGGTCGACGTGATCCTTCATAGACCCATCGTGTGTAAGAGGTGGGCAACAAACATATTTTGAATGAATTAAAAAGAGTCAAGCCAAAACCTATTTTTTTACCATGCATACAGGTCTAACACCCAATTTCATGAACAACTTGATCAATGAGTCTCCTAATCCAATGAACCGATGTTGATTTTCATAAGCATTTTTTATATGTCGTCTAATTTTAGGGACCTAAGTAAACTTAACATGTTCTTTCAAAACAAGTTGATGAATTTTATTTAGTTGTCATTATATAAAATCTAAGTTTATTTTAAATTGTTAGGTTGATTTGTCTCTTCAGGGGAATTATAGAGGCTTAATATTTTTTTAAACCCAAAATAAATTAAAAAAATGCATTGATGAGATTTTATCAAGTTTTAGCTAAACTATAAATGGAAACAAAAAAGAACCACCACCATCTGCAACTCTCAATCTCCTCCTCTAAAAGTTTCCCTAATACCCATTGTGAACCCACAACCATCACCAACTCAACTATAACCTCACAATCCAAAACTAAACAATCATTATCTCCTTGTCTTACACACACTATAACTCAACCAAATCAATCATCATACATAAGCTTAAACCCAACAGAAACAGCCTCTCATTTCTTTCACCAATAGCCACCATAACCATAAACCAATCTTTTTTTCATACGATCCTTCATCAATAGCTTCCTATCTTGTTCGACAAAACCAACCACATACCCATAAACCAAACTATAAGAACAACACCTCTCATTGGCTCCACCATAAACAACACATTGCAACACTTCTCCTCATCGTCCTAAACCTAACAACCATTACCATTATAGTGCCGACAACAACAACCCTCAAATCCTTAACAACCATGTAAACCTTTAACAACAACAACCCTCACACATCATAAAACTAATTCACCACAAAAAAAAAAAACCATAACGGACCTAAAAATTGACAGAAATTCCAGCTAAAAAAACACTAAAATTGCAGCCCAATTGTTTGTTTACAATCAAAATCAAATCAAAGTTTCCAGCCAACATTCAATCCAAATCCTCACCGTCCTCCTCACTAAAATCACACCAAAAAAAAAACCCAAATCCATAATAACCCAAACACAAGCTAGGATAATAACCCCTAAACAAATCTTGATTTTCTTCTTCTTATTTTTTTTTATAGATCATTGCTCACTCATATAACACACGTGCTGCCCGACCCATCTATGAACAAACTACCAACATGTGAAAGAAGCGTGCCATTACTACCCAAATCACAACCAAGAGCCAACGCGTATATTGCACACACTGCCTCAACTCAATTTTTTTTAATAATCTCTAGTTAATTCCAGTAATTTCTGAAGGTCATTTTCTAAATCTTGAATGAATGTTTGTGTATGGATATGTTATTTTGTGTATTAATATGCTTATATTCATAAATAAAATGTGATTAATTTGGTATGTATGCATGTTTAATTTTGAGTGTTGATAAGTTCATTGATACATTGGATTTTATATATGTAGATGTAGATTTCATATTTGTATATGAATTTTTTATCGTTATGGAATATACATAACAATGATTTTCTAAAAAAAATGGTAGGAATATCTTTGTATAAGAATAAAAAGGGTTTTGCCATTCGAATGTTGATATTTTGTTAAAAATATAAAAATAAAATGGTTTTTTTAGGTGCAAATTTATTTTAGGGTTTTGTGCAATATCTTTTATGGATATGATATAATAATTTGGACAAGGTCAATATGACCCTTCATAGATCCATCGAATGTAAGTGGAGGACTATAAGCATATTTTGAATGCCTTCAAAAAAACAAGTCTGAAGTCTAATTTTACCATACAGGTCCAACACTTGTTTTTATGAACAACTTAATCAATAAGTCTCATAATCCAAGGGACTAACGTTGAATTTTCTTTAAAAAGTCTTTTTGATGTGT
>Ga0325400_1006742_pt1 | contig 10942 bp, 9 predicted proteins | sample PopdelMetagenome_2_FD_205662 | JGI IMG/M metagenome (GOLD analysis project Ga0325400, IMG submission 205662) | Populus deltoides microbial communities from Bellville, Georgia, United States - Xylem-PdKOR-R1 | ecosystem: Host-associated > Plants > Phyllosphere > Stem > Wood/Secondary xylem...
GTGAGCGCAGAAGAGGAGCTCACCACCGGCGTTGAGCGAGACCCGTACGTAGGCCTGGGCTCCGCAACGGTCGCAACGGTCCGAGGCAGTCATGGGGTCGTTGCTGATGGTGGTGCTGGTAGCGGTGGTCACTCCGCGACTCCTTCCGGGTCGTGCACGCAGGCGGGCAGCTGCTGCTCCCACCGGACACTCTTCCCCAACCTTCGGCAGGCTGCGCGCGTTCCCACGCCGACGGAGCAACGTGTTCGCTCGCAGCGGAGGTGGCATCCGTCACACCGCCCCCTCCCGTAGTGCCTGCACGGGTATCGGCGTCACCCTGCGTACGCTTCCGGGGTGACTCCGCCCACCCCGTCGTCCAAGCCGTCCAACGGTGAGGACAAGTACACCGCCGCCAACCTCCTGGTCCTCGAAGGCCTCGAGGCGGTCCGCAAGCGGCCCGGCATGTACATCGGCTCCACCGACTCCCGTGGCCTCATGCACTGCCTCTGGGAGATCATCGACAACTCCGTCGACGAGGCCCTGGGCGGGCACTGCTCGGAGATCACCGTCCTGCTGCACGCGGACGGGTCGGTCGAGGTCCACGACGACGGTCGCGGGATCCCCGTCGACGTCGAGAGGCGCACGGGCCTGTCGGGGGTCGAGGTCGTCTTCACGCACCTGCACGCCGGCGGCAAGTTCGGCGGCGGTTCCTACTCGGCCTCCGGTGGTCTGCACGGTGTCGGTGCCAGCGTCGTCAACGCCCTGTCCTCCCGGCTCGACGTCGAGGTCGACCGCGGTGGCAAGACGTACGGCGTGAGCTTCCGCCGCGGCGCCCCCGGTCGCTATGCCGGCGACGGCCCCGACGCCGCGTTCACCCCGGCCACCGGCCTGGAGGTCGTCGGCAAGGCCAAGCGCGGGGTCACCGGGACCCGGGTGCGGTACTGGGCCGACACCCAGGTCTTCCTCAAGGAGGCGCAGTTCGCCTACGAGGACCTCACCGCCCGCGCCCGGCAGACGTCGTTCCTCGTCCCCGGCCTCAAGATCGTCGTCCGTGACGAACGCTCGGGCGAGTCGGTCGAGGAGGTCTTCCAGCACGACGGCGGGATCAGCGAGTACGCCGACTTCCTGACCCCCGACGCTGCGGTGACCAGCGTCTGGCGCCTGCAGGGCGAGGACGTCTTCACCGAGACCGTGCCCGTGCTCGACGAGTCGGGCCACATGGACATGCAGGACGTCGAGCGCCGGTGCGCCGTCGACATCGCCCTGCGCTGGGGCACGGGGTACGACCCGACCGTGCGGTCCTTCGTCAACATCATCTCCACCCCCAAGGGCGGCTCGCACCTGTCCGGTTTCGAGCAGGGTCTGTTCGCGGCCGTGAAGAAGCAGGTCGACGCCCAGGCCCGCCGCCTCAAGGTGGGCAAGGACGAGAAGCTCGAGAAGGACGACATCCTCGCCGGGCTGACCGCCGTGGTCACGGTGCGCCTGGCCGAGCCGCAGTTCGAGGGCCAGACCAAAGAGGTCCTCGGGACCGCGGCGGTGCGGGCGATCGTCCGCAAGGTGGTCGAGAACGAACTCGGGACGATCCTGACCAGTGGGAAGCGGGACGAGAAGGCCCAGGCCACCGCGGTCCTGGACAAGGTCGTCACCGAGATGAAGTCGCGCATCTCGGCGCGCCTGCACAAGGAGACCCAGCGCCGCAAGAACGCGTTGGAGAGTTCGTCGCTGCCGCCGAAGCTGAAGGACTGCCGCTCCGACGACGTCGTCAACACCGAGTTGTTCCTCGTCGAGGGCGACTCGGCGCTGGGGACCGCGATGGGGGCGCGGGACTCGGAGTTCCAGGCGCTGCTCCCGTTGCGCGGCAAGATCCTGAACGTCCAGAAGGCGTCCGTGACGGACATGCTGAAGAACGCCGAGTGCGCCTCGATCATCCAGGTCGTGGGTGGGGGGTCGGGTCGCAGTTTCGACCTCGACGCCGTGCGCTACGGCAAGATCGTGCTGATGACGGACGCCGACGTCGACGGCGCCCACATCCGCACGCTGCTGCTGACGTTGTTCTTCCGGTACATGCGTCCGCTCATCGAGGCCGGTCGCGTCTTCGCGGCCGTGCCGCCGCTGCACCGGCTCGAGATCAGCGGTTCGGGGCGGCGGGAGAAGGAGATCGTCTACACCTACTCCGACGCCGAACTCCGTCGTGTGACCGCGGACCTGAACAAGCGCAACCGGCCCTACAAGGAGCCCCAGCGCTACAAGGGCCTGGGGGAGATGGACGAGGACCAGCTCGCCGAGACCACGATGGAACGTCAGCACCGCACCCTGCGCCGGGTGACGGTTTCCGACGGCGCCGTGGCCGACCGCGTCTTCGAACTCCTCATGGGCAACGACGTCGCCCCCCGCAAGGACTTCATCATCGCCGGTGCCGAGAAGCTCGACCGCGAACGCATCGACGCCTGACCCGCCCCTCCAACCCACTTCTGGGAAGGTTTGCACCCCTCGACGCTGGTTGAGGGGTGCAAACCTTCCCAGAAGTGGTTTCGGGGGCCCGCACCGGATGTCCGTTTGGGTCCGTTGTGTTGACTTCATGTCCGAAACGGGCGTACAACTCTCCCAGCACGACAGTTCGGACAACGGGGTCAGGGAGAACATGTACGCACCGGAGCGCCATCAGGCCATCCTCGAGGCCGCCCGTGAGACGGGTCGGGTCGAGGTCACGACCCTGGCCGAGCGCTTCGAGGTCACCCCCGAGACCGTCCGACGCGACCTGACCGTGCTGGAACGCCGCGGAGTCCTGCGACGCGTGCACGGCGGGGCCATCCCCGTCGAACGGCTCGGCGCCGAACTCGCCGTCCCGGAACGGCAGGACGTCGCGGGGGCCGAGAAGGACCGCATCGCCAAGACCGCCCTCGCCGAACTCCCCGACGGTGGAACCCTGCTCGTCGACGCCGGGACCACCACGGCCCGGTTCGCCGAACTCCTGCCCACCGACCGCGAACTCGTCGTCGTCACCCACGCCCTGCCGATCGCGCAGATCGTGGCCACCCGGCCGAACCTGACCCTGCACCTGGTGGGCGGGACCGTGCGCGGCCGAACGCTGGCCGCCGTCGGTGGCTGGGCCGAGCGGGCGTTGGCCGAGGTCTTCGCCGACGTGTGTTTCCTGGGCACCAACGCCCTGACCGTCGAACGGGGCCTGACCACCCCCGATCTCGCGGAGGCGGCCGTCAAACGTGCGCTCATCCGCTCCGCCCGGCGCACCGTCGTGCTGGCCGACCACACCAAGTTCGGCCGCGACGACTTCGCCCACGTCGCCGATCTGGAGGCGCTCGACACCGTGATCACCGACACCGCAACGGATCAGGACATCGTCGCCGACGTCGAGTCGGCCGGCCCGAGGGTCGTGCGGGCATGAGGTTCCTGACCGTCACCCCCAATCCGAGCATCGACCACACGGTCGAACTCGCGAAACTCACCCGAGGGGAGGTGCACCGGGCCCTGTCCGGAACCGCCGAGGCCGGGGGCAAGGGCGTCAACGTCGCCCGGGTGCTCGCCGCCCACGGCCACGACGCCACGGCGGTCCTGCCCTCCGGTGGGGTCGACGGCGACCGCCTCGAGACTCTGCTCGCTCCGCAGCAGGTGCGGGCGGCGACGGTCGCGATCGCCGGAGCGATCCGGACCAACACCACGATCGTCGAGGCCGACGGCACCACCACAAAACTCAACGAACCCGGCCCGGAACTCACGGACGACGACGTCGAAGCTCTGTGCCGCAGGGTGTCCGACGCGCTCGGCAACGGCGCGGACTGGCTGGTCTCCAGTGGTTCGCTGCCGCCGGGGGCGCCCGCCGACCTGCACGCCCGGTTCGTCCGGGAGGCCCACGATCGTGGGGTCCGGACTGCCGTCGACACCAGCGGAGCAGCCCTGGCCGCCGCGGTCGAGGCCGCCCCCGACGTCCTGAAACCCAACCAGGAGGAACTCGCCGAACTCGTCGGTCGGGAACTCCTGACGGTCGGCGACGTCGTGACCGCAGCTCGTGAACTCCGGGCGGCGGGGGTGGGGGAGGTGCTGGTCAGCCTCGGTGGCGCAGGTGCCCTGCTGGTCGCCGACGACGTGCTGTGGGCCGGTGGAGAAACCCTCGTCCCCTTGAGTACGGTCGCGGCCGGCGACTGCACCCTGGCCGGTTTTCTCGACTTCGAAGGTACTGCGGCCCAACGGCTCTCGGCCGCGGTCGCCTGGGGGCGCGCGGCCGTGCTGCTGCCGGGCAGTACTGTTCCCCGACCCGAGCACACCCGGACGGCGACGGCCGCCGTCCGCACCCTGACGAATCCCGACCCCGAAACCCTCGTGAAGGATCTTCAACGATGACCTCTGAAGCGACCGATCTCACCGCTCCCGAACTCGTCCTCGTCGACCTGCGGGCGACCGACCGCGTCGATGCGACCCGTCAGCTCGCCGAGACCCTGACCGTCGCCGGCCGGGTCACCGACCTCGAGCAGTTCCTGGCCGACGTCGCTGCCCGCGAGGAGCAGATGGCGACCGGCATCCCCGGCGGCATCGGGCTGCCCCACGCCCGTTCGGCCGCCGTCACGGTCCCGAGCCTTGCGATCGGTCGCGTCGTCGAGGGGAACGGCATCGACTGGGGCGCCCCCGACGGCCCCGCGAACCTGGTGTTCCTCATCGCCGCGCCCGCCGAGGGCGAGGCCGACCACCTGCAGATCCTGGCCCAGCTGGCCCGCAAGCTCGTGCACGTCTCCTTCCGCCAGTCCCTGCTCGAGGCCCCCGACGCCGACGCCGTCGCCTCGACCGTCCTGAAAGAGGTGTACGGACGATGAAGTTCGTCGCGATCACCAGCTGCCCCACCGGCATCGCCCACACGTACATGGCCGCCGAGGCCCTCGAGCAGGCCGGTCGCGACCTCGGGCACGACGTCCAGGTCGAGACCCAGGGCTCGGCCGGTTCGGCCCCCTTCGACCCGGCCGTCATCGCCGCGGCCGACGGGGTCATCTTCGCCGCCGACCTCGAGGTCCGCGACAAGGACCGCTTCGCGGGCCTGCCGTCCGTCGACGTCGGGGTCAAGAAGGCCGTCGCCGACGCCCAGGGGGTCCTCAACGCGGCCGTCGCCGCCGTCGAGGCCGCCCCGAAGGGAACTCCGGCCGTCGCCGCTCCGGCGCTGGCCACCAAGGTCACCGCGAACGCCGGGGTCGGCACCCGCGTCCGGCAGTGGTTGATGACCGGGGTCAGCTACATGATCCCGTTCGTCGCGGCCGGCGGGATCATGATCGCCCTCGCGTTCCTCATCGGCGGGTACGAGATCAACACCGTCACTGCGGCCGACCTCATCGAGAGTTTCGACCCGCTGAGTTCGCACGACTGGGCCGGACTGCTGTTCGTCCTGGGCGGTACGGCGTTCGGGTTCCTCGTCCCGGTCCTGTCCGGGTTCATCGCCTTCGGCGTCGCCGACCGGCCCGGTATCGCCCCGGGCTTCGTCGGCGGGTCGATCGCCGTCGCCGTGGGCGCCGGGTTCCTCGGTGGTCTGGTCGCCGGGTTCCTCGGCGGTTTCGTCGCCCTGTTCCTGGCCCGGCTCAAGGTTCCGAACGCGGTCCGCGGGGTCATGCCCGTCGTCGTCATCCCGCTGGTCGCGACGTTCGTCACCGCCGGCATCATGCTCGTCGTCCTCGGCCACCCGTTGAAGTGGCTGATGGACGAACTCACCGCTGGCCTGAACTCCCTGTCCGGCAGCGGGATCGTCCTCCTCGGCGTGATCCTCGGGCTGATGATGGCGGCCGACCTCGGCGGCCCGATCAACAAGGTGGCCTACACCTTCGCCACCACGGGCCTGGCCACCGTGGCCACCGCCTCGGGCAGCCCCGTCGAACTGCGGGTCATGGCTGCGGTCATGGCGGCCGGGATGACCCCGCCCCTGGGGATCGCGCTGGCCACGTTCGTGCGCAAGAACCTGTTCACCGATGCCGAACGGCAGAACGGCAAGGCGGCTGTCCTGCTCGGCGCGTTCTTCATCACCGAGGGCGCGATCCCGTTCGCCGCCGCCGCGCCGCTGCGCATCATCCCCGCCGCGATGATCGGTTCAGGCCTGACCGGTGGCCTGGTGATGGCCTTCGGGAACACCCTGCGCGCCCCGCACGGCGGCGTCGTGGTGCTCGGTCTCGTCGGTCAGCCGCTGCTGTACCTGCTGGCGATCCTCATCGGCTCGGCCGTGACCGCCGTCGCCGTCATCGCCTTCAAGGGGCTGCACCGCAAGGCCCCGCAGACCCGGACCGCCGCCGCCCAGCCCGCCACCGTCTGAGGAGAAACCTGATGTCCGATTCCGTCACCCGGACCGCCGTCGTCGCTTCCCGGGTGGGCCTGCACGCCCGCCCCGCCTCGCTCTTCGTCCAGGCCGCCGCGGCGACCGGGTTGCCCGTGACCATCGCCGTCGGCGACGGTGACTCGGTGGGAGATCCGGTCGACGCCCGCAGCATCCTCATGGTGATGGGCCTCGGCGCGAAGCACGGCGACACCGTGACGCTGAGCGCCGAGGGCGAGAACGCCGAAGCGGCCCTGGCCGAGCTCGCGAAACTCATCGAGACCGACCACGATGCCTGAGTTCCACGGGGTAGGGGTGGGGACCGGGGCGGCGGTCGGAACCGCCGTCGTCCTCGCCCCCGCGGCTCGGCCGCCCGCCGACGAGCCCCCGGACACCGACGCCGGACCCCGCATCCGGGCGGCCTTCGACGCCGTGGCGGGATCCCTGCGCGAGCGTGCCGACAAGGCCGCCGGCACCACGGCGGAGGTCCTGCAGGCCACCGCCCTGATGGCCGCCGACCCGGGCCTGCTCGCCGTCGTGGACCAGAAACTGTCCCGGGGCGCCGGCCCGGCCACCGCGGTCGATCAGGCCGTCGAGCAGTTCTGCGAGGTCCTGGCCGCCTCCGGCCCGTACCTGGCCGAGCGGGTCACCGACCTGCGCGACGTCCGCGACCGGGTCGTGGCCCGGGTGCTCGGCCTGGCCGAACCCGGTGTGCCGCAGCTGACCGGGCCGTCGGTGGTGATCGCGCGCGATCTCGCCCCGGCCGACACCGCGGCCCTCGACCTCACTCTGGTGGCCGGGATCGTCACCGAACTCGGGGGCCCGACCAGCCACACGGCGATCATCGCCGCGCAGTTCGGCATCCCGTGCCTGGTGCGGGTGGCCGGTGCGCTGCAGGTCGCGGCCGGGGTGACCGTGGCGCTCGACGCCCGCGCCGGGACCCTCACGACCGACCCCGGCTCCGAGGTCGTGGCCGCGATCGAGGCCCGCCGCGCCGCCCGCGCCGCGCTGGCCGCCTCGGCTGGGGGACCGGGCCGCACGGCCGACGGCACAGCCGTGCAGCTGCTGGCCAACGTCGGCACCGTCGAGGACGCGGGACGCGCCGCGGCGCAGGACGTCGAGGGTGTCGGGCTGTTCCGCACCGAGGTGCTGTTCCTGGACCGGACCAGCGCGCCGACCCTGGCGGAGCAGACCGACGCGTACGAGACGGTGCTCGCCGCGTTCGGGACCCGCAAGGTGGTCGTCCGGACCCTGGACGCCGGCGCGGACAAACCGCTCGCCTTCGTCGAGAGCGCCGACGAGGAGAACCCCGCCCTCGGCGTCCGCGGACTGCGGACGGCCCGACGTCACCCCGAACTCCTGGCGACCCAGCTCCAGGCCCTCGCGGCGGCCGCCGAGCGCACGGGGACCGACCCGTGGGTGATGGCCCCCATGGTCTCCACCCCGGCCGAGGCGGCTGAGTTCGCCACGACGGCGCGCGCCGCCGGGCTGCGGCACGTCGGGGCCATGGTCGAGGTCCCCGCCGCAGCGTTGCGGGCCGGGCAGTTGGTGGCCGCCGGGCTGGACTTCGTGAGCATCGGCACGAACGACCTCACCCAGTACACGATGGCCGCCGACCGCCTCGAGGGTGAGCTCGCCGACCTCCTGGACCCCTGGCAACCCGCTGTGCTGCAGCTGGTCGCGCTGACCGGGACCGTCGACGTCCCGGTGGGGGTGTGCGGCGAGGCCGCCCGCGACCCGCTGCTGGCCCTGGTCCTGGTGGGTCTGGGTGTGCGCAGCCTGTCCATGGCCCCGGCCTCGGTGCCCGCCGTCCGGTTCGCCCTGTCCCGCACCGACCTCGCCACCTGCGAGGCCATGGCGCAGTCGGCGTTGGCTGCCGACGATCCGGATCAGGCGCGCGACGCGGCGGCGCGGTTGGCCGACCAGGGAGTCCTGGCGTTGTAATCTCACGTATCAGGATCCCTCGGCGGGACGTCCCCCCGGCCTCGCCGAGGGATCCACGAGAACGATGAGTACGAGAACTGGCGAGCGCGGAGGTCCGGATGTCCAGGGTCGTCGTGACGGCGACCGGTGGAGTCCGCGCCCGCAAGTCCGAACGGGGCGTCGTCACGTTCCGCGGGATCCCCTACGCCGCACCACCTGTGGGGTTGCGCCGGTTCGCGGCCCCCGCGCCCGTCGAGGCGTGGCAGGGCGTTCGCGAGGCTCGGGAACCCTCCCCGGTCGCCCCGCAGGACCCGCGGTCCGGGTACGGCTGGACGCACGCGTCCGGCCCCGACCACCTGACCGTCGACGTCCACGTCCCCGAGAGCTTCCCGCGGGACCTGCCCGTCCTCGTCTGGATCCACGGCGGCGGCTGGGTCGCCGGTACGGGCTCGGCGCCCGGCTACCACCCGCGGGCGTGGGTCGAGCGGGGTTTCGTCGTCGTCACGATGAACTACCGGTTGGGTTTCGAGGGATTCGGGGCCGTCCCCGGTGCCCCGTACAACCGGGGGATCCTCGACCAGATCGCGGCCCTGCACTGGGTGGCCGACAACATCCGCGCCTTCGGGGGCGATCCCGATCGGGTGACCATCGCCGGCCAGTCGGCGGGCGCCGCCTCGGTCGCGGCGCTGCTCTGCGCACCGGCCGCACGCGGATTGTTCGCCCGGGCGATCGCGGCGAGCATCACGGGGGAGACCTACTCCGTCGGCCAGGCCGAACGCGTCGCCGAGCGCGTCGCGAACGCGGCGCGTGTCCCGAACTCCCGTGCGGGTTTCGCCGGGCTGCCGCCGATCCGGTTGCTGGCCGCTTCCGACAGCGTCGCGCAGGACCTCGCCGCCGACCCGCACGCCGGCCCCCGCGGCGCGGTTCCGCTGTTGTTCCATCCTGTGGTGGACGGCGACACCGTGACGGATCCGTTCATGCAGGGGGAGCGGGCCGGGGGTGACCCCTCGGTCGAGCTGATGGTGCAGACGGTCGCCGACGAGTGGACCTTGTTCTCGCGCAGCGGGTTCGCGCCGGTCGCCCGGACCTGGGACGATGTGGCGGGTTTCGCGCTCGCCCTGCGCCTTCCTGTCGACCGGGTTGCCGACTACCGCGAACTCCTGTCGGGGGCCGATCCCGGGGCGGTCGGGGACGCGCTGCTGTCGGACGGGTTGTTCGCCGAACCCTCCCGACGTTTCGCGCGGGCCCACGCCGCCCGCGGGGGCCGGACCCACCTGGCCCGGTTCACCTGGCGGTCACCGGCGATGGGTGGGCGGTTCGGCGCGACCCACGGCCTCGACGTGCCGTTCGCGTTCGGGAACCCGCAGGCGATGGAACCGTTCCTGCACGCCGTCCCCGTGCTGCCGCTGGCTCGCCGCATCCCCCGCCTGAACCCCAGGGGGTTGTTCCCCACCCCGGCCTCGGCCGCCCTGTCCCGCCGGATGGTGCGGGCCTGGACGGGTTTCGCTGCCGACGGCGACCCGGGGTGGGATCCGATCACCCCCGATGGCGTGCCCGTGCACGTGTGGGGTTCGAAGGACTCGACCGACACCGACCCCGATCCACGTGAGCGGATCTGGGCCGGTGTCGAGTTCCAGCCCTTCGACGAATCCGGCGCCGAGAGTTCTCAGACCTTGGCGTAGAGCTCGTCGAGGGTGTCCAGGAACGAGATCGCGGTCAGCGGTCCGCCCTCGTTGACGTACTTGTCGACGATGACGACCTTGCCGGCGGCGACGGCCGGGACCGCGCTCCAGGTGGGCGAGGCCATGAGGGTGGCGAGGTCCTCCTCGTTGGCCAGGATCAGCAGGTCGGCGTCCGCGGTGGCGTCGGCGAGGTTCTCGGCCGAGTAGTCGGCCTCCCCGTCGGGGACCACGGCGGTCATGGCCGCGTTGAACGTCGCGCCGAGGTCCGAGAGCACCCGCACGGCCAGGCGCCCGCCCGACAGGCTGATCCCGCCGCCGTCGTCCTCGGTGGCGGCCATGAGCACGCGCTGCCCCAGGGCCCCGGCGTACCGGGTCCGCAACTCCTCGAGCCCCGCCTCGTAGTCGGCCAGGATCTGATCGGCCACGTCCTGGGTCCCGGTGGCCTCGGCCACGGTGCTCAGGTCGTCCTGCCAGGCCCGGCGCTTGCTCGTCGACCCCAGCGGCAGGACGGCTGCGATCTCGGCGAGTTCGGGCAGCTCGACGAGGTCCTCGTCCCGGCCCAGGATCAGGTCGGGGGCCTTCGCCGCGATCGCCTCGATGTTGACCTCGTTGCGCAGGAACAGTTGTTCGGCCCCCGCGTCCTCGGCGGCGCTGAGTTCGGCGTCGAACCGCGGGACCGCGTCGGGGGTCTCGCCGTCGCGGGGGAAACCGACCAGCGGCAGGCCGAGGGCCAGGGCGATGTCGAGGTCGCGGCGGCCTTCGGTCGCGATGACCGACGTGATCGTGGTGGGCACCTCGACGGGGCCCTCCACACTCTCGACGGTGACGGTTTCTTCGGCTTCCGAGCTGGGGGCGGTGCTCGAGGCCTCGGTCTCCTGCGAACAGGAGGCGAGGAGGAGGGCCCCGGGCGCGAAGGCCAGGAGGGAACGACGGGGGAGGGTGGTCACGTAGTGAAGGATACCCTCAGTCAGTCGACCAGTGAACGGTGATCCATCGGACTACGGCGTCACTACGCTGGCCCGGTGAACGAGCAGCCCCAGGACCTCGGACCCGCCCTCGCGCG
>Ga0325400_1006743_pt1 | contig 10941 bp, 9 predicted proteins | sample PopdelMetagenome_2_FD_205662 | JGI IMG/M metagenome (GOLD analysis project Ga0325400, IMG submission 205662) | Populus deltoides microbial communities from Bellville, Georgia, United States - Xylem-PdKOR-R1 | ecosystem: Host-associated > Plants > Phyllosphere > Stem > Wood/Secondary xylem...
TAACTATCAATTGCAAATCCATTAGTGTATGGACCTCTCACTGCTACATGGTTAAAAGGAGTAACAAAATTGTTAGTAAAAAATAACGTGGAGTATAAAAATTTGCACCATAAAAAGGAAATACCACAAAAACAAGCCAATTCCTCCTAGCATATTTTGCCACCGAAGGCTCAAGGCTGCGGCAAGAAGAGTCTTCTAAGCTTCTGGAATGCAGAATTTCTATCAAAGATGCCTGCTTTAAATTCTTTTGAAAAAGACCCTACCGCCCTCAATTTGTTTGTTGTGGAAAAAGCTTCAAAGCAAATACTAGATCCCCATGAACGCCAACCACTTGCTAACTAAAAAACTTTTTAAGTTTGTTCATCATATACCATCTCTCTCTTTTAACTTCAGTGTTCTTATTACAACTCAAGACTACACGTTATTACTGTGCATAAAGATAGACACCAAGACAATACAGCACTACTGCTTCCATCTGATAAATTCCTAACCTACTTCAGTTAATAATTAGGAGACTCAATAGGGACGACATTTACAAACAAATTTCAGTTTATTCAGATAGGATAACCGAGGTCGGCTCAAGAATTTGAAGGCATGAAAGAGTCATCATCCATTAATGTTCCAAGATCGACCAGGTCATCAAACTCGGCCATCACTTCAGAATTGTTAGCCCATTCGCCCATAGCCTGCAAGATTTACAGATCATAAAACCAATCAGATTAACAAAACAGTGTTTGCTTCATCTCTTTGAGAGCTCATGGTTGTCATTGAAACCACCACTTCTGAAATTCAGGAAAACATTTTCCCCTTGGTTTACATGTCCACAGATCATGTGAATCTTATTCTGCACTATAAAAGTGGAGGAGATTTGAAAAATTCATATCATCTCCCTTGGTTTCAAACCTAGTCCACTGATCGCTTTCTAGATAAAAATAAAAACCTAGTCTGCTCATCATAAACTGTTTAGTTCCAACAATGTTCTACCAAAGTACCAACAAAAACCTGACTTGCATAGCATACTGAAGAGGACTGTACATCCCCCAGCAGCTAATATAATGAATAGTATTTTAGAAAGTTCTAGTGTGATGACAACCCTTCACTGTTGTCTCCAATGCAAACAACTGTCAAGCAACTAGCAAGGAAAAAGAATAAAAATAATAATCTGTTACCTTGGCCTCCTGGATCTCAGCAACAACATTGCGCAGCCTGCAATATTGTTCTCTTGCCTCTGGATGCTGATGCATGGATTTCACCCTTGCAAGGGCTATTTGTGATCTTTCTTCTGTTTGCCTTCTGCCTTCTTTAAGGAAATCATCATCGTCATCCTTTGACTGGACAACTTGCATGCTGGAACCATCAGTAAGTGCTTCAGATTTGAAGCCACGCAAACCACTTCCTTTCCGTCTCCAACGTAAGATAATCTTATCCAGAATGCCTACAGACCAAATTATCTTCCTGTAGTTTTTCCTGACCTGGTGGCCTCTTACATGGGCCTTCACCAGAAAAAAAACTCAAGGTTAGATTTCAAGAGTTCTATGCTTTGTAAAGGAAAAAACAAGTCAGAGAAAGTTATGTAGGTGAGTAATACAAAAAAAAAAGAGCAGAAAATCAAGAGAGAACAATGTACGCACCTGAATTTTAACAATTCGCTGCCGGATTATCAAAAATTCTTTTCTACCCTTCCAACCACGGAACTTGTTCTGAATTCGTATTGCAGCATGAACAGGCTCATCGTATTGTCCTGCCTTCTGTGACTTGACTGCAATAAGCGAAAGAGCGCGCTCATGTGACATTCCAAATTTATCATCACCATACTCTTTTAACTGCTTCTTTTGGAAGGACTGAACTCTGAAGACTTGGTGAATACGAGCAGCAGCTTGAGTAGCATTATAAACAGCAGCTAATGAATCCTTCAGGGGCAGTCCACTTGGTAAGTCAGCATCATTGACTGGAGTTGCATTACAGCCTGAAACTGTCTGTGATGCTTGTGTTCCAGAACATTCTGCAGCCTTGCCATCCTGCTTTTCCAAATTCAGAGAAGAAAGGTGGGCACTCAAAGCAGATTCTGCAAGAAAGCCGGAAATCCCTTTGTGTCCATTAGCAGAAGCTAAGTCAGCAGGTGTTCTGCTGGTGGGATATTTGGGTGTTGGATCTGTTAATGCTCCAGGAGCGGCACCTAGATGGATGAGGGATGCAACTGTTCGCTCTCTGATATTCGAGCCAAAATACAAGAAAAGTGTACAAATTTAATAAGTGTTTTGAAAAAAGAAACTAGCATGAAATTCTAAGAGCCACAAATTGCTGATGTAATTTGATCCCAGCTAGGATTAAAGCTCGATTTGATGCCACTTCTATATAATTGATAAGATAAAACAGATTACGAACTTAGCATGCTATCATTTGCAACATGGTATTTGATGATATCCTAACATCACTAATAAAATTCCCCTATTCTATGAGATTAGCCGCCCAGTTTCTAGATGACAGCAGCTTGCACCCTAGTTAACATTTTTCAGTAGCTTATATGGTTTTATTCTGGTAAATTTATCAAAAACTCCTGTGTCCAATAAACTATCATGGTATCATACTCCATGCTAATTCTCAGCTTGCAATATGAAGTGCTGTGAACTGAAAGGAAGACAAGGAAGGAGATACTACTATACTAGAAGCAAGGTTTGCTCCATAAAAATTAAGAAAAAAAAGCAAATAAAAGAAAACACATTTCTCTCACCTGCCATAAGATGCTGCCCAATGAAGTGCAGTCCATCCATTAGCATCACGAAAATTGACACTTACACCAGCAACTATAGTAGGTTCCAGGGCCCAATCATAGCCAAGGGCGGCTGCAAAATGTAGCACCCCTTGGCCACCCTCATCTAATACGCTAGGGCCTTTTCCACCTTCAGATGCCTTCTGCAAAAGCCATACATGTAATTGTTCTTTGAGTAGCTTTTGAACAAGCTGTTCCTTTACTTTTTCTGAGGAAAACCCCTCCTCTGAAGTAAGCTTAAACATTTGGTCCCATGTTTCATTGTCCTCATTCAGCAATGAGTTGATTTTACTGCTCAAAATCTCATCCACACTGCTGGAGTCATATTTTGAAGGGGAGACAGAGCTCAGGGACAGTAGTTTTCCAAATCGCATATTAAGATCTTCAGTAACACTGTCACTATAGTAATATTTAATATCTTCGGTGTGGCTGAGGTATTCAAATTCACGCACCTCACTACAAGCTACCCTATTTGAACATGTAACATAAAAAGGAATCCTGCCAGCCTTATGCGAGGGAGTATTGCAACGAAGAACACCATCAGCTATAACCTCTGCAGGAACTTCAACTTCTCCAAACATAATTGACCATTGGCAGTTTTCTGCTGCTTCTCGACCCTTCAAGAATCTTCCCATGATTAGGACCTAAATATATGTAGAATAAATGAGAAAAGAACATTATAATATCAAAATGAAGCATTATATGATATGCCCCAGCAAGGAGTGGTAGCTCAGCTCAGAAACCTCAATCCAGTCTATAAGGAAAAGCTGGCACATTCAATAACTTAGATGTTACTGCACAAGAAATACTGATATTTGTATAGTACCTTGATCTCTGTGCCTGCATATGCCCAGTTGGGTGAGAAATCAATAATGCTAAAGAGTTGGTCCTGGGAGAGAGAAGGAGAAAGCAAATATGCATCCAGGTTTCCTTGAGAAGGATTGCTGGAGTCATCAACCCCGTTTTCACTTTCTGCAGTAATCCAATAGGACCCAGAACTGGACTGCACCTGTGGCTCTACATCTCCAAGTTCTTTACTCATCCATCGGGTGAAACTATCAAGCTTCTTCAAACCTTCTGTCCCTGAACCATCCAATATATGATGTTTCACCGAAGAAGAGTACATTGATTTTCCCTCTAGGGTAATACCATGATCTGCATTTGCAGGCTGTATTTGAATGTCATTTTGGATATGGAGATCGTTTTCCTGTGTACAGAAAGGCTCAAGAGTATTGATTAAGTTGCCAATATCAAGTTGTTGATCAGGAAACCTAGCAGTGGGATCGTATCCTGAGTCCAGAAGAAACTTTTGATCCACAGACCACTTTAATAGATGTGAAGAAAAACCCTCCATAGACTGTTTAGAAGGCAAGTTAAAGTCCAAAACAGATAAGTGAATCAGAAGAAGAAAAGATAACACATCTATAATTAACATATAATGAGACATTTGCAGTAATTTGAAAATGTAATGAATTTAACTATAGCAGGCAGTCATTCACAACTCGACTCAACTAAGCATGAATCCCAAATTAGTTGAGATTGACTACATGGATGATGAATCTGCCTCCTTCATTCAGTTGTATTATGGGATAAAATTTCTTTAAACTATTGTAAAACTGGATCACCCTTTGTCAATTCACCCCACACCATTTCTGATCAGTCTCCCCTGATTTCTCCTAATACTTCAGTGTGTTACTTTTTCTCCCTAGTGTATCAACAGGTTGAAGTTAGAAATGGCCAAAAGAAACCACCATCTCACGACTTATCTTCATTTGTGTCACCTCAACGTTCCCACAAATGCACCCATATGACTCATCCTACCCAAGTCTTGTCTTGTGTTACAATTCATCAATATAACATTCTTATCCCAGCCATACCGTTTTATGATAATACATGCATTATAGATATCTAACGTTCATGTATATATTATAATCGATTGCATGAGAAGCAATTATGGGAATGAGACCTATATAACCACTCATCAATTTCACTCATGATGCATATGAACCAAAAACAAAGTCACCACCATCCTTCCATCCTTGAAAACTATTGCAAAGAAGAGTTTGGCATTCACAAACTACCCTTTAATCTGAATTAAGCATGTGATGCAAGGATTTATAACATACAGAAAGGATCACATAGTACCTGCCATGCTTCCTGATCAAGTATATGACTCCCAATATCCTCCCTTTTATCAAAGCTATTGGTTAAAAGCTTCTCCAGTATTCCATCTTCTTGTTTAGGGATGATTCCTACCGTATCATCTTGTGACAAAAGAGTCTGGAAAGGCACAGATTCAGTTCCACGACCACAATTTTCTAATACATCCTCCCACGACGGCAAGTCAATGACTTTCTGAGGCTCACATGCTGATTCAGTACCATTAGTTTCTTTAGTTTTATCCACTTGGGCAAGTGAGATGAAGTCCATCCCAGGAACAGCTGACAATTTGCCTTGATAATCACCTATTTAATGTAACAAGGATTATTGTGTAAGCTCTTGTGTATAGGGTAAAAACTTTTGGGACAATTACTCTAGAAAGATCAAAACATCAGAACCAATTTACTTGAAAACGTCATGTGATCATAATGAACAGATGAGCCTGTATCAATTCTCTCCATTGCAGGCTTTTGCACCTCAAGAAAAGAATGAAATCTGGAACTGGCTTGGTTATTATATGCTGCAATAAACACCATCTCCACATTTAAGAATATGAAAAATCCAAAGCATTCATCATACAGAAAGCTATACTACATCTTCTAATGAAACTGACACAGAAATTCTTGTCAATAGAAACTGATGCACAAAAAATGAATAAAAAAGGCACCTGATTCAGCATCCTCATATTCTGATGCCTGAGCGCTATTCATGCTTGTCGTATCTGTAGTTCTTGTAGGCACCTGGTAACCATTAGGGTGGAAACGGGAAGAAACAGAAGTGTCCATCTCTGAACTGGGCATTGTGTCTTCAGTTTCTTGAGAGTAAGGAATACATTCTTCATGCTCTTTAATGCGGTTAAAATTTGTCCTGGTTCCCTGCTGAAATATGAAAATTAAAGCAGCTCAAACCCAATATCAAGATTGCTGAGTTGATAGATGATACACACGAGTGAATGAAGAAACTTTAAGGTCAACCATTTTCCTCTTCTAGAATAAGAGATACTCCATTCATGATAGCCATCTTAGGTTAGAGAAACAAAAAACTAAATAACATGAATATAATTACTGAATCGTGATTTTAAGCAGCAAAGACAAGAAATAAGTGCATATAGATTCTCCTGTCAGAACAGAGGTGCAGATAGATTCTCATGAGCAATTTTCAGCCTGAAATTCAACAGTATTTTAATCCATTTGAGACAAAAACTTCAATCCCATGCTGAAGGTATCTTATTTAATAAATTCCTTTTATAATCCTGCTCTAAAGTCTAAAACACATATCTAGTCGCATTCATTCAAGGCAAAAGTAGATAAATTTCCGGTTTAGATTCCACCTGCGGAAGTGTTACACGTGTCATCATTTTCATTGTATAAAAAACACATGATAATTTTTTGTTGAACTTATCCAATTACTGCCACTTATTCTGGTTCACAAATACACACACAAATCATCTCTTTTCACAACTGCTTTACGGCTCTAGTCCAAGGGCCTGTTTGGAAGTGTGGTAGAGGTTATTTTCAAAATGTTTGCTTGGAAATGCATTAAAATAATGTTTTTTTAAAAAAAATGTATTTTTGACATCAGCGTATCAAAACGATCCAAAAGCACCAAAAAACATTAATTTGAAGCAAAAAAATTCAAACCGCACTCCCAAACACACCTTAAACATGGATTTATAGTTTTGCATGTGCAGCATTCATCTAATAGCTTTTGCACCAAAGATACATGATGGATTTAATCCTCAGATAAATAACTTCTATTTTCATTGTGTTGACAAAAGACATCCATGCATTGTTAAATTCTACAATATGACAAAAAAAATCACAGCATACCAATTTAATCAAATGACAGTCTCAATCCATTGATCAAGGCATCATTTTCACCAAAAGGATCAAATCCCATCACAGCCCATTCATGTGCACTACTCATCATTAGATTCATATTCCTAACTTAAAAATTTTCATATGTTGGAGCCTCGGAGGTGTGGACAATACATGTGCGCTATTATTTAATACATCTCCACATTCAAAATTTTGGAGACAGATTTGTTTCCTTTTTCCCTTAATGTTTTCAATCCTTTTTTTTTTTTTTCCCTGGTGTGGGAGGGGTTCCAAGTACTGGTATAGTGAAATTATTATTTGGAAAATACAGAGACTAACCCGCGGAAGAAAAAAAGCTATTGGATTCTATTGTTCTCAGCACAGCCAAATAAATATTTGAGAAAGAATAAAGGCAACAAAAAGTAGACTTGTCTTTCAAGTTATCCAACAAAGCTGAACTTTTTGGAACACAGAGTGACAGACTAAGATAGCTAAAAGGAGCATAAAAGATAGGAGCGGTGAAGAAAATGTCACCTTTACTTCCCGATAGTGGACAAGTACAATGTGTGAAAGTTCCCTGCAGTAGAGGACAGCTACGTAAGAAACAGAAGATGGTCATCTGTCTAAAAAATGGAATATAGAAGAAAGAAACCAGCTATTATTTCAAGAAGGCATTTTAAACCAACAATATCAGCTACGAGGAGCAGGTGATGGCCAAAACTGCCGATTTCTTTAGCTAATCTAACACTTCACATGAAATGGAACACACATAAAAAGATTTTAAGCGTCAAAGCAATAATCGTGCTGTATATGTGTGCTAACAGACATAATCCAAGGTTTTTTAGAAAGGTTGTAACCATGCCTATAATTTTTGAAAAACAGACCAAAAAAAAAGCAGTTGAAGGAATTCATTACCATGGAACTCATGTAGGTCAATAATTTCCTCAGTTAAACAAAAAGCTTGAAGCCTTCGTTGTTATGCCTCTAATTAATTGAAACCCAAAAGTAGAACGTGAAATAATCACAAAATCAGACGTTCATAAAATAAAATAAAATGAAAGCTATTAATTCAATGTGAAATACACATATATCAACAGGTTAGAAACAATCCAATCTTCTTAAATATTGCCAGTTATGCCACTTTATAAACCATGGTACGTATGAGGCTGGACGAATAGTTTGAAATGCAAGTATTTAGATCCAAAACCAAGATATTGGAAGATCAAAAATGAAAAGATTCAAGGACTCACTCTTCAAGCAACCAATAACTGCGTCTTTGAAAATTTTCATTATCTTCTCCATGTGCATAATAGCAATGCAGCACATCAACACTTCCAGACTGAAAGAACATACACTTGTTTTTTTCAGTTACTATGATTTGAAAGAGCACATAAATCTTAAATATAAACAATGCCTCAGCGGAGTAAAATACATTAGCTAGAAGACAAAGGCTTTGGCTCAAAGATGCCTGATTCCAATACCCTAATATGCTTACACTTTTTTTCGGTTACTATGATTTGAAAAAACACATAAATCTTAAATATAAACAATGCCTCTGCAGCGGAGTAAAATACATTAGTTAGAAGACAAAGGCACTGGCTCAAAGATGCCTGATTCAAATACCCTAATATGCTTACCTTGAGCCTCTCATGAGCTTCTTTCACAGTTTTCCCATCTTTTTTCTTCCTCCAGTTATGGCCATCTTTTCTGAAGTATCTGAGCACTTTGCGATCAAAGAGGAACAGTGAACCACCTGAAATTGGAGCCAAGATATGTTTACAATTGTACCTTACTAATAGGAACTTAATCAAATGGAGGCCTGTGTGCCCATAGTGGAGAAGATAACACACTTGATGTGCACAAACACTACAATAAGACAGAAGCACTCAAGCTACACATTATATTGCCGTCTATGAGCTTCTCCTAACCTAAAATGCAACTTCTAGCCCCATTAGTAATCAGACAAGAAATGGGGAGGAGTCCTATTGCAGGAGCCTTTCCCTAGATAAAAGAAAACACTGAAACTTGGAATCCAAACAAATACAATTGTATTTGATAAGTGACTGGAGTTGAAAAAAATAATATTTTATTGGATAAGTGAGCTTAAACAAGTAGTTCTGTCATTTCCTTTAAAGTTGAATAAAATGACAAGACAAAAAAAAAATCCAAACCAAATCGTTGATTTAGAATAAATGTGATTGCAATTTTATGCTTCAGCTGCTGTAGACTTGTGAGAATGATGTCCAATTTGAAACCCGACAGAAAGGTTCAAACACAAAAGAAAAACAGGTGAACTCTTGATTAATGATCTGAAAATCATTTCAATCTTAGAAACATAAAACTATTGAAATGAATCTATCAAAGATATGCAGATTCTATGGTCTCTCACCCACACTTGACACCATTATCCTCGGGCTGTCCCCAAGAGATAAGTTTGCAATATTGCAAAACATTAACCTTGACTCAAAAAGCAGTTAGGAGTTTTAAGGAATCTTGCCACATGGATCAGATGCAAAACAAATTTCATAGTAGATTCTCATGAAAGAGAAGAAAAAAAACTAGAATGAACTAGCTAAAAACAAAAAAGATCTCTTATTATCCACATGGAAGTTTATGAAAGGCAACTACAGGGAAAGGTTCATTGAACAATTAATCAACAAAAGCAATGCTGACAAAATATTACTTGGAGGCATATGTGCAGGTTCTGGGGCAATGCGAAATCTCTGATAATTGTTAAGAATTTCACAAATTTCAGCAGGTCGTAGCCATCGATGCTGCGCTTCTAACAGTATTTGCTGAATATCTGCATTCCAGCAGATAACAATTTTTTTAAAATGCACATCATCGGTAACTTCACAACATCAAGTGTAAAAACAAACAAAGACAAGAGGAGAATATAAAGCATGATAGTTAATGCCACCATTTCTAAACCACCTTCAAGACTGTATAAGAGAAGAAATTGGGGACTGATATAGCATGGAAATCTATCCCCTTAACAATAAAACATAAATCTTAATCCAGCGTTATCGTTGTTTTGAAATCCAGTTATCAATTAATGATAACATCTTGAGCAAAAATCCTCTTCAAAAGCTCAGACCCTCCCAAAAAGAACACCAAGATTATCACTAGGTTTAGTAGATAAATTATCTTCAATGAACTGTTGCACTGGTAAATAAGTGGTAATGCTTAAAAAGTTGTCCCTTTGTTCTACAAGTAAAACCCACCCATAAAAACCCAAACTTTAAGCCCAGATCAGAACCTTAGTCCTGCTAACATCTTCCTCTTCTAAAATATATACAAGCCATCCATCAAAAACAAAAATGAAAACCTTCAACAGCATAAATTCCCAAAATCACAATTCTATAATACACTGTACAAACGAATAGTCCTAAATCAAAGTGAGGAAAAAAAAAGATAAATAAAAAAATAAGAAGTTGAAACTCTCTTACCTAGCTGGTTACCAAGAGGGTACCGTCTAGTGTCAGCCATGATTGATCAACTCCTCCACCTCCTCCTCTTCCTCCTCCTTTTTAGTCACTATCTCTGCCTCTGTTTATGTGATGTCAAATCTTGAAAAGAGACGTTAATTACTGTGCAAAATAAATAATTAAGAAGTGTAAATACGAAGCTCTGTGTTTTGATCTGACACTCAGAGGAGAAATCTAAAGGAAAGCATTTGAAGGGAGTAAGACAGAAAATCAAGCTGAAAGGGGGTACGGACATGGGGGGGAGAAAGTATTTGGGTAGTAACAGCAGCAGCAGCTAAAATGGACTTTGGGCAAGAGGAGGAAGAGGAGAGTACTGAGTGAGGTCGAGTCTACCTTTGACGTGATTTCCGGGATGGTGCTGCTTCTTCTTCTTTTTTTATCTTAATCCATGTGTGAAATAAGAAGTAGTTTTCCTATGGTTTTTAAAAAAGTGTTTATCTTAAAAAAAAATATATCAAATTAAAAGTTTTAATAATTTTAATATATGAACATTAAAAATTAAAAAAATCTAAATAGAAAATATTTTAAAAATATCTTATTAAACATGCACAAAATAACATTTATAACCGCATTTCCATTATCTTTTTATTTTTCTTTTTAAATTAACAAATTTTCCCCTTAAGAACTGGGATGATAATCTCAACCGAATCCATTAGATTTATAATCTCATCTAACCTAGTTTTATTTGATTTAATTAAAATTAAAA
>Ga0325400_1006744_pt1 | contig 10940 bp, 9 predicted proteins | sample PopdelMetagenome_2_FD_205662 | JGI IMG/M metagenome (GOLD analysis project Ga0325400, IMG submission 205662) | Populus deltoides microbial communities from Bellville, Georgia, United States - Xylem-PdKOR-R1 | ecosystem: Host-associated > Plants > Phyllosphere > Stem > Wood/Secondary xylem...
ACGTCGTCCGTCGGCCGGCCGCGGGCCGCGTCGCCTCGGTGCTCCTGGTCGCGGCCACCGCGACGCCGGCCCTGCTGGGGGACCTCGCGCGCCGTCACCCGCTGGCCGGGCTCCCGGCCGCGGAACGCCGGGCGGCGTTGGCGGAGGCAGCCGTGCTGCGCGAGATCCGCGCTGCGTCCTTCCCCGTCATGTCGCCCCACGACGGGCGCGGGAGCTCGGCGGCCCGGGCGGAGCCCTCGGGGTTGGGCTCGCTCGAGCTCGGCGGTGCCCACGAGCTCGCCCCCTACATCTCCGAGCAGCTGCTCGCCCCCACGACGACGCCGCCGACCGGTGCCGACGACGACCGCGCGCTGGCTGTTGACCTGCTGGCCGAGGCCGCCGTCACGGCCTGGACCGCCGGTGCGGGGGACCCCGCCGACGACCTCCACCGGGCCATCCGGCACGCGGCCTGCGCCGCGGGCCGCCCCGCCGGCCTCGGACCGAACGCCGAACGGATCGTCGCGCTGCTCGACGGGTTGCCCACCGGCCCGGACCGGTGGGCCGACTGCCTGGCCCGTGCCGGGCGCACGGCCGACCCGACCGAGTGGGCAGCGGCCATGCAGGAGGCGGCCTTCGCGGCGTGGCTGTCGGGCCGGGAACGCCCGGCCGTCGCGGCCCAGCTGCTCGCCGTGCTGGCCCTCGCCGACCGTGGGGTCGGCGCCGGCCACCTCACCGCGCGGGTGTGGAACCTGGTGTCGGGGATGGTGGCCGCCGCCGTGGTGCAGGACCTCCTGCCGGACGCGGCCACCGCGACCCTCTTCGAAGGCGGGGGAGCAGGCCCTCTGGGGTGACTCGTGCTCAAGGGGTCCGTGCCCCGTCGTCGCGGAGCGGGTGACTCGCACTGTCAGCTTGGGAAGGACCAGTGCGGGGTGCAAAAGCCCGGATCAGAGGCCCTGTTTTCGCTTGTCGCCCCGGTCGTGACCTAGAAATGACCTAACGCCTCAGCCCGGCACGGTTCGTCGGCCTACTACAGCGCGAGCTCGCCGACGCGCTCACTTCTGCTCATCTCTCCGGTGGGCGAGAACTCCAGCCCGAGGTAGAAGAGCTCCGGGCTGGCGTCCCCGACGTGCCAGGTCGTCGTGAGACGCGGAGTGCCACGGCGGCGGAGCTCTGCGGCAACGGCGGCCACGGCGAACCGGCCATGGCCTTGCCCTTGGTGCTGCTCGGCGATGTTCAGACGCCACAGCCCGGACCGAAGGTCGGGCTCCGCTGCAGCGAGGGCGTGGTTGAAGTCGACGTCGAAGAACGCCATGAAGAAACCGACCGCGTGCCCTTCGCACCTAATCAGGCGGGGCCAGGCGCGCTCTCCGAACGCGTAGGCCTCCGCCAGGGAGTTCGCGACCGGCGAGACCGCCTTCTTCTGGTCCGCCCGAACCTCAATGCTCAGCGCCTCACTGATGTTGTCCGGTGTGATCACCTCGAGCGACCGGTTCACCGTCATGTTGATCAACCTAAGGGGACGGCCCGGTCGTCAACCCGGAGGTGTACACCGCGTACTGGTTGACCACGTCTTCACCGCGTCGGGTCGCAAGATCATGGAGATGGCACGACGTGTCGGCGTGACCTAACGCCGTGGCCCGGGGCGGTTCGCGGACCTGTTCCGGCGTGCCATCGGGGGAGGGGGCGGGGGTGGCGGCGGCTTGATTCGCGCCTCAAGCGCGCGGGCGATCTCAGCGTCGCGGTCGTCGTTCGCGTGCTGGTAGATCAACGCGGCATCCGGGCTGGCATGGCCGAGCCGGCGCATCAGCTCCTTCGTGCTTGCGCCGGCCGCTGCGGCGAGCGTGGCGCCGGTGTGCCGCAGTTCGTGCAGCCTCACCGGTCCGAGCCCGACGGCGTCGGCGGCCCGGCGGAAGGTCTTGCCGAAGTTCGCGACGCTGAGGAACCCGCCGCTGCGGGTGCCGAACACCAGGGCGTCTGGGGTGTCGGGCACGTAGCGGTCCATGTGCCTGAGCAGGGCGACGCGGACGCTGGTGGGCAGGGCGACCGTGCGGTGCCCGGCTTCGGTCTTGGGTTCACCGACCACCCAGCGGCCGTCGTAGTAGCGCACGGCCCGCTCGATCCGCAGCCGTTCCCCGCCGTCCAGGACGTCGGACCTGCGCAGCGCGGCCGCCTCGCCGAACCGGAGCCCGGCGAAGGTAAGGACGAGGACCAGCGCGCTGTACCGCTCGGTGCGGGTGGAGCGGCCGAGGTGGTCGGCGACGGCGGTGGCCTCGGCCGCGGTCAATGCCCGGGACGGCCTGGCCGCCTTGGGAGTGGACGCGCCACGCAGCTTGCACGGGTTGGCCGGAATGGCGTCGTCGGCGACGGCGACACCCAGGACGGCGCGCAGCAGGCGATAGCTCTGGGCGAGTACGGCCGGCCCCGTCGTCGCGGCCGCGGTGGCGTGCCAGCTGCGCACCATCGCGGGGGTGACGTCGCCGACCTCGACACCGGTCCAGCGGTCGGCAAGGTGCAGCCGCCACAGGTTGGCGTGGAGGACCCGGGTCGAGTCACGCAGGTCCTGACGCTTCAGGTAGTCGGCAGCGAAGTGGTCGACCGTGCGGCGAGCGCCCTCGGGTGCCCGCCACATGCGGCGAACGGCGTCGGTCTGCTGGGTGGCCAGCCAGACCCGGGCGTCGGCCTTGGTGGGGAAGGTGGCAGACCGGCGCTTGCCGTCAGGTCCGGTGCAGCGGGCTCGCCACTTGCCCGACTCCATCTTGTCGATGGCGCCGAACGAGGCGCGAGACGCCATGGCGGTCGGCCGTCAGACCGCGGTGGGGGATTGGCCAGTCGACCGCACGGTCCCGGCGTCGAGGTAGGCGTCGAGGTCCGACTGCCAGAACCGCAGGGAACGGCCGGCCTTGGTGTGGGTGAGCCGGCGCTCGGCGACGAGCCGGTAGACCAGGCGCCGCCCGCACCGGAGGTAGGCGGCCGCGCTGTCGATGTCGTGCAGGCGGTCGGCGGCGCGGTTGCTGGCGGTCGTCACGGGCTGCCTCCTGGCGCTGGTGCTCACCCGTGCGGGATCGCGGGTGCGGTGGCCTGTCGCGCTCAGCAGGTGGCGTGGCGGTTCACCAGGTGTCATCCCGGCCGGGGTGACGTAGGTGGTCGGGGTCGTGTGGGTCGGCGCGGGTGAACCTGGGTTGCTGTTGGTCGCGGCAGCGGATGGTGCTCCACGCGTCCCTGTCCTCGAGGGCCTCGATGAGGGACCGGAGCTCGTAGGCGATGCCGATTAGGTACGGGGTGTCGACGTGGTGTCCCAAGACCTGACGGGTGAGCTCGCGGATCAGCCCTTTCCATTCGCGGTTCCTCGGCTCCCGGCGCGGCTGCGGCCGGGGTGGGGTGGCGGGGACGCGGACGATGCGTTCGATGACCTCGACTGCGCTCAGACCGGACGAGGCGGCGCGGCGTTGCTCCCAGGCCCGTTGCCGGCAGGAGGCTGAGCACCACTTCGGCACCGGCCCCCGAGGCTTGGGGGCTATGGGGCCACGGCACCATCCGCAGCTCACGGCGGCCCGACGGCGGTTCTCTGCGGGCGCGGGTTCAGTTGTCGTCACAGAGGCATCGGCTGCGCTCGCCTGATGCTGATCGACAGCGGCTCGACGTCGGCGCTCGCGCTTACGTCGGCGTTCCTGCTCGCGACGAAATTGTTGGCTTGGCATGTGGTGCAGAGGCGTCGCTCACCGGGAGCCGGTGTCACGACGAGTCGCCGACACCCAAGATGCAAGAGGTGTGTGGTTGGGTCGGCGGGTTCTACAGACGGTGCGAGCGCGTGGCGGGTGTGGTGGGGCGGCGGCCGTCGTCACAGCCAGTGCGGGTTAGCGCACCTGCACTTGGAAGGCCCGCGCATAGCGCTGCCTACCTCGGGACCCGCACAGAGTGCCCAACCTGCTCAGAGGATCCGGAGCTTTACTGGCCGTTGGCGTCCCGCCCACGAGGTACTGGCGCGAGCTCCAGCCTTTGGCCTGGACTATCGGACGCAGACGACGCGCGGTAAGTAGTAGGGCAGCCAACCCGCGTGCTGACCCTTCTGCATCTGTCGAGGTGCGTGGGAAGTGCGTGTGAGGCCCCTCCCATCTCCAGCTACAGTCCGCTCACAGGCGGACTGAGCCGTTCCGCCTTCGCGCCTGCGAGGGGGAGGGTTGGGTGTCACCTGCCAGCCGCGTGCAGCACGCGATCCGTCTTCTCGCGCTACTCCATCAGGCTGGCGAGCCCGCGAGGGCGCCCGGCGACCCACCGCATGCTGTCCTCGCGGTGCGCAGTGAGCGGCGGCTGCAGGCGCTGGACTTCTGGCTCCGCAATCCGGACTACCTGGCCGACGAGCTGGTCACGGAGGTCGAAGCGGATCGCCTCGGTCAGGAGTACCTCGACGTCGCGGAGTCCCTGCTCGACGATCCCGAGCCAGCCCTGCGTCACTATCCGATGCCGCGGTGGCTATTCGGGGCCTACGAGCGCCTCGACGATGCCTTCGCACACCTGGAGGGCTACGGCCTGGCGGTCATGCGCCGCACGCCGGGCGGGCACCGCAACCAGTTCTTCTTGCTGCCGGACGGCTCAGCGGCCGGCGACGAGCTCGCTGCCTCGACCGGTCCGCTGGGGTGGTACCCGCGCCAGGTTCAGCTGGTGCTACTGGTCGCCGGCACCTCGAACGGCCGTCAGCTGAAGGACCGGCAGTACCTGCAGGCGGCCTACGCCGACACCGAGCTGGGCAGCAACATCGGACCGATCGCCGACCGCGTGCGTGAGCGGTTGGTCGAGCTGAGGGAGACGTCGTGAGTGAGCTCGGTTCAGCCGTCGCCGAGCGGCCTCGTGGTGCGGTGCCTGAGGAGACGGTTGAGGCGATTCTCACCGAAGCGCGAGTCGCCACCTCCGCGGCCGTGCCTACCCCGGTGCGTCTGCAGGTGGTAAGCGTCCAGTTCTCCGGCAGCAAGGTGCTCACCCAGGACGCTGGCAACACCAAGGGTGACGCCACCGCCGGCGTCGGCGATGGCGTCACCACAGAGCCCTTCGAGTTCAGCTGGACGCTGGGTCCCGGCCTGCACGTCGTGGGCAGCCACGAGAACTTGCGCGGCAAGAGCACCGTATTGGAGGTCATTCGCTGGGCCCTGCGTGGTCGGTGCCGCCTGCAGGCCGACGTGCGGTCGTGGCTGCGGCACGTGCAGGTGGCCTTCACCGTGGGGATCGAGCACCTGCAGGTGTCCTTCGACGTCACCGAGGGAAGCCCCCACGGAGCGGTCCTGCTCGCCGGCGGCAGCGGACCTGCTGTTCAGCTGGTCGCGTTCGACGACGAGGACAGCTTCGTCGCGGCGATGGACGCGGTGATGATGCCCCGGCTCCACCTGCAGCGGATCGCGGCTTGGCAATCCGGCCAGTCCGTCGAGCACACGTGGGTCGCCTACGCCGGAGCCCTGTCGGTCTCCTCGGGCGACGGGTTGGCGTACCTCATTGGGGACACCCAGTTCTCCGGCCTGCCCAGTCGGCTGCTGTCGATGTTCCTGGGCGCGGCTTGGACGGCCCCCAGGGCCGAAGCGCTGACCGCAAGCAAGGCCGTCGAGGCATCCCTGACTAACCTGCAGTCCCGCGACGATGAGCGCGAGGCCGCCTCCGCCGGACGGCGCGAGCAGGCGGCTGCCGAGGTGGCGGCTGCGCAGGCGCTCCTGGACGATCAGCCCGACAGCGACGGCCGGCTGGCCGACATCGAGGCCGCAGTCAACCGACTGGGTGGTGTCAGCGCTGATGTCGCCTTGCTCAGCGGTCAACTTCAAGATCTTCGCGCAGCTGAGCAGGACATTCGACGCCAGCTGAAGGATGAGCAGGCACGCAAGCACGCCCAGCTGGAGGACGCGCTCGGACGCCGGTTCTTCAATGCGCTGCGACCGACGGCGTGCCCGAGGTGCGCGGCACCGGTCACTGAAGACCGCCGTGCTCAGGAGCAGCAGGGCCATGAATGCTCGATGTGCAGCACGGACCTCGACCTGGAGGCCTTCACCCGGGAGGTGCTCGTGTCGTCCACGGCACCGGCCGCGGAGCGCGAAGCAGCGCTGCGAAGCGCCACGTTGGGGGCCAGCGCAGCCATCGCCGTCGAGTCAGATCCCGACGCCACCGAAGATGTGGCCGATGACGAAGAGGGCGCAGAAGCTGCTCTGCAGGCAGCGCTGAATCAGGCCGTTCGGAGCACCACCGCAGTGGCCGCGGACCTGCGAGAGGCCAACAGTGAACGCGACCGGATCATGGCGCTGGCCCGCAGCGGGAGAGAGGTCGCCGGAGCGCTGGCGCGCCGGCGCGAGGCCGAACTTGCGCTGGCCCGTGCACAGGGAGCACTGGATGTCCTGCAGGTTACTCAAACTGACGGCGAGGTCGCCCAGCGCGAGGACCTCGAGCGCCGCCGCACCGTGCTCGCCGCGGCGGAGCGAGTCACCGCGGACTGGGTTCGAGACGCCCAGAAGGAGGCGCTGGTGCGCGTGTCAGAGCGCATCACGCAGCTGGCTCGGGACTTCGGCATCCCACAGCTGACCTCGATCAAGCTGTCGGGCAACGCCACCATGAAAGTCTTCAAGGGCGGTGCGGAGACCAACTACACCGGGTGCGCACCCGGCGAGAAGCTGCGGCTGAAGGTGGCCACGGCCGTGGCGCTGCTCGAGGCCGGATTTGAGACGCAAATCGGGAGGCACCCGGGTCTGCTGACCGTCGACTCACCAGGCTCAGAGGAAGCGACGACCGAAAGCCTGGACACCATGCTGCGCGCACTGGGTGCTGTGGCGGCCGCGTCGGCTGGCATGCAGGTCATCATCGCCACCACGCGCACGGACCTGCTCGAGGAACTCGTACCACCCGAACAGCGCCGAATCGCCGAGCCGGGCAAGTACTTGTGGTGACCCGGCCACATATCCACTTGGCCCCGTCCGGGGGCGGAGGCCGTACCCCGCGCGGTGAACACGCGGTTGCTTGACGGCTGGGCGGCGACACCGCAGGACCGCGACGAAGGAGGCCGCGCATGACCGACGATGACGGGAACAGTGACACCACGCCCGACCGACGGCATGGCGCGACCGCTGCCGGGCACCACACCTCGGTGGCTAAGAGCGAGCCTGACATCGATTGGGCCGCGGTCCCCGCTCGAGCGGCGGAGCTGGCCGACGACCACGAATTGCTCGATGTCATCCAGGCTGCTGTTGATGGCAGCCACCCCGCCGAGCTCACTAGTGCCGTGCACGCCGCCATCGTCGACGCGTTGGCCCTGTCGGTAAGGCCCGGCCTGGTTAACGAGTGCCTGTTACTTCTGCTCGACAGCCGTTCCGCGCTTGAGCACATCGGCAACCAGCTCTATTCGCTCTGCGTCGGCCGAGCTCGCCCACCGGTTGGCGAGCCAACACCAATGGCCTGGCTGCTGGCAGCCGATGCTCTCGAGGCGGCCACACGTTTGGCGCTGGGCGGCTGGGCCCCCCGCCTCCCGGTACTCGCAGAGCTGGTGCAAGCCCCCGTTCCAGCCCCTTCAGGCTATGCCCGCGCGGCCTTGCGCTGCCTGTCGGCCAGCTTCGAGCACTGGCGCGACCCGGATCTGTTGGACACGCTGAACCGCTTCGCTGGGGTGACCCCTGGCAACAACGACACTGAGCCAGCAGCGGACTGGGCCTGGCAGATCGCACCGGACGCGGCCTACGAGCTGGGCTGCGCCTCACTCCTACAAGCCCTGGGCGAGGACGACCTCGCCGACGTCGAGGAGCACCTGACCTCAGCTGCCGTACGGTTGCAGGTCGCTGCCAACGACCGCGAGGACGCAGCCCTCATCGGGGCTGTGGTCAAGGTGCTCACGGCGAGCCTGCCCACCGAGGCCGGACGGGCGGCGTACGCCGCAACCGACTTCGCCGTGCTAGCCGACACCCTCCAACGTGGGGTCACCGAGCACGTGCTGGGATCAATAGGTCTGAACCACTGGCGGGCGCCGCGGCTCGACGCCGAGGTGGCATGGTCGCAGCTCGTCCGCGACGTCGCACGCACCCAGTCCGCGTTGACCGAGCCGAGCTGGTACCAGGCAGAGACCACACTGGCCCATGTCCTCGCCGCGTGGACCGCTTCGCGCTGCAGCCGGGTGCTGCGGCGCGAGGACCACGTCGCTGTACGGGCAATCCTCGGCCCCAACATCGTCGGCGGCATCGCGGTGCAGGCCGGCCTCATGAAGCACCTTGAGGACCACATTGCCGCACTGGAAGCCGACGGCGAGGCGGTGACGACCCGACCCGTCATCAGATCTAGGGCAAGCGACGACGTTCCCGAGACCGGCGACATCATCGCCGCCGAGCTAGAGGCGGCACGGTCACTGCTGGCGCAAGCACGGACCCGTCTGAGCGAGGGTGGCGGCCACCCAAAATGCGTAGGCAGCGCGGCCGTCACCTCGTCTGAGGGCGATGCGCCAGCGCTGCCTCTGTTGACGGAGCTGCTTGGCGGGGGCGGTGAGGGTCGCGGCGTCCGCGACGCTCTCACTGCATTGCCACCTGAGGTTGCTCGTGAGCTGGAGAGCGCGCTGAGGCAGAAGGCGAGCGATACCGCCAGCGTTATCGAGGTCGATGCCCGCGGGAGCCTACGTCTTCCCTTCGCCCCAGAGGATGACGTCGTCATCACCGACACCTTCCTCCGCCTCACGCGGCAGCTGTCCGGCAGCGCCTGGTACGTCGGCGAGATTCAGGAAGTCCTTAACCACCTGCTATTGCTCCTGCTGAGGTTCTGGCGATCACGGAACGGGCAGGGGCCGGCCACCATGCCCTACTTGTTCAAGGCTGACGCGAAGGAAGAAGATCTCGCCCGCGACCTCAAGGCATTCTTCGACGGGACCGCGATGGCTCAGCTGATCAACACCGAGGTGCGTAATCACGGCGGAGGCCGAGTCGACGTGCTGTGCAGCCTTCCGCGCTTCGAGCTGGTGATCGAGCTGAAGAAAGACGACCGCCAAATCGACATGGCTCAGCGCCGGAAGGAACTTGCACAAACTGTGGCCTATCAATCCGCCGGCGTGCCGCTCGGCTTCCTGGCAGTCCTAGACCTCCGCCCTCGCACCGGATCCCCACCCCACCTGACCTCGTGCTTCGGCGTAGAAGTACTCGACGACCCGGATTTGGGGGAGCCCCGGTACGTGGTCACGATGGCCGTGCCAGGTAACCGCACCATCCCGTCTGCGATGAAATGACTGAGCCCTTCACGCCCCTACCGTTGACGTGCACCTTGGGCCAGTGCCATAGGACGACAGATGGTCGGTCCGGCTGCCTCGGTTTGGACGGCTGCGAAACGCAAGGCCGTTGATCATGGCCGAACGAAGATAGAGACGAATAGGAAGAGGCCGCTCGCCAAAACTGCCAAAATGGCAAAGACGAGCGGGTTGTACAGCTCTTTTGCCCGCACATGCTTCGGTTCGGTGCTGGTGTTCCATGTTTTGAACAGTGGCCACAGTTCTTTCTGCACTGGCTGAATTTTGAAGCTGAGCGTGATCAACCATAGAAGTGATAGTCCGAAAAGGGTGCCAAAAATGCCAATCTGTGGCCGCCGGCTGACAAGTCCTGAAAATGCGGCTATCCGATAGATGACGAAGGCTGCGATTAGGGCTGACGCCGTGCGGGTGTAGATCTCCCGCCAAAGCGATGGTTCTCGGTGCCAGGCACGGAACGTCGCCATCCCTTGCGATACCCGGTCTGGCCGCAGCTCGTCGGGGCCACCCGAGGTTGCTTCGCCGCTCGCCACTTCGTCGCCGTCCTCCCTCATCCTGGTCCCGGTTCGACCACACCCGCTCAGCAACTTAAAACTGCATCAGCATCTCCCATGATGAAGAGGCCTGACCGTTACCAACGTCCGGGCCGGGAACAGCGAGACGCGGAGCGAGCCAGTGTGTGGGCGAACTTCTGTCCGCATCGGGGCTCACGTAGGCGGAGTCGCTGTCATCCCGGTAGGGGTGACGTAGGCGGTGCGTTTCGGGTCGCAGATAGGGGCTGGCATGACCTAGTCGTGACCTAAGTGAGGGCGAAGTTAGGTCACAGAGGGGGGTTGTGGGCCATGAATGACCATGGTCGACAGCCCGGAATGATCTTCCGATTTGGCCTTTGACCTGCGGTTTTGTGTGGAGCGGGTGACGAGAATCGAACTCGCACTGTCAGCTTGGGAAGCTGATGTTCTACCATTGAACTACACCCGCGAGGTGCGCCCGAACACTACCGCAGTGCCTGCCACGTCTGGCGGGGCCCCCTGCACCACCGCAGGATCAGCGGGTGACGAGCGACCTGTACGACGGCTTCCAGCCCGGCTTCTTCGCCCGGGACGACGACCGCCCCGACGACGTCTTCTACGCCCCGGAGCGGCTGGTCACCCACATCGATGACCGGGCGATCGCGGCCGTCGGCGCGCTGTACACCGAGCTGGGCATCACCGGCCGCGCGCTGGACCTGATGTCGTCCTGGGTCTCCCACTTCGAGCGCCCGCCGGCCGAACTCGTCGTCCTCGGCATGAACGCCTCCGAGCTCGACGCGAACCCGGCCGCGACGCAGCGCATCGTGCACAATCTCAACGCCGACCCCCGGATCCCGCTCCCGGACGCCGACGTCGACGCGGTCGTCTGCTGCGTCTCGGTCGACTACCTGACCCGACCGATCGAGGTGCTGGCCGAGGCCGCGCGGGTGCTGCGCCCCGGCGGCGTCGTCGCGATCACCTTCTCCAACCGCTGCTTCCCGACCAAGGCGGTGCACGGCTGGCTGGCCACCTCCGACGAGCAGCACGGCCCGCTGGTGGCCGAGCTGCTGCGCCGGGCGGGCGGGTTCGACGAGCCCCGGGTGGAGCTGCGCACCCCGCCCGGCCCCGGCGACCCGCTGTGGGCGGTCACCGCCCGCCGCGCCTAGACCGGCGTCCCCGCGCAGGACGACGAGCAGTCCACCGACCACAGCGACGCC
>Ga0325400_1006747_pt1 | contig 10939 bp, 11 predicted proteins | sample PopdelMetagenome_2_FD_205662 | JGI IMG/M metagenome (GOLD analysis project Ga0325400, IMG submission 205662) | Populus deltoides microbial communities from Bellville, Georgia, United States - Xylem-PdKOR-R1 | ecosystem: Host-associated > Plants > Phyllosphere > Stem > Wood/Secondary xylem...
GCCGGCTTCCTGAGCCGACCGGACTCCCAGCGCTACTTCACGGCATTCCTGGCCCGCGAGGCCACCGCCGGCCAGGTCGCCCGAGAACTCGGCGTCGACATCGGGTCGGTCACCTACCGGATCCGCCGGCTTCTGGACCTGGGACTCGTGGCCCACACCCGCAGCACCGCGCGGTCGGGGCGGGCGGTCCGGCACTACCGCGCCGTCGCGGACGCGGTGTTCGTCCCGGTGGCGCTGACCCCTGCGGTGTCGTTGCGGGAGTTGTTCTCAGGCGGTCGCTCGGACACGGCCGCCACGCTGGACGAGGCACTGGAGGCGGCCTGGTCGCAGTTCGGGGCCCTCGAACGCTGGGGCACGCACGTCTACCGGACGCCGGGCGGGGCGATCAACCGGGACTTCATGCCGGCCGAACTGCTGCCTCCCGGCGACGTCCTGCAGCGGGTCCTGGCCGAGCGTTCCCCCGCGGTCTGGGACCAGTACGCCGAACTGCACCTGGACCGGAACCGGGCCAAGGAACTGCAACGGGAACTGGCCGAGATCGTCCACCGGTACTCCGCCGACGACGACGAGGGAGAGGGCGAACGGCACCTGGTCCGCCTGGCGCTGGCCCCGATGCGTTAGATCTCTGGGTCAGGCGGCCTCGGCCAACCGTCCACGACCGGCCCGTTTCGCCTCGTACAACGCGTGGTCGGCGCGGGCGTACAGGTCCTCGGCGCGGGAGGCGGAGGAGTCCAGGGAGGCCAGTCCGGCACTGATCGAGAGCGGGACGCAGACTCCCCCGGGTAGGCGCAACGGGTTGTCCCGCACCAGGTCCACGAAACTCTGCGCTCGGCGGCCGGCGATCCCGGGCGGGCAGTCGAGCATGAGGACGGCGAGTTCGTCGCCACCCATCCGGGCCACGATGTCCGACTCCCTGCACGTGGACTGCAGCAGGGCGGCGACGTGGGCCAGGGCCGCGTCGCCGCCGAGGTGGCCGTGGGTGTCGTTGATGGACTTGAACCGGTCGAGGTCGATGACGACGAGCGAGGCCTCACCCCCGAGGCCGGCGACGATGCCCTCGGTGGCGCTGTCGAGCACCCGTCGGGTCACCAACCCGGTGAGTGGGTCGATGCGGGCCTGTTCGCGGAGTTTCTCCACCAGGCGTTCCTGGTTCGCCCCCGCCCGGACGAGGACGCCGCAGATCAACGCGAGCAGAACCGTCAGGTAGGCGAAGTCGGTGAGGGCCTGCGCCGCGGGGAGCAGCGTGAAGACCACGAGGGCCTCCCCGAGGACGGTCGCGACGGTGACGACGAGCGCCCCCGCGAGCCGTAGCTGCGCGGCGGCCCAGATGACGGGGACGATGAAGAACACCTGCCCGGTGATCCCGGCGTCCCGGCTCATGAGGTCCAGCCACACGATGGAGGCGGTACCGGCCAGCGGGGCCAGCACCACCATCGGTGCGGCGACCGCGACGGGCAACCGGAAGAGCAGGGCGGAGAAGACCGCGAGAACGGCCGCGACGCCGAGTTCGGCGCCGGGTCGGCCGTTGGCCAACAGACCCGTCCCGACGTTGGTCAGGATCGTCACCATGAGCGCGACGGCGGCCCACACCCGCGCCGATCGCGCGTTGCGGGCGCTCAGGGACCGCAGCAGGGCGTCGCGGCGAGAACGGGGCACGGTTCCGTATCGGCACCGGCTGGAACGTCTCAACGCCAAGTCAGCCGGTCGGAGCAACCCGGAAGACCGGAGGATCGTCGTGGGTTGTCACCGGTGTGCAGCGACTCGAACCCGGCCCCGACCACCCGATCACCGTCACCCCGACGTCCGGCGAGGTCGTCGCCCGCGTCGGCGGAACCGTCGTGGCCCGCACGACGCAGGCCCTGACCCTGCAGGAATCCACGTACCCGGCGGTGCAGTACGTCCCCCTCGCTGACGTCGACGGCCAGTTCCTCACCCGGACGGACACCCACACGTGGTGCCCGTACAAGGGCGAGGCGTCCTACTACTCCCTGACCGTGGACGGGCGCGAGCTCACCGACTCGGTGTGGACTTACGAGGACGCCTCACCCGCGGTGGCGCAGATCGCCGGCCACGTCGCCTTCTACCCGGACCGGGTCGAGGTCACCGTCGGCTGACCGGGGTCCGGGGACCTCACCCGTCGGCAGGTGCCTGCGGTAGTTCACGAGGACGACGCCGGTGCAGACGAGGCCGATCACGACCAGCGCGGCGAACAGCTGCAGGGTCGTGAACGGAGGGGTGATGGCGGCCATCACCGTCGGCGCGAGGAAACCGGCATAGGCGCAGGCGTAGAACACCCCGGTCAGACCGGCGAGGTCGCGGGTACCGGCGATGCGCTGGACCTCCTGCAACCCCGACGAGAGCCCGATCCCGATCCCCGCGCCGGCCACGGCCGCGGCGACGACGCCGAGCGCCGGCGACCCCGTCGCCACGACCGCACCGACGCACGCCACGGCGAGGGTGAGCACCGCGAGGGCGACGGTGAGACCCCGTGCGCTGGAGACGGAGTCGAGCCGTTTGGCCGCGGGTTGGACGACCGCGGCGACGCCGAGGGCGACCACGGTCAGGAGCGTCGCGTACGCCACGCCGAGTCCTCGCGTCTCCTCCTTCAGCAACACCGGGACGTACCCGTAGGCCAGGGCGGCCGAGCCGAAGATCCAGGGCGCGGCGAACACGACGACGCGGTGGAACCGGCGGTGCGCGACCGAGGGCACCCGCAGCTGGTTCCGCAGCGGACCGCGGACCCCGCCGGTGGTGCTGGTCTCGGGAACGCGACGGACCAGGACCACGAACGGGATCGTCACGAGCAGGTGGACCACGTACGGCAGCACCTCGCGCCACGGACCCCACTGGGCGAGCGCGCCCGCGACGAGCGCCCCCAGACCCGAGCCCAGCGTGAACGCCAGCGAGGCCCGGCGAGCGCCCGACCCGGCGTCGGCTCCCGGATCGAACGGCGCCTGCGAGAGTTCCTTGAGCCAGCTCGTCCCCACGGCCATCGCGGTGCCGACGGTGATCCCGGCCAGCAACCGGCCGAGGTAGACGGGCGCGGGGCCGAAGTACCCGAAGGCCAGGACCGCGCTGGTCGCGAGGGCGAAGAGCGTGCCCGCGAACATCACCGGCCGTCTCCCGTGCCGGTCCGACAACGCCCCCGCGATGAGCAGGGCGGGCGCAAGGCCGAGGACGTAGACGCCGAGGAACGCGTTGACCGTCACGGCACTGTAGCCGTGGACGTCTTCGTACATCAGCAGCAGCGGAGAGAACTGGTTCCCGGCCCACGAGCAGACGAAGAGGGTGCCGAACACACCCTTCCAGCCCCTCACCTCCAGCCCTTCACAGGATGCCCCGGTGGCGACGGACGTGGATCGCGAGGACCCGGCAGAACTCGTCGGCGTCGGCGTCCTGCGCGGCGGCGAACAGGAGTTCGTGGTCGGCCAGCGACGCGGCGACGTTGGCCGGGCCGACGTGCAGCATCTGCCAGCGCAGGCGGTGCTGCCGGTCCTGCAGGAGGTCGTGGAAGTGCAGGGCGGTGGCGTTGCGAGAGGCCTTCACGAGCACCGCGTGGAACTGTCCGTCGACGGTGACGAACTCGTCGACGTCGCCGGCCGCGACGAGTTCCCGCTGGCGGATCAGGTTGTCCCGCAACGTCTTGAGAACCTCGACCCCGGGACCACCGTCGGCCAGTGCCCGCCGCGCGGTCGAGGCTTCGAGGGCCTCGCGCATCTCCAGCACGTCGCGCGCCTCGTCCGGGGCCATGGGTACGACGGCCGCCCCGCGCCGGGAGGACAGCACCAGGAGTTTCTCGGCGTCCAGGCGCAGGAACGCCTCGTGGACCGGGGTCCGGCTGATGCCGAGGTCGGCGGCGACGACGCCCTCGCTCAACAACTGCCCGCCGGCGTAGGCGCCGGACAGGATCTGCTGCTTGGTGTGCTGGTAGGCGCGGTCGGCCGCGGGCAGCTCGGTGACGGGCACGGAGCCACCCTAACCCCTTGCATGCAACCTTGCGTGCAGGCCCTCAGGCGTCGTGCGGCTCCACGTCGTCGCTGCGCTCTCCTTCTCCGGAGGTCAGGTGGTGGGCGGCGACCACGAGGGGGAAGTGGCTGAAGGCCTGGGGGAAGTTCCCGAGCTGACGCTTGCTGATCGGGTCGTACTCCTCGGCCAGCAACCCGACGTCGTTGCGCAGCAACAGGAGTCGCTCGAACAGCTGCCTCGCCTCGCCCGTCCGGCCGATCCCGTGCAGGGCGTCGACGAGCCAGAACGAGCAGGCCAGGAACACGCCCTCCGACCCCGGCAGCCCGTCGCCGGACTCCTCGGTCTTGTAGCGCAGGACGAAACCGTCCTGCGTCAGATCCCGCTGGATGGCCTCGATCGTGGCGACCACGCGGGGGTCGTCGAAGGGCAGGAACCCGACACGCGGGATGAGCAGCAGCGAGGCGTCGAGGTTGTCCGAGCCGTAGGACTGGGTGAACGTGCCGGTCTCCTGCGAGAACCCGTTGGCCAGGACGTCCTCGCGGATCTCGTCCCGCACGCGGCGCCAGCGCTGGACCGGCCCGGGCAGGCCGAACTCCTCGACGCTGCGCACCATGCGATCGGCCGCGACCCAGGCCATCACCTTGGAGTGCGTGAAGTGCCGCTTCTCGCCGCGCATCTCCCACAGGCCGTTGTCGGGTTCCTGCCAGCGGGCCTCGAGGTGGTGCATGAGGGCCTTCTGCAGGTTCCAGGAGTCGACCTCCTTCTCCAGTCCGGCCTGGCGGGCCAGGAACAGCGAGTCCAGCACCTCGCCCCAGACGTCGAGCTGCAGCTGGTCGACGGCCTCGTTGCCGATCCGCACCGGCGACGACCCCTCGTACCCCTTGAGCCACGGCAGTTCCATCTCGGGCAGCCGCCGGGTGCCGTCGAGGCCGTACATGATCTGCAGGTCACCGGGATCACCGGCGACCGTCCGCAGCAGCCAGCCGCGCCAGGCCTCGGCCTCCTCCAGGTGGCCCGAGAGCAGCAGCGCCTGCAGCGTGTAGGTGGCGTCCCGCAACCAGCAGTAGCGGTAGTCCCAGTTGCGGGCACCGCCGAGCTCCTCGGGCAGTGACGTCGTGACGGCGGCGATGATCCCGCCCGTCGGCGCGTACGTCATGGCCTTGAGCACGACGAGGGAGCGGGTGACGGCCTCCTCCCAGTGACCTTCGACCGTCTCGGCCTGGTTCCAGTCCGCCCAGAACTCCAACGAATCCTGCAGGGCGTGGAACGGATCCGGCCGGTGCGGCATCTTCTCGTGACTCTTGCCCCAGGTCAGGACGAAGGGAACCTTGTCCCCCTCCTTGACGACGAAGTCGGAGACGGAGGTCAGGTCGCGCCCCTCGACCTCGACGGTCGTCCAGAACCACACGGAGTCGGGGCCGGCGACGGCTTCGAGCTCGTCACCGCGGCGGCGCACCCACGGCACGATCGAGCCGTAGTCGAAGCGCAGCGCCATCTCGGAGCTCATCCGGACCTCGCCCTCGAGGCCCTCGACGATGCGGATGACGTCGGGGTGGTTGCCCCTGGGGGGCATGAAGTCGGTGACCCGGACGGTCCCGTCCGGGGTGTCCCACTCGGTCTCCAGGACCAGGGACCCGCCGCGGTAGCGACGGCGGCTGGCGGTCCCCCCACCCACGGGCCCGAGCCGCCAACGTCCCGCATCAGGGGTGTCCAGGAGGGCGGCGAAACAGGCCGGGGAATCGAATCTCGGGAAGCAGAGCCAGTCGATGGAGCCGGTGCGGTCGACGAGAGCCGCGGTGTGCAGGTCGCCGATCAGTGCGTAGTCCTCGATCCGGGCCATTGACCCATCGTGCCCCGAGCGGGCACGGGAAGCAGGACGAAGGCGCCCCGCGTGTCAGATCAGCGCAGGTGACCGGCGCTGACGGAGCGCAGGTGACCCTCGGAGACGTTGCGCAGGTGACCGTCGCTCTTCTTGGCGGTGCTCACCTTGACGCTCACCTTCACGGGGGCCTTGGCGGCGGCCGAGGCGGCGGGGGCCATGGCCGCCCCGCCGAGCATGAGGGCACCGGCGACGAGGACTGCGGCGAGGGAACGGGTCTTGGTCACGGGAGTGCTCCTTCTCGATCCTTCGTCGAGACGGAGTGTCACCGACACCCCGAGCATCGGCCGGATCGTGAGCACGCTTGAGCGCTGAATGGGTACTCTAGAGGTCACTCAGAGTAATGTCTAGAAGGTGTTCCTAGATCTTTTCGACGGCCTGGTCGGGGGCCGTCAGCTCCCGGAACCGGGCCACGCCGACGTTGCCGCCGGACAGGATCGCCCCCACCCGCTGACCCCGTTCGACGCCCTTGCCGAAGAGCACGGCGGCCAGCGTGCACGCCCCCGACGGTTCGAGCACGATCTTCAGGACGTCGAAGGCGTAGATCAACGCCGCGCGCAGTTCCGCGTCGGAGACCAGCACGATGTCGTCGACCCGACGGGAGTTCACGGCGAACGTCATCTCCCCGGGGATCTCGGCCGCCGACCCGTCGGCGATGGTGCGGGGAACCTCGATCCGTTCCCGCCGACCCGCGCGCAGCGACCGCAGGGTGTCGTCCCCGAGTTCCGGCTCGACCCCGACCACCCGGGTTCCGGGGTGCAGGGCCCTGGACACCGTGGAACTGCCCGCCATCAGCCCCCCGCCGCCGATCGGGACGAGCAGGGTGTCGAGTTCTCCGGCCTGCGAGAACAGTTCCAGCGCAGCGGTTCCCTGGCCGGCCATGATGCCGTGGTGTTCGTACGGCGGCACGATGGTCATCCCGCGTTCGGCGGCCATGGAGTTTCCCAGCGCCACCCGGTCCTGGGTGTAGCGGTCGTAGAACACGACCTCGGCGCCGTACCCCCTGGTGGCCTCGACCTTGGCCGGCGGGGTGTCCTGCGGCATGACGATGGTGGCGTCGGCGCCCATCATCGAGGCGGACAAGGCGACGGCTTGGGCGTGGTTCCCCGAGGAGTAGGCCAGAACCCCGCGGTCGAGTTCCGCGCGAGACAACCGGGACACGACGTTGTAGGCGCCCCGGAACTTGAACGCACCGACCCGCTGGAAGTTCTCGGCCTTCAGGAACACCCCGGAACCGGCGTGCGCGTCGAGGCGGCGGGACGTCAGGACCGGGGTGCGGTGGGCGACCCCCTCGATCTGACGGGCGGCGTCCAGGACGTCGTCGAGTTCCAGACCGGGTTCACCGAACGTCACGCGCATCTCCAGTTCCTGTTGCGAGGGATCGAGGTTGTAGGGGATCCGGGTACCGGTGTCGACGAAACCCCGGCGACGGTAGAAGGCCTGCGCACGACCGTTGTCCTCGTGGACGTGCAGCAGCATCCCGTCCACGCCGGGCCGGGTCCTGGCCCAGCGCAGGACAGCACCGAGCAACCGGTCGGCCACGTCCCCACCGCGATGCGAGGGGTCGACAAAGACCGAGACGAGGAAGACGCCGTCTCGGGGGTCGGTGAAGGCCCCCATCGTCCCGACCCAGTCGTCACCGTCGACCGCGACGACGGTGAAACTGCCCGGCTCCCAGGTCCGCCGGCAGCGGAAGCGCCAGTCGTCCGGAGTGTGCCGACGCGCCTGGTCGAGGGTCTCGGCGAAGGCGTGAGGGGTGTCGGCCAGCATCCGCAGCCGCAGGTCCCGCCAGCGCTCCCAGTCGGCCTCGACGGGCCGGTGCAGCGTGACGGTCACGGGCGACAGCCTACGTCTGGCGATCTTCGCGCCGGAGTGCGAGTGTTCTAGCAACCGACACCAGATCCTCGACGACGAGGAGAGACCCGTGAAACAGCAGCTGAAGACCCTGAGCCCGGCCCAGCTCGACGAGCTGGAACTGCGCGAGGACGGTCGGCGCATCGAACCGCTGGCGGGCACCCGCGCCGCGGACCTCGACCTACGCCGCGTCCTGCTGTGGTGGCGCGGATTCGAACATCAGGTCTCGAGCCGCGGGGAGGAACTGCACCACGTCGGGCTCGAACTCGAACCCGCGACGCAGGCCGTGGACGAGATCCTGCGCACCAGCCCGCCGGAGCTGACGGGTGAGGTGTTCGAGGCGATGGCCGTGGGGTTCGGTTCCGTTCCGGGACTGCCCGCCCTGCTGTCCCCCTGGTTCGCCGAGTTCGCGCGGTCCTGCGGCCGTGAGGTCGGTACCCATGAACTCGCCGACGCGGCCTGGGCGGGGGTGTTCGCCGTCCAGCGAGCCGGGGCCCCTGCCCCGGGAGCCGGGTCGCTGGTCGACGCGATGGCCCCGGCGGCCGACGCGCTGGCCGGAGCGGACGTGGCGGACGTGCCCGCGATCGCCGGGCTGCACGCGGCCTACCGGGCGGCGGCCAACGGCACCCGACACACCGTGGCCGACGGTCTGGTCGACCCGGGGGCGCTGGTCGTGACGTGGTTCTTCGAGCGGGGAACGGTCGTCTGAGAAGAAGTACTTGCAGCTTGTAGGACTTCGGCGTACTGTGAGTGGGGAAGCAGTTGAAGCTGCAAATACTTCTCCAGGAGGACACCATGGGCTGGTTCGGCGGCAAGACCAAGGACAAGACCACCACGACCACCGAGTTCCCCGCGGTGCCCGGCTACCAGGCCGGCACGTGGACCATCGACGCCACCCACTCCGAGGTGTCGTTCACGGTGCGGCACATGGCCGTCAGCAAGGTCCGCGGCCGCCTCGGCACCGTCTCGGGCGAGATCGTGACCGCCGAGGACCCGGCGACCTCCACCGTCACCGCCGATGTCGACGTCACCTCGATCACGACGTTCAACGAGCAGCGTGACGCGCACATCAAGTCCGGTGACTTCTTCGAGGTCGAGACCCACCCCAGCGCGACGTTCCGCTCGACCGGCCTGTCCTTCGACGGCGACTTCGCCCTCACCGGCGAACTCACCCTCAAGGGCGTCACCAAGCCCGTCACCCTGGCCGTCGAGGTCTCCGGTTTCGGCCCCGACGCCTACGGCGGCACCCGCGTCGGCTTCTCCGCCAAGGGTCAGATCAACCGTCGCGACTTCGGCATCAACTTCGACGCCAAGCTCGACAACGGCGGCCTCGTCGTCTCCGACAAGGTCGACCTCGAACTCGACGTCGAGGCCGTCCTCAACGCCTGACCCCCTCCGTGATCAAGGAAGTGAAGACCTGTGATCAAGGAAGTTGACGTCCATGTGAACTTCCTTGATCACGGCCGTTGACTTCCTTGATCACCGGGGCGGGAGGGGGCGTGTGGCCACCGTCCGGAGCATCGCGCCCCGGGGAGCGGTGGCCATCAGCGCCAGGTCCTGCGCCGGGGTGGTCGTCCCGTCCAGGAAACCCAGGACGCGGTGGATCGGGTTGCGACGGAAGAGGTCCACGAAGAACTGGGCCCCATCCACGCGTCCTGACGCCAGCGCGTCCAGGACGAGGGAGTCCATCAGCAGGTGCCGACGACGGTGCGGCCGCGGCAGGGTGAACGGGCCGGGGAACTGCGCCCCCAACGCGTCGGCCTGCCGTTGCAGCACGGTGAACGAGTAGCCCGTCGACGGCCGCACCGACCCCGCGTTCGCGCCCCACCGGAGCACCCGCGGATCACCCGACCCGGAGAACTCCGCGTCCGTCATCGGGATCACACCACGCTCGACGCCGAGCACGTCGTGGGCCCCGACGCCCGACCGTTCGAGGTACGCCGCGAGCCTCTCCGCGTACTGCTCGTCCGTCAGCAGGTCGGCCGAGAACTCCGTGTACTCCACCAACGCCTCGGTCACCGAGGTCGGCAGGACGTACCCGAAGGCGACCCCGCCTGCCGGTTGCCCGGTCCGGAAGTCCATCAACGTGACCGTGCTCGGGTCGAACGACGGGGTCCGCGTGCGGATCCGGTGGCCCAGGAAGTGCTGCCACAACAACGTCCGTCCGGTGCGGGGGACGGGGACCGGACGGGTGTCGATCACCGGTCCCGCGATCGGCGCGAGGTCGTCGACGACGCGTTCCTCCACAGCGATCCCCTCACCGTGGAGGCGCCTGCGGACGGCCGCGTCCAGAACCGTCGACGGGAGCATCCGGTACCGCCAGGAGCCGAGGTCGGCCGTGACCGTCTCGCCGTCCGGCGCGATCACCCGCACCCGCGGCCACGACGCGGTCACCAGGTGTCCGAACGGGCCCGGACCGTCGGCGCCCCAGGTGCTCCAGGTGCGTTCCGGGCTCCTGCCGGCCGATCCCGCGGGGGCCTCGAGGACACGGAACCGGGCCCCCCGGTCGAGCAGGCGCCACGCCAGACTCGCCCCCGCCGCCCCGAGACCCACGATGCTGAGGGTGGCCTCGGTGTGATCAGTGCCCCTAGGGTTCGGCACGACGTACCGGGTTCGAGAAGGGGACTGCTGTGAAGATCGTCAATGGGTTCAAAGACTTCATCCTGCGCGGCAACGTCATCGACCTGGCCGTGGCGGTCGTCATCGGGGCGGCGTTCACCGGGATCGTGACGTCTCTGGTCGACGGGCTCATCAACCCCATCATCGCCGCCATCGGCGGAGCCCCGGACCTGGACGGCGCTTGGGTCGTCGGTCTCCGGACGATCGAGAACGCCGACGGCACCGAGACCGAGGTCGGCCTCCAGTTCGGCACGATCGTGGGCGCCATCCTGAACTTCCTGATCATCGCGGCGGTCGTCTACTTCTTCATCGTCACCCCGGTGAACCGCCTGCTGGCGATGCGCAAGAAGGGTGAGGTCGCCGAACCCAAGGCCCCGGCCGAGGACGTCCTGCTCCTGACCGAGATCCGCGACCTGCTCGCCCGCCAGGAGGGCGTCACCACGCGGACCATGGACAAGGAGTGACACCCACCCCTCCGTGATCATGGACTGGTGCATGATCACGCAGGGATGAGGGGGGATTCCCACCGGAATCTGCCCCCACGCTGGGCGTGCTCACAGGAACGCTGCCGACGGTCGGAGAGCACCGTGTCGCGGTGCACGAGAGCAGTGCACGATCTCC
>Ga0325400_1006748_pt1 | contig 10939 bp, 7 predicted proteins | sample PopdelMetagenome_2_FD_205662 | JGI IMG/M metagenome (GOLD analysis project Ga0325400, IMG submission 205662) | Populus deltoides microbial communities from Bellville, Georgia, United States - Xylem-PdKOR-R1 | ecosystem: Host-associated > Plants > Phyllosphere > Stem > Wood/Secondary xylem...
TAGAATTTAATGTGTTGATCTCAAAAATAATTTTTTTAAAATAAAAAAATTATTTTAATGTATTTCTAAACAAAAAAACATTTTAAATTGTAACTGTTACTACAATCCCAAACAGGCAAACATAATAATTGCTTGTCGGCGATAATTTAACCCGAGAAATTTATATAAACAATTCTAAATAAATGTTTTAAAATTGTTATATGTTGAGTAATAGATAGAAAATAAATACTATAAAATTCAATTCAATACATAATTATTAGTATTATATAAAAGTATGTAAAATATTTATAATTTCTTCCATTCAATATCACATACACATTCTCCAATTTTAGCATTTCACATACATATAATATTTATAATTTGATTATACACACAACCTTACCTTATATATTATCCTTTTATTTTATATTGAATAATAAATGATATTAAATAATAGATACTGAATAAATATCTAAAACCAAATAAATCAAATATGAATATCCAAATTTTTCATGCAATAAATCAAATAATAGGCCGACCCGCCATGGACGCAACGAGATCACCTGAAAGGAAGAAATAATAATACAACCCAGTAAGTTGGTTCTTGGATCAAAACTGATAATTCATGGACTAAAATAAGAGCACAGCCCAATAAGATGATAACTAGGCACAATTGCCAGTACAGCAATTTTTTCTTTTATTTGGAAAATTCTATCTAAATATTTTTCTTCGTAAAATATTTGGAATTTTAAAAATAAATAATTTAATTTATAAGTTCTAAAAATATAAATAATCCTAAATAATGTATTGTACATTATAAAATACTGCTATAAAATAGTTGGAAATAGTATATACAATATATTTACTTATTTACAATTTTAATATGAAATGTATTTTCATATTTTGATGTTCAAGAACATCTAATTGTTTTTTTTTCTTTTTAAAATAAAAATATAATATAATTAAACACTATTTATGAGCTTAAATATATAAAATAAATATTTTTAGAATAAATTTATATATCTTTAAAATAATAAAGAAGTACATGGAATATGTCTTTTTTTCATCTTTTTTATTTTATTTTTATTTTGAGAGTAATCAAACACTATTTTAATTGTTATTGAAGTAAAAATATAGAAATAATAGAGAATAAAATAGATGGAGGTGATAAAAAAAACATGTATCATGAAATTCAAGCCAAAACCATTTTATTTTATGTTTTTCTCTTTATTTATTTAACCAGATAATTTTCGAACCGGTTTGGGCTGTTGAACACATTCCCTAACGAACCCTTCATGTGCAAGAAATCTGTAGCAGCAAATCCTATCATTAAACAAAGCTTGTCGATGTTGTCAAATAGAAAGACACCTACTTTCGTTTTGTCTTTTATGTCAATACCTACAAAACTCTATAGATAAATTCTAGCCTGTGTTTTCTCTTGACCCCACGTCTCTCCCCCTCCCCCTCTCCCTCTGAGCGCTTTCTTAGCCAAAATGAGAAACTCCCATCATTCTCTCCTCTCTTACTTTGCCTTCTTTTTTGTTCTTGGCCTATCACAAGCTGATCAATCAATAATCAGCCACCTCCAGCCTCAACCGCTTGAGTCTTTCAATCTCAGTTTAGTCCAGGTAATTAATATGTTCCCCACTAATTGATTCTTTCTATATTCACAATTGCTTGGAATAATTTCCATTTCTTTTTAGAATATGAGAAGTTGAAATTCCTTTTTTTTGTTTGTTTAAAGAATGCAGGGAGCTGTTACTACACGGTGCTTATCTCAACAAGCTGTTCCTCTCCAAGATATACTCGTGATCAGATCGGTATTTCTTTTGGTGATGCTTATGGCAATCAGGTTTGGTCTTGAACTGATTTTATGAGGTGGAGATTTTTTATTTTTTTTTGTAGGATTCAAGACAAACCCTTTATTGTTGATTAAATCTTAATTCTAGATATTTTTGTTTAATGTTGTAGAATGTTGTCTGTGATAATCATCAATACTGGTTTTTGTTAATTAAAGGACATTTTTTTTTTGTTAATTTATCTTCTAAAACCTAGAATTTATGATCAAGTTGACCTTTTGATAAAAAATGTATGTAGTAATGACTTGTGAGTGGCTGAGCCTTGGAAGTGTAATGGGGTGGGAACTAATTTCTTGTTTTTAAGAGGAATATTACTTGTTAAGACTACTACTAGCTAAATGGTTTCTTGAGAAATTAAGAATATTAGTAGCGGGGGATTGAGAATGAGTAGTAGGAGGACTGTGTTCCTCTACAATATCGCGTTTGCAAGTATATTTACAAATAGAATAAAACGGCAAACAATGTGTTTGAAGGGGAGGAAAGGAAAGGGAAGATATTGAATAGGAGGGCAAGTACTGGGTATGTGTATGCATGTGAGGGCAGAGGAGAGTGAAAAGGAAGATTTAATTAGAATTGGAGGGTGCTCAGGAAAAAAACAACAACAAAAGAATCAAAGGCATGACTGTATTTGTTCATAATACTAGAAGACGGAGGGAATTACCAAGGTAATAATGGAAAAGTAAGTGAAAATTACGTCCAGTTAATTATCTTCCTCTCTACCTATCCAATTTGGGGTTTTGGAAATTTTTTCTATGTAGAGGGGATAGAGTTATTAAGAGTTATGGTATATCCCCCAATACCATCCGATTCTAAATGAGCTGAAAGGTTCATTCTTTCCCCTTGGAACTTTCTTATCCATGGCGTTGTAAGTGGTGTGTGTTACATTTTGGTTTCGCGATGTATATTGAACTTTTGGTATATTTTCGGTGAAAAACTGTTGCTGATAGCAAGAAGTTCGAGAATGGTTCCAAATTATTTGATTTATAAGCTTGCTTTTTTAATTTATTTTTCAGATTTATACACCAAGGTTGGATGATCCATCAACAGGAACATTTGAGCGGTGTTCCTCCGATACATTTCAGATATCTGGACCATGTGCATATCAGATATGTTATGTCTATCTCTACAGAAGTGGACGAGATGGTTGGAAGCCTGACACTGTGCAGATTTCTGGTTATTATTCGAGGACTGTTACATTTACTTACAATACCTTCATCCCCAGAGATGTTTGGTATGGCTTTAATTTGTGCCAGAATGCCTCTTCTGCGCTTCAGCAACAAATTCCAAAATGGTTTATGTTCGTGATTCTTGCAGTTATTGCTAGTTTCATATTCTAATACAAGACGAGTTACAAGCAGCACATTGGTAGTTGCTGGGACTTTTGCTAGCAACCTATTCTCACCAGCATGCTGCAGAAGACTAGGCAAAATATTAGCACTTTGAAATGTTGTAAACCATTTCAATAGTTCTAATATGGTGTGAAGTTGTAATTAACTGGTTACTATCATTATGAGTGGATTCCCATTGGTTTGAGAACAATAGCCAGTGTAGATTGGACCATAAGCAAAACTCTTTGAAAACCATCTTGTGACTGTGTAGCTGTTAGATTGTGTTTTTAACCCATTGTTGTCTGTATGGGTGCTTATGAATCACATAATAATAATAATACAGTTGAGCCATCTTTTTCCCTCTTTTCTTTTACGTTTTTATCGAAACAGTTAAGCCATCTTGATCTTCAAGGTTGGAGCCGAAGGAGATGTTCGTACAGTTGGACTGTTTGTTGAAGGTGTAGTCTGCTGTCTTCTTTGTAGTCTGTACCTACGATACATGCAGGTCTTTTCAACAGGTGGAAAGGTTAGTTGTGAGTGTTGGTGTTAGGGACCAATTTGACCACCATAGAGAGTTGAGGGACTGTATTGCCACCTAGAAATTTGGGGCATTGTCGGGTCCAATCTTCCCTGGGAGTCCCTGTTTGCCACCCGAGAGTTCCGACCGGTCCACCTAAGGTGGAATGGTTAGACATGCTTTGCTCCCCGCCACTCATTTTAGGTTCTGGAGAAAGAGCACACTGCTCGTTTTGGATTTATCTGTGTTCCTTGCATAACACAATGACATCTAGCCTTTCAAAATTGACGGAGCCAACCCCTTCTGGTGTACATCCCAACGCACTAGCAATCCATGTTTCCCGTGCATGTTCACAAAAGAAGAGCAAATGTTACACGTCTTAAATCTGTAGAGCACACTCAGCAACCTGTGTGGTTGATGATGACTGATGTTTCTAAAAATATCAGCTTGTCTAGGAAGAGTAATTCTCACAGCTTGCCAAACAAAATCTTTTGCTTTAGGTGGGCCTGGATCTGCCAAGTACCGTGTTCAGCGTCCCTGGACCTGCCTGCAATGGCTCGTTGCCTCTTGTGAAGGAACCAGTAGCAGTCCCTCCCTTCCAAAATTCCACTCTCTCTGCGTCCTTTGGATGTCAATTTGCCATTTATGCCACCACCTCACCAAGAGATGGCTAGACAACGTTTCTCTGTACGTAACACCCCATTTCCACATTTCCTTTCTCCTTCCCTCTCTATTACTATTTTGCCGTTGTCTCAAATGAAGATCACGAAGTGGCAGACTCTTTCATCTTGATAATATTAACAAAGAGTTCAAAATATACTGCATAAAGTTGCATGCTAAAAGTACAAAGCAAATAGTGGCGGGCTCTTTCATCTTGATAATAAGTAAGCACTAAGCACTAAGCACCAAGCAGGAATTGCTCATAGTTCCTTACACGAGGGGTTAGGCCACACAACAGACGTTGAAGAAACCATAGAATTTAAACATGAAATTTTCAAACCAACACTTAAACGCAAAATATACTGCGTAATTAACAAGTTATTCATCTATAGACTCGGCCATACTGCACATTAGCCACAACACTAAACATCTTTCTTTCTTCTCTCATGTGGTATCTCAGCACATTTAATCCTCTTGTCAGAATGATCCTACCATCCATTTATTCCAGTAGAAAAATTATTATCCAAGCTGATGGAAAGCCTAAAGTTCCACTCTCGCTGAAGGGAATCTGTTACTCCACCATCATGTACGGCAAAATTATGTTTTTGAGACGTAGGGGACCCCGCACTAATTGTGGCTGATTTTTTTTTGGGGCCAGCTGCTATCCGCTTGTCTGTATAAACAATCAATGATATCTAACTGTAACTTGAATGGCTACACGACGAGGATAGAACTCCTTTATTTATAATAATCATAATAATAATAAATTTTTTTTTAATTATGCACCAATTTTTCATTTTGAAAAAGTCTAGCTGTTCTTCATTCTTTTTCTCAAGCTACAATTAGGCCCGCATTAATGGGCCCAGGGTAAGATGGCTAGTGAAGATCCCTCTGCTAAGACCCTGTTTTAAGAAATTGAAAGGACGAGGGCCCGAATTTAAACCGGATTTGAAGTGTACATACAATGCAACTTGTTAGTATCTTCTCTTTGATAGCTGTTGTCAAAGCTATTGAACTCTCAGCTTCTAATTGTATCTTACATCACAAGCATATTATTATTGAATCTGACTCTGTCAACGTCATTAGCTGGATGAATAATCCTCATAACAGACCTTGGCTGCACCATAAACTCTTCTCCTTAGTCGAGAGATTGGCTTCATGTTTTGGCTCAATCACTTTCACCCACTCTTATCGTGAGAGTAATCACATGGCAGATCACCTGGCTAAACAGGGAGTGCGCAGAACAAGTGAATTTGTTGCTTGGATCTGAATCAACCAGATAATTTGTGGGTCTTCCTTTGTCTTCGTTCTGTTTATGGCTCTTGATGGAGATGGTTTGTTATTTAGTCAGGTCTTGTTTGTATTGCATTCCATAGAGGCAATGGCTGGTTTAGCAGGTGCTTGGTCTAAAGACCTCTTTTGTTTTTTTAAAATAGTCAGTGATAGTTAGATTGTTTAGCTTGGTAGTTTAGTTTGGCAACTCTGTTTCTGTGTGGAGGCATTCCTGCATACTAGGGCTGTTCTCCTTCGCCTTGTTTCTCTTGCTATATTCCTCTAGTTATCAAAAAAATTAAAAAAAAATACAATGCAACTTATTCAATTATTTCCTTATGTTTGAGCTAAATTAATGGAGGATTAGTTTATCTTCATTTCTAAATATCATCTCATTCTTCAGACAACGTTTAGTTCTGAGATAAAGAAAATAGAAATAATAGGACAGAGAAAATATGTTCCCATATTTTTTTATGTTTTGAAAAGATATAAACTCATTGCAAAATTATACTAAAAATAAATTTATTTAATATTTCTATCGTCGTCTCTCAATCCAAACAAGTTTTTAACCGATTCACATTTGCTTTCTTAGCCTGATCTTTTGGTTATGAAAAAATAATGGCCTTCCAAAGAACTGGCCACTCATTGGCATGCTGCCTGGCGTCCTCTTCCAAGTCCACCGGTTTCATGACTGGGTCACAGATGTTTTAGAGCAAAGCAAGTGTACTGTCCAATTCAAAGGCCCTTGGTTTGGTGACATGGACATGTTGGTCACGGCTGATCCAGCCAACATACACTACATAATGAGCTCAAATTTTCCAATTTTGAAAAAGGGTCCGATTTCAATAAAAGATTCGATATTCTGGGAGATGGGATAATCAATGCCGACAGGGATTTGTGGAAAAACCAGAGGAAAGTTGCTCAAGCATTGGTCAATCATCTGTTGTTCTACCAACGCTTGGTTAAGAGTTAAGACTATCCAAGATAAGGTGGAAAGGGGCCTAATTCCAGTCCTTGAGCACGTGTATAAATTAACAAAGCCTAGTGCTGGACTTGCAGGATTTGTTCCAAAGATTCACCTTTGATGCTACATGCGTGGTTGTGACCGGCTTCGACCCCGGATGCCTCTCTATTGATTTACCAGAAGTTGCTTTCTCGAAAGCTATGGAAGCAATATTTTATCGACATGTTTTGCCAGAGAGCACTTGGAGGTTGCAAAGATGGCTAGGAATTGGAAAAGAGAAGAAACTTAAGAAAGCTCGGGAAACAGTTGATCGCATTATAGCCGAAATTATATCGATGAAGAGAGAAGAATTGAGCAAAGGAAACAGATAAATGGAAGAGGATGGAGAAGGTATTGATTTGGTAACCTCATACATGAGTGAAGATTATAATATGGGATTTAAATCAGATGATGAGTTTCTAAGAGACACCATTGTAACTTTCATGCTTGCTGGACGAGACACTGTGAGTTCATGTCTGTCTTGGTTTTTCTGGCTTGTCTCAAAGAATCCAGCAGCAGGCGCCAAGATTAGAGAAGAGCTGAAAACAACTCTACCGGAAAAAAGAAGCTGAAAGACGGAGGCTATTTGACATAGATAAAAAAGCTGGTTTATCTACATGGGGCGTTGTGTGAATCTTTAAGGCTCTACCCACCCATTCATTCTGAATTCAAGTCCCCTCTAAGACAAGACATCCTTCCAAGCGGTCACCGAGTCAATCCAAAGACGAAAATCGTGTTTTCTTTATATGCAATGGGAAGGATGAGTTCAGTATGGGGAGACGATTGCTTCGAATTTAAGCCTGAAAGGTGGATTACAGATAGAGGAGGGATGAAACATGAGCCATCTTACAAGTTTTTTTCTTTCAATGCAGGACCTAGGACTTGTCTTGGAAAGGATGTGGCTTTCACTCAAATGAAGGCAGTTGTAGCTGCTATAATCTACAATTATCAGGTTCAAGTAGTAGATGAACATACTGTAACCCCTAGCCAGTCCGTTATTCTTCACATGAAGCATGGCATGAAAGTTAAGCTTACTAAGAGATGGGCTTGATCAAGAAACCATGCCAAGGGGATTTCAAGTATTAATCCTCAGCAGCTAGTCCTACTATTGTTTTTCTTTTTGAAACCAATGCCACTCATGTTCTTGTCATATGTATTCCTACTATTATTTTGGCTTTAACAAATTTCCTTGATTCTTCACCGAGGAAATATGGCTCAAGTTTTGTGGCTTCACGGATGGAACTCCTATGTAGTGTATACCTGTTCAATTGCAAGTGTTTTGCCTTTCGAGATGAGTACATCAATGATCATTCTCTAATTAAACAACTGGTTTTTATTCCTTTTCTCATGATCAGGTTATCTGTTGCACATAGAGATTAAATTCTGCCATTTGATCTGAAAATTAAATCGCGAGATTTGAAAGAGCAAATCCCTTAACCATACCAATCCCACCAACAAGCAGGAATCATATTGTGCATTAATTCATTAGCTGAAGTTGCAGAACTGGTAGCAGGGCTTCTTGGCATGGAGTTATTCAATCGGTGGTCCAAGCTTGACATGATGCCATTTAGAACATAGCAGAAAGCAGGAAATCTTCAACATTTGGATGCTATGTATCTTTTCAGTTAGGAGTAATATTGCTTTATGCACTTTTATTTAGACTGGTAGACTTCGGTAGGCGAAGAATTTTAATTAAACGAACCTCAAAATCTTCATGGCGGAAAGCTTTCAGGAAAAATCTCCATGATTTTGTATTTTTGCACAGGCAACAGAAGAAGGAAAATTAAGTAAGAGATGTCAATTGCTATGGTGTGACTGGATAAAAGATGTCTCTCTTGTCGATTTCCAAGAGACGTGCCAAGTGTTGATTGATTGCCTGGACGGCGATACCAGAAATGTCTTCGTCCTCGAGAGGGGTGAGCTCCCTTTGTGTCAAATCCTTCGTCCTCGAGAGGGGTGAGCTCCCTTTGTGTCAAATCCTTACACCATATGGAGCCATGTGCATGGCGGGTGTGCTTGAATTACTGCCACGTTTGGATAAGTTAATTGTAATTTATATGTTCAAATCACAGGGATGACGATTTGCATATGTGCACCACCAGTCTGAATTCAGGGGGTTTTGGGTGTGAGATTCATTAAAAAATTATAAATAATAAAAATTATTAATTTTTATAATTGAATTTTATATATAATTAAATTATATCTGACCACAATTTCAACCATAAAAACTAAACCACACAACCCAACTAATAAGCCTTATCGTTCTGGGAGGCCAGGTCAGACGATAAAAATATCCATCATCTTTAGTCAACCAAGATTCTCTGTATTCATTTTATTTTTATGTTTGCTAATTTATAGATTAAATATTATTATTATTATTATTATTTTTAAGAAATGTTTTGGTTTCCAAAGTTTTTATTAGTGGGTTTTTTATTAAATATTTTTAATATAATAAAAAATAATTTATTTCTTTACTAGAAAAGGGTGTGAGATGACTTAGAATTTAAAAGTAATACAATATGTAAAAATTAGATTTAATATTAGAGGTGCCATGACATCACGCTTAAAATAAAACCTGTTTAAAACACAAATACATAAAAATTAGTAATATAATCCGTGAATATAAAAATTTAGTTCAACTTGATATATCTAACTATTCAAGTAAAAAAATATAAAAATGAATCGGTATTTATTTTATCCCTTGTTACTGTGTAGACTACTTAATTTCTCATCAAATTATTTTCATGTTTCACGGAATTTATTTATTTATTTATTTATTTACAAACATGCATGGGATCGTATACCTGAAACTAAAAACTTCGAAAGACCTTCCCAAGAGGACATTGCACATGAAAAATGATGATTCCCTGTTCATTATTGGTTGGTGTAAAGGATTTTTTTTATTGTTCGAATAAAAAAAATATAATGCTTATTTATTAGATTATGTATTAATAATGGATATATAAAAATACTATTCCGACTTAAAGCTGTATTATAAATTATCAGTGACATGGATGATAAAATCTAATATTATATCCGACTTAAAATATAAAATAAATAAAAATATGTTGTTATCAATGATTAGTTTTTTTTTATCTTTAAAGCTTTATTATTAATTTTTTGGTGCAAACAAAATAAATATAATCTGTATTATAAGATTCAAAAATTAAACATTACATTATTTAGTTGTATTTTTAAATAAGATTCATGAGCTCTAAAGTAAATATTATTTAAAATCTCTTTGCAGTAACAGAAAATCAAGTTCTAGAATATAAGGAAAATAAAAGAAAAAAAAGAGTTTAAAACTAAGGAAGAAGGTAATTTGAAAAAATTGAGGTGAAAAAGATTAAAAATACGTGTGAAACACTCTTCATTGGACCCATTTTTATATTGGATTTTGAAATAAAAAATAATGTAGAATTAATTCTGATAACTAAAATTAATCCTTGTTATTTATCAGCCTTATTAATTACCAGCTATAAAGCAAAATTAACTTGATTTTTTGTACAAATAAAAACTATTCAGTTGAACAAATATAAAAATAGCTAGGAAAAACTAACTCTTTAATTTATAGGTTAAATAATTATTTTTAAACAAATTAATATTTCATATTAAAGTATTTTTGTTGGAGATTAATTTCCAATAAATTCTTAACTTAAAAAATAAATGGACACACTTTTAATTTATTCTTAAATATACCAGTTAATCATGTTTTTAAACAAATTTCTAACGAAAACTTCACTTCTCCCGTCTTGGTAAAGAAATAATTGAACACCAAGATAATTAATATATTGGCATGTTATTTAATTTGTATACAAAGTTAGTTTATTGTATATATTTTCGAAAATATCTCCAAACATGCTCTACTTGAAATTCAAAGCCTTAGCGATGAGTCAAATCCTGAGAATTGGAATGGATCTCGGAAAACGATGTCCCTGCCAAAAGTAAGAAAATTCAAGTATAATAATAATAATAGCAAGAAAGAAAAAGGAAATTATCATTCTGATCCCTAAAGTATTACACAATTCCCATTTCATCCAAAAAGGAACGATTTATCAATTTTTTTCATGATCTATTATCATGTGGGTTTTTTTTTTCTATCAAAATTCGTCATATTTCTTAATGAAAAACATTAAATACACTTCAAAAAGTGTCATTTTATCTTTGTAAATAGAATTTTTTTACTGTTTTAGCCGTTCTTGTTCAACGAAATCCTTTCATTAAAAAAATCAGTGTAATTTTATTAAAAAAATTGGCGTCATTTCTTTGCAAAAGTTTTCTTGAACAATATTGTTCGATGCTATAGAGGCTCAAAGGCTCA
>Ga0325400_1006749_pt1 | contig 10938 bp, 16 predicted proteins | sample PopdelMetagenome_2_FD_205662 | JGI IMG/M metagenome (GOLD analysis project Ga0325400, IMG submission 205662) | Populus deltoides microbial communities from Bellville, Georgia, United States - Xylem-PdKOR-R1 | ecosystem: Host-associated > Plants > Phyllosphere > Stem > Wood/Secondary xylem...
TAAATAAAAAAATTACTGGATATGATGATGTGCATAACTTGCATCGAGAGCGTGGTTGGTTGGTTTAAATTTATTTCTTATAAGAAAATTGAGTTTTATTTTTAATTTTATCTTTTAAAATTAAATTAATTTGAGATTTATATTTTTAATTTTTGTTTTCCAGACTATCCCCATAATTTTATTATATCAACTCAAAATGATTTAAGTTGATCTAATATATGTTTTTTTTTATTATATAACATACAACTAATTTTAAATTTATAGATGATCTTTTTTTAAAAAAACATATTAATAACACTAATATTTTTTTTTTAAATTAACTCAACCTGACATATCACGTACCAATGTACAAGCTGCGTCTACTAAAGCATGTCCGTGAGAGTACAGTTGAGATACAAGAGTAATTCGATGATGAAAAAAAAAAAGGAGCGTTGGCGGGTAAGAAATTGGTTCCCGCCACTAAAGCGACAAGCCAGATCCACAAACTCCTAGACCGGAGCCAAAAGGCCCCTGAATCCCACTGACATGACCTCAGCAACCCTCAGTTCACCACCTTCGCTCCTCCTAAGTAAATTAAACAATTACCCCTCTCACTGCTATTAAAAAAAGAAAAAACCCAAAAATAAAATAAAATAAAATAAAATCAAAGCCCCCCCTCTCTCTCAAATAGTAACCTTTGCTTTCCATCTAAATTCATTTCCTCTTCACCCCGAAACCAAAATAAAAATAAAAATAATAGAAAACCCACTGCTATACACAAGTAAAAATAAATCCGAGTCTTCTTGTTGATGTCGCCGTCGCCGTCGTCGTCGTGATAATTGAAAAGTGTGTGTTGTCTCTCTCTCTTTCCACTCTAGCTTCTCAGCTTCTCCTTTTGGGTTTCAGGTACAGAAAATACTGTTAATTTCACTCTGATTTATTTTTCCATCTTCTTTAATTGTGACTACTCATTATCGTTCTTGACGTCCTAATTTGTTCCTATTTTCTCTAATTACCAGTTCTCGTATCTATCCCTTGCTCTTGATCATTTTTCTTGATGCTTAGTTGACGAGGTATTGAGATAATTTCTAGGGTTTTTTTACCCCCCTCTCGTACTTACTCTTTACTTTCTTGCAGTAATTGTTTCTTGAAATGTTGTTTTTGTCATGGAAAAACCAATTTTCTTTTAGCTCCATCCGTACCCTGCATTTTGATTGTTCATCGGGAAAAATATGTTATCTTCCAGAATAAGTTAGAAATAGGAGTAAGGCATTGTTATAACTGATGCCTTTTGCTTGCTAGCAGAAACTGTGTGTTGAATTTCTGCTATATTTCTACTACTATTATTGGATAAATGCATATACTTGCACATAATATTCTTTGAAAACGGCCTTTTTTGGGGGCGAAATTGTATTTTTTGTTATCTTCGCTGATACATGATTATGCTGTGTTATGGGCACATAATTATTTGTATACTTTCGATTGCTTAAATATTTGATGAGATTTTTATTTTTACTCGTGAAATAATTGAGTTTTTTTTTTTAATCTGTGATAATTATCGTTGCTCATTAGCAGAGTAGGCTAATGATAAAATGACTCCACCAGCTACGCGAGGCAAAAATAAAAGGAATAGACCGGGTGATATTGCTAATATCACTTCTGAAGTATTAAGGTACAACATTTTATTACTTATGGAGATAGTCTGTTATGTGTATTGTTTTGATTTTGATTTTTATTGTTTCTTTGCATAGGAAAATTCATGCAAATGGTAAAGTTACCGATGGAGATGTGAACCAGCTGTACATGATATGGAAGCCAGTTTGTCAAGGCTGCCGTGTGAATACTAAAGATAACCCGAACTGCTTTTGTGGATTGATTCCACCACCCAATGGAAGTCGTAAATCTGGCTTATGGCAGAAATTGTCTGATATTCTTCAAGCGCTTGGCTCAGACCCATTCAATGATCTTCGTAGTACCGATGAAACTCCGTCTGGTCTAACTAATCTGGGAGCAACATGCTATGCCAATAGTGTACTTCAGTGTCTGTACATGAACGCCTCATTTCGAGAAGGTGTTTTCTCTGTTGAGCCAGATGTGTTAAACGAACAGCCTGTGTTATATCAGCTTGTCCGGCTTTTTGCACAGTTGCATGCTAGTAAATTAGCTTTTATTGATCCAGCTCCATTTATAACGACCCTGGAGCTGGATAATGCAGTTCAGCAGGATGGCCATGAGTTCCTGACCTTGCTTCTTTCACTGCTTGAACGTTGTCTGAGCCACTCTAAAGTTTCTAAGGCGAAAACAATTGTTCAAGATCTTTTTCGAGGAAGTGTATCACAAGTAACAACGTAAGACAAAGACCAATTTTGATTGTGTTTTATTTTTATTATTGGATTTTTGTTTGTTTATCTGGTGTTCTGATGATTATCCTTCTATGTTTATGTCAGTTGTATATTTTCTTCTTTTGATTTACCTTTTTGTTTGTGTGGTCATTTTTTAGTTATAGCACTTTTAAGTGTCCGCAATGCTTAATAGTCATTGATATGGATTTTACTGTTTCTTTTTTTGTTTGTTCTTTATGCAGGTGCTCAAATTGTGGAAGAGATTCTGAAGCATCTTCCAAAACTGAAGACTTCTACGAGCTGCAGATGAATGTCAAAGGCTTGAAAAGCTTAGACGAGAGTTTGGATCAGTACCTTAGTGTGGAACAGCTTCATGGAGAGAATCAATACAATTGTGAATTGTGTAAAAGCAGAGTCGATGCTACTCACCGCATCAGGCTGCGAACTCTACCTGATGTCCTTAATTTTCAGCTTAAGCGTTATGAGTTCCTTCCAAAGGTACTTTGTGATATCTTTTCGAGAGCATTATTTTTCGTTGTCTTACCATTATGAAATCTTATAACTATAAGTGCATTTATCTCTATTCCCATCTCTGAATTTCGGTTGTTATATACTTTAATTTTCACCTTGGTGGTGTCGTGATTGGGCAGTAGCCTTTTCTTAAATGATGCATTGCAATTGACAAATGAGAACTTTTGCTCTGTTCTTATAGTGAAGATAATTACTTGCATGTGATGAGATTTGAAGTAGCTTTATTGAAATATCACGCATGGGTTTCTTGATGGAAAAAGGTCAATGCATGGCTCGCGAACAGTGACTATTTTAAAACTTGTGATATCCCATTTTTCAGTTGCTTAATGGAACCTGTAGCTCCTTTTTTCATGAATGACATTGCTTTTTGCATGGTCATAATTTTAATTTTTATATTTTAGCCTGAGGCTGGCGCTGTGCTTTATAGTCTTCTCCCTTGCTTAGGATTGGTTCTTTTCATGCTATATTGTTCGAGATTTTGGGAACCAATCACAAGAAAGAAAAGTAGCTCTTTGGCATAGGCAATCATGTATTTAAGCATTTTGTGCATTGATTTTTGTCAATAGACTACTACAAGGAAGAAAATCACATCTGCTTTTGGTTTCCCTGGAGAATTGGATATGGGGCGTAGGCTGTCTGAACCTTCTCAGCTGGAATGGATATATGACTTGTCAGCTGTGTTGATTCACAAGGGAACTGCTGTAAATAGTGGCCATTACATTGCTCATATCAAGGATGAGAATACAGGGCAGTGGTGGGAATTTGATGATGAGCATGTCTCAAACCTAGGTCGTCGCCCATTTGGAGAAGGCTTTTCAAGTTCTGCTAAAGGTGTTCATAGTGACAAAGTTTCACCATCTTGTGCAGGAGCAACGCATGCTGATACCAGCAGAAGTATGGATGCTGTTCAGCCACAATCTTTAGAATCTAACATTCATAGTTGTAAAGAGATTTTTTCATCTACTGATGCATACAGGCTGATGTATAATCTTAGGCGTACTAGAAAGAATGATGGTAAAAGAGATCATATTGCCAACAATATTCAATTAGAAGGTCACAAGGGTTTACACAATGGCTTTCATCCTGCATCTCAACTCTTTGAGGATATAAATGATATGAATGCATCATATGCTGCTGCTTGTGAAGAGTACAAATTGAAGAAGGAAAAAGAGGTGCGTCATATCACAGAACGGAGAGAAGAGGTGCGATCAGTTCTCTCAGAAGCTCCTGTTCGATTGCATCAAGAACCATTTTATTGGGTTTCTACGGACTGGCTTCGCCAGTGGGCTGACAATGTCACTCCAGGGTAAGTGTGTATTTGTGGTTCTACATTATGCATGCATGATTGTTGCTTCTGGGATAAAGTATTGACAAGGCATTGCCTAAGATTGTTGTGATTCATATTTGCTAATTTGTCATAGGCGCCTAAGCCTCCAAACTGCGATCATCTTAATTGTGTATATTTCGGTTTGTTTATTTACTTTTGTATGGTTTGCATACCAATTGTCAATCACTTTGCAAATGTCCTTTTAATGTTTCCTATGATTTATTCCATATTGTCCTGCAGTGTTATAGACAACAAGCCTATCCAATGCTTACATGGAAAGGTTCCAGTGTCTAAAGTTGGGTCCATGAAGCGGTTGTCTGCTAAAGCTTGGGGAATCTTGTTTTCTAAGGTATCTCTTTGTCTAATTATCTTGCGTATAGTAAAACACTTCATGATGCATTCATATCCTTTCCCTAGTTATTTTTGTTTTCAACATTTGTGCATGCATACATGTGTATTTTTTATTTCCCTTTGTATTGCGTATAACTTTTTTTTTTTAAGTATAAAGGAGAGGCTTCCCAGTACTTCTAGTTCACTAACTTATTTTCTTCTCCTTCTCTCTCTAGCCTCCACACACACATGCAAGCACAATTTATCTGTTCATGTTTGTCTGATTCAAGCTTCATCTAGCTTTTCCTATGTATCATTTATTACTAGGCTGTGCCATCATTATTGATGCTCTTCTGTTAAATGCCTGACAACTGCAGTATGATGGAGGGCCAGCACTGACCAATAGTGACTGCTGCATGGCTTGCCTTATTGATGGTGCCAAATCTGTGGTCTTTGCTGATAGCTATAGGGATCAAAGAACATTAATGAGAGATCTTGCAAATGATGTAATTGCTGGGAAGTGCTTGGATGGAGCATATTTTGTGTCCAAGACATGGTATACTTGGAACCTTTATGTTCTTTTTGCCTTTTCTATTTAATTTATTACTGCTTTTGTTAATGATTATTAGGCATGGCTTACTAAAGGGCTTTTTTTTTTTTAATTTAAAAATTAACTGATTCTGGCAACAGCATGTTAATTTTAATCATCTTTTTTTTTCTCCTGTACAAGAACAAAACTAACTCGTGCTTTTATTGTCAACAACTACTGCATTTCTTCATCATCTCTTTTGAACTCGACTTAGTCTGCTTGGATTGGTGCGTTTCTGGAAGGTATCCAGTAATTCTGATTTTTTTCATGATTTTAGGCTGCAACAGTGGGTGAGACGAAAAAATATTGATGCTCCAAGTGAAGCTGATGCAGGACCAACAGCTTCAATTATGTGCCGACATGGGCAACTAAGACCTGAGCAAGCTGGTGCCAAGCGATTGCTGGTTCCTGAGACACTTTGGCACTTTCTGTACAAGGATGCGGTTGCTGTAAAGTCTGACGATCCCTTGGGATGCACAACTTTTCCTTCAGATTCTGCACAGTGTTCTGAATGCAGTGATGAACTTTCTGAAGTTGCCTGCTTTGAGGATTCTATAAGGTTATTTACATGTCTTATTAATTGCACGGATCAATCCAATCTCTCTTGTCTTGAATTGTGCCATGCTGCAGGGAGATGAAGCTCAAACAGCGCCAAAATCATGAGAAGTTGGCTAGTGGAAAGAGTATTCCCCTGTCTTTGAACTGCACGTATTACTTGATGCCTTCTTCTTGGCTCACAAAATGGAGAAACTACATAAATTCAAGTGGAAAGAATATTTCTTCATCAGTGGAACCTGAAGTTCTTGATCCTGTTATTGATGCACTGAAATGTGAATGGGTAACTTGCAACGCCTGGATATTTCCTTGTCACTTTTCAAACAAAATTTTTCTTTTGTAAGAGCCAATATGGTTGAAGTTACTTTATAGCACGTGGAGTGAACAAAGGGTAGTTATACTCCTGGAATTAGAATCAGTTTGTACATCAGCCTACTCTTTTTCCTAGCCTATATTTCAACTTCAAATGTAAGGAGACTTATTTGTTGTTCAACTCCTGCCCCCCTCCCCCCTCTTCCTTTTCAGCATTCACGACTCCTAGAAAGGCCTCCTGACCTGGTGAACAAACGCGGTGTGCTTATACAGAAGAGTTCTACTGTAAGGATTACAAGTACATAACTCATTATTTGTTTATGTAGGCCAGTAATTGCAAGAAACATGCTCATGTGCAAAACTTAAATTGTATTGATTAAAATGGAGCTGGAAATGCACAACTTGCTGTATTTTAAGAAAGTGTATTAGGAAGCCACTTTATACTTCATTTCAATCCTGCTTAAAAACCTAGAAATAGACAAATAAAATAGAAAGACGCTGCTTGTTCGAGTGTGCACTAATTTCAGATTTTTTTCTTTCTATCTCCTTTCCCTTGTTTTATGGGTTCTAGACAGATGTTTTAACAATAATTACAGAGAATGACTGGAACAGCTTCTGTGAAGACTGGGGCGGCAACAAGGAGAAAGGCATAATGGCAACAATTGAGTCCAGTGATGTTGCAGAAAATAATTTGGGTGGGTCCCAGGAAGATGTGTTTGTATTTAAAGACCATCCAAGTTCTCAAGACGAAGCAAACAATGACCCAGAGATCAGACAGCCTTTGATTAGGACCTCTCCAGAGGTAATAAAAATCCTACCACATTCATGTTTTGAACTGTGTTAACCACAGTTCTACACTAGCTGGTAAAAGCCCTTCATTCTTCGTCTCTAATTCTTTGGAGGCTTCTGCATAGTCATACATCCGGTTCCAATTTCAGAGCCATGGCCTCCTTATCAGGAGGGGAAATGGTCAATGGGATTTGGCTTCCCTTGTCTCTTGTGCTGATATGGAGTTGATTTTTCTGCTAGATTTGCGAGGATTGCATTGGTGAAAGAAAAAGTCGTGAGTTGGCGAAGAAGCTGAATTACTTCAATGAGGACATAAATGTATCTCTTGTACGTGGTAAGGAAGCTCCAAGATCAATTTTAGAAGCTTCTTCAACTACTCCTGAGACAGATCGGCGCGCCTCCAAGCGATCTCGAAAGACCAGTTATGGGACTTCAGTAAATCTAAAAGTTTCTGGTTCCACATCATTATACCAGTTAAAAATGATGATATGGGAATCACTTGGGGTAAGCTACAGTGAACATATAACTTGATGAACATCTAGAATTTGATCATCAATGCATTTTGGATGCCATGTGCTTATACTGTTCCTCCTGTTTGAATCTCATCTGTACGTGCATCAGTCTCCGAGATTTAAGCAGGAAGGATTGAAAATTTTCAAAATTAGATTATTGCTTCCATGGAATTCATAAATGCATGCAGGAAAGTATATTCTTTCTATAACTGACAAATGATGGGCTATAACTATTTAACTCAGAAGAGATCTTTTGGAATTGGTCAAGTTTTGAAATATTAGAAGTCAGATGTTGGTTGAATGAAGTGTATAGGTTGGCATAAAATGACATGGTTATCAAAGAATTCTGGATAATTGTGATACCCAAATAACTTTGCATGTCTTCACAATTTGTGATACCAGACTTGTATATGGATTCTCATTTGCTATCAGTAGTTTTCTTAGACAAATATGTCCCATCCTTCGGCTCTCCAACTTTAATATTTTTATTTCCTTTGCTTAACCTCTTTTAAGTCATGGCTCTAGAAACTTGTGGATATGATGTCTGTGCTTATGTGCCATCAGTTTAACTGAGTAAATACCTGCAGGTGGTTAAGGAGAACCAGATACTTCACAAAGGTTCAATGATAATTGATCAGGAAAGTGCTACGCTTGCAGACTTGAGTATATTTCCCGGTGATAAGTTGTGGGTGCAAGATTCTGAAATCCACGAGCATAGAGATATTGCTGGTAATATGAGTCACTACGCTACTTTACTACTATAAAATTAATGGTTATTTTTTTTGAGTAACAGTCGCCTCTTATTCAAGCAAAACTTTTTTCCTGATGCAACTTGTATGCTTGAGCAGTAATGCTATTTATCATATAATGATAGAAACGATAGTAACAGTATGAAGTTCAAAATAGTTTACCAATTATGTGGCCTTTATTAGAAGGTTTTGCGTTTCAAATTACCAATGTGATTCTGATTTAACATGATTGGCCAATGTTTTTAATGGAATAATTATCATGTTTAAAATACTCGTTATGTTTCATACTGGCTGACTTAATTGTATCAGTGTCATTACCTTAAGATACTCTGAATCAGCTGCTTTTTATTTATTTATTTATTTATTTTTCTTTTGGTGTCAATATTCTACAGATGAGATTACTGACCAGAAAGCAAACGCACAGCATCCTGAAAAGGGGTTTCAGGGAACACTTTTGACTACAACGACTTCATCCCAAGTTGCTTAAGACGCATGCTTTGAATAGCTGTCTCCATGACACATCTAAACTCTTTAGATAAATATTCTGGAAGGAAGACCTGCATTTTGGAGGTGAGTCATCATTCACGGACATGTATGCACCCCCACACAATATATTCTCTCTGCAACCCTGGCTTCTGATTGTTGGCCATCTGTATTTTCTTTTCATTGTGTAGGACCAGTGGCTGGCCTTGGTTGGTTTTGGCTCCCAGCATTTTGACTTTGAAAAGACTGGTTCGGTACATAATTTTAAAACTCCCCGGACACTTTGTGATGTTTGTACCCAGAGATGAACTGACCCTGTTTTATACTGTTGGCTGATGTCTGGAAAGGCAATGAACTTGGTGACCGATCTTTTTTTTATCATTTCCCTCTTGGGTGGCTGAACTCGGTGGATTTTGGCAATTGCAGATCCAATGAAACATGTTGTACCTTTTTGTACCTAGAGATGAATGAAACCATACAGCGCTGTTGGTCAACACCTGGAAAGTAAATGGAACCTTTGTTGTTGTAGATTTGCTGTGCGAAATGTCTGAAAGCTTTCTCCTATGAATGCTGGATATCAATTATGTTATGGATGAACATTCGCAGTCATTATTCTCTGGTTTAAATAGGAAAACGATAGCCCTTCATTGTGAAAAGCCTGGTATTCGTGCTGTCATGCCTACTCATCAAATGCTGGGCATTAGGCCGTACATTTGATGCACTGAATACTACATGGCATGTGAATCGATGACAACCCAGCCTTTATGCGAGTGCTTCATGAATCATCGAGCTCCAACACCATGAGGTAACATTCAGCAACTTTCTGGTAACTTGGGTTTTGTCCTGGGGTGTTTAATCGCTCCTTTTTTCGCCTCCTGATCCTGGAACCGGCGTATGATCAAAACTCGGTTGGGCTTGAGTTGGCTTGTTTGGACTGTGGAGTACCATAATTATTGAAGTGACAGATTTCTATAGAACATGCTTGACGTTAATATTTTATAGCAATAGCAAGTAAAAAATAAGCTCCATAAAGAGGTGGATGTGAAATCTGTGTGCGCTTCGGGAGAGGAAGATGGAGACCTCTCATTTATGAATAGGTTGACGGAGTCGTCTAATGATATATCTGAAAGAATGGTCAGATCAAAGTAAAAAGAGTGGCGTGGGAAAAATGAGCGAACTAGAGTCGGACGTTAAATGCATCTTGCAGGAAGGTTGACCTGCTATTCTCTTTTCGAAAGTCAATAAAAGTGGGTGCGTGCAGCTTAAATTACATTGCATAGCGATAGTTTTGGGAAAAAATGGTCTTCACATTTTCTCTAGAAAATAAAAGGTTGCATTCCGTTAATACTTGTCTGCGTTTATTGGGCACTACATATTTGAAATGGTAGGCGTAGTGGTGGCGATACATGGATAGATGTTGTAAGAAGAAAAGCTCCTTAGATCCACCGTCTTCGCGAGTTCTGGTTCCCTTTGAACCACCGATCCCAGCTAGCGTTTACCGGACCTTGAGTCCTATGATAAATAAATCAATTATTTCACACCAGCAAGATTATCATTGATGATGGATGGATAATAATACACAGAGGGCAGTAACAAGGAATGCTAATGACAATGTTCTTACGATGGAAGTAGTGGGTCAGGAATCGATTCAACACTTGACAGGAGTCTGCAGAGTAAGTAAAAACCAAAGGATAAAACTCAAAAAGAGGATTAGGAAGGGAGAGGGGGTTTATTTAAAAAGGGACAAACGCATTCATTACTAATTGTTGCTTACTCTTGGCAAACAATCGACGATTCCCCTAATGTATCAAGCTGGTCCAGCTCCTCCTACATAATTTAAAAGCTATAACATGTTACTGCAATACCTGCTCGGAGTCTCATATATTGCTTGCACAAAACACATGAAATGAAAGCTAACCTGTATGAAATTGATTTGATTCTGAAGTTGGGTGATTGCAGCTACCATTCGATGCTTACTCAGGAAGTTGTTAGGCCCTGTTCTTGGAATAAAACTTGATGTTTCTGCCACTACTGACTCCTCCCTTTTTGGTTCTTCAAGCGATGACACCGAATGTTGCCCGTCCATTTCTATTGAATCTGATTCCATGGTTCCCGAGACCAGCAGGTGTGTTTATGGCAGGCAAGCACGGAAAGAAAGGAGATGCCAAAAGAGGAGAGAAGTGGAACAAGTAGGGGGCAGACTTGATTGAAAGACGAGTGGACCAAGTCTATGGAAAAAAAAAAAAGAGGAGGATAGAGTGTCCACTGGTGTTTAACTTATAAACAAACAGTAAAAGCAGTTGAGTCAAAAAGTTGAAACGCAGGCACTGAACACGGTCCACCACCACAGATGCGTTGATTGAATGGACGTAGGACAGCATGTGTCAAAACCTGACCCAAGCCCACTTTTATCCATCGAGGAATCACTATTATTAATAAT
>Ga0325400_1006751_pt1 | contig 10938 bp, 12 predicted proteins | sample PopdelMetagenome_2_FD_205662 | JGI IMG/M metagenome (GOLD analysis project Ga0325400, IMG submission 205662) | Populus deltoides microbial communities from Bellville, Georgia, United States - Xylem-PdKOR-R1 | ecosystem: Host-associated > Plants > Phyllosphere > Stem > Wood/Secondary xylem...
CGCCGCTGGTGGTGGGTCTCGCGCTTCTCCTTCAGCCGGTGGTGGCGGGCACGATCGGCTGGGTGGCCTATGGCGAGCGGCTGGCCCTGCCCGACTTGGTTGGCGCGGCGCTGGTGGCGGCGGCGCTGGTGATGGTGCGGAGCGAGCGGGGCCGCCCGCGCGTTGCCACGCACGAGGAGCAGGCATGACCGAAGACCCTATTCCGCAGGATCCTGTCCCGGAGGACCTTACCCTGGACGAGTTGCGGGAGCGGCTTGCGCCCGCGGTGGCGCAGAACGCCGCCTTTGACGGCTGGGGCGACGAGGCGCGCGAGATCGCCGCCGACGCGTTGGGGATCGACCGCGACCTTGCCCGTCTCGCCTTCGCGAACGGCGCGGTGCAGATGATCGACTGGTGGTTCGCCGATATCGACCGCCAGATGGCCGCCGCGCTTCCCCCGGAGGTGCTGGGGGCGATGAAGGTGCGCGAGCGGATCACCCGGCTGGTTGAGGCACGGCTGGCGGCGATGGCGCCGGAGCGCGAGGCGCTGCGCCGCGCGCTGGCGGTGCTGGCGATGCCGCAGAACTTGGCCGCCGCGGCGCGGCTCGGCTGGCGCAGCACAGATCGAATGTGGCGGCTCGCCGGCGACACCGCCACCGACTACAACCATTATACCAAGCGCGCGCTGCTGGGCGGGGTCTACGCTGCGACGGTGGCGGTGTTCCTGGACGACGAATCGGACGATCACGCCGACGCCCGCGCCTTCCTGCATCGTCGTATCGAGACCATCATGCGGTTCGAGAAGGCGAAGGCCGGGTTCGCGCGCCGGGCCGAGTACCGGCCGAGCCTGTCGCGCTTCGTGGGGCGGCTCCGTTATCCGGTGACCTGAGCCGGACGCAACGAAGGTTAACGCGGTTCGGGAACGAAGCGGCCGGCCCGCGCTTACCCCCAACATGGATCAGACCCAGGCGCCCATCCTCGACGCGCTCGCCGCGATCGAGCGCCGCCCGCTGCACGGCTTCGGCGCGCCCGGCCATCACCAGGGCGTCGCTGCGCCCCGCGCGGCGCGCAAGCTGCTGGGCAAGCAGGTGTTCGCCGCCGACGTGATCACCCCCAAGGGGCTGGACGACCGGACGGAGGGCGCACACGTCCTGCAGCGCGCGCACGAGATCGCGGCGGAGGCGTGGCAGGCGGACTTCTGCCGCTTCGTCACCGGCGGCTCGACCCAGAGCCTCCATACCGCGATTGCGGCGGTGGCGCGGCCCGGCGACACGGTGTTGATGGCCGCCAACGTCCACAAGGCGGAACGTGCCCACGCGCTCGCCGTCGGGCTCCGCGTCGCGGTGGTGCCGGTGATCGTCGACGAGGAATGGGACGTCGAGCACGGCGTCGCCCCCGACGCGTTGGCGGCCGCGCTCGATGCCCATCCCGAGGCCAGGGCGTTCGTGCTCGTCTCGCCCAGCTATCAGGGCGTGACCAGCGATGTCGCGGCGCTTGCCGACCTATGTCATGCGCGCGGCATGCCGTTGATCTGCGACGCCGCCTGGGGCGGCGCCTTCGCCTTCTGCGAGGACCTGCCCCACGACCCTTTGACCAAGGGCGCGGACGTGACGGTGTACAGCCTCCACAAGACGATGGGCGCGCTGACGCAGGGGTCGGCGCTGCTCGCGCGGGGCGAGCTGGTCGATCGGCAGCGGCTGTGGATGGCGTACGAGCTGTTCGAGACGACCAGCCCGTCGGTGCCCATCCTGGCGAGCCTCGATGCGGCCCGGCGCGAGCACGCGACCGCGGGCGAGGCGATGTGGCGGGCGGTGCTGAAGCGCGCCGACGCCTTGCGCCACCGGCTGCAAGGGATTGCGGGCGTGCGGGTGTTCGGGGAGGCGGACCTGCCGGTCGGCGCCGAGCTGGACCGGACAAAGGTGCTGATCGACCTGAGCGCGCTGGGCGTGTCGGGCTACGCGCTCGACGATTGGCTGGTCGCCGAGCACCGGGTCAGCGTCGGTCTGTCGGGGCCGCGCCACCTGCTCGCCATCGTATCGGCGGGAACAACGGCGCGCGACGTCCGCGCGCTCGCCCGCGGGGTCGCCGATGCGGTGGAGCGGATCGCGGCGGGCACGCTGACGCTGGCGCCGGCCCCCGACCTGCCCCCCCTGTCCGCGCTGACGGTCGATATGGCGGTCGACCCGCTCGACGCCTTTTTCGCCGCGGCCGAGCGGGTGCCGATCGCGGCCGCGGCGGGCCGGATCGCGGCGGAGATCATCGCCCCCGCCCCGCCCGGCGTGCCGCGGCTGGTGCCGGGCCAGCGGATCGGCGCGGCGCACGCGGCCTGGCTGGCCGGGCAGCGCGATGCCGGGGCCTTCTTCCTCGACCCGACCGACCCCAGCGAGCGGACGGTGCGGGTGGTGGCGGGGTAGGCGGAGGTCGATGCCGGTACTCCGCGGTTCCCCGGTACCAGCCGGAGTGACGATCAAGCGGGCGATGGGCTGGCCGTACATCCAAGCAATTGATAATCGTTCGCAAGCGGCCTATACCATCGCCCATGGTCCCCACCAGCCTCGTCGCCTATCCCCGCAGCCAGCCCGGTACCGTCGACCGGATCGATTGGGATCGGCTGGCGCCGCCGGAAGCCCGGCGGCTGCGCGAGCTGGGGTTCGACGAGGGGGCCGATGTTGAGGTTCTTCACCGCTCCTCATTGGGCGCGGGGCCGATCGCCTGCCGGGTCGGGCGGATGACGGTGGCGCTGCGCCGCGCGGTCGCCGGCGCGATCCACGTCGCGCTACCCGCCGCCGCCGAGTGACCGACACCCCCGCGCCGTTGGTGGCGCTGGTCGGCAACCCCAATGCCGGCAAGAGCGCGCTGTTCAACGCGCTGACCGGTGCCAGGCAGAAGGTCGGCAACTATCCCGGCGTGACCGTCGAGCGGCACGTCGGCCGGCTGGCGCTGGACGATGGCCGGCCGTGCGAGCTGGTCGACCTGCCCGGCGCCTACAGTCTGGAGCCCTCGAGCCCCGACGAGGCGGTGACCCGCGATGTCGTCACCGGCACGCACGCGTTCGAGCGGGCGCCCGACGCGATCGTGGTGGTGGTCGACGCCGCCAACCTCGACAACCATCTCCGCTTCGCGCTGCAGCTGATCGCGCTCGGACGCCCGGTGGCGGTGGCGCTCAACATGGTGGACCTCGCCGAGCGCGACGGGCTCCAGCTCGACGCGGGCGTGTTGGCGGCGGAGCTGGGCGTGCCGGTGATCCCCACCGTGGCGGTAAGGAAGCGCGGGCTGGAAGAACTACGCGCGGCGGTGACGGCGATGGTCGACCGGCCCGCGTCCGCTGCGACCGGCACCGCGCCGGCCGCGGACATGCGCACGCTTCAGCGCCGGGCGCGGCTGATCGCCCGGCGCGCGATCGTGTCGGAGACGCCGACGCGGCGGTGGACGCAAGCGATCGACCGCGTCGCGCTCCACCCGGTGGCGGGCCCCGTGCTGCTGCTGGGCATCCTGTTCCTGATGTTCCAGGCGGTGTTCACCTGGGCCGCGCAGCCCGCCGACATGATCGACGCCGGGTTCGGCGGGCTGAACGGCTGGATCGAGGCGAGCGCGGGCGAGTCGTTCGTGCGCAGCCTCTTCACCGACGGGCTGATCTCCGGCGTCGGCGCGGTGGTGGTGTTCCTGCCGCAGATCCTGATCCTGTTCCTGTTCATCCTGGTGCTGGAGGCATCGGGCTACATGGTCCGTGCCGCCTTTCTGATGGACCGGCTGATGGCGGGGGTGGGCCTGTCGGGGCGGGCGTTCATCCCGCTCCTGTCCTCCTTTGCCTGCGCGGTGCCCGGGATCATGGCGACCCGCACGATCGACGACGAGAAGGACCGGCTGACCACCATCCTGATCGCGCCGCTGATGACCTGCTCGGCACGCTGGCCGGTCTACACCCTGATCATCGGCGCGATGATCCCCAACACGCCCGTCGCCGGCTTCGTGCGGTTGCAGGGGTTGGTCATGTTCGGGCTGCTGATCGTCGGGGTGGCGGGCGCGTACGGCGCCGCCTGGGTGCTGCGCCGGACGGTGACCAAGGGAAATTCGTCCGGGTTCATGATGGAGATGCCCAAATACCAATGGCCCCAGGCGCGCGACGTGCTGATCGGCCTGTGGACGCGCGCGGTCATCTTCCTGAAGCGCGCGGGCACGATCATCGCCGGCACAACGGTGGTGCTGTGGCTGCTGCTGTCCTTCCCCAAGCCGCCGGAGGGATCGGGGATCAGTCCGGTCGATTACTCGGTCGGCGGGCGCATCGGGCACGCGATCGAGGTCGTGGTCCGCCCGATCGGGTTCAACCGCGACATCGCGCTGGCGCTGCTGCCCGCCATGGCCGCGCGCGAAGTGGCGGTATCGGCGATCGGCACCGTCTACGCGATCGACGATTCGGAGAGCGAGGCCGGGCAGCAGGGGCTGACCGAGCGCTTGCGCGCGCGCTGGACGCTGCCCACCGCGCTCGCGTTCCTGATGTGGTTCGTGTGGGCGCCGCAGTGCATCTCGACGATCGCCGTGACCCGGCGGGAGACCAACGGGTGGAAATGGCCGGCCTTCATGGTAGCCTATCTGTTCGCGGCGGCGTACGTGTTCGCCGGTATCACCTACTGGCTGGCGGTGTTCGCCGGTCTCTGAAGAGGCTCACATGGCAGGCAGCGTCAACAAGGTCATTCTCGTCGGCAATCTGGGGCGCGACCCGGAGAGCCGCAGCTTCCAGAACGGCGGCAAGGTGGTGAACCTGCGCATCGCCACGTCCGAATCCTGGAAGGACCGGAACTCGGGCGAGCGCAAGGAGAAGACCGAGTGGCATTCGGTCGCGATCTTCAACGAAGGGTTGGCCAACGTCGCCGAGAAGTTCCTGCGCAAGGGGTCCAAGGTTTATATCGAGGGCCAGCTGCAGACCCGCAAATGGCAGGACCAGTCGGGCGCCGACAAATATTCGACGGAGGTGGTGCTGCAGGGCTTCAATTCCGTCCTGACCATGCTGGACGGGCCGGGCGGGGGCCAAGGTGGCGGCGGCGGAGGCGGCGGCCGTGACGATTGGGCCGGCGGTGACGATTTCGGCGGCGGGTCGGGCGGCGGCTATGGCGGCGGTCGCAGCGGCGGTGGCGGAGGCGGCGGCCAGCGCAGCGGTGGGTCGGGCGGCTATGGTGGCGGCAACAAGGGTGGCTTCGCGGACGATCTGGACGACGACGTGCCGTTCTGATCCCGGCCTGCCGCTCCGACCCGCGCCGTTCTGATCCTTCGGGCATCGATGTGCGTTATGCAGGGCGATGAGCCCTCGTAATTTGACCGACTTCGCCGATCCCGCCCGGCTGCTCGCCACCGCCGCGCCGGGCATGTTCGACGACGTGGCCCGGCTGGCCGCACGCCTGTGCGACGCGCCGGTCGCGCTGGTGACGTTGCTCGACGCCGACAGCCAGCACGCGCTGGCGGTGACGGGGGCGGAGGTCGGCCGCCTGCCGCGCTCCATCTCCTTTTGCCATTACACCGCCATGGGGCGGGAGCCGATGGAGGTCGCCGACCTCTCCGCCGACCCGCGCTTCGCCGCCAACCCGCTGGTGACGGGCGAGCATCACGCACGCTTCTACGCCGGCGCGCCGATGGTCACCGCGGCGGGCAGCGTGCTGGGATCGGTGTGCGTAGTGGATCGGGTACCGCGCACGGACGGCCTCACCCCCGTTCAGCGCGACGGGCTTGTGATGCTCGCCGAGGTCGCGCTGGGACGGCTGGAGGGCGGGGCGGGGTGCGGCGCCACCGCGCGCGCGCTCGCCGACAGCGAGGACCGGTTCCGCACGCTCGCCGATACCATGCCGCAGATGGTCTGGTCGACGCTGCCCGACGGCTATCACGATTACTACAATGCACGCTGGTACGAATTCACCGGCGCGCCGCCGGGCACGACCGATGGCGAGGGCTGGAACGGCATGTTCCACCAGGACGACCAGGACCGCGCCTGGCGCGTGTGGCGCCACAGCCTGGCGACGGGCGACCCGTATCAGATCGAATACCGGCTGCGTCATTTCGACGATACCTATCGTTGGGTGCTCGGCCGCGCGCTGCCGATCCGCGACGCGGAAACGGGGGCGATCACCCGCTGGTTCGGGACCTGCACCGACATTCACGAGCAGAAGCTGGCGCTGGACGAGCGCGAGGTGGTCAGCCAGGAGCTGAGCCACCGAATCAAGAACATCTTCGCGGTGATCTCCGGCCTGGTCACCATCGCCGCGCGGACGCGGCCGCAGCTGAAGCCGCTGGTGGACGATCTGCGCGACCGGATCATCGCGCTAGGCCGCGCCCACGACTTCGTTCGACCGCACAGCCCCGCATCCCGAACGGAGGCGCGGCCGGACAGTCTCTACGGTCTCCTCGCCGACCTGTTCAGACCCTATGAAGGCGGCGAGCGGATCACCATCGTCGGCGACGACGCCGCGATCGACGACCGGTCGGCGACCCCGCTGGCGCTGCTGTTCCACGAACTGGCGACCAACGCGACCAAATATGGGGCGCTGTCGACGGCGGAGGGGCGGGTGACGCTGGCGATCGCGGCAGGACCGGACCGGACCGCGATGACGTGGCGCGAGCGGGGCGGGCCGGTGGTCCGCGAACCGTCGGCGACCGGTTTCGGCAGTCAGCTGGTGGAATTGTCGGCGGTGCGCCAGCTGGGCGGCACGGTGACCCGCGACTGGGCGCCGGACGGTTTGACCATGACGATCGACCTGCCCAGCGCGGTGCTCAGCCGGCGGCCAACACCGTCGGCGCCTGGTCCAGCCTGATCAGGTCGTCGTTGGCGGGCCGGACCGCGGCCTCGCCACAGTCGGTGCAGGCGGCCGCGGCGGCCAGGATCGCACGCTCGGTGAACGGTTTGCGGATATAGCCGAGCGCGCCCGGCGCGGCCCCGATCTGCGACGGATTGGCGGTGACGAATACCACCTTGATGCCATGGTCCTGGGCCAGACGGCGGGCGATCTCCGGCCCGGTCGGCCCATCGCGCAGGTTGACGTCGACGAATGCGAAGCTGCCCTGCTCCGCACCTTCCGCCGCTTGCAGTGCACTGGACGCATCGGCGGCGATCGCGGTCACCTGATACCCCGCATCCGACAGGATCCGCTCCAGGTCGAGGGCGACGAAGATCTCATCCTCGACGATCAGCGCGGTACGGGACATGGCGTTCCTGAGACGGGATTGGTGAACAATGGCGTAGCCAACGTCGGCATCCGCGATCGGTTCCGCCGGCCCGGCACAATCCGCACGGCTAACAGCGGCGTAGCAGGAACACCGCGTGTTCGGCGAGGAGGTTGGCCGCCGCCGCTCCCCGCCGCCGGTCGCCGGCCAGGAACCAGGCGTCCTCCACCCGCACGCCGCGGTCGCGCAGGAAGGCGCGGAAATCGTCCACCGAGACATGGTGGATGTTGGGCGTGTCGTACCACCGTTCGGGCAGCAGCCGCGTCACCGGCATCCGCCCGCCCCACAACAGCGACAGCCTGACCCGCCAATGCGCGAAGTTGGGAAAGGACACGAACGCGTGGCGGCCGATGCGGAGCAGTTCGTCCAGCACCCGGTCGGGCGCGCGGCAGGTCTGGAGCGTCTGGCTGAGAATGGCGTAGTCGACCGATGCGTCCGGATAGCCGGCCAGCTCCACGTCGGCGTCGCCCTGCACCACCGGCAGCCCGCGCGCGACCGCCGCGGCGACGTTGGCGGCGTCGATCTCCAGCCCGCGCGCGTCGACGCCCCGCTGGTCGCGCAGCGCCGCCATCAGCGCGCCGTCGCCACAGCCCACGTCCAGCACCGAGGCGCCCGGCGCGACATGGTCGGCGATGATCGCGAGGTCTGGGCGCAGCACGGTCACCGATCGCCGCCACCGCGCTGAGCGGTCGGCAAGGACCGGCCCGTCGCGCGCGATCTCGCGATCGAGGAACGGCGCCGGATCACTCCACCCCCCGTAGGAATCCGTCGACCACGCGGATGAGTTCGGGCACGTCGAGGAGGAACGCGTCGTGGCCATAGGGGCTGGACAATTCCACGAAGCTCGCCGCGCGGCCGACCGCGTTGAGCGCGTGGACCACCGCGCGGCTCTCGGCGGTCGGATACAGCCAGTCGGTGTCGAAGCTCACCAGGCAGAAGCGCGCGGTCGTATCGGCGAAGGCGTTGGCCAGCCGGCCGCCATGCTCCTCGGCCAGGTCGAAATAATCCATCGCGCGGGTGATGTAGAGATAGGCGTTGGCGTCGAACCGGTCGACAAAGGCGAGGCCCTGGTGGCGAAGGTAGCTTTCGACCTGGAAATCGGCGTCGAAGCCGAACGACTTGGCACCCCTGGCCTGGAGGCGGCGGCCGAACTTCTCGGTCAGCCCAGCCTCCGACAGGTAGGTGATGTGCGCGGCCATGCGCGCCACCGCCAGGCCGGCGGCGGGCGGCTCGCCGCCGTAATAGGCACCTCCGGCCCAGCGCGGGTCGGCCATCACCGCCTGGCGCCCGACCTCGTGAAAGGCGATGTTCTGCGCGGTGTGGCGCGCGGTGGTGGCGATCGCGACGCAGGCGCGGACCCGGTGGGGGAACGTCGCCGGCCAGGAGAGCGCCTGCATCCCGCCCATCGATCCGCCGACCACCGCCAGCAGCGTCTCGACGCCGAGATGATCGAGCAGCAACGCCTGCGCGCGCACCATGTCGCGGATCGTGATGACCGGGAACGCCATGCCCCATGGCCGGCCGCTGGCGGGATCGAGGGAGGCGGGGCCGGACGATCCCATGCAGCTGCCCAGCACGTTGGCGCAGACCACGAAATGGCGTGCGGGGTCGATCGGGCGGCCCGCGCCCACCATCCGCGTCCACCAGCCCGGCTTGCCGGTGCGCGGATGGGGGCTGGCGACGTGCTGGTCGCCGGTCAGCGCGTGGCAGACGAGGATGGCGTTGTCGCGCGCCGGCGACAGCGCGCCGTACGTCTCGTAGGCGATCTCCACGGGCGACAGCATCCCGCCGCCGTCGAGCGCGAGCGGGCCGGTCAGGGTCACGCGGCGGTCGAGGCCGAAACGCTGGTCGGTGGACATGGCGCCTCCGCTTAGGCGAGGAGCGTGTGACGGCCAAGCCGCCGTGCCGATTGCCGGTGGCTTTCGCCGGTCCGAGCACCTACATGGGCCGTATCGCTGTCAGATCGTCGGTAGGCGGCAGCGGCTGAGAGACCGAACGTGCTCCCGCTTACACGGCCGGAGCAGCGCCATGTCCCTCAACTATCTTCTCCATCGCCATCAGGTGTCGCTGATGCGCGCCTCGGTCGCGCCCTCCGTCGACGTGCGGCGCGCGCATGAACGGTTCGTCGCCGCCTATGCCGACCGGATCGCGGCGCTTGTTGAGCCGGCCGGCGCCACCACCGCCCGCCTGGCGCGCGCGTGAGCGACGCCGCGCCGCCGGCGCACGACCGCGCCGCCAAGCCACAAACGCAGCGCTTCCGCCGCACGGCTGTGCGGGTCATGATCACGCCCGAGCAACGGCGGCGACAGGCAAGCGTCATGCGCGCCGCGCTGGACACCATGGTGTCGGGGGACGCGATCAAAGCGTTCCTCAACGACGATCACCACGAACTCGGCGGGCGGCCGCTCGACGTCGCCATGGCGAGCGACGCGGGCCTGGCCGCGGTGGAGGCGCGCATCAGGAGCGACAGGTCGCGGGCGTGATCGGCTTGGTACCGCGACTAGCCCGGCGCCTGCGTGAGGCCGGCAAAGGGCGGCGGCGTGAGGAGCAGCGGTGACGCCCGCTCCCGCCCGTCCGGCTCTGGCCGCGCTGCTGGCCGGGACCGCCCACGTGGCGCGTTACCATCACGGGTCGACCGGTCACGCGCGGGACGGCTGGCTGGCGCTGCGGGTCGCACTGAATGTGGCGCGTGAGCTTGACACGCTGTTGGAGCATGCGGTGGCGGAGACCGCGGCGATGGCGAGCGTGGTGCTGCGCACACCCCGAGGCCGGCCGGCGCGAACTTCGCTTGGCGAACTTCGCCGCGCGTCGGCACCGCATGCGGTGGGCGGCGACGACCTGATCGCCGCCGACCGGCTGCGGGCCGAACTGCGCCGGGCGATCAGCGGCCGGCGCCAGGCCGGGCGGTACCGGATCGACCCCGCCTACCCCGTCGCGATTGGCGCCACCTATGGGCGGATCGCCGCCGAACTCGCCCGCATGACCGATGCCGCGGCTTCACGGCCCGTCGCGCCGCCGCGGGTGCCGCCGCGAACGGGCGGGGATGACGCGCCCGCGCCCGCTCGCTAAACGCGGGCGCCATGACCGACGCCCCGACGCCCAAGCCCTGGATCATGGCGATCGCGCCTTACGTTCCCGGCCGATCGACCACCGACGACGGGCGGCGGGTCGCCAAGCTGTCGTCGAACGAGAACCCCCTCGGCACCAGCCCCGCCGCGCGGGAGGCGTTCGCGGAAGCGGCGGGCGAACTGGAACGCTACCCCGACGCGGGCGGCACGATCGTGCGCGAGGCGATCGCCGCGCATCACGGGCTGGATCCCGCGCGGATCATCTACGGCAACGGCTCGGACGAGGTGCTGCACCTGGCGGCCGGCGCGTTCCTGGGCCCTGGGGACGAGGCGGTCCACGTCCGCTACGGCTTCGCGGTGTATGAGATCGCGACCCGCCGCAACGGCGCGACGCCGGTGATCGCGCCCGATCGCGACTATGCCACCGACGTGGACGCGATCCTGGCGTGTGTTACCGACCGGACGCGACTGGTGTTCGTCGCCAATCCCAACAATCCGACCGGCACCTATGCGCCGCGGGGCGAGATCGCGCGGCTCCACGCCGGGCTGCCCGGCGACGTGCTGCTGGTGCTGGACGGCGCCTATGCCGAGTATCTGGACGGCGAGGACGCGGACGGGTCGATGGCGCTCGCCGCGAACGCACCCAACGTGCTGGCGACCCGCACCTTTTCCAAGATGTACGGGC